>Ga0102938_10002570_pt1 | contig 13707 bp, 8 predicted proteins | sample SalPonR2_B_D2_MG_FD_84516 | JGI IMG/M metagenome (GOLD analysis project Ga0102938, IMG submission 84516) | Salt pond soil microbial communities from South San Francisco under conditions of wetland restoration - Salt Pond MetaG R2_B_D2_MG | ecosystem: Environmental > Aquatic > Marine > Intertidal... | reverse complement strand
CTTAACCCACGCCTCTACAATGGTTCTGGTGGACGGTTACTGCGCGGCGGCGAAGAAGGGACGTCCCGGAGTCGCCACGCGATCCGTTTGTCGGTTTTCTGCCAAAGCCTCGTTTAACTGCCGCACCGACTCGCACCCTTTCGAGAAAGCGGGCAGCACATCCTCAATCCCCTTCACCGTTGACGAACGGAACAACACAGGAACCACAAAGGAATACTCATGCAACGAACGCGAATTCTTGCAGCACTGCTGTTAGTGATTGCCGCTGTCTCCGGGGCCGCAGCCGAGGACCGAATGCTCCTCAATTTCGAAAAGCCCGACGCCGCTAAAGCGTGGCAGACGGTCAACGACGGCGTGATGGGTGGCCGATCTGTCGGCCGGTTCAAGATCAACGACAACGACAAGATGGAATTCTTTGGCACATTGTCGCTGGAGAATAACGGTGGCTTTGCATCCGTCCGAGCCAGAGGCCAAAATCTCGAACTGAACGAGGACGACCTCATCGTGGTTCGAGTTCGTGGGGATGGCCGGGAGTACAATTTCGATCTCTACTCACGGAAGGACAGGTACTCATACCGGAAGTCTTTCGAGACAAAGAAGGGCGAATGGAGCGAAGTTCAGTTACCGGTCAGCCAGTTTGTGGCCACCTGGCGGGGACGCCGATTCCCTGATCAGAAACTGGATCCCAGCGAGGTGACTGGCGTCGGGCTTCTGTTGGCGGACAAAAAGCCGGGGCCCTTCAAGCTGGAGGTCGATTGGATCAAAGTAAAGAAAGCCGAATGACATCGGTGTCACGAGAGTTCGCCGACCAGCCATGAACGAACGCGTAATCCCCTGTTCGCAGCCCGAATGCACGGCCTGAAGCAAGGTCACGAGATCGTTTTCCACGAAGATCACACTTGCCAGGTTTGATGAGATGAAAAGCGTCCTTGTTCGAATTGCCGGTGGAGAGGGAGTCGCGGGAGCATTGCGGGTTCGCTTGTTCGCTGCTTGGACCTGTGTGCTGGCCTTGCTGTGGGGCATCTCTGCCACGGCTGCGGCCGCCGGTGATTCAGCGGCGGCACCGCCGACGCCGGCCGGGGCGTTCGCACCCAACATCCTGCTGATCACCGTCGACAATCTCGGCTATGGAGATCTGCGCTGTTACAACGAACGATCGCAACTCAAAACGCCGCAGTTGGATCGCTTGGCGAAAGAGTCGGCGCGGCTGACCAGTTTTTACACCGCCTCGCCAACCTGCACCGTTTCCCGCGCCTGCTTGTTGACCGGAAGGGTGCCTGAACGTCACGGCTTGACGAAACAACTCGCGGGCGTGGCCGGAAATTATGGCGTCGGACTGAACCAGGACGAGGTGCTGATCCCTCAGGTCTTGAAAACGGGGCCCAGCCAGTACGCCACCGGTTGTTTTGGCAAATGGAACATCGGTTTCGCTCCCGGATCACGACCGACCGAGCGAGGCTTCGATGAATTCATTGGACACGCCTCGGGGAATCTCGACTATTACCGCCACAACTACCGTGACCGTCACGATCTGTATCAAGGGACCGAGCCGTTACATCGCGAAGGGGAATACTCGACCGACATTTTTGCCGACTCGGCCATCGACTTTATCGAGCGCAGATCCCGCTCCGACGAACCGTGGTTCTGCTATCTCCCGTTCAATGCTCCTCATTTTCCGTCGGCGGGAAACAAGCAACCCGACCAGCCAAACATCTGGCAGGCTCCTGATTGGGCGTTCGACGCTTGCGGCCTCTCACCCGACGAATCGGAGCCCTCGAAGCGGTATCGTGCCGTCGTCTACGCGCTGGACAAGGCGATCGGGCGTGTACTGAATTCGGTCGACGAAGCAGCGGTCGCGGAAGAGACATTCGTTTTTTTCATGTCCGATAACGGAGCATTTCGGCTGGGACGCGAGGGATTGGACGTCGGCAGCAACGAACCGCTTCGCAGTGGCGGGGTCACTTGTTGGGAAGGCGGATTGCGCGTCCCTGCTTTGGTCCGCTGGCCCGCACAGGTCACCGCAGGCTCGGTGATCGACGAACCTTTTTGGTCGCTCGACATGCTCGTGACCTGCGCGCACCTGGCAGGGGCCGAGTTGCCAGCGGGGGTTCCGCTCGACGGCAAAAACGTCTTACCGCTGCTAACCGCGGACGAACCATCGCCCCACCGCTCATTCTTTTTCCAGTACCGCCAGCATGCCGCGGTTCGACAAGGCGCGTGGAAGATTGTGCGGGAGCGTCCGCAGGATGCTTGGCAGCTTTTCCATCTAGCGGACGACCGCTCGGAATCGAATGATCTCGCGAGCACGCATCCGGAGCAGGTGGAAAGGCTGAAGGCAACCCGTGCGGCTTGGCAACAGTCCTTTTGAAAAACAAGGATGATCGGCACCGCCCGGTCCCCTGTTGACCTGCCGGCCGGCGGTTCGTGGCGACCATGGCTCTCCACCAGTTCGGTCAGAATAGTGGCCTTTCGCTTCCATCCGCAGAGAACCGGTCATCCCGTCATGATTCTTCGCATTGTCCTCATCGCTGCGGTTCTCGCCGCCGCCACTTCACTCCGTGCCGAAACCTACCTGGTGGAGGATGGCAAGCCACGGGCGGCGATTGTCATCGCTGAGAATGCTGCCCGCTCGACCCTTTTGGCCGCCGATGAGCTGCGGGCAACCATCGAAACAATCTCCGGCGCGACGCTGCCGATCGAAACGACGCCGCGCGCTGAGATGCGGGTCTTCGTTGGCGAGAGCGAACATACGCGATCGCTGGGAATCGACTGCGAAGGTCTGGAACATGGCGGGTACCGGATTGTGTCGGGCAGCGACTGGTTGGCCCTGGTCGGCAAGGACCGCGATTTCCAACCGCTCGAGCCGTGGGCTCGGAATAACAGTGAGCGCCAACAACTGCAGGCTCGTTGGGAAGCAGCGAGCGGGTTGCCCTACGGCGTTCCCAACGGCGGCATGTACAAAAATCGCCAGCGGATGCCGGCAGAACTCGCCACCGAACCGGGGGAGTACTTCTGGGGATTTGACGAGCGCGGCTCTTACAACGCGGTTTGCGGATTCCTGCGCCGCCTCGGTGTCCGCTGGTACCTGCCGGGAGAACTGGGTGCGGTGATTCCGCAGAGGGACTCGATTCCGCTTCCGCAGGTCGACCAGACGGTGCGGCCCGACTTCGAATTGCGGCAGTTCAACGTTCGGTTCGGGACCGCCGACGAAGAAATCACGCGCTGGGCGATGAGGCTGGGGATCCGCCAGCTCGACGGTCTGAAGATCGCCCACGGGATGCACACGATGACACATCCGGACGAGCTCAAGGCGGAAAAGCCGGATTGGTTTGCCCTCTACGGCGGCCATCGCGATACCCAAACCGGCAAGCGTTTGAATCACCTCTGCTATTCCAACGAGGGGTTGTTTCGCGAGACGGTGAAATGGGCGCGGGCACAATTCGATGTGTATGACTACGAAGCGGTCTCGATCATGCCGCCGGATGCCTACATCTCGATCTGCCAATGCCCGCTGTGCGCTGGCAAACAGCTCGACGAGATGGGCCCGCGTGGGAAGCTGTCCGATCACGTATGGGACTTCGTCAACCGGGTGGCGAAAGAGGTCGGCAAGACGCACCCGGACAAGCGGGTCCTGTGTCTCGCGTACGGCACCTACACTCTGCCGCCGACAAACATTGAGAAGCTCGAGCCCAACGTTCAGGTGATGATCGTCGGTGGCCGGCGGCCACGAAACACCCGGCCCGAACAACGGGCATACGTCCGCGATCTGCGAGATGGTTGGCTGCAGAAAACCGACCGTCCGATCATGATCTTCGAAAACTATCCGTTCACGGCACGCGGCACCTACTTGCCAGCTTTTGTAGCCAACACGATTGGCGAAAGCATCAACGCGACCAAAGGCGTCTCCGCCGGCGAGGACATCTGGCTGAGCTTCCCCCGCTATCACGATGATCCCCACCTCGGCTTCGATCACTTTCAGGTTTACTTTACCGCGCGGATGTGGTGGGGCGGAAAGGATGCCGATGTGGACGGCATGCTCGAGGAATACTGCGGCCTGTTTTACGGTCCGGCTGGCTCGCAGATGAAAGCCTTCTTCGACTATTGCGAAGCCAACTACCAGGCGATGGAAGACGAACTGGAACCGGTTCACACGGCGTTGGAAATGTTCGCGGCGGCGAAGTCGACGGTGGATGCCGAGTCGACCTATGGGCAACGGCTCGGCCTGATCGATAGTTTTCTCGAACGGTTACGAACCAAAGCCGAGCTACTCGCCCAAGGCCGAGGGCCGCTCGCCAAATTGCGCACGGTTTGGGAGCCCAAGGAACCGATCGTGATCGACGGCCGATTGGACGATCAATACTGGGTTGACTGTCCGGTCGCCTCGGTCGGCCAGCTGCGGGAATTGCAAACCGGCCGGCAACCGGTGTTCGGAACCGAGATCATGGCCGGCTGGGATCGCAGCGGCCAGAATCTCTACTTCGCGATTCGCTGCGATGAACGGTCGGGAGCAGAACTGAACGTTTCCACGACCGACCGGGAAGATCCCGCGATCTGGTATGGCGACGCGGTTGAGATCGAACTCGCGACCGATTCCCACAGTTATTACCAGATCGCGGTCAACCCGGCCGGGGCGGTGATCGACCTCGATCGCGGCGCGGACAAATCGGCGTGGCTTCGCTGGGACTCGCGTGCCGAAGTCGCAACCCACATCGAGGACGATCAGTGGACGGTCGAGATTCGGATCCCGGTCACCGAGGACGACAACGATCCACTCCACCAGGTCGTCGGTCACCAGCCGTCCCAAAGCCTGCCATGGCATTTCAACATTTGCCGCCAACGGATTCGCGACAACGGATCGGAATACTCCGCGTTTTCGCCGACCGGTGCGGCGACGTTTCACCTGCCACTGAAATTTGCGTACTTCTACGATGGTCGCTCACACACCTTTCCTGTCGACGAAAGCGTCACCGACTTTCTGATCGCGTTTGACAAGGCAGGGCAGCTCAAACGCGCCCGGCGGGTAGCGGAAGCCAGGGATGCATTCACCCGCCTTGCCAACCGAGACACGGCGACGGACCTGCAAAGATCGCGTTCCTTTGCCGCAGCGGCGGAGTGCGCCCGTTTGATGGACGACGATGTCGGGGCCGCCGAGTTAGGCGGGCGAATTCCGCTCGACGCAATCGCCAAGACGGCGGAGATGGAATTGCTGGCCGACCAGAGAGAATGGAACAAGATCCTTGAACGGTTCGGTGAGGAGGAGCTCCGCCGGTGGCAGTTCACAGAGATCTCCGCGGCGGCGCGTGTCCGTGGCCGAGCTTTCTTCGCTGCGGGGAACGGAGAGCGCGCGGAGGCGGATTTCCAGCTGGCCCTCGAGTACACTTCGGATTCGCGTACGCGGATGCGTCTGTTCCATCAGATCGCACAAAATCGCGAGACGGTGATCAGCGACCAAGATCTCGCCCTCGAGGCGTACCAAGAGATCTGTCGATCCACCCAACACACCGGAAGCGCGGACTATTTTCGCGGCATTCAGGGCGCGGCGAGGATCTTTGTTGCGCAAAGAAAGTTCGACGAAGCGATCGAGGTCTTGGAGCTTGTCGACGCCCCCAAACTCGGTGGTACCTGGGGCGGCTCGATGCTGCTGTTGCGTGGCCAGACCCTGCAGTCAGCGGGACGCGTGCGGGAGGCGGCGGAAGCCTTTCAGGCGGTGGCGGACAGCAACTCGGCGACGGAGCGACAGGTACAAGCGGCCGCCGAGGCGTTGGAGTCGATCGGCGTGCCCGGGAAGTAGCCCCTTTCCGTCCGATGCGATCAGCCATTTGGAAACCCTATTCAACCCGGTTGGAGATTCATTCTTATGAGCCAACGCATGGTTCTCGGTTGCCTGCTCCTGCTTTTCGCCCCGCAGGCTTTTGCTGACGTCCCGAACATTGTGTTCATCATCGCGGACGATCTGGGCTGGGCCGATGTCGGCTTTCACGGGGGCAACGCTCCAACTCCTCACCTGGATAAGCTGGCAGCCGATAACCTCGAGCTCACGCAGCACTACGTCGCCCCGGTATGCAGCCCGACCCGTGCCGGTCTGTTGACCGGGCGTTACTGGAGTCGGTTCGGGATCACCACACCGACCAACGAGCGGGCTTTGCCGTGGGATACGGTGACGCTTCCCAAAGCGTTGAAGAGACGTGGTTATGAAACGTGTCTCACCGGTAAGTGGCATCTCGGTTCGAAACCACAGTGGGGCCCCAACCATTACGGATTTGACCACAGCTATGGATCCCTGGCCGGCGGAGTCACCGCCTGGAGCCACCGCTATAAGAAAGGACCGTTCTCAAACACCTGGCATCGGAACGAAAAGCTACTGGAAGAAGACAGACACGTCACGGATCTACTGACCCGCGAAGCGGTCGAGTGGATCGAACAGCGTGGCGATGGGCCTTTCTTTTTGTATGTGCCGTTCACGGCGGTTCACCTGCCGATCAACGAGCCGCAAAATTGGTTGAACAAGGTTCCTGATTCGATCTCCAGTGAGATCGCGAGGCAGTATGCGGCATGCGTGATGCACCTGGACGATTCGGTAGGCCGAATCGTTGATGCCCTCGGTCGGAAAGGCGTCCGCGAAAAAACATTGCTGGTGTTTACCAGCGATAACGGCGGCAGCACGGCGACAAACAACACGCAGCCGTATCCGCCGGACGACTCGCCGGCTGGCCGGCTGACGTCCAGCAATGGCGATCTCCGCGGAAACAAGGGGTCGGTCTATGAAGGAGGCACGCGGGTGCCGACGATCGTCTCGTGGCCGGGAAAAATCCCCGCGAGGAAAGAAAGCACTGCGGTCTGCATCGTCGACTGGATGCCGACCTTCTGGGGACTGGCCGGAATCGAACCGACCGAAGACCTCTACTGGGACGGAGTCGACCTTTCGCCGATGTTGTTGAATGAGACGCCGATTGCCGAGCGTTCGATCTACATCGCCGGACCGCGTTGGCGTCGAATGTCATTCCGAGCCGGCCCGTGGAAGCTGGTGACCGATGGTGCCGACGCGCACGAACTGTTCCATCTGGAAACCGATCCGTTCGAGCGCGACAACCGCGCCGCGTCGGAACCACAGCGGCTCGAAAAGATGTTGGGCCGATTGGCGACGGAACGGGAACGGGACAATCAGGCGGTCGTCGAAGCGTCGAAGTAGAGCCAGCCGATCGCCGAATCGCCGGCGGGGCGCGCCGGATCAACGAGCCGCTAAGCGAGACGAAGCCTCGCGACACTTGTAGCCAGGCATGTTGGCCTGGGGTCGAACCTTTTGAGGGCATTGGTGTCTAGGCCGACGAAACAACCTCACGACTGTCGACGCTGTAGAATGTAGCGGAATCGACGAACCAAGGAAGCCACGGATGAACGCTCGCCAGCTCGAAAAACTAGGCGTTCCGAAAGACTGCGTGAAGACCGCTATCGTGGCGATCCAGAACGCCACCAAGATCGGTGGTCTGAGAGGCAAACAGGTGAAGGAGGCGGTCAGGGATGTGGTGGCGCATCCGGATCGCTTCGTCGACCATGAGCACTTCGGCGGTTTTGCCAAAGACATCATCGCCGGATGAAGCTGATGGGCGACTACGCAGCTGCCAATCACGACGTAATCCACCGGCTGGTTTCGCAGCTCTTAGGAGCCGAGATTGTCGCGGGCGTCGAGAACCACCACAACTTCGCTTGGCAAGAAGTCCATGGCGACCGGGAGCTGATCGTCCACCGCAAGGGCGCAACACCGGCAGGTAAGGGAGTGTTGGGCGTGATCCCTGGCTCGATGGCCTCCCCAGCTTTTGTCGTCCGCGGCAGAGGCGGAAACGAGAGCCTGGATTCGGCTTCCCATGGTGCCGGACGCACGATGTCTCGACGCAAGGCCAAGGACAAATACAATTGGAAAGCCGTCCAGGGCGATTTGAAAAAGCAGGGAGTCACGGTGCTCTCGGCAGGAGCGGATGAAGTTCCTGGCGTCTACAAGAACCTCGAAGATGTGATGAATGCCCAAGCCGATCTGGTCGAAATCGTCAGCCGGTTCGACCCGAAGATTGTCAAAATGTGCGAGGATGGAAGCAAGGCTGAGGATTGACGGCCCTCACTTTCTACCTCCGCAAGCCGCCGGGCGAGAGGGTAGACCGCCGACAGCTGTTGGAAGAAAATCTGGGGCGCAGCGATCTCTGCCTCTGCGGCTCCGGCGAACGCTTCAAGAAGTGGTGTCTACGGACAGGCCGCTTCTGAGGGCGTCAACCGGGGCCACTACTTGCAGGGAATAAACCTTCGAGGCCCGCTCGGTCCTGGTCAACCGAGCGGGCTTTTTACGTTCTTTTGGACGCATTGGAGAAGGGAGTGGAGGCGCTCATCGGCTATGAACGAAACTGGCGGTCAGCATCGCGGTGCTCGTGCTCAGCATCGAATTCCACAAGACACTAGCTGGGCAGCGCCAATATTCATGAGCGGGTGGGCGCTAGCCCCCGGCCCTTCGTTGACGAGCCGGCGAACTTCATCGCCATTCGAGTCCGCATCCCAACCATTCGTTGCCGGCGGATGGAACAGAATTTGCTGTCCACCGCGCTTCGGGAGCGTGTTCGTAACCGCCGGCGGCCGTCGCTCGTTTTGGGTGGCTCCGCCACGCGTCGGTGTTGACCTTGCTGACGATTCACCACCGAAAATCCCCCTCCGCGAAGTAAATCGCAGCACCGTGACTTCTTTAAGCGGAGTGCCATTGTTGAAGACGCTAAAGCACGGCGGCCCGCTGGCGCTGGCTGCCGTTACGCTCCTGGCAGGGTTCGCCTGGCTCGCCGGATGGTTCTATGACCGCACAGCCCCGGGGCAGGTTTCCGGGAGGGAGGCGGAAGCGGGGGCGCGGGAAGTCGCCGAAGTCGTCGCTCACGAGGAAGTCGTCTTTCTGCCCTCGCCGGGTCAGCTCCGCGCGGACGAGCGGTCGCTGGTTACGGCCGAAATGACCGGCAAGATTGTCGACGTGCCGGTGCGAGCCGGCGATGAGGTCGAAGCGGGACGCCTGATCATCCAAATCGAAGACAAGGAGCGGCGGGCTCGGATGAAACAGGTTGAGCAGCAGTTAAAAGCAGACGAGGCGACGCTCACCGAAGTGGAAGCGGAATGGCGTCGCGACAAGCAGCTTTACGATCAAAATGCGGTACCCGAGGAAAAGCTCGACACGACGCAGCGGCGTTTGAAGACCGCGCAGGCTAATGTTCAGCGATCCCAGGAGCGGATGACCGAGGCCGAGGCATTGTTTGCGGATACCCGCATCCTGGCACAATCCGCGGCGCGCGTGATTGACGCCTACGCGGAAGTGGGAGAAGTGGCTCGTCCCGGGCAGCCGCTGGTCGAGCTGTATCAACCGGATACATTGCGGCTGGAATGCTCGGTGCCGGAAAGTGTGGTCGATCAGTTGCAGATCGGCCAGTCGCTGATCGCGAGGATGTCAGCGCTCGGGAAAGACATCTCCGTCCAGGTGGACGAAATCGTCCCCCGCACCGACTCCGCCAGCCGCACCGTGATCGTCAAATGCCGGCTGCCGCAACCGGAAAGCTTTGTCGAAGGTCAGTTCGGCGAACTGTTCGTGCCCGTGCGAAAAATGCGGCAGGTATCGGTTCCGCGAACAGCGGTTCGCTGGATTGGTCAACTTCAGTTCGTACTGGTTGTGAACGATCAGGATCGGACGGAGCGACGATACGTCATCGTGGGCCGAGACCTGCCGTCGGATCGCGTCGTCATTCTGAGCGGTTTGAAAGAAGGCGAACGCGTCGTCGTGGCCGAAGAATCCGTTGAAGCGTCTGAAGAACAGGCAAGGCCCCGTGGCTGAGGAAACGCAGATGGGGCAACCCGACCGCACGCCGCTGCTTAGCCGCGTCGTCGCCACCGTCATGCGCGGTGATGTGGCGATCAGCCTGATGATCGTTTCGTTTGTTCTGGGGGGCTTCGCCCTCGTCATGACGCCGCGCGAGGAAGATCCCCAAATCGCGGTTCCCATGGCCGACTTGATCGTGCGCGCCCCTGGCCTCAGCCCGGAGGAGGTCGAAAACCAGATCACCAGCCGCCTGGAACGGATCATCTACCAAGTTGAAGGCGTGGAGCACGTCTACAGCCGGGCGGCGTTTGGCAATTCGATCACCACCGTGCGTTTCTTCGTGGGGCAAGACCGCGAACGAGCGTTGGTTCGTCTGCAAAACGAATTGGACTTCTTCCAGGACCGCATCCCGCCGCAAGTCACCAGTTGGCTGATTCGGCCGCGTGACATCGATGATGTACCGATCTTGGTGGCCACGCTATGGAGCGGCCAGCCCGATCGCTACCACGACGTGGAACTGCGACGGATGGCCGAAGAACTTGTGCAGCGGCTCTCGGCGATTCGCAATACCAATCAGGTGCAGGTGATCGGCGGCCGGCCGCTGCGGCTCCGCGTCGATTTGCTGCCCAGCAAGCTGGCCGGGCACGGGACCTCGGCCGCTTCCGTTGTCGAAGCCGTACGTTCGGCGAATATCCGAATGCGGGCCGGCGACGGGCAAGAGAATGACGAGCAGTTCTGGGTTGACGTGGACGGATTCGTCGATTCCCCGAAAACCGTGGAGGAACTTGTCGTCGCCACGCACCAGGACCGCCCCGTTTATCTCCGAGAGGTTGCGAACGTCGCGCTCCGCCCGGCCGATGTGGAACAATACACCTGGATCGGGTTCGGCGCTGGCGACGATTCCGGCGGCGGAGATCCAACTTCCCGCGGCGGGGATCGCGACGGCCCGCAGACCCAAGCCTTTCCGGCGGTCCACATCGCCGCGGCCAAGCGGCCCGGGGCTAACAACGTGTGGGTGGCCGACGAGATCAAGCAGGAACTAAGCCGCGTCGCGGATGACTATCTGCCCCAGGGCGTCTCCTATCGCGTTACACGCAACTACGGCCAAACCGCCAACGACAAAGTCAATCGGCTGGTGCAGTCGCTGGCCGTGGCGATCGTCAGCGTGCTGCTGTTGCTGGGGATCGTCGTCGGTTGGCGGGCCGCCCTGGTAATTGCCATCGCGGTACCGGTTTGCTACAGCTTGACGCTGTTCGTCAATTACTTGATTGGGTATTCGATCAACCGCGTCACGATGTTCGCGCTGATTCTCGCGCTGGGGCTGATCGTTGACGACCCGATCACGGATGTCGAAAACATCGCCCGTTACCTCCGCGAAAGCCGCTTAGCCACGCGGTCCGCGATACTCCAGGCGGTACAGGAGGTTCGGCCGGCACTGATCATCAGTACGTTAACAGTGGTGGTTGCTTTCCTGCCGCTGAACTTCATCACCGGGATGATGGGACCGTACATGGCGCCGATGAGCGTCAATGTTCCCATCGCGGTAACCATCTCGACGGTTGTGGTGTCGTTTATGCTCACGCCCTGGCTGTGCTCGGTCCTGATTGGTCGCGGGCGCGATTCGAAACAGCCAGACGAGAAAGGCACCCCAGAAGCGCACGCCGGTCAGTCTTCCGAGGGAGAACGACCCGGCGTCACGGGGAAGGCGGTCTACCGTTTCTATCGCCGCTTGCTGGGGCCCGTCGTCGCTCGCCGCTGGCTTAGTTGGCTCGTCCTGGCCGGCGTGGTGTTGCTCTTCTTCTTATCGCTGGTGCCACCCGTGCTGCGATTCGTGGGCGTGAAGATGCTCCCTTTCGACAACAATGACGAGTTCCACGTCATCATCGACATGCCGGAATCGACGACGCTTGAGCGGACCGACGCCGCGGCACGAAAGGTCGGAGCGTATTTAAGTACGATCAAGGAAGTCGAGGACTACTCGATTTTCGTGGGGACGCCGTCGCCGGTCGATTTCAACGGCTTGGTACGCCGCTACTATCTCCGCGAAGGCTCGCACATGGCCTCGCTCCGGATCAATCTGATCCCCAAGGAATACCGGACTCAGCAGTCGCACGAACTGCTTCTGCGGTTGCGGCCCGAGATCCGACGTCTCGGTGAGGAACTGGGGGCCAATATCAAGCTCGTCGAGGTTCCGCCCGGCCCCCCGGTAATCTCCACGATTACGGGAGTTATCCATGGTCCACCTACGGCCGACTACGGGCAACTGATCGATGCCTCGGAAGTGGTGCGAAAGCGGCTGGAACAGGAGCCCGGTGTGGTGGACGTGGATGTCAGCGCCCAAGCGCCCCAATCGCGGTGGGTGTTCCAATCAGAGCGTCAGAAGGCTCGGCTCGCAGGAATCGATGAGGAGGCGATTGCCCGAACGATTCAGCTCGCGTTGCGGGGAAACCGCGAGCAGGTCTATCACCGTCCCCGCGAGGTCAATCCGACGCGGATCGAATTTCGCCTGCCACGACCGGAGCGGACAAGTATCTCGCAGTTGCGGCAACTTCTCATCGCGTCGCCGAACGGTCAGATCCCGTTAACGGAGTTAGGCCGCTTTGAGAAGGTTTCGGAACCGCAATCGCGGAGGCGGCGAGACTTGGAGCCGGTCGCGTACGTTTTTGCCGAAGTCGCCGGCCGTCCGCCCGGCGATGCCATCATGGATATTCAATTCGATCAGGAGGAGACGCCCGCCAAACCTGGCGGCGAAGGGGATGGCGCCGACCAACCGAACGAATCGGAATCGCTTCCGCTCGACGAACGCACCTGGCTTCGTCCTGGCGGCGGGCAGCCCTGGTCTCTGGCAAAGGGTTTTCGGGTGGAGTGGGCGGAAGAAGGAGAGTGGGAGATTACGCTGCAGGTCTTTCGCGATCTTGGCCTGGCGTACGCGGCGGCGCTGATCGGTATCTTCGCCATTTTGATGTTTCAGACCGGCTCGCGTGTCATTCCGCTGGTCATCATGACGGCAATCCCGCTCACGCTGATCGGCATCATGCCGGGATTCTGGCTGCTGAATGCACTCACGACCACGGAAATCGGCGGCTTTCACAACCCCACGTTCTTCACCGCCACCTCGATGATCGGCATGATCGTCCTCTCGGGCGTGGTCATCCGCAACTCGGTGCTGTTGATCGACTTCATTCAAGAGGCAACCAAAGGTGGGGCGGAACCTCAAGAAGCGATCATTCAAAGCGTCGCGGTACGCACCCGTCCCATCTTGCTGACCGCCGCCACCACCCTGGTCGGCAATCTGTTCATCACGCTCGACCCAATCTTCTCAGGCCTGGCATGGGCCATCATCTTTGGAGTGATTACGTCGAATCTTTTCACCTTGCTAGTGGTCCCGGTGATCTACGGCCTGCTTGTTAAGGCGGCGAGCCCTCAGGCGAATGGGGCCTGACCGCCCCACTGACGGTGAAGAGAAGAAGAGAACACGCTGCGAAGCCGCCCGTTCAAGTCGCGGCTCGCACCGCAGGACTTGCTCGCCCGCTGGCGAAGCGATCGCTTGGCGCCATCGTGACTGGCCGCTGCGGACGCCTCGCCGGAGCCTCCCGCCTGTCGCATCGACCCGGTTCCCTTGGGAGCGCGTCCCCTTTTTTGGGACCGCTCTTGACCATGCCGGAGACCCTGGATACATTCCTGAAAATGCATATACAGTCTTCTTCCGGGCCCCTCAACGTCGACAAAATGTTTCGCGCCCTGTCGGATCGGACACGGCTGCGAATCGTCAACCTGCTGCGCGACGGAGAGCGGTGCGTTTGCGATCTTGTTGAGGTGCTCGGCGTCCCCCAACCGGCGGTCTCCCGCCATCTGGCATACCTGCGAGACGCGGGGTT
>Ga0102938_10002567_pt1 | contig 13717 bp, 13 predicted proteins | sample SalPonR2_B_D2_MG_FD_84516 | JGI IMG/M metagenome (GOLD analysis project Ga0102938, IMG submission 84516) | Salt pond soil microbial communities from South San Francisco under conditions of wetland restoration - Salt Pond MetaG R2_B_D2_MG | ecosystem: Environmental > Aquatic > Marine >... | reverse complement strand
GCGGCCGCACGGTGGCGCGCGTCAGCGCTGCAAGAGGCCCGTTGGGCGCGCTGCCTTCGGGCGCGAAGGGGGTGACGCCCGCCCATTGCCCCCGCGCCGACACCGGGGCGAGGAAAACCGTCCAGCTTTCGCAGGCCTTGGCATGATAGCGCCGGAAGATCGGGGCGCTTTGGGTTTGTGTCTGCGCTGTCCCGGTGTCGGGCCATGTCGCCAGAATCGCATAGACTGCGGTGTTGGGGATTGGGGTGAAGCCTTCACCCGTGCCGGACCCGCAAAGTTTCCAGAAACCGATTCCCGGCACACGGGGCAACGCCAGCCGCGCCGCGCCCATCATGCCAAGCGCCCAGAGCCGTGACAGCCCCGGCGGGAACCGGAAAAAACTGATGCTTACGGTTTGTATGTCGGCACTCCCTCGCTTTCGTCAGCAAAGATTGACACGCATTTGGCTCTTGCGAAAGAGGTATATTGCCCAATTGTCAATTAAACTAGACATGTATAAGGTTGCCATATGTTGACACGTCTTGATCCGAGCCTGACGCAAAAGGCAAGTGAGGCCATGCCACCGCGCGCGGTCGTCATTGGTGCCGGTTTGGGGGGCTTGGCCTCGGCGATGCGGTTGGGCGCGCGCGGCTATCAGGTGATTGTTCTGGATCGCCTGGACGGCCCCGGAGGCCGGGGTTCGGCGATTTGGGAAAACGGCCATCGCTTTGATCTCGGGCCCACGATTGTGACGGTGCCGCAAATATTTCGCGCCCTCTGGAGCGCGTGTGGACGGGACTTTGATGCAGAGGTGGATCTGCGCGCGCTTGATCCGTTTTACGAGATACGCTGGCCGGATGGCAGCCGTTTTGCGGCGCGCCAAGACAGTGATGCGATGCGTAAGGAAGTGGCGCGGCTCTCACCCGCGGATGTGGCGGGCTATGACAAGTTCCTCAAAGACAGCGAACGGCGCTATTGGTTCGGCTTTGAGGATCTGGGCCGCCGCAGCATGCACAGATTCCCCGATTTGTTGAAAGTCTTGCCAAAATTCGCATGGCTGCGCGCCGATCGGTCGGTGTATGGCCATGCGGCACGGCGTGTGAAGGACCACCGCCTGCGCATGGCGCTGTCGTTTCATCCGCTGTTCATCGGAGGCGATCCTTTCAACGTGACCTCGATGTATACGCTTGTCAGCCACCTTGAGAAGGAATTTGGCGTCCATTACGCCATGGGCGGCGTGGATGCCATCGCACGGGCCATGGTCAAGGTGATCGAGGACCAAGGCGGTCAAGTGATCCAGAATGCCGAAGTGGATGAGATCCTATTGGACAAGGGGCGCGCACGGGGTGTCCGCCTGACGACCGGCGATATCCTGACGGCCAAAATTGTGGTGTCGAATGCCGATGCGGGTCACACCTATGATCGGCTGTTGCGCAATGACCGGCGCAAGCGGTGGACGCCTCAAAAGCTGAAGCGCTCGCGCTGGTCCATGGGGCTTTTCGTTTGGTATTTCGGCACCCGCAACACCCGGCATCTATGGCCCGATGCGGGCCATCACACCATCCTCAATGGGCCGCGCTACAAGGGGCTTGTGCGTGATATCTTTATCAATGGGCATCTCGCCGATGACATGAGCCTTTATGTGCATCGCCCCAGTGTGACCGATCCCAGTGTTGCCCCCGAGGGTGGCGACACGTTTTATGCCCTCAGCCCCGTGCCGCATCTGGGTCATGCCGACCCGGTGGATTGGTCCGAGGCGGCAGAGGGGTATCGCCAGAAGGTGCAAAAGGTTCTGGAGGATCAGCTATTGCCGGGCCTGGGCGATCACCTGACCGCCTCGACCGTATTCACGCCGGAAACCTTTCGTGACCGATACCTGAGCCCCTATGGCTCCGGTTTCTCGATCGAGCCACGGATATTACAGAGCGCATGGTTCCGCCCCCACAACGTCAGCGAAGAGGCCGAGGGGCTGTATCTGGTGGGCGCAGGGACGCATCCGGGGGCTGGGCTGCCAGGGGTGATGTCCAGCGCCGAGGTTCTGGATAGCCTGGTGCCGGACCCGGAACCGGTGATCCACGGATGATTGCGCCGGGGGATATGGCGCATTGCGAGGCGGCGATACGGCATGGCTCTTTGTCGTTTCACGCGGCGTCGCGCCTATTGCCAGCTCATGTGCGCAACCCGGCCCTGGCGCTTTATGCCTTTTGCCGCCTGGCGGATGACGCTGTGGACTTGCAGCCCGAGAAAGCCAGCGCCGTTTTGCGCCTCCACGAGCGGTTGGATATGGCCTATGCGGGCAAGCCGCGAAATGCCCCGGCGGATCGCGCCTTTGCCGCCATCATCGAGGATTACGACATGCCGCGCGCCTTGCCTGAGGCGCTTTTGGAGGGTTTGGCCTGGGACGCGATGGAAAAACGTTACGCGAACCTGGCTGAATTGCGCGGCTATGCGGCGCGCGTTGCCTCGGCGGTGGGTGTGATGATGTGCGTTCTGATGCGGGTCCGTGACCAGAATGCGCTTGCGCGCGCATGTGATCTGGGCGTCGCGATGCAGTTGACCAACATCGCCCGTGATGTGGGCGAAGATGCCCGCGAGGGGCGGCTATATCTGCCGACCGATTGGATGGAAGAGGCGGGGCTTGCGCCCGAGGCCTTTCTTGAATCCCCGCGCCCGACGCCGGTTGTGGCACAATTGGTCAAGCGCTTGTTACATGAGGCGGATGGTCTTTATGCCCGCTCCGAGGCCGGGATCGCGGCCTTGCCGCTCTCGTGTCGCCCGGGCATTTTCGCGGCGCGCTATATCTATGCAGGAATTGGTGGGCGGTTGCGTCGGGCGGGATGTGATTCGATCTCGGCGCGGGCGCGCACGAATGGGTCGCAAAAACTCGCGTGGTTATGCCTGTCTGGTCTGCGCGCAGTGGGGAGCGTGGTGATGCCAACCTCGCCCGTGATCTATGCGCAGCCTTCGCCCGAAGCCGCGTTTCTGGTGGCTGCTGCTGCCGAGAATACTGTGCGGGTCAATGATTGGAGCGATACGCTTTATGAAACGATGGCAGGTCTCAAGGTGCAGGACGCGTCACGACGTGAGGCATTGAAGCACCCGGACGCAGAGGTTAGAAGCTTAGCATGATATGGGTATATTTTGCGATTTTCCTTGCCGCTTGCTTCGCAGCGGGTAGCACCGGCGGCCTGTTTCCGCCCGGGGCGTGGTATGACCGCCTGAACAAGCCAAGCTGGACCCCGCCCAACTGGCTTTTCCCGGTGGCCTGGACCACCCTTTACCTGTGCATGGCAACAGCGGGCGCCCGCGCCGCAGTCAGCCCCGACAATGGTTTGGCCATGGCGCTCTGGTCCTTGCAGATCGCGCTGAACGGTCTGTGGACGCCAGTGTTTTTCGGCCTGCGGAACATGCGCCTTGGGTTGATTGTTCTGGTCGGGCTATGGGTATCCGTCGCGGCGACGATGGTCGCGCTCTGGATGGTGGATTGGTTGGCCGGTGCGTTGTTCATCCCGTATCTTGTCTGGGTCAGTGTCGCCGGTGCCTTGAACCTGTCGGTGCTGCGTCTGAACCCCGATGAGGCAGGGGCGACTTCCGAGAGCTAATCGAAGCGCCAGCAGCTCCGGCGCGGGACGCGCACGGCGAGCATGGGCTTGAGCAGTGGCGAGCGAAAGCGATTGAGATCAAGCGCTTCGTGCACGCCGATCGTGTCTTCGCCGTTGATCCGGGTCTTCACAGTTGCGCGGCTGTAGAATGGTGCGTCCAGCATGCTCTGCACTTGCACGGGCTGCGCCCCGGAATCGGCGCGGGTTTCGCGGCGCAATGCCCACAGGCTGCGTTTCATCCGCGCCTTTGGAGGCGGCGTGATGGATTGGGCATGGCCGCGATCATCAAATTGAACGCCAACCCCAAGCTCTGAACCCTCAAGCCGCCTGGCATCGTAAAAGCAGGTGCTCCCGCCGCCCGTGGGAAAGCGACCCCATGTCCAATAGCTGAAGTCTTGTTCGAGGGCGCGCGTGCCGAAATTGGCATCGAAATAGCCATGCCCATCCCATTGCCAACCCTGCGCCTCAAGATCGACGCGGATTGAACATGTCGGGGCGAATGGGCGCCAGATATGCGCGCCATCCTCGGTCAGCGGAAGTTCCACCGAGGTGAGCGCCGTGGGGCGTACCCTGATTGTGCCGCGCACGCGCGATACCAAGGGCGGCGAGCTGATCTCGTTGATGGAAATCACCAGTTCTTCGCCAGTCCAGTGCAGGGAGGAGGGGCCGACGGTAAAGTGATCCGGCGATTGGCGCAGGGCGCTTTGGCCCCGGTCGGTCATGGTGAAGCGCCCACCGGGACCGTAGGTGGCCACGTTGATGCAGACATTGTTTTCCGGTGCGCGCCGCCCGGACCAGGCATACCAGGGTGAAAACACCGACCCTATGAAGGCGATGACGCTTAGCGATCGCCCGCCGCCGTCACTGATCCCGTCGATGTACCACCATGCATATCCGTTTGGCGGAACCGCGATGTTGAAGTTCGGTCGCTCAAGATCGCCTCGGCCGCGTGCCGTGCGGAGAGGGCCGCCATCGGTACGCCCGCCCCCGGATGTGTCCCGCCCCCGGCCAGATACAGACCCTTGATCGGCGTCCGGGCCGTGGGCCTCTGAAAAGCTGCGGTCGTGCCATGTGGGCTCTGCCCGTAGAGGGAACCGGCCGTCGCTGGAAAAAGGGTGTCGAAGCCCTGCGGCGTGGTCAGCGCGGGCGTCTGCGGCACCGGATCGAAGGTCAGGCCGAATGTGGCCAGCGTCTGGAAGCTGCGAGTCTGGCATCGGTGAAACTCCTCGGGCGTCTGAATGTCGGTGAGGGGGGCGGCGTTGGCAATAATCTCAAACCGTTCAACTGCCGGTGGCGCCTCGCCTGTCGCGCGATCCTGCGCGCAGACATATAGCGTGGGGTCGGGCACATGGCGGCCTTGAGCGATGGCATCGAATTCGGGTTTCGCCTCATTGCGGAAAAACACGTTGTGATAGGCCAGATCAGGGCCATTCGGCGTTGCGGCAAAGGCCCAGACTTCGGCCGAAAGGCTGCGCGGGACAACCCTTGTTTGGGGTGCGACGCAGGTTGCGTCATTGCCCAAAAGGCCGGTCGCCAAGGCGCGGGGATCGCCATTGAAAACGATTGTATCGGCAGAATGGACGGTTCCGTCGGTCAGTCGGACGCCGGTGGCGCGATCATTTTGGATCATGATTTCAGATGCATCCGCGCCGTAGTGAAACTGCGCCCCCTTGCTCTGTGCAAGAGATTGCAGCCCAAGAGCCAATTGATGCATGCCGCCCTTGACGGCCCAGACCCCTGCGGCTTCGGCCTGCCAGATCAGAGAAAGGAGCGCGGGCACCTGGTAGGGAGAGCCGCCAACATAGGTGGCGTAGCGCCCAAAAAGCTGGGCGAGTCGCGGGTCATCGAAGCTGCGGTCAAGCAATTGCGCGAGAGTCGCCATCGGTGCCATGGCCGGCACGAGCCAGGGCCGGGCCGCAACATGCATCGCAAGCCCCGGCAAGGACGGGGTCGGGGCCTGCATCATCGGCGCATTGAAGCCCTCGAATAAGCGGCGCGCGCGTTTTGCGAACTGGCGAAATTGCGCCGCGGCGCGCCCTCCGGCGAAGGTGTGGATCGCTTCGGTGTTCCTGGCCTCGTCATCAAACAGGTCCAGCCTGCTGCCGTCTGGCCAGAAATGCCGCGCGAGGCAAGGCTGCGGGATAAGCGTGACGTGATCCTCCAGCTGAGTGCCAAGGTCACGAAACAGATCGTCAAAGACCGCGCGCATCGTCAGAACGGTTGGTCCCGCATCCACCGGACCAGCCGCCGAGGGCAGGGTTCGCATGCGGCCGCCGGGCGCAGAGTGGCGTTCCAGCACGGTCACGTGCAGGCCAGCCTGCGCAAGGCGCGCCGCGGCGGCAAGGCCCGCGATGCCCGCGCCGATCACGATTGCGCGCGATCCCGCAGATCCGGAGGAAGCCGTGGATATCATGGCCCGAGTGTTGACTCGTCCGGCAAAAGTGTCCAGTGTAATTTACACTATTGCTGTCATGAATATAAGACAACGCTCGTCTCAAGGAGGACGAAATGCACCTATCCGACCGGATCGAAGGCGCCTTGGGGCGCGCGCTTGACCGCGCGCAGGGCGAGACGGCCCCGGCCAAATTGAGCCAGGCCTTGAGTTACGCGATCTTGCCCGGAGGCGCGCGGATACGGCCGACGATTCTTTTGTCGGTGGCCGGCGCCTGTGGTGATGATCGCCCGGCGATGAGTGATGCGGCGGCGGCGGCCCTGGAGTTGATCCATTGCGCCAGTCTTGTGCATGATGATCTGCCCTGTTTTGACGATGCCGACACCCGTCGCGGAAAGCCCTCGGTGCATAGGGCCTATTCGGAGCCTTTGGCGGTTCTGACCGGCGATAGCCTTATCATGCTGGCGTTCGATGTTCTGGCGCGGGCCGGGCGGGCGGAGAGTGCGGACCTGCGCGCGGCACAGCTGGTTCTGTCGCTGACGCAGCGGTCGGGCATGCCGGGCGGGATCTGCGCCGGGCAAGGCTGGGAGAGCGAGGCCAAGATAGACCTGAGGGCCTATCACATGTCGAAAACGGCGGCGCTGTTTATCGCGGCAACGGAAATGGGCGCGATCTCGGCGGGTCACGAGCCCGAACCCTGGCGCGATCTTGGGGCCCTCATCGGTGAGGCGTTCCAGGTCGCGGATGACCTGCGCGATGCGCTTCTGGACGAAGAGGCACTGGGCAAACCCGCCGGTCAGGATGATCTTCATGGGCGGCCAAACGCAGTTGCCGCACTTGGCGTGAGCGGGGCCACGGCGCATTTGTCGGATATTCTGGCGGGGGCCATCGCCTCGATCCCGTCCTGTCCGGGTGAGGCGGCTTTGGCCAAGATGGTGCGGCTTCAGGCGCAGGCGATCATGCCCAAGCTGCCCGAACGCTACGGGGCCTGATTGGCGTGGCCGTGTCCAATGATGTGCCCGGTGGGTCCTTGCGGACCGATGGTCAATGGCGCGGATGGTTTGCGCGTCTGGTGGCAAGGCCCGGATTTCAGAAATTCGCCGCGAATGTTCCGCTGATCGGATCCATGGCGCGCCGTGATGGCGCCGAGATTTTTGATGTTCTGCAGGGCTTTGTTGCCTCCCAGGTGCTGCTGGCCCTGATCGAACTGGAGTTGCTTCAAGACCTTTTGAACGGCCCTTTGACCGCTACCGAGGCGGCGCGCGGTCGCCAAGTCCCACATGACCGGATGGAGGCCTTGTTGCAGGCTGGCGTTGCCCTGCGCCTGTTGAAGCGCGGGCGCGATGGGCGGTTTGCCCTGGCGCGCAAAGGGGCCGCTATTCTGGGCGTGCCGGGGCTGATGGATATGATCCGGCATAATTCGGCATTCTATAAGGATATGACGGACCCGGTCGCCATCTTGCGCGGTGAGGGGCAGACGCATCTGGCGCAATTCTGGCCTTACGTATTGGGTCATGACAGCGAGGTCGCCAGCGATGAGGCCCTGCGATATTCCGATCTGATGGCGAGGTCACAGGCGCTTGTTGCCGAGGATACATTGCGCGCCGTGTCCTTGCGCGGCGTGGCAACGGTGATGGACGTTGGTGGCGGATCGGGCGTCTTTCTGTCCGAGGCGCTGCGGCGCCACCACAGGTTGCGCGCCATGCTGGTGGATTTGCCCAATGTCATCCCGGCCGCTGAGTCGCGTCTGACGTTGGCGGGGCTCATGGATCGCGTGTCTCTCTGTCCCGGATCGTTTCGCGACAGTGCTTTGCCCAAGGGGGCGGATGCCATTTCTCTGATTCGGGTTCTTTATGACCATGACGATGCCACGGTGCGCGATTTGCTGTCCAAGGCCTTTGCTGCGCTTCCGCCGGGAGGGCGATTGATTATCTCTGAGCCGATGGCGGGTGGAGTGCGGCCCGAACGCGCTGGCGATGTCTATTTCGCCTTTTATACCATGGCTATGGGCACCGGGCGGGCACGGTCGCCCGAGCGAATTTCAGAGCTTTGCGAAGAGGCTGGTTTCATGCGTTCAAGCCAGCCCGCGGTGCGTCGCCCTTATGTGACGCGCGCACTGACTTGTCTCAAGCCTGTCTGACATACACGACACCCCAAATGTAAACAAAGATTGACAGTGGTGTGTGTATGAGTAGACTTACAGACGGCACTAGCGCCGATTTCCGACGAATCCATCTGAGGTCCGCGGAAAGACAGACAGGAGGCGACCATGCATACCCGCGCTGTCTACCTGAACGGTCCTGAGGATCTTCATTTGGACACCCTTGCGCTCAAGGCGCCGGGCGCAGGTGATATTGTCGTCGATGTCGCGCATTCGGGGATTTCCACGGGAACCGAAAAGCTGTTTTGGTCTGGGAAGATGCCGCCATTTCCCGGCATGGGCTATCCGCTTGTGCCCGGCTATGAGGCCGCGGGAGAAGTGGTGGAGGCCGGACCGGGCACCGGTTTCAAGGCCGGTGACACTGTTTTCGTGCCCGGTGCGAATTGTTTCAGTGATGCCTACGGTCTTTTCGGTGGCGCCGCGTCGCGCCTCGTGACCGATGCCAAGCGCGTCACGCGCATAGATCCCGCACTCGGGGCCGAAGGTGCGCTTCTGGCGCTGGCCGCGACGGCCCGCCACGCGATGGCGGGGCTGGACAAGGCCGTGCCGGACCTGATCGTGGGGCATGGTGTGCTGGGCCGTCTTCTGGCGCGGCTGACCATTGCCGCAGGGGCACCGGCTCCAACGGTATGGGAAACCCAGGCCGATCGGCGCAGCGGTGCCGAAGGCTATGAGGTCATGGCACCCGACGAGGACACCCGCCTTGATTATCGCGCGATCTATGACGCCTCGGGCAATCCCGACATTCTGAATGATCTTGTCGGACGCATCGCCAAGGGCGGCGAGATCGTTCTGGCGGGTTTTTACCCGCAGGCTCTGAGCTTTGCCTTTCCGCCGGCCTTCATGAAGGAGGCGCGGTTCCGGGTGGCTGCTGAATGGACGCCCGAAGACCTGCGCGCCACGGCGGCCCTGATCGAAACCGGTGCGCTGAGCCTTGGCGGATTGATAACCCACCAGGCCCCCGCCGAACAGGCTCCGACGGCCTATCGCACGGCCTTTGAAGATACTGCTTGCCTGAAAATGATACTCAATTGGGAGGACGCCGCGTGAAGGACGACATACCTAACCTAAAGGATTTCGACCAACGTCTACGGGACGAGGCGCATGAGGATCTGGCGGATGTGATCCACGCCGGAGAGCCCACTCAGAAGACCCAGATCATCGCGATCTACGGCAAGGGGGGCATCGGCAAGAGTTTCACACTGGCAAACCTGAGCCACATGATGGCCGAGCAAGGCAAGCGTGTCCTGCTGATTGGCTGCGATCCGAAATCCGACACGACCAGCCTTCTTTTTGGGGGCAAGGCATGCCCCACGATCATTGAAACCTCGACCAAGAAAAGCCTTGCGGGTGAGCAGGTCCAGATCGGTGATGTCTGTTTCAAGCGTGGCGGAGTTTTCGCCATGGAACTCGGCGGCCCCGAAGTGGGCCGTGGCTGTGGAGGCCGGGGCATCATTCACGGATTCGAGCTTCTGGAAAAGCTGGGCTTTCATGATTGGGATTTCGATTACGTCCTTTTGGATTTCCTGGGTGACGTGGTGTGTGGGGGCTTTGGCCTGCCGATTGCCCGTGACATGGCGCAGAAGGTGATCCTTGTCGCCAGCAACGATCTCCAATCTCTCTATGTGGCCAACAACGTCTGCTCGGCGGTGGAGTATTTCCGCAAGCTGGGTGGCAATGTCGGCGTCGCGGGGTTGGTGGTGAACAAGGATGACCACTCGGGCGAGGCGCAGGCCTTTGCCGAAGCGGTGGACATCCCGGTGCTGGCCGCGATTCCCCAGGATGACGATCTGCGCAAGAAATCTGCGAATTATCAGATTGTTGGCACCTTCGAGAGCCAATGGGGCAGCCTGTTTGCCGGGTTGGCCGAGGCGGTGTCGCTGGCCCCGCCAGTCCGCCCCTCGCCCTTGGATCAGGACGCTCTTTTGAACCTCTTCGACGGATCAGACACCGGGGCCGGCGTGACGCTGGAACCTGCCACCGACGAAGACATGCGCGGCAAGAATGCCGAAACGAAACCCTCGCTCGAAGTCATCTACGACGACGCGTGAAAGGAACCCCATGAGTGACGAGATCACATATGACGCCGCCCATGAGGCCAAGGTGATCAGGGGCAAGGCCGCTGAACCGGCCCCGGAAGGGGTGGGGGATCCGGAACTTGGCTGTCACTCGGGTGCGGAGATGGAAAAGGCCGCGCGCATGGCGGGGCAGTCCGAGATCCTGGACCAATACGCCAAGGACTACCCGCAAGGCCCTCATGACAAACCGCAATCCATGTGCCCGGCGTTTGGCTCACTGCGTGTGGGCCTGCGGATGAAGCGGGTGGCGACGGTGCTGAGCGGCTCGGCCTGCTGTGTTTACGGGCTGAGTTTCGTCAGCCATTTTTACGGCGCGCGCCGCTCGGTAGGGTATGTGCCGTTCAACTCGGAATCCCTGGTCACGGGTAAGCTGTTCGAGGATATCCGCGACAGCGTGCATGAACTGGCCGACCCTGATCGCGTTGACGCCGTGGTGGTGACAAACCTCTGCGTTCCCACGGCAAGTGGTGTGCCGTTGCGACTTTTACCAAAGGAAATCAACGGGGTACGGATCGTTGGCATTGATGTGCCGGGGTTCGGTATTCCCACCCACGCCGAGGCCAAGGATGTGCTTGCGGGTGCGATGCTGAACTATGCGCGCCAGGAAAGCGAAGCCGGCCCCGTGGCCGCGCCGGCGGGTGGCGTCTCGGATCGGCCCACAGTGACCCTGTTGGGCGAGATGTTCCCGGCGGACCCGGTCATGATCGGCCAGATGCTGGCGCCGATGGGCCTTGCCGCGGGGCCGGTCGTGCCCTGCCGCGAATGGCGCGAACTTTATGCCGCGCTCGATTGTGGCGCGGTGGCGGCGATCCATCCGTTCTATACCGCCGCCGTGCGCGAATTCGAGGCCGCAGGCCGCCCCATCGTGGGGAGCGCGCCCGTAGGCCATGATGGCACCGCCGACTGGCTGCAGAATATCGGCCAGGCCTTTGGCTTGCCGCAGGAAAAAATCGCGGAAGCGCAAAATGCGTTTCTGCCGGTGATCAGGGGCGCGCTTCAGGCGGCCCCGATCAATGGCACGATCACCTTAAGCGGTTATGAAGGCAGCGAGCTGCTGGTTGCCCGCCTGCTGATCGAAAGCGGGGCGGATGTGCCCTATGTCGGCACCGCTTGCGCCAAATCGCCCTGGTCCGAAGCTGATGCCGAATGGCTGCGCAGCAAGGGGGTGACGGTGAAATTCCGCGCCTCGCTGGAAGATGATTGCGCCGCGATGGAAGGCGTCAGACCCGACCTTGCCATCGGCACGACACCTGTCGTGCAAAAGGCGAAAGAGCAAGGAATTCCAGCGCTTTACTTCACAAACCTGATCTCCGCGCGGCCCCTTATGGGACCGGCGGGTGCGGGCAGTCTGGCCGAGGTTGTCAATGCCGCCATCGCTGGCAAGGCGCGCATGGATCACATGCGGGAATTCTTTGAGGGCGTCGGCACCGGGGACAGCGCGGGCGTATGGGAAGGCGATCCCAACATACGCGAGGATTATCGCGCGTTGAACCTCAAGAAGCTGGAAAAACAGAAGCGCGCCGCCAAGGCGCAGGAGATGATGTGATGGCGTCGAAAGGGGCAGAAAACCGCGTCGGTATCACGTCGGTATTTCGTCTGTCTCACGTCGGTGAGAAAGGCGGTCCGGCATGTTGATCCAGGACCACGATCGCGCCGGGGGCTATTGGGGCGCTGTCTATGCATTCTGCGCCGTCAAGGGCCTTCAGGTGGTGATCGACGGGCCGGTCGGCTGCGAGAACCTGCCGGTCACGAGCGTTCTGCATTACACCGATGCGCTGCCGCCCCATGAGCTGCCCATCGTGGTCACCGGTCTTGGCGAAGAGGAACTTGGCCGCGAGGGCACCGAAGGCGCGATGAAGCGCGCCTGGGGGACGCTGGACCCGGCCTTGCCGGCGGTGGTCGTCACGGGATCGATCGCCGAGATGATCGGCGGGGGTGTCACACCGCAGGGCACCAATCTGCAACGCTTTCTTCCGCGCACCATCGACGAGGATCAATGGCAGGCCGCCGACCGGGCGATGACCTGGCTTTTCACAGAGTTCGGGATGACCAAGGGCCGCATGCCCAAGGAGAAGAAACGCGAAGAGGGCGCAGCCCCGCGCGTCAATATCCTTGGGCCGATGTATGGCACGTTCAACATGCCAAGCGATCTGGCCGAGATCCGGCGCCTGGTTGAAGGGATCGGCGCCGAGGTCAACATGGTCTTGCCCATGGGCGCCCACCTGGCAGAGATGCGCGATCTGGTGAATGCCGACGCGAATATCTGCATGTACCGCGAGTTTGGCCGTGGTTTGGCCGAGGTTCTGGACAAGCCCTATCTGCAGGCGCCCATCGGGGTTGAGTCGACGACTTTGTTCTTGCGTACTCTGGGCGAATTGCTGGGGCTTGATCCAGAACCGTTCATCGCGCGCGAGAAACACTCCACGCTGAAGCCGGTGTGGGATTTGTGGCGCTCGGTCACGCAGGATTTCTTTGCCACGGCGAGTTTCGCCATCGTGGCAAGCGAGACCTATGCCCGCGGTATCCGGAATTTCCTGGAAAATGATCTGGGCCTCCCCTGCGCCTTTGCGGTGGCGCGTTGTGCGGGGACGAAAACCAACAACGAGGAAGTGCGCGCGATGATCGCGCAGAAACGCCCGATGATCCTGATGGGGTCGATCAACGAAAAGATGTACCTGGCCGAAACGGCGGGGGGGCACGGACCAAGACCCGCGTTCATCCCGGCCTCATTCCCCGGCGCCGCGATCCGGCGCGCCACCGGCACGCCGATGATGGGCTATGCCGGGGCCACCTATCTGTTGCAGGAGGTGTGCAACGGGCTTTTCGATGCGCTGTTCCACATTCTGCCGCTGGGCACCGAGATGGATGCGGGCGAAGCGACGCCCACGCCTCTGCGCCGCGATTTCCCCTGGGATGCCGACGCCAGCCGCGAGCTGGACCGGATCGTGGCCAGTCATCCTGTCCTGACCCGAATTTCCGCCGCCAAATCCCTGCGCGATGCCGCCGAGCACGCCGCCCTGAGCCAAGGGCAGGACCGGGTGGTTCTGGAGACCGTTCAATCGCTTTCGCCCGATACGGGCCCAACAGTTCAAAAGGAGGACTGAATCGATGACTGACATGACATCGAACCCACCGGAGCGTGGCCGCAGTGCCAGCCGCCGGAGTGTGGAGTACCAAGTCTATTTCACGGTGATTTTTATTGTCGCGCTGCCCTCTGCAAGCCTGAGGTGGGGACGTGACGTGGCGCGGTATCGCACCCTGAACCTGCGCGGGCCGCTGGCGCGCGCATGGGCGGAAGCGGACCGGATGACGCCGTTCATTTTCTCGGTCTGATCCCCGCGCGGCATCAGTGATCCGAGACACGAACTGCCTGTCCTTTCGGGGGCGGACAGAAACCTGCGGGACCGTGAAGGCCCCGAAGGCACCCGGCCGCGGGGTTCGCGGCGTCAGCATAACGTTCCGGAGGAAAGTTCATGGCTGATAAATCCGACCTGTCCTTCACAGG
>Ga0102938_10002566_pt1 | contig 13721 bp, 13 predicted proteins | sample SalPonR2_B_D2_MG_FD_84516 | JGI IMG/M metagenome (GOLD analysis project Ga0102938, IMG submission 84516) | Salt pond soil microbial communities from South San Francisco under conditions of wetland restoration - Salt Pond MetaG R2_B_D2_MG | ecosystem: Environmental > Aquatic > Marine >... | reverse complement strand
CCGGCACTGAAATATGAATCCGATGGAGGACCTGGCATTGAACAGATTATGGAGTTACTCCTGGGAGCATCAGACAGCCTCGCTGACCGGCGACTGTTTATGACAGCGAACCTGGTTTTTTGGCTTCTGGCCGCTATTGATGGTCACGCAAAGAACTTTAGTATTTTTTTGCTGTCGGGAGGCGGTTTTCAGCTTACACCACTTTATGATGTTATTTCCGGATATCCTCTTATTACAAAGAAACAGCTTGAACAACGCAGGCTGAAGATGGCAATGGCTCTTACTGGCAAAAACCGCCATTATGATTGGAATGCTATGCTCCATCGCCACTGGCTCTCAACCGCAAAGAAGTGCCACTTCCCCGTAGACGAAATAGAGGAGATCATCGCTGAGGTTCTTGATCGATTGGACCGGGTGATCGATCAGGTCAGCAATCAATTGCCTGAAACATTTCCAGATGCTGTAGCTGGACCTATTTTTTCCGGGATGAGAAATGCGCGAGACAAACTAACTCGCTCGTTCTCCCAGGAGTAATTCACAGGGGCAGGAACAAATAGGGTCAGGTCTCAACAATGACAGAGTTATCACCATAAAGGGGACAGAGCATATTTGGTAAGAAATGACGCGGCCGTTGAGAATTGAATATCCCGGAGCTTTTTATTATGTCCCCATATGTCTCACTTCATGTGCAGCCGCCACAGCGATGTCACTTCCGCCGAGCGTGCCATATGGAGGGGGTCGTTACGGTCGATGGCTTTGCGATGGACCGGGCGCGCGTCGATCCGGTCTACAACCTTCAGCCCTCCTTCTTCAAATGCCGCGAGTAGCTCGGCTCGCGACCTCAGACCCAGGTGTTCAGCTAGATCGGAAAGAATGAGCCAGCCCTCACCGCATGGCTCCAGGTGGGCACCAAGTCCCTGGAGAAAGCCGCGCAGCATGCGGCTGTCGGGATCGTACACCGCCCCCTCCAGGGAGGAGCTTGGCCGAGCAGGAATCCAGGGCGGATTGCAGACCACCAGCGGAGCCCGCCCTGCCGGGAAGAGATCCGCCTGGATAACGTCCACCTGATCGGCGAGTTCCAACCGCGCAATGTTCTCGCGGGCGCAGGTCAGTGCCCTGGGATCCTGATCGGTAGCGACAATCCGTTTTAGCCCACGGCGGGCGAGGACTGCCGCCAGAACCCCGGTTCCCGTGCCGATGTCGAAGGCCAGCTCCAGGGACGGCAGCGGTGCCTGGGCCAGAAGCTCAACGTACTCGCCGCGAATTGGAGAAAAAACGCCGTAGTGCGGGTGAATACGAGCGCCGAGGGCGGGGATCTCCACCCCCTTCTTGCGCCATTCGTGGGCACCGATCGCTCCCAGCAGATCGCGCAGAGAAGCAAGGTACGGGCCGGCGGCCGGGCCGAAGGCCTCCAGGCAGGGCTGCCGAACGTCGGGGGCCCGGCGCAGTGGGATGCTGTGATCCGCCTCGAAGGGAATTAGCAGCATCCCCAGGGTCCGGGCACGCTGCGACTGCGCCATGCGGTGAAGATGGAACGCCTGAGCTGGAGAATCTGTCGAGGAGACCGTCTGTTTTCGGGGCTTGCCCTTCATCCGCCGGACCATCGCCGACAGCATCTGGCGGGCATTCTGGAAATCCCCCCGCCACAGAATCGCTGTCCCCTCGCAGGCGCGGCGGTAGGCGACATCGGCCTTCATGTCGTCCCTGCCGATCAGGATCCGGCGAGGAGGAGTGGCGCCACTCTCCGAGCGCCAAGCGGTGGTATGGGCCTCGTTGTTTTCACTCCAGTGGACAATGGAATCAGTGCTCATGGTAGTTTTTCCGCCGTCACCTGCAACAGATACGGATAGCGCTCCTGCTGCGCCAGCAACCAGTCAATCATTCCCTCTTCCTGCAGCGCCAAACGCTCACCAACCTGAGAATTCAGTTCCAGTCCGAGTAACCAGATCAGATTACCGCTGATTTTCACACCATATTCGTTGGCGAATTTATCATCCAGGGATTTTTCCAAGGTTGCTGCCAACTCTAGTGGACGCGCCAGATAATGACTGGGATAAGCGACAAGATTTTTATCGAGGCTGCTTAAAAAGGCTTGCTTTTCGTGGGGGTGGAGGGTCGAAAAGTCCACGCCGCACCAGGCTTCCGGGCGGGTTGACAGCAGCGCCCGGCACGATAAGGGGCGTTCGCTGTAACAGGAACAACACTGTTGCTCATCGAGCAGGGGGCAACCGCCCCCCTGCCGACGATAGGAGTGGAGGAATTCCTTGAGATGAGCGGCTGTTGTACACAGCTGCATCAATACCGGTAACCGTTCGTTAATCCGAGCGCGCTGTTCTCCTGACAGATTGGCCGCCAGGATCATGGCTTCCGGGTAGCTGCAATTAACCGCCAGGGTGCAGCAGTTGCCACACCCCGATCGGCAATAGAGATTCCTGCCCTGTTCCCGGCAGGAGTGCCGGATCTCGGTAATGGTGTCATCCAACTGCTGGCGTGCAGATAAAATCTGCTGATCGAGCCTGCCGGCGCCCATCAGGCGACCCGGTTGCGGGGCTCTCCCTGCAAAAAGGCGGCGATGTTATCGACCACCATAGCCAGCAGGCGGATGCGCGCTTCTGTGGTAGCCCAGGCAATATGAGGGGTGATAATACAATGGGGGGCACTCAGTAGCGGATTGTCTGAACGCGGCGGTTCGGTGGACAGCACATCGGTAGCGTAACCCCCAAGATAGCCGTCTTCGAGGGCTTGCGCGACAGCTACTTCATTGACCAGCTGGCCACGGCCGGTGTTGATCAGCAGAGCCCCCTGCTTGACCCGCGCCAGATGCGCGGTATTGACCAGTTGATCGGTTTCCGGGGTCAGCGGGCAATTCAGGCTGATGACATCACTGTCGGTAAACAGCTGGTCAACATCAACAAAGGTGACCCCCTGCTCTTTTTGATATTTTTCCGGGTGAGCGGTTTGTGCCAGCACCTGCATGCCAAAAGCGCGAGCAATGGTCGCCACTCTTCGGCCGATTTCGCCATAGCCGACAACCCCCATGGTTTTGCCGGCCAGTTCGCACAGTGGGTGATCGCGGAAGCTGAAATCCTTGCAACTGACCCAGGCTCCCTCTGCCACCATTCGGGCATGATGACCAACCTGTTGGGCCATTTCGAGCAATAGCGCAAAGACCATCTGGGCGACCGAGTCGGTACTGTAGCCGGGAGCGTTGGTGACCACAATTCCCCGTTCTTTGGCAGCGTCAAGGTCGATCAGGTTGACGCCGGTAGCTAACACGCCGATGTAGCGCAGATTGGGAAGGGCGGCGATGGTCTCAGCGCTGATTGGTACTTTGTTGGTAAGAACGATTTCGGCATCCAGTGCGCGTTCAATAATCTGGTCGGCGTTGGTGCGCGGATGGATAATGCAGGTTCCCAGGGCCTTGAGAGGGGCCCAGTCGAGATCGCCACTATTCAGGGTATGGCCATCAAGCACAACAATTTTCATACTCAATCCTTTGCGTTTGCGTCGCGCCCGAACAATTTAAGAAGGCTTTTCTTTTCCTCATTGCTGATGCTTTCGGGTTGGGGCACGGCGGTATGGCAGAGTCGATTTCTACCACCTTGTTTGGCTTCATAGAGGTAGTGATCTGCCTGAGAGATCAGTTCTGCAGCGGAGCTTAACGAGTAGGGTCGGTAGGTTGCCAGTCCAAGGCTGGCAGTTAACTCAAGATCTAAACCCTCTTGTTGCAGAGGGGTTCCGGCAAGGGCCAGCCGAATGCGCTCGGCCACGGGAATAGCGGCATGGAGATCGGTTTCAGGTAACACGACAGCGAACTCTTCGCCGCCATAACGGCAGACAATATCGAGCTTGCGTACCTGTGCGCTGATCACCCTGGCGACATGAACCAATGCCTGATTGCCAGTTTCATGACCGTGGATATCATTGACCTTTTTAAAGTGATCGATATCGATCATAAGTAGACTGGTGGGGCGCCCATTGCGGCTTGAACGTTCGATTTCCAGTTCCAGGGTCTCGATAAAGGACCGATAATTGGCAACCCCGGTCAGGGCGTCGGTCCGTACCTGCTGAATGAGGTGATCAAGTTCCTGCTGCAGAGCCGTCAACGCGTTTGGAAACGGGCACCAGAGTACACCAACCGGACAGGTTGCGTGGGATGGTGGTGTGGGGAACGCAGCTGAAGGATCGACAGCGGTCATGGTTCTCTTTGCTTCATTGGTGGGCAACCTTCAGGTGGTCACTCAATGAAATAGCCTGCAACCCGCCAGGACGTGGCGGCTTCATGGTAAAGGGTGACGCGTTCGCGGGCTGAGTTGTGATTCTCAAAGCGGCTGGTATAGAAAAAAGAGATATATTCCCCTTCAGGAATCCCTTCAATTTGCTCTTTGGTATATTTGACGTCAGATTGACTGCGCTCGCGTAAATCTCCAACCTGGCTACGAACCTGATTGAGCTGTGTCAGCCAGGTGTCCAACGGGGTCTCGTTGCGCATGAAAGTGGCACTCTGGCGCCAGGCTTCTTCAAAATTGCCCTTATCGAGCAGATCAAGGAAGACCGTCGCCGCGGCAGAGGCCTGCTCGACCTTTTCCGGATCCGGTTTGTTGCTGAAATAAGGATAAATAATAATAATCAGGGCAACTACGGCCAAAGAAACGTGAATCATCGAGCGGCGCTGCAGCATCATCTCCTCCATCGTGAAACTTTATCGGCTGGTACTATAGTCGGGTTTGGCCGTCAGGGCAATGACGTTCTGTCGGATCCGTGGGCCTTGACGTGGTCACTCGAGCCCGGCCTCGAAGTTGAATTTGCTGCACTGTGCCGGATCGGTGCCCCGGCTTAAGGCTTCCAGCACCTGTTTGCCGGTGGCGCTGCCGGCACCACAGTGTGACAGATCGACGACAAATCCGGAACAGCCAAGGTGCCTGAGCTCCTCGATGTTGGCGATAAAAGAGAAGGGGGTTTCGCTGAACAGCCAGGTCAGCCCCTGGCGCTGCTGTACCCGGTAGGCGTCGTTGCGATCTGAGAGAATTGGACCGTCGCTGCGCAACTGGCGGATGCGGATACGCGAAGTCAGCAGCGGAACTCGCCCGTAAACCATCAAGCTGGTGGGAACCGGCAGCTGACGGGAGAGAATGGCCGCTAAGTTGTGGCGGTCGTCCTCTATATAGAGTTCAACATCGGCGATGTTCAGCGCGCTTAACGCTGCGACCGCTTGACTGTTAAGGGCAAACAGGCGATAGCTGCTGTAGAGTTTGAGGTCAGTGAGCCCGTCAAACAGAGGGAAGTGGCCAAGATTGCTCAGACGAAACCGGCGAAAACCAGCTTGCACCAGGCTGCGGATGGCCCCTTGATGTTCCTGCCAGTCCTGGTCAAAAAGAACGAAGGGGAGATCCCAGATGATGCTCTCGGCACGGCGCCCCAGTTTGTCGGCTTGCTGCAGGCTGTGGCGGTTAATGGGGAGCAGCAGGGCATTGATTCGCTCGTTATTGAGCAGATGCTGCTCGCGGGTATCGCCGAGCAATACCCGGAATTCTGTTGTCTGGCGGCTATTGCTGCCGGCTGCTAGCAGTGAGGCGCCGGCGGCCTCGCGTTGATTGCGACGGCGCTGCTGAATGTGTTGCTGGCGCGCCAGACGCAGTTCGCGATAAAAGGTGCGGCGGATCTGTTTGAGCTGTTTAGGGGGGATGACGATCCTCGGTAGATCACCACAGCTCAACGACCCAAGCACAAAGGGTTCATCGGCAACGGCAGCAAAAACCTGTTCAAGTACGGCCATATCAAGGGGTTGGCTGGTGGCTTCAAAGCTGGTGATAGGATAGGTAAAATCCAGATGCTGACCGTTAACGGTGGCAGCGAGGGCAATGTCGTTGTTGCTCACATGGATGGCGAGGTCGACGATCTCCCCGCTTGGGCGGCGGTGCTCGAGTTTGCGGCGGGCGGCACTATCACTTAAGGTGAAGGCGTCGGCACTGGCCACCATGAAGACACTGTCGCCCGGGGAGAAACGCTGGTCAAAGGGGGAGATGACGGTTACCTGTTTGCCGGCGGGAGACTTTTTCACCTGCTGCGTCCCGCTGAACAGTTGACGCAAGGTAAAAGCGCTACCGCTTTTGTCGTTGGCCGGCTGAATCCGCAGACGGTCGCCTAAATGCAGTGGCAGTGAGGAAATAAAACCTAAGCGACTGCCCTGAACCTGGCGCACCTTGCCGATAAACCGCCCGGTTGCCCCTTTTTGTGAGGGGATGGCCATGTCATCCGGTTGACTGCCGGAGAGAAAACCGCGGGTCGGTTGGCGGCCAAAGCTGTCCTTGAGCTGTTGCTTGGCAGCAGCAAGAACCTGTTTGCGCTGAGCATCAGAGGTATCCATCGCCCGCCGATAGGCGCTGACCACCTTGTGAACGTATTCGGCGCTTTTCATCCGTCCTTCAATCTTGAAACTGCAGATTCCCGCATTGGTAAGTTGCGGCAGCAGGTCAATAGCCGACAGGTCGTTGGGGGAGAAGAAAAACCCTTGTTGCTGATGGTGACGGTAATTGCGTCGACAGGGTTGGGCGCAGCGCCCGCGATTACCGCTTTTACCACCCAAAAAAGATGAAAAATAGCACTGGCCGCTGAAGGAAAAACACAGGGCGCCATGGATGAAGTGTTCCAGTTCAAGGCGGGTCTGACTGCGGATATGAGAAATTTCTTCCAGAGTCAGTTCCCGCGCCAGCACCCCCCGGGTGAAACCGAGGCGCTCCAGCATTTTAACACCGGCGACATTGTGGATCGTCATTTGCGTTGAAGCGTGGACTTCCAGACCGGGAAAGTGTTCTCTGACCAGTTTCCAGATGGCGAGATCCTGAATAATGACCGCATCGACCGCAAAGGATTCCAGCGCTGACAGGGTGTCGATCAGGTGGGACAATTCATTTTCGCGGATCAGGGTATTGAGGGTCACGTAGAGGCGTTTACCATCGGCATGCAGGTAGCTGGTCATGCGCTCAATGTCGGCAAGGCTGAAATTCTTGGCCTTGGCCCGGGCGGAAAAGTCCTTCAGTCCGGTATAAACGGCATCGGCCCCGGCATCAACAGCAGCAAAAAAGGCCTCGAGGCTACCGGCCGGTGCAAGGAGTTCCGGCTTTGTGGGTGTAGCGGTTTGCGGCATAAGGGGCTTGTCTCCTGGAGAATATAAGTCACGCTACCATTAACACAGAGACTGTTGCGGATGCAGCTGTTTTTCCTTCTGCAGGTTGTCCACAACTGTTTCAGTGGCCGGGTTCAAATCGCCAAAAAAGAATGTTTCAGACTCCGGTATAGCGATCTAACTTATTGTTTCCTAGGCGAGATTATGTTCTACTGCGCCATTAATGATGTGCTGAAATCTTCCAAGGAGAGAGACGATGAAACGAAAATTGACGGCAATTCTGTTTGCGGCCTTGTTGTTACTACCCGGTTCGGTTCTGGCCAACGATCCTATGGCCGAATGGCAGCCAAAATTTGACCCGGGCACAGCAAAGCACACCTATCTGCTCTCCTGTGTCGGCCATCCGGCGATAGAAGGGGTCCGGGTTGGTTTCCGCATCCGTGACCGGGTGTGGGAAGAGACGAACGGCCGCCTGTTTGTTGATTATCGTCCCATGTCCCAGCTTGGTGGCGAAATGGACGTGATCGGTAAGCTGAGAATGGGTGCCATCCATGGCATGATGAGCTCTTCGGTAGCGGCGCCCAACGTGTCACCACGGCTGGGACTGGTGAATCTGCCATTCCTTGTCGGCAGCTTTGATCAACTGCAGCAGTTTCGTAATGATGCCGAACTGTTCGAAGAGTATGGCGCCGAGGCGTTGCGCTCCGGCATCCGCGTTGCCGACTTTACCGCCTATGGTGGTTACGGCTGGGCGACCCGCACCCCGGTGACCAGTCTGGAGGACGCCAAGGGCGTGATTTTTCGAATTGCCCAGGCGCCGGTCAACATTGATATGTACCGTGCCTGGGGATTACAGTTCACGGTGATGCCCTGGCCCGATGTGCCCCAGGCTTTACAGACCGGGGTTATCACCGGTCTTGACCATACCCCGACGGTAACCGGTACCGCTAACTTTTTTAATACCGCCAAACACTACACCCAGATTGACTATGCCCAGGGTCTCTACATCCATTTGATCAACGAGCGCTGGCTGCAGCGTTTACCGGAGGACTTGCGCGAAACTCTGCTGCGCATTATCGCTGAGGAAAGCCACAAGGCACGGCTCGCCGGTCAGGAGCAGGATCAGCGCGAAATGGCCAAGGCCCGAGCCGCGGGGGTGTCTTTCTATCGCTTGCCGGAGCAGGATCTGGCGGCAATGAAACGCCAGGTTGAGCCGGTGATCAAACAGTGGGAGGATCGGATCGGTGCTGATTTGCTGAAACAGGTACAGCAGCGTCTGAAGCACTAATTCCCGGAAATGACAACTGAAAAGGGCCCCTTCGGAACAAACTGTCCGAAGGGGCCCTTGATCTATCAGAGCGTTGCTCATGTCATGAGCAACGCTTATTCCATCTTGCCAACCGGATAACCGGCACCTTTCCAGGCAAACACGCCCCCCGGATAGCGAAAAATATTGTTGAACCCGAGTTTTTTGGCCCAGATCGCTCCGTTGTGGCTACGGGTGCAGGCGACAAAGCCGCAATAAATGACGATCAGTCGATCCTTGTCCGAGCCCAGGAGGGCTTCAAATTCTTCCTGAGTTTTGCCGGCGGTTTCGTTGTTGTCCCATTCGTTCATGTCGGGAATGGGAAACAGGAATTGGACCGCGCCGGGAACATGAGCCTTTTTGTAGCTGTCTTCAAAGGGCATGGTATCGATGATGAGCATATTTCGACCCTCATCCTGCCACTGTTTCAACTCGGCAGTACTGACAACGTCGTAACCCCCATGTTGAACTTCCCGAGTCAGTTTAACTGCCTGTTTTTCAATTTTCACTTCTTTTTCAAATTTATTTTCAAAAAAACTGTAAGCCGGGGCACAAAACACAAGAGCTGTGAAAATCAGGGACAACAGGATAGCAAAGCGTTTAACAAACATTTTTTTCCTCCTTGTGAGCTTGTCGTCGCGGCCACCAGGGCTGAGGCGACATCTGGTTAGAAAAGCGCCACAGGTAGAGATACCCGATGGTCAGCAACAATAGAAGATCGCGATAAAGAGCAACGCGTAAATTATGGAAGGCATCCGCTTCAGGATCTTCCGGGCCAAAACAACCGCAATCAATATCCAAACCAAGAACAATTCCATAGCCAAGAACGGCGATGAATAACAGCGTCATGAGCGTAATTGCCGTTAATGCACCGGTTTTTTCAAATAACAGGCCGATGGCGAAGACGATCTCCGCTGCAATCAGGATAATGGCGGCCATGCCCGTCAAAATGTCTGGGACCAGCCCATATGCACCGATAATGGTTGCAAAATCAGCAGGATGCATGGCTTTGGTCAGGCCCGACCAGAGAAAAACTCCTGCTGTGATCAGTCTGAAGAGGTGGTAAAGACATCGGGCCGGTATTGAGGTAAGCAGCATCGTGGCTGATCCTGGCGACTTATAAATGTGCAATGCCCTCCTTCTCTCAGGCTCAGGTTCGTTTCTGAATGAAAAACTTGCCTGCATAAAGCCTTACTAACAAACCAAAAGAAATAACACGGTATTTTTTGTGCCATTGAGCCGATGAATAGTCCGAATATCGATATGAAGTCAAACAGATAATATCTATTCTGTGAATGTAATGTATCGGTAAAAATGATAGCTATGATTTTGTTATAGAAGATCAAACTGAAGAACACATCAGAAAGAAAGGTGATTGTTCTTGACCAGAGAGTGGTTCAGATGTATATAGACAACTGCCAAGTTATTGAATTTACTAGTATTTAACTTTTGTTTATGTAGATCAAACCCTGTTTGATCATATTTATTTCTTTATTCGGGAGGTTTGACTGTGAAAAAGATGATCTTTTTGACTGCTCTTATGCTGTTTGGTCTGGTGACTCAGGGCCTCACCAATGATGATCCGCTGGCAAGTTGGCAGCCCAAGTTTGATCCCAGCGGAGCAACGTACACCTACATTCTGTCGAATATCTCGCATCCGGTCATCGAAGGGGTTGCTGCCGGCTATCACATCCGCGATGCGGTATGGGAGCGCACCAATGGTCAGATCTATGTCGACTATCGGCCCCTGGCACAGTTGGGGGGAGAACGTGATGTGATCAGCAAGCTGCGCCTTGGCGCTGTCCATGGCATGCTCAGTTCATCGGTTGCAGCGGCCAATGTGGCCGACACCCTGGGGATTGTCAATCTGCCCTATGTTGTTGACACCTTTGACAAGCTCGATACCTTCAGGTCGGACCCGGAAATCTGGCAACCCTTTGCCGACAGCGCTCTGGCCGGTGGCATTTATGTTGCCGATATTACCAACTATGGTCCTTATGGCTGGGCCACCACGGTGCCGGTCGACAGCCTTGAGGCCGCCAAAAATGTCAATTTCCGTATCGCTGAAGCACCGGTCAATACCGATGCTTATCGCGCATGGGGGCTGAAATTCACGGTCATGCCCTGGCCTGATGTGCCTCAGGCCCTGCAGACCGGGGTGATTACCGGTCTGGATCACACTGCCATCGTCTGCAATATTACCAAAAAGTTTACCGTCGCCAAGCATTTCACCGAGCTGAACTACGCTCAGGGGCTGTTCGTTCACCTGGTTAATAAGCGCTGGCTCGACCGCTTGCCGGAGAATCTGCGTACTATTTTCCTTGAAGTGGTCACGGAGGAAAGCGCAAAATCGCGTGAAGCAACGCGCCGTCAACATGAGGAACAACTTGCGGCTGCTCAGGCGGCCGGGGTAAAGATTCACCAATTATCAGAAGCTGATCTGAATCAGTTGAAAAACCTGTCCGAGCCGATTTTAGAGCGCTGGAGTGAGCGTATCGGGGTCGACTACCTTGAGTTGGTACGGGCAAAGCTTGGCAGTTAGAGATAATCTCTGTATAATCGGCTCGCCATGACGGGGCCGGAGAGGATCCCTCTCCGGCCCCGTTTTTTTGTTGGTGAGTGGTAAGGAGGGGTTGTTATTGCTCCGGCGCTTAAAGATTGAAACAAGGGGCGGAGTATCCCCGACCAGGGCGCTGAAACCCTGCATCTACACCAACGCAGAATTCCGATATTTTCACACCGGGGCAATAACGCGAGACTGAGATGGAGCCAGACACGGACGATGCTGAAAAAAATCTTTAAAAAAATCGATCGGATCTCTTTGTTTGTTGAAGAATGGTCCTTGTTTATTGCGGTCAGTGCTGCCCTGTTGGCGGCCATGGCCAATGTCATCCTGCGTAAGAGCGGGGGGGATATCAATATCTTCTGGTCAGATGAAGTGGTGCGTAAGGTCATCTTCTTTTCTACTTATATTGGTGCGGTGACGGCGATCCGCAGCCGGTCGCTGATCCGTATTGACGCCTTGCCGCAGATCTTTCCGGTACTCAAACGTCCTCTGACATTGATTTCACACATTGCAGTGCTGTTTTTTGCCGGGGTGATGGTCAAACTGGGGTGGACCATGACGGCGATGATGTATCAGGATCAATTTGCCCGTACCAGTACATTGCAGATTCCTGAATGGTATTTTTATGCGGTGTTGCCGGTCATGGGGGTAATGATGTTTTTTCGGACCCTGGTGGTTATGGTCGAAGACTGGCGTGGTATCCAGGATATGACCGGGGATAAATGACATGGAAATGAGTTACCTGCTAATTCTCGCCCTGTTGCTCGGTTGTCTGGCCGCTACCGTACCGGTGTTCATGGCGTTGTTTTTTACCGGCACTTTCGGCCTGGTATTTCTTCTCGGCATCGATCCCCGTATCGTTATTGAGGTGTTGTATCGCAGCATGGACAAGTTTGCCCTGGTCGTGGTCATGTTTTTTGTTCTCTGCGGCAATATCATGACGACCGGAACCATTGTCAAAAAACTGATCAATACCGCCAATGTGCTGGTCGGCTTTTTGCCCGGCGGGCTGGCCATGGCAGGAATTCTTGCCTGTGGTTTTTTTGGTGCTATCTCCGGCTCGACGGTGGCGACGGTGGTGGCCATTGGTGGGTTCATGATTCCGGCGCTGGTCAAGAACAACTATGATGAAAAGTTCTCTGTCGGGGTAATGACCACAGCGCCGATCCTCGGCGTGATTATCCCCCCTTCCATCGCCATGATCCTCTACGCCATGGTCAGTAATGACCCTTTGGAAGCCCTGTTTCTGACCGGCTTTATCCCCGGATTGTTGATTATGGTAGCCATGAGTCTCTACGCCTATATTGTTTGCAAGAAACAGGGCCTGCAGACCACTCAACGACCGACCTTTAAAGAGGCGGCCAAGGTCATCCGTGAGGGTATCTGGGCATTGCTGTTGCCGGTGCTGATTTTCGGCGGCATTTACTCTGGTCTTTTTACCGCCAATGAAGCGGCAGTGGTGGCTTGTTTTTACGCCTTCTTTGTCGAGATTGTCATCCACCGTGATCTGAAGTTACGCGATGTCAAGCGCGTCGTGGTCTCCTCAGCGGTAACCTCGGCCACTCTGCTGATCATTGTTGCCGGTGCGTCGGTGTTTGGTGAATACCTCACCTTTGAGCAGATCCCCAACAAGATAGCCAATGCTGTGGTCAGCAGCATCGATTCACCCTGGGTGTTTCTGCTGGCAGTCAATATCCTGTTGCTGGTCATTGGCATGTTCATGGATATTATTTCCGCCACTCTGATCCTGACGCCTATTTTTCTGCCCTTATTGAGTCAGTTCGGTATCGATACCATGCACTTCGGTCTGTTGATGACCATCAACCTGGGGATCGGTTACTGTACGCCGCCATTGGGAGTCAGCCTCTACATCGCCGGAGCGACGGTCAACCGGGATCTGGTCTATGTGTCGAAGGCGGTCATGCCTTTCTTGTTGATTCAGATGGCCATTTTGCTGCTACTGACGTTCTGGCCCGACCTGGTACTGTTTCTGCCGCGTCTGGTATATGGCTGATCACGCAAAAACTCAGCAAGAAAAAATCACAATTTCAAAAACAGGAGTATCGCTGATGAACAGAACCGCTACCAAAAGCATGTTGATTGCCGCAATGGTGCTGTTGATTTGTCTGCCGGCGGTGGCCAAGGAAAATCCGGCGGTGGCACACAGCCTTGAGGAGTATCTGCTCAGCTATGATTATGATGCGCGCCGCGAGATGAAAGCCAACAGCCTGTTTCTCATCGACCATCTGATGGACGAAGAGGTGGTGCTGTTGGACATCCGTTTTGCCGAAGAACAGCAGGCCTGGAATTTTAATTTTGCCTCACACATCCCCTTGAATGAACTGCCTTTGAGACTTGATGAGTTACCGAGGGATAAGTTGATCATTACCGCCTGCCCCCACAAGGATCGGGCCATCCTTGCCATGGCATATCTGCGTACCCAAGGGTACCAGGCACGCTATCTGGAAGATGGCCTGATCGGTCTGGCAGAAAATCTGCGCGGGGATGATGCCCGTATGCTGATGCAGTTTTTACCGGTAGAAAAGCTTCAATAACAATACCGTGACTGCTGTTGGTATGGTGACAACGGCACATCTGACACGCGAACTGCAACAGAGGAGAGACTGATGACACCGCAGATACTGGTTCCGATTAATGATTCAGCAACCACAAGCAAAACTATCGATGACATTATCAGCAATCGCGAGAGGTTTGGTGCCCGT
>Ga0102938_10002564_pt1 | contig 13730 bp, 16 predicted proteins | sample SalPonR2_B_D2_MG_FD_84516 | JGI IMG/M metagenome (GOLD analysis project Ga0102938, IMG submission 84516) | Salt pond soil microbial communities from South San Francisco under conditions of wetland restoration - Salt Pond MetaG R2_B_D2_MG | ecosystem: Environmental > Aquatic > Marine >... | reverse complement strand
CGACGAGATCGAGATCGTCACCCTCGACGAGGCCGACCGGATGGCCGACGACGGCTTCACCCCGCAGGTCGAGTGGATTCTGCGCCACTGCGGCACCCGCAACCAGACCATGCTGTTCTCCGCCACGCTCGACGGCGACGTCGGCCACCTCATCCGCCATTACCAGACCGATCCGGTCACCGTGGCGGTCGACGAGGCCACCGACACGGTCGGCACGATGCACCACTTGTTCCTCGCCGTGCACCACATGGACAAGGACAAGGTGATCGGTTCGATCAGCAAGTCGATCCCGAAGGTGCTGGTGTTCTGCCAGACCAAGCGCAACTGCGACCGCGTCGCTCGCAACCTCGAAGATCTCGGCGTCGACGCCGGGCCGCTGCACGGTGACATGCAGCAGAGCTCACGCGAGCGCATCCTGCGCAAGTTCGCCGAGGGCAAACTGTCGGTGCTGGTCGCCACCGACGTGGCCGCTCGTGGCATCGACATCGACGACATCGGAGCCGTGATCCACTACGAGCCGGCCAAGGACGTCAAGGACTATCTGCACCGTTCGGGCCGCACCGCTCGCGCTGGACGAGACGGGTGGGCGGTCACGCTGGTGGAGTACAACCAGCACACCCAGATGCGCATCCTGCAGCGCGGCATGCGCCTGCCGACCGAGAAGCCGATCGAGGTCTTCTCGAATGACCACCGTCTGCTCAACCTGCCCGAGTTCGAAACCGACTGAACTGTCGCACGGTGCCGGGCCCGCTGTGACAGTTGGGCCCGTGTGGGCAGGGTGGGAGGCCTGAGCGTGCCACCGTCGAACACGCCGGCCGCCGAGGTCGAGGTCACCGTCGGGCTCGTGCGACGCCTCCTCGTCGAGCAGCACCCGGATCTGGCCGATCGCTCGCTGACGCTGGTCGCCAACGGGTGGGACAACGTCATCTTCCGCCTCGGCGAGGACCTCGTCGTGCGCCTGCCGCGCCGGCAGATGGCCGCGGAACTCGTTCTGCACGAACAGCGCTGGCTGCCCCTCCTGGCGCCTCGTCTCCCGATCCCGATTCCTGCGCCCGAACGGAGCGGGCGACCGACCGACGACTACCCGTGGCACTGGACGATCGGGCCGTGGTTCGCCGGGGAGGTTGCCGCCGACGTGCCCCTCGCCGACCCGCAGCGCGAGGCGCAGCGCCTCGGGTCGTTCCTCGCGGCGCTGCACGTTGCGACGCCGGGCGACGCCCTGGCCAATCCCTACCGGGGCAACCCGGTCGTGGATCTCCCCGAACGGTTCGAGCCGAGACTCGACCAGCTCGCGAACGTGACCGAGACCGGTGGCATTCGCCGTCGCTTCGAGGAACTGCTCGACGTCGAGGAGTTCGGCGGTCCACCCGCATGGCTCCACGGCGACCTCCACTCGGCGAACGTCATCGTCGACGTGGGTGCGATCGGCGCCGTGATCGACTGGGGCGACATCGCCGCCGGCGACCCTGCCTGCGACTTCGCGATCGGGTGGATGCTGTTCGACCGCGCGCAGCGCGACATCTTCCGCCGTGCCGCCGGGGTCGTCACACCGGTCGACGAAGCGACCTGGCAGCGCGCCGAGGCATGGGCGCTCCACTTCGCTGTGATGTACCTCGCGCACAGTGCCGACAGCCCCCGCCTCGAGCGGATGGGTCGGTCGCTGCTCATGGCCCTCGGCATCGACCAGCGGCCGTAGGTCGTTCGCTACCGTTGCGGCACGGCACGATCAGAGGAGCACGACATGGTTGACGCAGATTCCCCCGCCCTCGGCGAACGCAAGGTCGTGCTCCTCATCGCCCGTGCGATCAGCTATCTCGTGTACGCCTACCTCGTCGTCGTCGAGGTGATCCTGCTGCTCGGGTTCGTCCTGCTGCTGTTCGGTGCCAATCCGTCGGCCGGGTTCACCGAGTGGGTGTACCGCAACCTCGACCGGGTGATGTCACCGTTCCGTGGCATCTTCACGCCGATCGAACTCGGCGTGGGGGGCGGGGAGGTGCCATCGATCTTCGAGACGTCGGTCCTGTTCGCAATGATCGTCTATGGCATCGTCGCGCTGTTGCTCAGCGCGCTCATCGCCTGGCTGTCGGGGCGGCTCGACCTGATCGACGTTGCCGAGACCGAACGTGAGCGTCGCGCGGAGTACCAGGCTCGGCTCGACGCGGTCGCCGCGCAGCAGGCGGCTGCAGCTGCTCAGCGAGCCGGTCAGACCCCGGCTGCGTCGACCGGACAGCCGGCTGCCGGCACCGTGTCGGCGCCTCCGGCTGGTGCGGTGCCACCGTCGCCGTCTCCGCCGGCTCCACCGCCGACGCCCGGTTCGGCTCCTGGCACGCAGGTCCCGCCATCACCCGAGCGGTGACCGGCCGCAGCGCCGGTCGCCTCAGTCGACCCGGCGTGCCACGAACACCGGGATGACGCGGTCGGTCTTGCGTTCGTAGTCGGCGTACGGCGAGAACACCTCGACCGCCCGTTCCCACCACCGTGCGCGCTCGTCTCCCTCGGCGATGTGGGTGACGTAGTCGTGCGGCTCGGGGCCGTCCTGGATCATCACCGTCGGCTCGGCGACGAGGTTGTGGAACCACGCCGGGTGTTGCGGCGCGCCCCCCATCGACGCCACGAGGGCGTAGTCGCCGTCGTGTTCCACGCGCATCAGCGCGAACTTGCGGAGTTTTCCGGTGCTCGCGCCGCGGGACGTCACGATGATCACCGGGATCCCGGTCTCTCGCAGTGTGTTGGCCTCGCGACCGTTCGTCGCCTCGTAGGTGTCGACCTGCTCGCGGACCCAGTCGGATGCGCTCGGTACGTACTCTCCGGTCAATGGCATGGACAGGATGCTAGAGCTGCTCCCCGTCCCGAAGCGTTGCACCCTCGGGCGTCCTGTGGTCGGCGACGTGCGCGCTGGCGGTCGGGGCGGGATGCGGTGCCCGGATGAGGGCGCGCGGAGGATTGGTCGACAGGACGTCGGGGTATCGAACCGTCCATGGCCTACGACATCCACATCGGCGACACGGTGAGCTGGAACTGGGGGAGCGGCACCGCCGCGGGCACGGTGACCGAACGATTCACCGAGAAGGTGACCCGCACGATCAGGGGCACCGAGATCACCCGCAACGCCACCGACGATGAGCCTGCCTACATGATCGAACAGGAGGACGGCGCCCGGGTGCTCAAGTCCGCGTCGGAGCTGGAGACGTCGTCGTGACGCTCACCGACGACGAACGCGTCGAGATCCGCAAGGACTTCCGCGAGGTGGTCAACATGTCGCCGTCGGACCTCGAGGACTGGCTGGCGACCGACGAGTCGCAGTCGGTCGGTGACACCGGTGGTGACGGCGAATCGACCGGGCACGCGTCCGGTCGACGCATCATCGAGATCAAGCGCTCGAACGTCGACGAACTCACCGATGAAGATCACGAACACATGCGCAAGGTCGTCGGCTACGTGCACCGCCACCTGGCGCAGGCGCCCGACCGAGACGTGCGCGACACCGCGTGGCGGTACTCGCTGATGAACTGGGGCCACGACCCACTCGCCTGAACTGTCACACGGTGCCGGCCCTCTGTGACAGTGGGTGACGCCGATCGCCCGAACCGTCGAGCGGGGGTCAGTCGTCAGCGGTGGCGGCGAGCGGTTCGGTTGCGTTGCGGCGTCGACCGTTGCCGTTCGCTGCCTGCTGGTCTATCCATGCCCGAACCCGGGGGAGAAGGGTCACCAGGCCGATCACACCGGCGATCGCCACCGAGATCCCGACCACGACGAACGTCGGGAACAGGATCGCTCCGACGATGCCCCCGACGATCATCGCCACACCCGAGAACGCGAGGGCCGCGCGACCCTTGCCGTTGTCGGTGACCTTGCTGGCGGCACCGGCTGCGGTCGCCGTCGTTCGGTCGAGCACCCGTTCGGCCCATGCGAATTCGGTCGCGAGGACCACGAGCCCGAGAATGATCACGAGGACACCCGGCCCGGGGAGAGCGAGCATCGCGACCCCGGCGAGCAGGATGGCGACTCCGAGGATCAGCACCATGAGGCGCTTGGCGTTGCGGGCGATGACGCGTAGCCACGCGCGCGGAGAGTGCAGATCGAGCATCTGTTCAGTATCTCGCGAAAGCGTGCCGAGCGAACCTCGGGTGCGTCGACTGAGGTCTCACCCGTCGACGCAGGCCGGTCAGGCGAGCCAGGCGGGGCGGCTGGCTTCGTAGGTGTCGATGGCAGCCGCGTGAGTGAGCGTGATGCCGACGTCGTCGAGGCCGTTGAGGAACCGATGTCGGGTCTGGGGGTCCATCGGGAAGTCCTCGTCGATCCCGGCAGCCGGTACCTCGACCTTGAGACGTTCCATGTCGACCACGATCTGGGTGGCTGCGTCGGCTTCGATCGCTGCCCAGATCGCCTCGACCGTCGCCTCCGGCACCACCACTGGCACGAGCCCGTTCTTGGTGCAGTTGTTGCGGAAGATGTCGGAGAAGCTCGGTGCGATCACGGCATCGAAGCCGTACTGCTGGATCGCCCACACGGCGTGCTCACGCGACGACCCGACACCGAATGCGGGGCCGGCGACGAGGATGTTCGCGTGCGCGTAGCGCTCGTCGTTGAGCACGAAGTCCCGGTCGTCGCGCCACGTGGAGAACAGCCCCTTGTCGAACCCGGTGCGCTCGACGCGCTTGAGCCAGTCGGCGGGGATGATCTGGTCGGTGTCGACATCGGACCGCTTCAACGGCACGCCCGTGCCGGTGATCACCTGCACCGCCTTCACGACGTCACCCCTTCCAGGTCCGCGGGCGTACAGAACGTGCCCTTGACCGCGGTGGCCGCCGCGACGCCGGGTGACACGAGGTGGGTGCGACCGCCCCGGCCCTGGCGGCCCTCGAAGTTGCGGTTGCTCGTGCTCGCGGCGCGCTCGCCGGGGGCGAGCTTGTCGGGGTTCATCGCGAGGCACATCGAACACCCCGGCTCGCGCCAGTCGGCACCGGCGGCGATGAACACCTCGTCGAGGCCTTCGGCGATTGCTTGTGCCTTGACGGCGTGGCTGCCGGGTACCACCATCACCCGTGGGACGGTCACCGTGCGGCCGTCCATCACCGCTGCGGCGGCGCGGAGGTCCTCGATGCGGCTGTTGGTGCACGATCCGATGAACACGGTGTCGACCGCGACGTCACGCAGCGGCGTCCCCGCTTCGAGGCCCATGTACTCGAGCGCCCGTGCGACGTTCTCCTTGGTGGTCGGGTTGTCGTAGTCGTCGGGCGAGGGCACGACCGAATCGATCGGTGCCACCTGGCCGGGGTTGGTTCCCCACGTGACGTGCGGGCGGATCGCCGCTGCGTCGAGCACCACCTCCTTGTCCCACGCCGCATCGTCGTCGGAACGCAACGTGGCCCAGTCGGCGACGGCGGTATCCCACTCGGCACCGGACGGAGCGTTGGCCCGGCCGTGCAGGTACTCGAAGGTGGTCGCGTCCGGGGCGATCAGACCGGCCTTCGCTCCCGCCTCGATCGACATGTTGCAGACGGTCATTCGGCCTTCCATCGACAGTGCACGAATGGCCGACCCCCGGTACTCGATGACGTGGCCGATGCCACCGCCGGTGCCGATCTCGCCGAGGATCGCGAGGATCACGTCCTTGGCGGTCACGCCGGGCTGCAGGTCACCCTCGACGGTGACCGACATCCACTTCGGGCGCTGCTGGGGGAGAGTCTGGGTGGCGAGGACGTGTTCGACCTCGCTGGTGCCGATGCCGAAGGCGATCGCTCCGAACGCGCCGTGCGTTGCGGTGTGCGAGTCGCCGCAGACGATGGTCATGCCCGGCAGGGTCCGGCCCTGCTCGGGGCCGATCACGTGCACGATGCCCTGGCCCGGGTCGCCCATCGGGAAGTTGGTGATGCCGAACTCGGCGGTGTTGGTCCGCAGCGTGTCGATCTGTTTCGCCGAGACCGGATCGGCGATGGGCTGGTCGATGTTCTCGGTCGGCACGTTGTGATCCTCGGTGGCGATCGTCAGGTCCGGGCGGCGCACAGTGCGACCGGTGAGCCGAAGCCCGTCGAATGCCTGCGGGCTCGTGACCTCGTGGACCAAATGGAGGTCGATGTACAGCAGGTCGGGCTCATCGGGTGCGGAATGCACCAGGTGTCGCTCCCACACCTTCTCCGGCAGTGTCGTGCCCATCTCGTCGCTCCTTGTCGATGGTGTACCGATCGGTGTAACGATTGGTGTCTGACACCAAATGTTACATATCCCACATGTTGGGATGGTATTCTTGCAATATGGAAAGCGTATCGGGCGTCGGCGTCCTCGACAAGGCGGTCGTCGTGGTGCAGGCAGTGGCCGAGTCACACGCGTCGCTCGCCGACCTCCAGGCCCGCACCGGCCTGCCCCGCGCGACCGTGCATCGGCTCGCTGCCGCACTGGAGCACCACGGGCTCCTGCGCCGGGACGAGGTCGGCCGGTACGAACTCGGGCTCGGGTTGGTCTCGCTCGGCCAGGCGGCGTCCGAGCGTTATCCGCTGATCGAGCTCGCGCGCCCGGCGCTCGAACGGCTCGGTGCCACCACCGGCGAGAGCGTGCAGATGTTCGTGCGCGAGGGTGCGCAACGCCGATGTGTGGTCTCGCTCGAGTCGCCCCATGGTCTGCGGTGGATCGTGCCGCAGGGATCACTGCTCCCGCTCGATGTCGGCTCGGCCGGTCGGGTGCTGTCCGGTGAGCCGTCGAAGCTCGGCTGGGTGCAGAGCATCGGCGAACGTGAGGCCGGCGTTGCGTCGGTCAGCGCACCGGTGGTCGCCGCCGACGGGTCGACGCTCGCTGCGGTGTCGGTCAGCGGTCCGATCGAGCGCCTGACCCGGCAACCGGGCAAGCGCTTCGGCGGCGCCGTGTTCGCTGCAGCCGACGCAGTGTCGGCGGCCCTGCGGTGATCGCTTCGCACTGAAGTCGCTCGCAACTCACCGGATCGACAACGTGGCGCGGGATTGCTCCACGAGCGGCTCTCCGGGAGCGCCCCACGACCAGACGTACCCGATCGTGCGGTCGCGGTCGCCGTTCTCGCCGCCGTCGCCGAGCACGATCTGGATCTGGAGTTCGAAACCGTCGGTGCCGCGACCGTTGCTGAACGTCGAGTCGCTGATCTGCACCAGCTGCCCGACGCCGGTCAGCTCTCGGCAGAGCACGTACAGCGTTGCTTCGCCAGACCACATGTCGAACGCCAGCAGGGTGTGTTCTGTGTGGAGGATGGCTCCGTCGTCGCCGGTAGCGACGTAGTCGAGCGTGACGCCCATCCCGTCGAGGACCGGCTCGATGTCGAGCGTGGCCGAGAAGGGGCCGCTCTCGGCGCCGGCACCGGAGCCCTGGTAGTGGCCGGCTACTGCAACGACGCGGTCGACGATCGTTTCCATGGGCTCACCGTAGAACGCTCGATGCGTGGGCGTCAGGCAGCGGCGCGGGTCTCACGCCAGAGCCACCAGAGCAGCGGCAGTTGCATCGGCAGCCGGATCCAGTTCTGCGGGCCGGTCGCCGTGCCGACGCTGCGGACCATGCGCCCGTCGACCCGTCGCACCTCGACGCGGTTGACTGCCATGTCGACGTTGGCGGGGAACACGGCGGCCGTCAATGCGATCAGCCCGAGCGACGACGCTCGACGGGTGCGCCGCGAGAGCATCCCGAGCCCCAGGGCGATCTCGGCGGCCCCGCTCGCTCGGTTCGCGAGCTCCGCATCCGGGAACCAGTCGGGCACGATCGCTTCGAAGAAGTCGGGCTTCGCGAAGTGCATCGCTCCGGCGGTCGTGAACAGTGCAGCTGCGACAGACCAGGAGCGAAACGTCATCGGACCAGTCAAGTCGTTGGGTGGCCACACGTCGCAGCCGAACCCGATCCGCCTAACCTGGGGCACGTGACCGACACGGCCGTGAACGTCGAGGTGTTGCCGAGCGACTGGCAGGAGCAGGTGCTCGCGCTCGCCGAGCAACGTGATGCCGTCATCCTCGCTCACAACTATCAGGTGCCGGAGATCCAGGACATCGCCCACCACGTCGGCGACTCGCTCGGCTTGTCGCGGGTGGCGGCCCAGGTCGAAGCGTCGACGATCGTGTTCTGCGGGGTCCACTTCATGGCCGAGTCGGCCAAGATCCTCGCCTATGACAAGACCGTGCTGATCCCCGATGCAGCAGCAGGCTGCAGCCTGGCGGAGGCCATCGACGGTGCGCAGCTGCGAGCCTGGAAGGCCGAGCATCCCGGCGCCGTGGTGGTCAGCTACGTGAACACCACCGCCGAGGTCAAGGCCGAGACCGACATCTGCTGCACGTCGTCGAACGCCGTCGAGGTCGTCGAGTCGATCCCTCGCGATCAGGAGGTCCTCTTCTGCCCGGATCAGTTCCTCGGCGCCCACGTGCAGCGGGTGACCGGTCGCGACAACATGCACATCTGGTTGGGTGAGTGCCACGTGCACGCCGGCATCAACGGTGCCGAGCTCAAGGCGCAGGTCGCCGCGGAGCCCGAGGCCGAACTCTTCGTCCATCCCGAGTGCGGGTGTGCCACGAGCGCGATGTACCTCGTGTCGTCGGGCGCCGTGCCGGAGACCAGCACCAAGATCCTGTCGACGGGTGGCATGGTCGATGCAGCCCGTGAGACCACGGCTGCGAAGGTGTTGGTGGCCACCGAGACCGGGATGATCCACCAGCTGAACAAGGTCAATCCGACCACCGAGTTCCTGCCGGTCAACCGGGCGGCGGTGTGCAAGTACATGAAGATGATCACGCCGGCAAAGCTGCTGCGGTCGCTGCGTGACGGCACCGACGAGGTGTTCGTCGATCGAGACATCGCCGATCGGGCTCGCCGCTCCGTCGAGCGGATGATCGCCATCGGCACTCCGTCGACCACCGGCGAGTGACCGGGGAACCACGATGACGTTGCCGAGGCGGCTGGCGGCACCGGCGGCCACGTGGGAGCGCGACATCGACGTGGTCGTGCTCGGGTCGGGGGCGGCAGGGCTGTCGGCGGCGCTGGCGGTGCGGCCGGTACGCAGCGTGCTGGTGGTGACCAAGGACATCCTCTCGGCCGGCTCCACCCAGTGGGCACAGGGCGGGCTGGCCGGCGTGCTCGATCCGAGCGACACGATCGACGACCACGTGCGAGACACCCTCGAGGCAGGCGCCGGCCTGTGCGACGACGACGTCGTGCGCGAGCTGGTCACCGAGGCGCCGAAGTCGATCCGCTACCTGATGCGTCTCGGTGCAGCATTCGACCCTGAACAGGGGGGCACCGACATCGCGCTCACCCGCGAGGGCGGCCACAGCCACAACCGCATCGTCCACTCCGGCGGCGACCGCTCCGGAGCAGAGGTGCAACGGACGCTCGACGAATCGGCCATCGGTGCGGGTGTCGAGGTGATGGGCCACGCCTTCGCGCTCGATCTGGTGATGGGCACGGCCGGCGACGGCGAGCAGCAGGTGGTCGGCGTGCGTATCGGCAAGACCGACGAGAACGGCATCCTCGTGTCGGTCGGTGTGGTGACTGCCAGAGCGGTCGTTCTCGCATCGGGTGGTTGGGGCCAGGTGTTCGCATCGACGTCGAATCCGCCCGCCGTGACCGGCGACGGTGTGGCGATGGCCTTGCGTGCCGGGCTCGCCGTCACCGACGTCGAGTTCGTCCAGTTCCACCCGACCGTGATGTGGCGGGGCCCCGACGCCCGTGGTCAGCAGGCACTCGTGTCCGAGGCGGTTCGCGGCGAAGGGGCGATCCTCTACGACGCGGCCGGCGAACGGGTGATGACCGGCGTGCACCCGCTGGAGGATCTGGCACCGCGCGACGTCGTCGCCGCGGCGATCAGTCGGCGGATGGCCGAAGCTCCTGGCGGTGTCGACGACCACGTGTACCTCGATGCCACCCACATGGGCGAGCGGTTCTACGAGCGTTTCCCGTCGATCACCGAGGCGTGCCGCGAGATCGGGCTCGATCCCGCGATCGACCGGATCCCGGTGGCACCCGCTGCGCACTACGCGTGTGGTGGCATCCGCGCCGGGCTCGACGGCCGCACTGCGCTGCGTGGGCTGTACGCCGTCGGCGAGGTCTCGGCGACCGGGGTGCACGGCGCGAACCGGTTGGCCTCGAACAGTCTCACCGAGTCGATCGTGTCGGGTACCCGGGTGGGCCGCGACCTCGCCTGGGAGGTGCCGGACCGGGCGCCGATCGCCGTCGATGTCGACGACCCGCTCGACCACGCGCTCCTCGACCCGGCCCGGCTGCGCGAGGTACGTTCGGTGATGTCCCGTCACGTCGGTGTCCTCCGAGAGGAACTGTCGCTGGCGTCGGCGGCGGGGGCGCTCGGCTCGATCGCACGCGCCATGCGCTCGGCGAAGCCGGCTGCTGGAACCTTCGACGAGACGGCCGGCGTGGGCGACGCTGCGCCGCGCCCCGAGCCGTCACGTCGGAGCTGGGAGGCGACCAACATCGTGAGCGTGGCGACGGCGATGGTCGCTGCCGCGAGTGCCCGAACCGAGAGCCGTGGCTGCCACCGCCGATCCGATCATCCGCTGCCCCGTCCGGACTGGGCGCATCACCTCGATGTCACCCTCGACGCGACCGGCGCCATCTCCGTGGAGGACCGACCATGAGCACATTCACCTGCGGCGACTGCGGGTTCGACGGCGCCCGATGGAGTCTCAGTGACCTCGAGCGCACCGTCGCCCACACCGACGACCTCATCGGTCACGTCCTCGACGGAGCCGAACCGGCCGTCATCGGCCGTGCTGCGCCGGCTCCGGTGCGGCACGACGACGACCTCGTGGCGTCGGCGCACGCGGTGATGCACCGGCTCGACGAACTCGCCGCTGTCCGGCGCGGAACGGAAGTGTTCGAACCGATGACGGGAACGGTCGAGTCTCTGCAGGCCTCCGGCGGTGGCGTTCCGAAGTCGACGATCGCCGTTGCGGAGATCGGACCCGGCGGGGTGAGTGTCGACGTGCAGGGCAACCGCAAGAATCACGGCCGTCCGTGGCAGGCGATCTGTCTGTACAGCAGTGATCTCCTCGATGCGCTGCGCTCGGAGGGTCACCCGATCGATGCGGGCAGCGCCGGCGAGAACATCACGATCTCGGGCGTCGACTGGGCGCGGCTGCGCGGCGGTCTCACGATCACGATCGGAGAGGTCCGTCTGCGTACCAGCAGCCCTGCCGCACCGTGTCACAAGATCGGCGACTTCTTCGTCGACCGTCACTGGAACCGAATCGACCACACCGAGCGGCCGGGGTGGGCGCGGTGGTACGCCTCGGTGCTCGCCGGTGGCACGGTCCGACCCGGTGACTCGGTGACCATCGCGATGTAACGATTGGTGTCTGACACCAATCGTTACACGTACGCTCGCTGCCATGTTCGTGTTCCATCCGCTGTCGGAGACGACCCGACGCTCGTTGATCGAAGGCGGGCTCGATCCCGACGCTGTGGCGGGCATCGTCCGCTGCGCCGTCGCGGAGGACCTCATGGGCGGCGTCGACGTGACATCGACGGCAACGATTCCGGCCGACCATCGCAGCACGGCAACATTCGCGGTTCGTCGAGATGGCGTGATCGCCGGCCTCGGCGTGGTCGCTGCCGTGATCGAGTCGGTGTGCGGCGACGCGGCCAGCGACGTCACGGCCCTCGTGGCCGACGGCACGTCGGTCGTCGCGGGCACTGCGGTCGCCGAGGTCACGGCACCGACCCGACTCCTGCTGACCGCCGAACGGACGGCACTGAACCTCCTGTGCCACCTGTCGGGTGTGGCGACGGTGACCCGTCGTTGGGCCGACGCTGTCGATGGGACGTCGGCGGTCGTGCGCGACACCCGCAAGACCACACCGGGGCTGCGGGCGCTCGAGAAGTATGCGGTACGCTGCGGAGGTGGCAGCAATCATCGGATGGGGCTGTCCGACATGGCGCTGGTGAAGGACAATCACGTCGCCGCGGCCGGTGGTGTCACCGAAGCGTTCCGGCGGGTGCGCGAGCTCGCCTCGGACATTGCCGTCGAGATCGAGGTCGACACGCTCGACGGCCTCCGCGAGGCGATCGCCGCCGGGGCGGACGAGGTGCTGATCGACAACTTCACCCCGGACGAGATGCGTCGGGCGGTGGCGCTGCGCGACGAGATGAATCCGTCGGTGCGGATCGAAGCGAGCGGTGGGCTCACACTCGAGTCCGCGAGGGCGGTGGCGCAGACCGGTGTCGACTACATCGCGGTCGGTGAACTCACCCATTCTGCGCGGGTGCTCGACATCGGCCTCGATCTGCAGACGGTCTGACGGCCACTACGCAGCGTGGGCCAACGTGCGCTGGAGGTGAGATTGCGCTAGGTTGACGGCGGGCGGAGTGAGGAGCTCCCGATGCCGATCGTCCACCAGACGCCACCCGAGACCCCCGGTCGAGTCGCGGCGCACCGACTCCGATGGTTGCGGTCACCGGCCCGGCCGAGGACGATCGCTGTCGTCGCACTCGCTGCTGCCGCACTCGTCACGACGAATCCGACGTCCGCCACGGCCGCACCGAGCAGTCAGACGACGTCCACCTGCTCGGGGTCGGGGCGTGCCAGCCATCTGGTCGTCGATGGCGACACCTGGTTCGGTATCGCCCGCGATGCGCACGTCGGCGTTCGTTCACTCGTCGAGGCCAACGACGTCGCCGCCGATCATGTTCTGCACCCCGGCGACGTGGTGTGCCTGCCTGTGGGAGCGACGCCGTCGTCGTCGTGTTCGCCATCGAACGCTCCGACGTACACCGTCGAATCGGGTGACACGTGGTGGGACATCGCCGGCCGCGCCGGTGTGACGGTGTCGACGTTGTTGTCGACGAACGCTGCTCCCGAGGAACGGGTGATCCGCCCGGGCGACACGATCTGTCTTCCGCCGGGGACGTCGGTCACATCGTCGTCGCAGTCGGTCGGCGTGTCGTCACCGACGTCGAACGTGTCGAGTGCCTCCTCCAGTGTCGAGGCTCTGCCGATGCAGGGGCCGTGCTGGTTCGGCGACAGCTGGGGCGACCCGCGCGGCGGTGGCCGCAGGCACCAGGGCACCGACCTGTTCGCCGAACCCGGGAACTACGTCTACGCCGTCGTCGACGGCACACTCACGCGCCGCGCCTGGGACCAGCCGGGCGGGCGTTCCGGCAACGCCTGGTGGCTGACCGCAGCCGACGGCAGCGGCACGTACTTCTTCTACGCGCACCTGGCGGACTTCGCGCCGGAGCTGTCGGTGGGTGCTCGGGTGCGGGCCGGCGAGATCATCGGCTTCATGGGCAACACCGGCAACTCGGCGTTCCCACACCTGCACTTCGAGGTGCACCCGCATGGCGGCGCAGCGGTCAATCCCTACCCGATGCTGCGTCGCGAGGGAGGCTGCAGGACCGGCGAGCAGTACCGCCAGCCGAGCGGTTGGATCCCCGACTGAACGACGAAGGCGCAGTGTCGCGCGATCGTCAGTCGTCGGCTCGGCCGTACACGCCGAGCAGATCGACGACGATGATCATGTCGGTCCCGGCGGGCAGGCCGAGCTGCGGGTTGCCGTCGGGTCCGAATGCGTCCTGCGGTGGCACGACGATGGCGCGCCGCCCGCCGACCTGCATCCCGGGCAGCCCGCGGACGAAGCCGGCGAAGCCACCTTCGGCGGTCGGCACGGGTACGGGCTCCGCGTCCCAGCTGCTCTCGAGAACGACCTGGTTGTCGCCACGGAACAGCACGCAGTTGATCACGCCGGTCTGGCCGGCCTGCAGTTCGGTGCCCTCACCTT
>Ga0102938_10002561_pt1 | contig 13737 bp, 10 predicted proteins | sample SalPonR2_B_D2_MG_FD_84516 | JGI IMG/M metagenome (GOLD analysis project Ga0102938, IMG submission 84516) | Salt pond soil microbial communities from South San Francisco under conditions of wetland restoration - Salt Pond MetaG R2_B_D2_MG | ecosystem: Environmental > Aquatic > Marine >... | reverse complement strand
GGCGACCGGGCCTTCGAGCCCGTGGATCACTTCTCCGGCGGCGAGCGCGCCCGGCTCGCGCTGGCGTTGCTCGCCTGGCACAAGCCCAACGTGCTGCTGCTGGACGAACCCACCAATCACCTGGACCTCGACATGCGCGAGGCGCTGGCCGAGGCGCTCATCGAGTACGAGGGCGCGATCGTCCTGGTCTCGCACGACCGCCACCTGATCGGCCTGGTCTGCAACACTTTCTGGCGGGTCGCGGACGGTCGCCTGGACCGTTTCAGCGGCGATTTGGACGCTTACGCGGCCTGGCTGCGCGGACGACTCAACCGGCCCGCCCAGCCGGATCTCTCCTCAGGGAAACCGGCGCGCAGCGGAAACGCCGAGGGTTCGCCCCGAACATCGAGGCCATCCAGGGCAGACGCGAAGCTGCGGCGGCGCCTCGAGGCTGTCGAGCGAAGCCTGGAAAGCACCCAGGGCGAATACGCGGCCCTGGAAGAAGCGCTTGCCGACCCGGCCCTGTACAACGAAGACGGCAACGCGGCCAGGGTCGCCGAGCTCAGCCGCCGGCATGCTGAACTGGGGGCGCAGATCGCTGACATGGAGGCGGAATGGCTCCAGGTCAGCGATAGCCTCGAGGGCACCGGCCAAGACGCGCACTAGCCGCGCCATGCGCCGGGAAACCCGTTAGAAGCCCAGCGGAATCCCGAACACGAAAAAAGCCACCAGCAACAACGTCCAGACGATCATGAACACGATCGAGTACGGCAGCATGATCAGCAGCATGTCGCCGAAACCCAGCCCGGGCCGATACTTGCGCATGAAGGCCAGGATCACGCCGCTGTAGACCATCATCGGCGTGATGATGTTGGTCGCGGAGTCGGCCACGCGGAACGCGGCGGAGACCAGGTCGGGCGTCATCGCCGGGTTCACGAAATACAGCATGGGGACGAAAATCGGGCCCAGCAGCATCCACTTGGAAGTCAGCCCGCCGATGAAGAGATTGATGAGCGCCGTGGTGAACACGAAGCCGATCAGCAGCAACACGGGGAACTGCTGCAGACCCAGCGCGACCAGCCCCTCCGCGCCCAGGTAGGTGATGTAGGACCCCAGGCCGCTGTAGCTGAGCAGGCCGAGGAAGTTGTAGCTGAAGAAAGTGAGCACCAGGATGTAGCCCATGGTATTCATCTGCTTGACCATGGCCTTGACCACGTCGCCCACGCTGCGGAAGTTGCCCGAGGCATAGCCGAAGAACACGCCTTCGATCACGAAAAACAGCGAGATCAGGAGGATGATGTTGTTCAGGAAGGGCAGCACGGTGTTGCCCTCGGCATCGGCATAGGGCCCGAGCGGGCCCGCAGCGAGCCCGCCGATCGCCGCAGCCGCGACCAGCAGGCCCCAGCCGGCCGACTTCAGCCCCTTGCGTTCGGCGCCCGTGACCTCGAACTCGTTGAGACTGACCTCGGCGGGCACCTCGAACTCGGTCTTGTCCAGCTTCGGTTCCACGAAACGCTTCGTGACCCAGGCGCCGGTAAAGGCGAGCACAAAGGTGGAGGTGGCGATGAACCAGTAGTGCATCGTCGCCGGCCGCAGCATGTCCCCGGCGGCGGTGGTGAACGGAATGCCCTGCGATTCCGCGAACACCTGGGCGTTCATGCCGATGATCACATCGATCGGCGTGCCCGGAATGAGGTTGGCGCTGAACCCCGCCGAGACGCCCGCGAAGGCCGCGGCCATGCCGATCAGCGGGTTGCGACCGAGACCCGCATAGAGCAGCCCGGCCAGGGGAATCAGCACCAGGTAGCCGGCGTCGGTCGCCACGGAACTGGTGATGCCGAGGAACATCAGCAGCAGCGGCAGCCATCGCTGCGGGATGTGGGTCCCCACGCGCTTGATCAGGGCGGCAAAAAGTCCCGAGTTCTCGGCCACGCCGATCGCCAGCATCACGACCAGGATCACGCCGAGCACGCCGTTGCCGAAGGCCAGCCAGTTCTGCAGCAGGGCATTGTCGAAGATCCAGCGCACATGCTCCGCGTGATGCATGGGCAGGATCTGGTAGCTGATCGCCTCGCCGCCGGCGCCGATGGTCTCGAACTGGTGCCCGCCCATCAATACCGTGGCCACGAAGGCAATCGGGTAGAAGGACATGAAGATGATGATCGGGTCGGGAATCTTGTGGCCGACCCGCTCGACGAAGCGCGTGAAAGACCGGCTCTTGCCTTGCTCGCCCTGGCTCATGGAATCCCTCGCCTTCATGTCGGCACAAAATCAGCCGCGGAGTATACCTTCCGGGCTCGGCAACGCGGCAAGGCCCGCGCGTGGCGGCCGAGGCTGCGCTATGCTTTAGACTTGGTATAAGTCAAATGTCCGTCCATCAACAATCGAGGTTTCGTCAAATGATTCGTCCAATGAACATATCTGCAGTGATTGGCCTGCTGGCCGCCGCCGGACTGGCCGCGGGCACGGCACAGGCCGACGACCACATGGGCGCCACCGCCAGTTTCATCGACAAGGACAGCGAGGCCGTCGGCACGGCCGTGCTGACCGAGAGCCCGCATGGCGTGCTGATCAACCTGGACCTGCACGATCTCCCGCCGGGGCCCAAGGCTATCCACATTCACAGCGTGGGCACCTGCGAAGATCCCGACGGTGGCTTCGTCGCCTCCAAGGGTCACCTCAACCCCGAGGGCAAGAAGCACGGCCTCATGAACCCGGAAGGCCCTGACAACGGCGACCTGCCCAACCTGATCGTGCTCGCCGACGGCTCGGTGAAGGTCGAGATGTTCACGCCCTACGCCTCCATCGGCGGCGCCGAGGGACGTCCCGCCATGCTGGACGAGGACGGCGCGGCCTTTGTCATCCATGTCAACCGCGACGACCATATCACCCAGCCGATCGGCGGCGCCGGCCCACGCATTGCCTGCGGGGTCATCAAGGCCGAATGACGCGTCGCGGGAACCCGCGCGCTCGGCAAACGCTCGTCGCCTTGCTGGCGGCGGGCGTTTTTCTCGTGGGCTGCGCGCCACCCGGGGAAGATCCCTTGCTGCTGCGCGAAGACGGCATCGGGCCGCTGCAACTCGGCAGGGGCTACCCGGAAACCGTCGCGGCGACGCGCCAGGCGGCACCCGAAACCGCGTTTGCAGGGCTGGGCTGCGGCGGCCTGGACGAGGTACGCTACAGCGGCGAGTTCGCGGGTTTTCCGGTAAGCGCCATGGCCATGGCGGAACAAGGCGCCATCGTCGAGACCGAACTGGCGCTGGACGCGCCCACCCAGGCCAGCGGCGAAGCGGCCTGTGTCGAGCTTCGGGATCGTTTCGCCCGGCCCTTCGTCACCCGTTTCGGCGGGGTCGATAAGCACTGGGTACTCCGCAAGCCGGTTTCACGCGAACACCTCGCGCGCATCGGACCGGTGGTCGTGGCGGCGCGCTGGTTCCGGACCGGGGGCAGCTGCTATGTCAGCGCCCATTACGGCTACGGCGCCGCAAGCAGGACAGCGGACTGGGAATAGGATGAAGATACTCGACACCAGCCAGTTCACTCTGCGCGTCGCCGCGGGCCTGCTCGCTGCGAGCCTGCTGCTCAGCGGGTGCGGCAGAGACACCGACGAAGCTGCCAAGACCACCGTCACCGGCGACGCGACGGAGAGCCGCGCCGGGAAAGCTGCGAACACCGCCGGCAAGGAAGACCCGGCTGCGCTCGCCAAGGGCCTGGTCGAACGCTGGACCGGTGATCTCGACGGCATGATCGAGCGACGCAAGGTGCGTGCCCTGGTGCCCTACAGCCGGACCTTCTATTTTCTCGATGAGCGCGGGTCGCAGCGCGGTCTGTCCCATGCCTTCATGGAGGCGTTCGAGGAGTACCTGAACGACCACCTGGAGTCCGGCTTGCTGGAGGTCCAGGTGGTTTTCATCCCGGTGACTCGCGACCAGCTCATTCCGTGGCTGCTGGACGGACGCGGCGACGTGATCGCGGCGAATCTCACGCGGACCGAAACCCGCAGCGAGAGGCTCCAGTTCAGCGCACCGCTGGCGCGCAACGTGCGCGAGGTCATCGTGTCCGGGCCCTCTGCCGAGCCCCTGCAAGAGCTCAAGGATCTGTCGGGGCGCACCGTCTACGTGCGTCGGGCCAGCAGCTTCTACGAGAGCCTGCAGGACTTCAACGCGCGCCTCGCGGGCCAGGGTTTGCCGCCGATCCGCCTGGAAGAGGCTCCCGGGCACTTCGAGGTGGGCGACGTGCTCGAACTCGTCAACGCCGGCGTCGTCGAGCACGCGGTGGCCGATGACTACCTTGCGGAATTCTGGGCGCGCGTTCTCCCGGATATCGAGGTGCAGCATGAACTTGCGCTGCGCCGCGACGCCGACATCGCTTTCGCGATGCGTCCCGGCAGCCCGCGACTCAAGGCGGTGCTCGACGATTTCCTGGCGGATCACCGGGCCGGCACGCTGTTCGGCAACATCACTTTCGAGCGTTACCTGCAGGATACGCGCTGGGTTCTCGCCGAGGACCGGGGCGAGCAGCTCACGCGCTTCGAGCGGATGGCCAGGCTCTTCCGGGAGTACGGGGCGCGTTATGACCTCGACTGGCTGTTGCTGATCGCCCAGGGTTACCAGGAATCCCGCCTGGACCACAGCGCGCGCTCCCAGGCGGGCGCGGTCGGCGTGATGCAGCTGCTACCGTCCACCGGCGCGGAAATGGAGGTGGGCGACATTACCGTGCTGGAAAATAATATTCATGCGGGGGTCCGTTATCTCCGCTGGATGATCGACCGCTACTACGACGAGCCGCAGATCAGCGAGACGGACCGCCTGCTCTTCGCCCTCGCCTCCTATAACGCCGGGCCCCGGCGTGTCCGCCTGCTGCGCAACGAGGCCAGGGAAATGGGGCTGGACCCCGACACCTGGTTCAACAACGTCGAATACGTCGCGGCGCAGCGGATCAGTCGCGAGACGGTCGAATACGTCAGCAATATCTACAAGTACCACATTGCTTTCAGGCTGGTTGCCCAAAGCCAGGACCTGCTGGCGAATCTTCGCGACTGATCGCTCTCCCCCGGCCGGCCGCGCCTTGCGCAATCAGGCGAACAAGGCCACGCCGAACAGCGCGGTCACACCCATGCCGATGGCCGTGAGCAAGGCCACTACGGCCGGGCCGGGCCCCAGCAGGCGCAGCGCGGCAAACCTGATCCCCAGCCCGATGGCGGCCATCGCCATGGCGAACAGGAAGCTGCTGGTCAGCGCCGCGAACTGGAGCACCGCCGCCCATGCGGCATGCTCTCCCAGTATGCGGTCGCCCGCCGTGCGCAGCACGGCCATGGCAAGAAAGCCGAGTATGAAAAGAGGGAAAGCCGGCTTCGCGCTCCCCTGCTGCTGTCCGCGGCAGGCCCACCAGACGACGCACGGGATCAACACGAGCATCGCCGCATTGCGCATCAGCTTGGTGACCGTGGCCGCCGCAACGGTCTCCGGATACCCGAAAGTCTGCTCGAAAAGCAGCGCTGCCGCGGTCACTTGTGCCGTGTCGTGGATCGATGCGCCCAGCACCAGGCCGACTTGCCGTCCGTCGGCGAATAGCCCGGCGAGCAGCGGCGGGTACAGCAGCGTCGCCAGCAGGCCGAAAAGCGCCACGCAGGCAAGCGCGTAGCCCGTCTCCTCGGCGCGCGCGCGCAGCGCAGGCGCCGTGGCGACAACGGCCGACGCCCCGCAGATCGCCGAGCCCACTGCCAGCAGCGCGGTCAGGCGCGTGCCTACTCCGAATGCCCGCCCCAGCAGCATCGCGAGTCCCAGGCCGGACAGCAGTGCACCTAGCACCAGCGGCACGCCGAGCAGGCCGAGTTCCCCCAGTTGCCCGAGCGAGAGCCGCAGCCCGATGAGCATCACGCCCAGCTTCAGCAACGGGCCCGCCGCCACGGCGAGCCCCGGCGCCCAATTGGGACGACGACGCGCGAGCGGCCCCAGGCCGAGGCCCAACAGGATGGCCACCAGGATCGGGCTGACCGGCAACCCGGCCAGCGGCGGCGGCGCGGCTCGCAGCACCAGCGGCACAGCGCTCGCCACGAGCGCGATGCCGAAGGTGATCCCCGCCCCGGGAAGCACGGTAGCCAAATGAGTCCGAAATCCCAGGACCTGCTCCTGTGCGCGGCCAAGAGAAGACCGGCAGCGGTGACTGCAGTTGCAAGCGTACTCGCCGGCACCGATCGTGGAGGACGGCATGATAGCGCACCGCCCTGCCAACACGCCGTAACAAGAACTCCATATCCCTGAAACTTTGCCGCGCTATCTATAGGCCTCCCGTCCCCGCGTATGACGGTGACCCCCTCTCCCGTCCCGCCGCGGACGACCAGCAGTACCTGATCGGCATCGGCCATGACGGCATGACCTTTTTCCCCGAGAACGGCAAGAGCAACAGCAAGGGCATGCTGTGCATCAACCACGAGTTCGGCAGGAATACCCACGTTATCGGCAAGCCCGACCCGGAAAGTAAGGACGACCTGCGCCTGTCGCAGCATGCCCACGGCGTCTCGGTGGTTGCGCTCGAGAACAAGGGCGGTACCTGGCAGACGGTGGACAGCCCCAATGCGCGGCGCATTCACGTCAACACGCCGGTCACTTTCAGCGGGCCCGTCGCAGGACACCGCTTGCTGGAAAACAGGGCCAGGAACCCCTTTCTCGGCACGGTCAACAACTGTTCGGACGGCGAGACACCGTGGGGTACCTACCTGACCTGCGAAGAAAACTTCAACGGCTATTTCGGCGCGACCGGGGACTACGCCAGGACTGAAGCACGCGAACGCTACGGCTTCAGTGAAAACGGCTTTTTTTACGGCTGGCACAAGTTCGACCCGCGTTTCGACCTGTCGAACGGCGATTACGCGAACGAGGACAACCGCTTCGGCTGGGTGGTCGAGATCGACCCGAACGACGGCGGCCAGGTGCCGGTCAAGCGCACCGCGCTCGGCCGTTTCAAGCACGAGGGCGCGGCAGTGACCGTGGGGCGTGGCGGCCGGCTCGTCGTATACATGGGCGACGACCAGACCTTCGACTACATCTACAAGTTCGTCTCGGAGGATAACTGGAAATCCATGCGCGCACGCGGGTTGAGCCCGCTGGATCACGGCAAGCTCTATGTCGCGCGGTTCAATGAAAACGGCACCGGCGACTGGCTGGAAGTGACGCATGACAATCCGGTCCTCGCGGCGAAGTTCAAGAACCAGGGCGAGGTCCTGACCTACACGCGCCTGGCGGCGGACGCCCTGGGCGCAACGCCCATGGACCGTCCGGAATGGGCCACTGTCGCGCCGAATGGCGAGGTCTACTGCACGCTGACCAACAACAGCGGCCGCGAGGTAGCGGACGCCGCCAACCCGCGGGCGCCGAACCGCGACGGCCATATCATCAAGTGGCTGGACAACGACCAGCACACCGGCACCCGTTTCGTACGGGATATTTTCCTGTTCGCCGAGGACACCCACGGCACGGAAGAGACTTTCAGCGATCCGGACGGCCTCTGGGCGGATCCCGACGGCCGCCTGTTCATCCAGACGGATGGGGGTCAGAAAGACGGTCTCAACAACCAGATGGTCGTGGCCGATACCCGGACCGGCGAATTGCGGCGCCTGTTCACCGGCGTGACCAGCGACGAGATCACCGGCATCGCCGTGACGCCGGATCGCCGGACCCTGTTTATCAATACCCAGCATCCGGGTAATGGCGACCCGATGCGCACGAACTTCCCGGCTCCGCACGGCAGCGGCAAGGTCCCGCGCGACACCACCTTCGTGATCACCCGCAAGGACGGTGGCATCGTCGGATTCTGAATCCCGGCAAGCGCCGCGCCAGCGGCAATCCAGGAAGGCCCCGGTTTGCGCCGGGGCCTTCCTTTTTGTGGTAATTTCCGCCGCTTGCCACGGAGGAGACCCGCATGGTCCATCGTCTTACCTCGCTGGCGGCCGTTGCCGCTGCTGTGCTGCTGGGCGCGGCGTCGCTGCCGGGCGCCGTCCAGGCGGCCACCACGGCGTTCGCCGGCGCCCGGGTGATCCCGGTCAGCGGGCCGGCCATCGCCAATGGCGTGCTGCTGATCGAAGACGGCAGGATCGCGGCCGTCGGCCCGCGCGACACGGTCCGCATCCCGGAAAATGCCACCGTCGTGGAACTCGCTGCCGGGCAGGTGCTCATGCCGGGGCTGGTGGACACGCACAGCCACATCGGAGAAATGGCGGGCGCCGACCGTTCGGCACCGATCCAGCCAGAAGTGCGCGTGCTCGACGCGCTCAACGTGCGCTCCTCCGGCTTCAAACGCGCTCTCGCCGGCGGCATCACCAGCGTAAACGTGATGCCCGGTTCCGGGCACCTGGTGAGCGGCCAGACCCTTTATCTCAAGCTGCGCGAGGCGGACACCATCGACGATCTGCTGATCTACAACGCCGACGGCTCGCTCGCCTCGGGATTGAAGATGGCGAACGGCACCAACTCGAGGCGCGACCCGCCCTTTCCCGGCACGCGCGCGAAGTCGGCCGCGCTGGTCCGGCAGGCTTTCATAAAAGCGCAGGAATACCGGCAAAAGCGTGCGGCTGCCGAAGATGGCGTCGAACCGCCGCCGCGGGACCTCGGGCTGGAGGCGCTGGTGGAAGTGATGGAAGGCACGCGCATCGTGCATTTCCATAGTCATCGCCACGATGACATGATGACGGCGATCCGGCTGCGCGACGAGTTTGGCTTCCGGATGGTGCTGCACCACACTTCGGAGGCCTGGCGCGTGGCGGAGGAAATCGCCGAGGCCGAAGTGCCGGTCTCGCTGATCCTGATCGACAGCCCCGGCGGCAAGCTGGAGGCCATGGCACTGGACGCGAAAAGCGCCCCCGCCCTGGAGCGGGCCGGCGCACAGGTCGCTTTTCACACCGACGACTGGATCACGGATTCCCGCTATTTCCTGCGCATGCCGGCAATGGGCATCCGCGCCGGCATGTCGAGCCAGGCCGCGCTCGAGGCCATGACCATCAATGGCGCGCGAATGCTCGACCTGGAGCAGCGCGTGGGCACCCTCGAGCCCGGCAAGGACGCGGATTTCGTGATTCTCTCCGGCGACCCTTTCAGCGTTTATACCCGCGTACAACAGACCTGGGTCGAGGGCGTGAAGCGCTTCGACCTGGAAGACCCCGATGACCGGCTCGTGGCCGAAGGGGGCCTGGGCGCCCTGGTCGACGATGATGGCGCCAACCACGTGCACGAACACCACGGAGGCCGCCAATGATCGCCTCGAAGTTGCCGCGGCGTCTCGCGGCCCTGCTCCTCACACTGCTCGGCGCACAATCCGGGACGGCGCTGGCCGGCGACATCGCCGTGCGCGCGGGTGTCCTGCATACCGGCACAGGCGAGAGCTTCTCGCCGGGCGTGGTGCTCATCCGGGACGGCAAGATCGCTGCGCTCGGGCCTGCCGCGAGCGTGACCGTGCCGGTGGGCATAAAGCTCATCGAGTCCGCCGTGGCCACACCTGGGCTGATTGACGGGCGTACCGTGGTCGGCCTGTCGGGCGCCATGAACCAGCCTCACGACCAGGACCAGCTCGAGCGCTCGGCGGCCATCCAGCCCGAGTTGCGTGCCATCGACGCCTACAATCCTCGCGAGAGACTGGTGGGCTGGCTGCGCAGTCACGGCATCACCACCATACACACGGGCCACGGTCCGGGCGAGATCATCTCCGGCCAGACCATGATCGCCAAGACGGCCGGCGACACCGTGGAAGACGCCGTCATCCGACCGGTGCACGCGCTCTCCGCGACACTGGGCGAAGCGGCCGCGCGCCATCACGGCAGGGCCTCGCCGGGCAACCGCAGCAAGGCCGTGGCCATGCTGCGCGAGCAGTTGCTGAAAGCACAGGCGTATGCAGCAGAGCGCGCCGCCGCCGAAGAGGAAGGCAAGCCGCCGCCGCGCGACCTGGGCCTCGAAGCGCTGGCCGGGGTGCTGGATGGTGAACTGCCGCTGGTGGTGGAAGTGCACCGCCACAACGACATCATGACTGCCCTGCGGCTGGCGGCCGAGTTCGACCTGCGACTGGTGCTTGCCGGCGCCAGCGACGCCCACATGCTGGTGGACGAGATCCAGGCCGCGGGCGTGCCCGTGCTGTTGCACCCGACAATGATGCGGGCCCGCGGCCCGGAAGTGCAGAACTTCTCCTTTACCACTGCCCGCAAGCTGCTGGACGCGGGGGTTCCCGTGGCGCTGCAAAGCGGCTTCGAGGGCTACGTGCCGAAGACGCGCGTGGTGCTGTTCGAGGCGGCGATGACGCTCCGCCACGGACTGGATTTCCAGGAAGCGCTGGCGCTGGTGACGCTCAGTCCGGCCGCGATCCTCGGCATCGATGATCGAGTGGGCACCCTGGAGATCGGCAAGGATGGCGACATCGCGCTTTTCAATGGCGACCCCTTCGAGTACACGACCCGGGTGACGGGGACCATCGTCGAGGGCCGCCAGGTCGCGCTTTATGAGGGCGAGGACTTGTAGGATAATCCCCGGCTTCACGGAGGCGACCGCAACTCCGTCGCCAGCCTCAAGCAACGGGAAGACGCGCATGGCTCATATCCTGGTAGTTGACGATCACAAGGACAGCCGGGAACTGCTGGCGACCCTGTTTCGGGGGCGCGGGCACGAAGTCACGCTGGCGGATGGTGGCGCGGTGGCGCTGCAGAGCGCCAGGACCGCGCCGCCCGACCTGGTGATCTCGGATGTCCTGATGCCCGGGATGGACGGCTTCGCCTTCTGCCAGGCCTGGATGGCGGACGGCACGCTCAGCCGGTGTCCGTTCCTGTTCTACTCGGCGAACTATACCGACGAAGCGGACAGGCGCCTGGCGCGCTCACTTGGCGCTGATGCCTATCTCACCAAGCCCTTGCCGCCGGAAGAACTCTTCTACGAAGTCGAAGGCCGTCTCGACGGACGCATCGCGACTCGCCAGCCTCCGGAGCCGATCGCGGACGGCGAGTTCCATGCCCGCCACAGTTCGGTAGTAACCCAGAAGCTGGAAGAAAAAATCTCCCAGCTCGAGGCTCTCAACCAGGCCTATGAGGTCAGTCAGCTGGGCTACTTGAGGCTGTTTGCCGCCAATCCCCATTGCATGTGGATCTATGATCGCGACTCGCTGCGCTTCCTGGCGGTCAACAACGCGACCGTGCGCGAGTACGGCTATACCTCGACCGAGTTTTTGCAGATGCGAATCACGGACATCCACCCCGCGGAGGAAGTCCCCCAGCTGCTGGAGCACCTTGCCGAGAACGCCAGCTCGCCGCTCAAGCGAATGCAGTGGACGCACCTCAAGAAAGACGGGGTCCGGATCACCGCCGAGGTCTCCACCCACTCCATGGATTTCGAGGGCAGGCCCGCCACCGTGGTCACCGCGATGGACATCTCCGCGCGAGTGGCTGCCGAGCACCGGGAGCGGGATTTGCTGGAGCAGACCCGCGACGCGATGCTCGGCACAGTCCGCGTGCTGTCGAAAATCGTTGAAATGCGTGACCCGCGCACCGCAGGCCACCAGCTGGGCGTTTCACGGCTTGCGGTCGCGATCGGCCAGGAGCTCGGGCTGCCGGCCGAGCGCCTCGAGGGCCTGAAAATCGCGGCCACGCTGCACGACGTGGGCAATATCGCCATCCCCAGCGATATTCTCGGCAAGCCGGGCCGGCTCTCGGAAGCCGAGTTCGACCTGGTGAAGGGGCACGTGAGCGCGAGTCACGAGTTGCTGCGAGACGTGCCCTTCCCATGGCCGGTGGCGGACATCGTGTGGCAGCACCACGAGCGCATGGACGGCAGCGGCTATCCGCGCGGGCTCAGGGGCGACCAGCTGCTGCTCGAATCCCGCATTCTCGCGGTGGCGGACACGGTGGAAGCGATGTCCTCCGGGCGTCCTCATCGGCCTCCGAAGGAGATCGCCGACACGCTGGAAGAAATCGAGTCACTGTCCGGACAGCTCTACGATCCGGAGGTCACTGCCGCCTGCCTCAGGCTGGTGCGGAACAAGGGTTTCACGCTCGGCGACGGCTAGCTCGACACGCGCCTGTCCCGAGGAATCCAACCTGGCGCACCTGCAAGCCGGGGCGCGCTTTTTCCGACCCGCAGACACCCGCTTCGCAATCCCGAATTAGCTCTCGGATGCCTGGCATGGTAGGTTAATTAAGGGAGTCGGCTCGCCGCGCAAAAAAACAACACCGCGCCGCGATTCTTCAAGCAAATCAATCATCAGCCATAGGAGGTGAACGGGCGTGTACAACAAGATCATGGTTCCCGTCGACTTGGCACACCTGGGCGCGCTGGAGCGATCGCTCACCATCGCGGCGGACATCGCGCGGCATTACGACGCGGAAATCTGTTATGTCGGCGTGACGGCCAACACGCCGGGGCCGGTGGCCCACAACCCGGCCGAGTACGAGAAAAAGCTGGCCGAGTTCGCCGAGGCGCAGCATGCCTCGCACGGCCAGCCCACCACCTCCAAGATGTTCGTCAGTCACGACCCGACCGCGGACCTGGATGACTTCCTGGTCAAGGCCGTGGACCTGGTCGGGGCCGACCTGGTGCTGATGGCGACCCACCTGCCCCACCGGGTGGATGCGATCATGCCCTCGCATGGCGACAAGATTGCCGCCCGCACCTCTGTATCCGTGTTCCTGGTACGCCCCAGAGACTGAATTCGCTCCAAAGAAAGGAGGTATCCCTCGTGGAGAAAAACCCCCACCAAGAATCACCCGCGGATTCGCCGGAAATCGCCGAGGGCGTGCCCTCGCCGGACGGCGCCGTCAACCTGATCGACACGGATTACGTGATCGGCCAGGACAACGTCACCGCGTCCCCGCTCGGCATCAACCTGGACATCCATGGCAAGGTCTTCGCGATTTCATCGGTCGCCACGCTGTTTTTCGTGATCCTCACGCTCGCGCTGCAGACCGAGATCGAACCGGTCTTCAACGCGATGCGGGACTGGCTCACGTCCAACCTCGCGTGGTTCTTCATCCTGGCCGGCAATGTCTTTGTGCTGGTCTGCTTCGGCCTGATCGTTTCACCGCTTGGCAAAGTGCGTATCGGCGGGACCGAGGCCAAACCTGATTTCACCTACATCGGCTGGTTTTCCATGCTGTTCGCCGCGGGCATGGGCATCGGCCTGATGTTTTACGGCGTCTCGGAGCCCATGTCGCACTTCGACACCGCGCTCGGGGGCGTCAGCATGGAGAACGGCGTGCGCACCGACTGGGCGCCGCTGGGCGGCGCCGCCGGTGACGTGGCCGCGGCCGCGCGCCTTGGCATGGCCGCCACCATTTTCCACTGGGGACTGCATCCATGGGCGATCTATGCCGTGGTGGCGCTGGCGCTGGCGCTGTTCTCCTTCAACAAGGGCCTGCCGCTGACCATCCGCTCGATTTTCTATCCTCTGCTGGGCGAGCGCGTCTGGGGCTGGCCGGGACACATCATCGACATGCTCGCGGTGTTCGCCACGCTCTTCGGATTGGCCACGTCTCTGGGCATCGGCGCGTCACAGGCGTCGGCGGGACTCACATACCTGTTCGGACTGCCGTCCGGCAACGTCACGATGGTGCTGCTGATCCTGGGCATCACCTCGATCGCCACCATCTCCATCCTGGCCGGCGTGGACAAGGGCGTGAAGCGGCTCTCCGAGATCAACATGGTGCTGGCCTTCCTGCTGCTTGCTTTCGTCTTGTTCGTGGGCCCCACGCTGGTGATTTTCACCGGTTTCTTCGAGAACCTGTTGGCCTACGTG
>Ga0102938_10002556_pt1 | contig 13762 bp, 8 predicted proteins | sample SalPonR2_B_D2_MG_FD_84516 | JGI IMG/M metagenome (GOLD analysis project Ga0102938, IMG submission 84516) | Salt pond soil microbial communities from South San Francisco under conditions of wetland restoration - Salt Pond MetaG R2_B_D2_MG | ecosystem: Environmental > Aquatic > Marine > Intertidal... | reverse complement strand
CACCGAACGCTGTCGCGGTAGACGACGCGGCGCGGGAGTTTGCCCGGGAACTGCGGGCCGCAAACTGGCTGAGCCAGCAACGCGTCATGCTCGACAACGACAATGCCACGATGGTGGCGGTGTTGTCCGAATCCCTGCAGGGAGCACTCGACGAGTATGCGCCGATGCGCCTGCAGATGGTACTCATAGCACTGGTTGCGCTGGTGGCGGCTACGCTGGCTACCCTGTTGGTTGCAAGGTGGGTCACGCGGCCCGTCTATCGGCTGGTCACCGCTGCGCGAACCATTTCCGGGGGCGATTATTCGCAGCGCATCGACTTGCGAGCGGGGAGGGAGTTTGACGCTCTCGCGAGCACGCTGAATTTGATGCAGGACACGGTGGCTGAGCGCGAGGCGAGAATTCAGCACCAGGCCCAGTACGACTTGCTCACCCAGCTGCCGAATCGCCATTACATGTATTCCTTGTTCACCCGGCAGGTTACCGAGAGTGCCGCCAGCACCCGTTTTGCTCTCGGCCTTGTGGATTTCTTCAGCCTGCAGCAGTTGCAGGACCTGTACGGCAGCCAGTTCAGCGATACTGTGCTGAGAGAGGCGGCCGCCCGCGTCAACGGCAGCCTGCGGCGTGGCGACATGGCCGCGCGCGTGGCTGACACCCAGATTCTGCTGTTTCTCGCTGACATGGAGCCTTCTGCCGTAGGTGTCGTGATACAGAAGGTGCGCAACGAATTTGCCTCGCCGCTGGTCGTCGACGAGGTGCCGGTGCGCCTGGATTTTGCCCTCGGACTTGTATTCTGCCCGCGCGATGGTTCAGACTTCGACGATTTGCTGCGCCGGGCCCAGATCGCGCTGTCCCAGGCGCGGCGCACGGCCGTCGACCATGCGGTGTACCAGTTGGGGCAGGACGAGCAGCACCTGCGGCAGATCCAGGTGGCGAGCCATCTGCCGCGCGCGATCGAGGCGGCGGCGTTTACGCTGAACTATCAGCCCAAGTACGACCTGCATGCGCGAGCTGTGCGCGAGGTCGAGGCCCTGATGCGCTGGACGGACGACGAGTTGGGAGCAGTGTTTCCCGACGAATTTATTCCGATCGCAGAACAGACCGGAATCATTACCCGCATCAGTGAGCAGATCGTGACGCGGGTAATCGAGCAGGTTTTGTCCTGGCGAGCGGGAGGCATTGAGCTTACGGTGTGTATCAATCTGTCGGGCATTGATATTCTGCAGAAGACGTTTCTCGACAGCCTGATGCAAGCGCTGGCGGTGTCCGGGCTGCCGCCGTCTTCCCTGGTGCTGGAGATCACGGAAACCGCGATGATGGGTGACATGGCACTTGCCACCGCTAACCTGAAAGGCGTGGAAGAGGCGGGTATTCGCCTCTCTATCGACGATTTCGGCACGGGATTTTCCTCCCTGGCGCAGCTCAAGACGTTGCCGGTGCAGGAGCTGAAAATCGACAAGAGCCTCGTCACCCGCCTCGACACGGACAGGGACGATCAGCAGATCGTTCGTTCGACCATTGAGATGGCGCATTATCTTGGCCTCAAGGTGGTAGCGGAAGGCGTGGAGTCTGAACAGATCCTGACCATGCTCAACGAGATGCGCTGCGATTCCGTGCAGGGTTATTTTCTGGCGCGGCCCATGGCCGCGGCGGACCTGGAGGCCTGGCTGCGCGAGTTGCCGGAGCATGTGCGGCGCATTCCGGCGGTGCTGGATGCCTGAAGGACTGCGCAGCGCCATCGTCGCGTTACTGGTGTCCTGCCTGTGGACGCTTGACGCCAGCGCCGCCGGCAGAATTCTCGCCACTGGCGGCGGTGTTCAGGTCGAGGGGCAGGCCGGTGGTGGCATCGTACCCTGGGCGGTCATCAGCGGTTATGGGGAGGCCGCGGAGTGGGGCGGAGCGGTGGCGCTTACCAGGCTGGAGGTCGATGATTTTGAGTTGGACGTCGCTGCCGTCGCGGTTGGGCTCAACAATCGTTTCGAGGTGAGTTATGCACGCCAGACGCTTGATGTACAGCCGCTGGGCCTGACGATCGAACAGGACGTGTTTGGCGGCAAGGTGCGCCTGGCTGGCGATTTAATCTACGGCGACCTGCCCCAGCTGTCGGCGGGCCTGCAGTACAAAAACAACCGGGATTTCGCGGTGCCATCCTCCCTGGGAGCGGATAGCCGCGACGGAGTGGACTATTACCTCGCAGCCAGTCGGCTATGGCTGGGGGGGCTGTGGGGTCGCAACGTAGTGGGCAGCTTGACTTTGCGCTCCACCGAGGCAAATCAGGGCGGGCTGCTTGGCTTCGGGGCGGCCAGCGGCAATGACCGCGAATGGGTTGCGGAGGGCAGTGTGGGGGTGTTCCTCAACCGCCACTGGGTCGTGGGGGTTGAATACCGGCAGAAGCCGGACCTGCTGGACGCCGTGCAGGAAGAGGACTGGGCGGATGCATTCATCGGCTGGTTTCCCAACAAACGGGTAGCGCTGCTGGCCGCCTGGGTCGATCTGGGCCAGATCGCCGGCCTGCCGTCCCAACGCGGCTGGTATGTCTCTGTGCAGTTGAACCGGTGAAAGGGATGTTGCGCAGACTCGTTTTCGCCTCGCTGCTGATACTGTCCGGTTGCGCCGTGTTCGCGCCGTCGGGCGATGACCTCTACCGGAATCTCGGTAGTGAGGCCGGGATCAGCGCTATTGTGGATGCCTTCCTGCATGAATTGGCTGAGAACGAGCGTGTACTGCCACTGTTCGCCAACACCGACATTGAGCGCTTCCGGGAAAAACTCATCGAGCAATTGTGCGACACTGCCGGTGGCCCCTGCACCTACAGCGGTGACAGCATGCGTGACGTCCATCGGGGCATGCAGATTTCCAGGGCGCAGTTCAACAGTGTAGTGGAGGATCTGATTCGCGCGATGCAGCGCGAGCAGGTGCCAGTGGCCGCACAGAATGAGTTGCTGCGGCGTCTGGCAGGCATGTATGGGGACATCGTTCACCTGTAGGGAATCGCGCACCTGTAAAAACCGGCGCCGCGCAAGCCCCTGGCGGGCGTGCCTCCTTTCTGGGCCGTATGGAACTTTTGCCCGGAATTGCGGCCCAAGTGGTCAGCAGGGGATGGTCATGGCCGCAGCCGACATCCCTGTCTGCGCCGTAATCTCATGGCCATCGCTGTGCTAAACCAACAGCACGGAGCACCTCCGTAAGGAGAAATGATATGGCCGTCACGCACACCTCAGATACCTTTCCTGTTCACCGGGTACCAGTCAGCCGCCCATTTGTCTGGTTGCGGGCAGGCTGGGACGACATGCTCCACCACCGCGGCGCCAGCCTTGCCTACGGCTGGCTCGTGGCCACGCTCGGCGCGCTGATTCTCGCCTACTCGCGACACCCGGTTTACATCGCCACCGCGATTGCGGCCTTTCTGCTGGTCGGCCCGGTGATTACCGCCGGTGTATGCGAGCTGTCCCGGCGGCGGGATCATGGTGAAGAGGCCAGTTTCCAGCTGTCCCTGCAGAGCCTGGGCAAGAATCGCGGTGCGTTGTTGTCCTTTGCTGCAGTACTGGTGGCCTTCGGGGTGGTCTGCTTTGGCCTGACCGCCCTCATCCTCCAGTTCACCACCGGCAATATTGCGCCGACCCTGGAAAGCTCGGTCTGGGCTGATGTGCTGCCGTTGTTGAGTACTTCCCAGGCCATCGTGTATGCCATCGCTTTCGTGGTGCTTGCCGCGGCGGTGTTTGCGGTTTCCGTGGTTACCGTGCCGATGATCATCGATCGGCACGTCGACGCGCTCACGGCCATGCGCATGAGCCTGCGCGTCGCGGCGCGGGACCTGCCCGCGCTGGTGCTGTGGGTGGTGACGATCGTAGCGCTTGTGCTCTTTGGCTTCGTCACCTGGCTGCTGGGCTTCGTTATCGTAATGCCGCTGCTGGGCCACGCCACCTGGCATGCGTACCGCGACATGGTCACAGAGGCCTGAACGGGCGGCAGGAAGTAACGATATTGCGCCGGGGGTCGCGGCAGGCGAGCCCGGGTGTGCCCAGGCAAAAGCGGGCAGGCTAGACCGCGGTTGATGGGTTTGTCACGCAAGTCTGGCTGGGCTAGTCTGGAGGCTTGCCCTGAGCTGATAAGTATAAGGAGTTCACATGTACGCCAGGCTTCTACGCCGGCTCCGCAGGAGTTGTTATGCGCTGTTGTTGCCGCTCGCGTTGGTGGCGTGCTCTGATGGCTCGGACGATCTCACGGGCATAGCGCCCGCGGTGCGCCCCGTGGTATTCGTGCATGGGCAGTCGGGTTCGGCGCAGCAGTTTGAGACACAAATTATGCGCTTTACCAGCAACGGCTACCCGGTGTCGATGCTGTTTGCCTTTGAGTACAGCACGGCCGTGTCTGACAACCCATTGACAGAGCTGGACGCCTTTATCGATGGCGTGCTGGCGCAGACTGGCGCCGAAGCAGTGTATGCCGTGGGCCATTCCCGCGGTACCTCGGTGTGGACTACCTACCTGGATGACCCGGCATTCAACGGCCCCGACAAGGTGGCCCGCTATGTGAATATAGATGGGCGAGATCCGGACATGCTCCCGGGCGGGGTACCGAGCATCGGTATCTGGGGCGAGTGGAATACTGCCAACAGCGGCTTCAGCCGCCGTTCCGACAACGCACAGATCGGGCCGTTTCCCGAGGACAATTACTACTTTCCGAACAAGAGCCACACCGAGGTTGCCACGTCCAGGGAGGCATTGGCACGGATGTACGAGTTCCTCACCGGGGTGGCGCCAGCGCGCACCGATGTGGCCGCGATCCCCGCAGGCGAGCCCCTGGAAGTTGAGGGCAGGGCTGTGTTCTTTCCGGAGAACCAGGGTTACGCCGGGGCGACCGTGCAGGTCTGGGAGGTTGCCGCGGAAACCGGGCAGCGCGTATCCGGAACCCCTGTCGCAGAATTCCCGATTGATGAGAGTGGCGATTTCGGGCCGGTGAGCCTGGCCAGCGGAGGCTACTACGAGTTTGCAGTGTTGCGTCCTGCTACGGCGACTTTCCCCGAGGAGTCCGTGCATCACTTCTATCCGGAACCCTACACCCACGAAAACCGGTTCGTGCGCCTGCAGACCAGCGCGCCGGGGGAAAGTATCGCTGCCTTTCTGCCGAACTCCGAAAACGCCACCGGCTTGCTGGTGACGCGGATGCGCGAATTCTGGGGCGATCAGGGGGACCTGAGTGATGAACTCTATGTGGACGGCCTCAACCTGCTGACGCCGCAGATCAGCCCTCGCGCGGCGGTCAATCTTGCGATGTTCGCGTTCGACGACAACGAGGACATGCTGACAGACCTCGGCAAGGGCGTCCTCTCGCCGTTCAACAACATCAGCTTCCTGACCGCGGCTGATGTGTTCGTACCTGCAAGCCCGGGCGGTAGCGGTTCGGTGGCGGTGCGCCTGGTGACGCGTGGAGAAGGCAGCAAGCAGATCAATGTGCCCAACCGGCCCTCGGCGCTGGATCGCACCAGCGTGATGTTCCGGGACGATACCGCGAACTGAACCGCGAGCTGTCCAGGCAGCCGGTGAGCGCCCGGCCCTGATAGCTGACTGAAAAGGGTTGTGGTGCGGGCCTAGTCCTCCGCTGGCGTCAATCGGAGCAACCTGCCCCGGCTGTCGTAGCGCTCGTCTTCCAGCACCCATAGCGCGCCCGCAGGGCCTTCCACGACGCTGCGGATACGCGCGTTCAGCGGGTAGCGTGCCACTTCCCGGGCGCCGCCATCTTCACCCAGGGCGATGCGCACAATGCCTTTCGCGGAGAGGCCGGCCGCAAGCGCATTGCCGCGCCATTGATCGAACAGCGTGCCCCGGTACACCATCAGGTGCGCCGGTGAAATCACCGGTGTCCAGGAGATGGCCGGTGGCGTGAAATCGTCGCGGGTGGTGCCGTGGTCGGGAATTTCGCGGCCGTCGTAGTGGTCACCGTTGGAGACCACCGGGTAACCGTAGTTTGCGCCGCGACGGATGAAATTCAACTCGTCGCCGCCGGCCGGCCCCATTTCAATGACCCAGAGGCGGCCCTGCAGATCAGCCGTCATACCCAGGGGGTTGCGGTGGCCGAGGCTCCAGATTTCGCCGTAAATCGCCTCTTCGTCTACCTGCGGATTGTCCCGACGGTAATTTGCGAAGGGGTTGTCATCCGGCAGTCTGCCGTCGTCGTGTAACCGCAGTACCTTGCCCAGGTTGGTCTGCATGTCCTGGGCCGGAGTGAATTTTTGTCGATCACCGGAGGAAATCCACAGGTAGCCCGCATCGTCGAAGAGCAGGCGATGTCCGTAGTGGCCGCGGCCGAGTACTTTCGGGTACTGGCGCCAGATCACCTCGACGCCCTCGAGCGCCGGCCGGTCGTCACTGCCCGCAAGGATGCCGCGCGCCACGGCCGCGCCGCGGGTAGCGCCTTCGCCGGCCTCGGCGTAACTGAAATAGATCATCCTGTTGTTGGCGAAATCCGGGTGCAGTGCAACATCGCCCAGGCCTCCCTGGCCACCGTAGTCCACGTCCGGCAGGCCGGCCACGGGGCTGGATTTATCGCCCTCCTGGCTGACGATCAGCAAATTGCCTTTTTTCTCCGTCACCAGCATCCGCCCGTCCGGCAGGAAGGTCAGCGCCCAGGGCTCGTCGAAGTCGGCTATGGATTCAACCTGGAACGGTGACGGCTGGGCGGTGGCGAGCTGGGCGGCGCACAGCATGCAGCACAGGGCGGAGATCAGTCTGGGCATCATAAGTAAGCTTCCGGGTAGCGCATGTAAAGACTAGTGTAGACGATTCTCACCGCGATTTGGGTTGGCGGGGGTGAGTTGGTCAGTGCACTTTCAGTCGAGGGGCCGCCTGAGATCCAGTGTGCAGGGGTATTCATTATCCGGCTCGGCCGCCGGCAGCGTCATGGGGCGTGGATTCTCCTGGTTGGGAAAGAACTCGCGGATCGCATCGAGGGAGGCCAGCGGCGGAATGACCTGTGGCGAGTGCCCGAAGTTCCAGAAGCGGTTGACCCGGCGCGATTCGGCCTCGAAAGCGTTCACCGGTTGCGTCTCGTAGCTGCGGCCGCCGGGGTGCGTAACGTGATAGGTGCAGCCGCCGACGGAGCGCCCGTTCCAGGTGTCGATCAGGTCGAATACGAGTGGGGAGTGTACCCCGATGCGTGGGTGCAGGGCGGAGGGAGGCTGCCAGGCGCGATAGCGCACACCGGCCACGAACTCGCCCTGCCGACCGGTCGAGCGCAGGGGAACCCGGCGGCCATTGCAGGCCAGCACATAGCGCTCCGGTGTCAGGCCACTGAGTTTCACCTGCAGGCGCTCCACGGAAGAGTCGACAAAGCGCGAGGTGCCGAAGCTGCCAATTTCCTCCCCCAGCACGTGCCAGGGCTCGATCGCCCAGCGCAGCTCAAGCCTGATGTCGCCGACGGTAACATCGCCGTAGTGCGGGAAGCGGAACTCCTCAAAGGGCGCCAGCCAGTCCAGCTGGAAGGGTAGTCCGTGGGCCTGCAGATCCTCCACAACATCTGCAATATCCGCCCACACATAGTGCGGCAACATGAAGCGGTCGTGCAGACCAGTACCCCAGCGTACCAGTTTCCCCTTGTAGGGCGAGCGCCAGAAGCGCGTCACAAGGCAGCGCAGCAGAAGCACCTGGACCAGTGCCATATGCGGGTGGGGCGGCATCTCGAAACCGCGGAATTCCAGTATGCCGAGCCTGCCCGTGGCGGTTCCGGGCGCGTACAGTTTGTCGATACAGAATTCGGCCCGGTGGGTATTGCCCGTGATATCGATGAGCAAATTGCGCAGCAAGCGGTCCACCAGCCAGGGTGCGGCGGTCTCCCCCCCGGGTATCTGGCTGAAAGCAATCTCCAGTTCGTACAGCATCTCATCGCGACCTTCATCTACCCGCGGAGCCTGGCTCGTCGGGCCGAGAAAAAGGCCGGAGAACAGGTAAGACAGGCCGGGATGATGCTGCCAGTAGGTGATCAGGCTCTGTAACAGGTCCGGTCGCCGCAGCAGCGGGCTGTCTTCCGGGCTGCGGGCACCCAGGGTGACATGGTTGCCGCCGCCCGTGCCGGAGTGGCGGCCGTCCAGCATGAATTTTTCCGTGCCCAGGCGTGCCAGCCGCGCTTCCTCGTAAAGTGTTTCAGTATTGCGCACCAGTTCCCGCCAGCTCTGTGACGGGTGTATGTTCACCTCGATCACACCCGGGTCCGGGGTAACCAGCAATCGCACGAGGCGGGGGTCGCGTGGGGGCTCGTAACCTTCGATGATCACTGGCATCGACAACGCTTCGGCGGTGGCCTCGATGGCACCGACCAGCTCGACGAAATGTTCCAGGTGCGTGACTGGCGGCAGGAACACGTGCAGCCGGCCGTCGCGCGGTTCCACGCATAGCGTGGTACGTACAACGTGGTCGTCAGCGCCGGCGCCGTCCACCGGGCTGACGGGGTGCATGGGCTGGCTCTGCATGCCACCGCCGGCTGCAGCCGATCTCAGGGCTGTCTGCAGCGGCGCGCGCGGCGCAAAGGGGTCGCGCTCGGCGCGCACGTTTTCCTCCGGCTTGTCCGCGCCTTCCAGCGAATCCAGCGGCAGCCGCAGGCCCATGGGTGAATCACCCGGTATCAGGTAGACCCGGTCGGCGCGCAGCTTCCACTGCCCACTGCGCCAGGGCCTGTCTTCATCCCGCTCCAGCGGCACGAGGAAACCGGTAGCCTTGTTCAGGCCCCGACTCAACAGCCTGGCCAGCCGGCGTCGCTCTGGGGAGCTGGCCAGATCAGCGCTGGCAGGGTCGGTATCCGCGGGCACCTGCCTTTCCTGGAACAAATAGTAAAGGTGGTCTTCGAAGGCCGGCCTGACGTTCGCGGCCGGTACTCCCAGCATGTCCACCAACTGCAGCATGAATTTCTGCGCATCTTCCAGCTCGTGACCATGGTTTGCGTCGACTCGCGCCAACAGCGCGGGGTTGTGCCACAGCGGTTGCTGGTCGTCGCGCCAGAAGCAGCCCAGCGCCCAGCGCGGTGTCGGTTCGCCGGGATACCACTTACCCTGGCCGTAGTGCAGCAGGCCGCCGGGGGCGAAGCGGTCGCGCAGGCGGACCAGCAGGTCCTTGGCCAGCTTCAGTTTGTGCTCGCCCAGCGCCTCGGTATTCCACTGGGCGGAGTCCATATCATCGATCGAGACGAAGGTCGGCTCACCGCCCATGGTCAGGCGCACGTCATCCTGCTCGAGGCGCGCATCCACGGCGTCTCCCAGCGCGGCGATGGACTGCCACTGGTCCGCGCTGTAGGGCAGTGTGACCCTGGGGTCCTCGTGAATGCGCTCCACCGTGTTGCTGAAACTCAGCTCTACTTCGCAGGGGTCTGTCGCACCGCTGATCGGCGCCGCGGAAGATGGGCTCGGCGTGCAGGCCAGCGGTATGTGGCTCTCCCCCGCGAACAGCCCGGAGGTGGGATCGAGCCCCACCCAGCCCGCGCCTGGCAGGAATACCTCGCACCAGGCATGCAGGTCGGTGAAGTCCTCCGTGGGCCCTGAAGGTCCCTCCAGCGATTTCACATCCGGCGCCAGCTGCACCAGGTAACCCGAGCAGAAACGTGCTGCCAGGCCGAGTTGGCGCAGTACCTGCACCAGCAGCCAGCCGCTGTCGCGGCAGGAGCCGCGCGCTATTTCGAGTGTTTCCTCGCAGGTCTGCACGCCCGGCTCCATGCGCAGGTTGTAGGCGATGTCCCGCTCGAGGCGTTGATTGACGCTCACCAGGAAGTCGATGATGGGCTGTTTGTCGCGCTTGATGCCCGCCACCCAGTCCTTCAGCAGCGGCCCGTTCTCGCTGATCTCCAGGTAGGGGCCCAGCTCCTTGCGCAGCGTGTCATCGTAAGCAAAGGGGTAGTGCTCGGCGTATTCCTCGACGAAGAAGTCAAACGGGTTCACGACCGTCATGTCGGTGATCACCTCGACCTCGACGTGTAACTCGCTGGATTTCCCGGGAAACACCACGCGCGCCAGGAAATTGCCGAAAGGATCCTGCTGCCAGTTGATAAAGTGGTTTTCGGGCCGCACTTTCAGCGAATAGCTGTACAGACGGTTGCGACAGTGGGGTGCCGGGCGCAGACGCAGAATGTGCGGCGCGATGGCAATCGGACGGTCGAACTGATAGTGCGTGTTGTGCCTCACGGCGACACGGATGGCCACAGTGGGCTTACCTCTCGGTGGGAAGGAACCAGGTTTCGCTGATACAGTCGCTGAGCTTGCTCAGGTCGATCTGGATTCTGTCGATGAAGGGGTGCAGCGTTTCCCAACGGGTCGATTTGGTATCAAAACGTGCGAGACGTCGCCGCGCCCGTTCGACATGACGCAGTGCATCGTTGTGTCGCTTGAGTTGTCCAAGTTCCGAGCGTATGCCGTTCAGGCAGAACTTTAGCGAGCGGGGCAGGGTCGCCTCGTTGAACAGAAAATTGACGACTGGCGCGGCCTCTGGCAACGGCCCGATCTTCCGCCGGTAGGTGCTCATGGCCGACAGCCCCTGCAGTAGTGCGCCCCATATGAGGGGGTCCATGCTGACATTGTGTCGTTCGGTATCCATCAGCGCCCCGGCCCCGACATCGATAATACGGGTTGTCATGTCGGCGCGCTCGAGCAAATGTCCCAGCGACATGAAACGGTAGGCGTCATCGCGACACATGGTGCTCATGTTGTGGCCGCTTATCGCCTGGCAACGTGCCTGGATTTTGTCCAGGAAACGATGGCGGTTGCGCCGCCCTACGGATTTTTCCGCGAACTCCAGGGTGTAGAGATAAAGTTCGTTGACTTGCTCCCAGACCTCCTGCGGCAGCACGTCACGGGTGGTGCGCACATTGCTTCTGGCAGCCGTCACCGACTGGAGTATGCTGCCCGGATTTTTTTCGTCGGCAATCAGGAAGTGCAGTACGTTTTGCTCGCTGTAGGTTTTGTAGCGGGCTTCAAACAGGGGTTCCGCATCCAGAATCTTCACCAGGATGTCCCAGCCCAGTTCGCTGCCCTGGGGTATGTCCATCACCAGGTGCGTGTAGGCCTGGGTGAGGCGCGCGATACCTTCGACGCGCTCCATGTAGCGGCCCGTCCAGTACAGCCTGTCGGCCACCCGGGAGAGCAGTCTCATTGCGAGCCCTCCACGATCCAGGTGTCCTTGCTGCCGCCGCCCTGGGATGAGTTCACCACGAGAGAGCCCGCCACCAGGGCAACGCGTGTCAATCCACCGGGCGTGATCCAGGTGTCTTTCCCGCTGAGAATAAACGGGCGCAGATCGAGATGTCTCGGCTCGATGGTGTCATTGATGAAAGTGGGGGCCGTAGACAGCGTCAGCGTGGGCTGCGCGATGTAGTTGCGCGGGTTTGCCTCAATCAGTTTGGCAAACCTGGCGCGGGTCGCACGGTTGGCGTGCGGGCCGACCATCAGCCCGTAGCCGCCCGACTCGTTGGCCGGCTTCACCACCAGCTTGTCGAGGTTTTTCAATACGAACTCGCGCTCATCATCGCGCATGCAGAGGTAGGTTTTCACGCTCGCCAGTTCGGGCTTCTCTCCCAGGTAGAAGCGGATCATGTCGGGCACGTAGGCGTAAATCACCTTGTCGTCCGCCACGCCGCTACCCGGTGCATTGGCGATCGCGACGTTGCCCTTGCGCCAGCAGCGCATAATGCCGGGAACACCCAGTACGGAATCTTCCCGGAAAACCTCCGGGTCGAGGAAGTCGTCATCGATACGCCGGTATACGACATCGACTTTCTCCGGGCCGTCCACCGTGCGCATGTAGAGGAACTCGTCGTCGCCGACGAACAGGTCCGAGCCTTCAACCAGCTCTGCGCCCATGCCGCGCGCCAAAAACGAGTGCTCAAAGTAAGCCGAATTGTAAATGCCCGGTGTGAGTACCACGATACAGGGGCGCTGACGCTCGCGCGGCGACAGCGAGGCGAGCATGGCGTAAAGCTTTGCCGGGTAGTCGTCCAGCGGGCGAATGCTGTAGTTCTCAAACAGCTCTGGCAGCACGCGCTTGGTGATCTCGCGGTTTTCCAGCATGTACGACACGCCGGAGGGTACGCGCAGGTTATCTTCCAGAACGTAGAACCTGCCGTCTTTATCGCGCACCAGGTCTGAACCGCAAATGTGCGCCCAGGCACCGAAGCGCGGGGAAACGCCCTGACACTGCGGCCGGTAGTTGCCGGATTCGAGCACGATCTCCGCCGGTACGATACCTTCTTTCAGGATGCGCTGCCGGTTGTAAATATCGTCGATAAAGGCGTTCAGTGCGCGCGTGCGCTGCGACAGACCACGGCTGACCTTGTCCCACTCTCGCCCCGAAATGACGCGCGGAATAATGTCGAAGGGCCAGGCCCTGTCTATGTTTTTGCCTTCGGAATAGATGGTGAATGAGACGCCCATTTCATTGATGGCCAGCTCGGCCGCGGCTCGCCGGGTCGACATCTCTTCCGGTGACAGGCTCTGTAGCAGGTTGACCAGGCGCCTGGCAGCCACCCTTGGTTTGCCGGCGGGAGTCAGCAGTTCGTCAAAGAATGGGCTGTTCTTGTTGTGTTTCCAGCGAATATTGGTCATGAGTGGGGCGAACCGGCTTGCCTCTCGCGCCTGCTTCAGAACGCCAGAAGGTGGCGCAACCACACTGACTGTGCAAGATTGCCACGGACGCGATGTTCGCGCAATTCCCCATTACAGGTGATCGCTGCAGAGGTGGAGGGCCGTTCCCGGCCCGCTGCGACCTGGAGCGCTGTGCTCTTTATGGCCCTGACGCTTTAGCGCAGGCAGCCTATGCGGTACCATTGCGCGCTTTCCTGGGGGCGTAGCGCCCGATTGCAGCAGCGGGGTTTCAGCATGTTCGACAAAGGCATGAGTATTGCGGGCTTTGATGACGAGATTTTCGCCGCCATTGGCGAGGAGGAGCGGCGTCAGGAAGAGCACATTGAATTGATCGCCTCGGAAAATTATGCCAGCCCGCGTGTGTTGGAGGCGCAGGGGACCGCGTTGACCAACAAGTACGCCGAGGGATACCCGGGCAAGCGGTACTACGGTGGGTGTGAGTTTGTAGACAAGGCGGAGGTCCTGGCGATCGAGCGCGCCAGGGCGCTGTTTGGCGCTGATTACGCCAATGTGCAGCCGCACTCGGGTTCGCAGGCGAATGCAGCGGTATACCTGGCACTATGCGCCGCGGGTGACACCATTCTCGGGATGAGCCTGGCCGATGGCGGGCACCTGACGCACGGTGCCGCGCCGAACTTCTCCGGCAAGATGTATCACGCGGTGCAGTACGGGTTGAACTCCGACACCGGCATTGTGGATTATGACCAGGTGGAAGCGCTCGCGCTGGAGCACAAGCCGAAAATGATCGTGGCGGGGTTTTCGGCCTACTCCCAGGTGATGGACTGGGCCCGGTTCCGCGAGATAGCCGACAAGGTCGGCGCTTACCTGCTGGTGGATATGGCGCATGTGGCCGGGCTGGTGGCAGCGGGCGTGTATCCCAACCCGGTGCCCTATGCGGACGCCGTGACCTCCACAACACACAAGACCCTGCGCGGACCGCGCGGGGGCATTATCCTGGCGCGCGAGAACGAGGAACTGGCGAAAAAGTTCAATTCCGCGGTCTTTCCCGGCGGGCAGGGCGGGCCTCTCATGCACGTGATCGCGGCCAAAGCGGTGGCGTTCAAGGAGGCCATGGCCCCCGAGTTTGTCGACTACCAGAAACAGGTGGTGAAAAACGCCAAGGTGATGGCGGCCACCTTTATCGAGCGCGGT
>Ga0102938_10002554_pt1 | contig 13764 bp, 17 predicted proteins | sample SalPonR2_B_D2_MG_FD_84516 | JGI IMG/M metagenome (GOLD analysis project Ga0102938, IMG submission 84516) | Salt pond soil microbial communities from South San Francisco under conditions of wetland restoration - Salt Pond MetaG R2_B_D2_MG | ecosystem: Environmental > Aquatic > Marine >... | reverse complement strand
TCAAAATGAACTACCGCCGGCTACAACGCCGGCGGTTTCTATCCTGCCCGCTACCGCGGGCTAATCAAACAATCTGGGAACATCGATTTTATGTTTATCCTGACTTTGAATATATGTTCTAATTTGGTGCTCGTTTATTCCAATAGTAGACACGAAATATCCTCTACACCAAATAGATCCCTTGGGCAATTTTTTGGTCTTTTTCTTTATCCAACTGGACGACTTCCCTTTCAGGATTTGAACAGCATAAGAAACGGAATATTTGGGAGGAATAATAATATACAAGTGTACATGCTCGTCCCCCACATACCACTGTAAAGGAATAAAATCCTTTCCACTTACAAATCTGCTTGATAGTTCTCTTCATTTCTGATTTAATATAATCATTGAATATTTTACCCCTATATTTTGTTGCCCAGACCAAATGATACTGGCAAATATAAGTACAATGTTCCAAATTGTATAGGCGGTAATTTTTCGTCACTAAAAAACCACCTCCTTTCTAGACCAGGTAGGTGGTTTTTATTATACCGCTGTCGGGCTACGCCTTCAAACGCACACGCCGGCTGAAGCCGGCGGTTTATGGATTAATAAAAAGCGGTTTCTCGATTTAAGAGAAACCGCGATTATTATAATGATATTTTAAAAAATTTTGGGCGGATTCAATTAAAGACATTTTTTTCGTCTCCGCAAAAAAATCTTTCTCCGGTTTTATCTTTAATAAATCCTCCAGACCCTCCTCCAGATTATTTTCCACTAAAACCCCGGTTACCCCCTCTTTAACAATATCTCGAGGGCCCTGAACCCTATAAGCCAAAATCGGCAAATTACACCTCAGGGCCTCTACCAAAACCAAACCAAAAGTATCTGTTTGGGAAGGAAAAACAAAATAATCAGATAAAGAAAGCAAATCCACCAACTCCTCCCCTCTTTTATAACCGGTAAAAATTACATTTTTATCCCGATATTTTCTCTTTAAGGTTTTTCCCAAGGGCCCTCCTCCTATTACCAACTTGGAGCCCTTTTTTATTTTTAAAGCCAAAAAATCTTCCACTGACTTTTCCTTGGTAAGCCGACCCATATAAACAAAAATCGGTTTTTCCAAAACGGAAACTCTCTCCACCAAGTCGGTTTTTCTGATTTCTTCCCATTTTTTTTCTCGAAACAAATCGGTATCAACTCCGAAACGCCAAACCCTTAAATTCTTAAAATTCCTCCTCTCTAATTCTTTTTTTAAACTATCCGTGCTCACCAAAACTCTATAAGATTCTTTGTGAAATTTTCTTAAAAAAGAATAAGTAACCGATACCGGGATCTTGGTTCTTATATTAATATATTCGGGAAACCTGGTATGAAAGGAGGTCGTATATTTTAAACCGAGGCGCCTGCAAACCCTCTTAGCCGCCAGCCCCAAAACGCTCTCTGTAAATAAATGAATATAATTGGGATTAAATTCCTTTATTATGGTCCCTACCTCCTCTCGGACAAATAAAGGCACTTTAATTTCCTTGTAATTGGGTAGACTAACATTTTTAAACAAGCCGGGATGTATCACTTTAACTTTAAATCCTTGCTTCTCCAGCTCCCGCTTAATATTCTTGATTATGGTAACCACCCCGCAAATATGAGGATCCCAGACATCGGTTACAAATAAAAATTTTTTTTTCTTGTTTTTTTCCATAAAAAAATTTAAAACTCTCAAATTAAATTAGATCTTTATTTAATTATTCACCTTATTGGGGCAATCAGTACAACCGCCTGATAAAACAAATTTAATTTTCATTTTTTTCATTTTTTATTTTCATGTCCTCCTGCCACAATCTCTTTTGATTTATTATAAACATAATTGCCAAAAAAACTAAAGCCCCAAGAGCTATAAAAGGAAACAAAAACCCTACTGTTTTCAAACCCTGCCAAACAAAAAAAAGATGGACAAATATAAAAATAGATCTTCCCTCCGTGGGGCCCAATCGAAAAAAACTGATACGGAAAGATTGATTAACACTTACTAAAAGAAAAGTGTGAACCATAAAAGCGCTGATCATAAATTCTATAATAAAAATCCAGACACTAAACCCTAAAATCAATCCATAACCAAAAACAATTGAGGAGGCAAAAATAAAATCCAGGAAATGATCGACATAATAGCCCCATTTAACCAAACCGGTGTCCCTGTATCTGCCCACCGCGCCGTCTAATAAATCGGATAAATATTGCAGGATTACAAATAAGGGCACCAAAAACAAAAAAAGGGCGTCTTGCCGACCCAAATAAAAACAAACTACTATTAAAAAACTCCAAAGAAAAGTTAAAAAGGTCAAGTGATAAGTCTCAATCCGAGAAGGAACCCGGGGAACTAAAAAATTTTTTAGTCTATCCTCGCTGCTTTTTAGTAACCACTCCCCCGATTTATGTTTTAAATTTTTTGAAGACATATTTTTTACAAAAATGTATATTTTAATATACATTCAAATATACATTTCTTTCTTTAGCCATTTCATTATCAACTCTATTATATAATCAATTTCTTTGTCTGTTAATTCCCTGCCTTTTTCTATTCCGTGCCACTTTAGGAGGCATTTCCGGCAACAGGTAGCGGTGGCGTGCTGGGCGGTGAATGCCGGATGACCGCGAAAAGGAGTTTGCTTGGTGTCGTTTTGTGGATAAGCCGGCGTCAATCTCACCTCAATAAAATCCCGGACATGCTTCCTTATTTCTTCCTCTCCCTTTCTTAAATAATACCGCTCATCTTTTTTTCTTAACTTTTGCCCGGCCCGAAATCGGGAACCGCTTAGGCGAATTAAAGTTTTTTCCAGATCTTCCGGCATTTGAAATTAAAAATTATTCTTGGGCTATATTCCGAGCTATTTTTTTAATAAAAGCTTCCGCCCTCTTTTGGTCTATCTTTTTGTCCACCTTCCAATTTTCCGGTTCAGTCAAAAACTTTTTTACTTTCGGATCTTTTTTCAATTCTTGGACGAACTCTCGGCCATATTCCTCGCTTTCGGGCTCGATATCAGAGGAAAGGTTTTCGGCCGCTTTACTGATCTTAAGAGACACTTCTTTTATATATTCAAAATATTCTCCCCAGGAATTAAAATCGGATAATTTTCCTTGTTCTCCAAGGTTTTTAAATTCTTTTTCCAGCTCCTTTATTTCTTCCGGGCAATATTCCCGAGCTTTCTTCCATCCTTCCGTCCACGCTTCTTCTTCCAAATCTTTATTATTCTCTTCCACTTCTTCCAATTTTTCCCGGCCATACTTCCCCGCTTGTCTTAAATGGCCCAATTCATGAATAACCACGGCCCAAGAGGCGAATTTGTCCCCCACTGGATAAGAAACCAAAAATTCCCTTTTCTCCGCATCGCATCTTCCTTCCCCTTGCAATTCCAAAGGCCAATCGATCCCTTCCTTTTTCAGCCCCTCAAAGGAATCTCGATTCTTTTTTCTAATCTCGGAATCCTCCTCTAAAGCTGTTAAATTATCCTCAGGTAAAGTATATTCCTCTTTTTTACCGGCCAAACCTTCAAAAGTTTGAGGAGAATATTCTTTTATGATTTGACTCCACCTTTTTAAAAGCTCCCACTCTTCCCGCCAATTGTCTCGGGATAACTTAAAATCAAAAATGACTCCCTCTTCATCCGGGTAGTTTTCCTCCTCTAATTGAAACTTTTTATCTTTAAAGGCCTTGATGGCGCTCTCCGGATACCCCATCAATCTCCCATATTCTTCATGGTCTTGGGAGGGGTCCAAATTTAGAAGTTCCTCCAATTCATCTTCCTCACGAGTTACAACTAAAACGGATTTCGGCCCGTTCTCCCCTTCTTTTGTTTCCTTCCGCGCACAACTTAATCCCGAATCCTCCAAGGCCCTTTCTATCTCCTCCGGGTCGCTATTCCAAGAATAAACTCCCAGCTCCATTGCCGGTTTTTCTCCCAATAACACCAGCATCATCTCCGCTTTGGGCCGAGCCCCGATATCTAACTCCTCTATTTTTTTAATTCTCTCTTGCTTTAGTTTTTCTTCAAAAAAATTGGAATTTTCAAAACTATTCATATAACAAACAATTAATTATACTCTTTTATAAATTTATTAATTTTAATTTTTCTTTTCGGTCAAGCTTTTTGATCTTGGCCTCCTCTCGGCTGGCCAGGGAACGATTCCTGAATTTGCGGGAATAAACCAATTTTACAGGCCTGCGAGAAATAGTATATTTAGCCCCTGCCTTGGCCTCATTATGTTCTTTTAATCTGCGCTCGGGATTGGTGGTAATTCCGGTATAAAGAGTTTGATCCGCGCACTCCAAAATATAAAGATAATACATAAAACCGATAATAAACATATTTTGAACATACCGCGGTATGTTCAAAGATTGATTGCCAAAAAATATGTTCAAAAAAATTGTTCAACTAATAAATAAACCACGTAAAGCAAGGCACAATTTTCTATAATCAGCAAAGGGATTCCGATTAAAAAATACCAAGTCTTGGTTTTGTGCCGAAAAACAAACATACCCAGATAAACCCCCACGCTACCGAAACTTGCGGCCAGGAAAAACATCATCCCCTCGGATATTCTTTGCGAATCAGGGTGCCGGGAATTGATCTTGTCAATAAACATCAGAAAAAAAGCCAGAAGATTCAGGCTAAGAAAAAACACAATCAATCCTAATCCTAAATTATTCATCTTGTTTTTCTTTTAATTTTTCTTCCACTGTTCGACGATAAGCGCAAAAATCGCATTCCGGGTCAGCCGGAGGGATTCTTTCCGAATCCAAAACCTTTTTAATTTCTATTAAGGTGGGTTCTATCCAAGAGTCATCCCCCTCGTGTTTGATCAAAGTAATTTTAAATTCCAGTTTGGCGTCAAATTTCTCTGTCTCGGTTATACCGTTGCAATAAACAAAATAACCTTTATTTGATACCGGATACCCCTTCCCCCTTAAAAGCCACTGATAAACCTCCATCTGCCTTTTATAGCCCTCTTGCCAATCCTTGTTAAGCTCGGTAATATCCTCTTTTTTGGAAGTGGATTTATAATCAACCACGATATACTCGCCCCGGGAATTTATCCAAAGATCATCAATGGCTCCGCTAACCAAAAATCCGGTAGATTCGTGTAAATGCTGAACACCCTGAAAATTCTCTCTCCAGACATCCAGCTCATCATGATGAACCGGCCGGGCATCCACTCCATAGCGATCAATCAGCTCATGAGTCTCTCCTGTCCGGCGCAAAATATCAAATTCTTTTTTTAAAAGCTCATCCACGGCGCTATTCAGAGCAAAAGGGAAACCGGGAGGCCTTTTTACTCCCAATTTATTATCCAAATAAAAACATCTTCGGCACTCTAAAAACAGGTCTATCTTGGACCGGCTTAATTTCCACTTATCTCCTCCGTAATTATAAGCCGAGCCGCGATTAGGATTGTAATATTGAGACATATTTTTATGGATTATTTCTTAATATTGGTTTCTATGTTTACCATACCACTAAAAAAACAAAATTCCAATCAAAATTGCCAAAACTCTGTCTCACTTTGGCTGTTTTAGAGTCCGGGCGTATTTTTTCTATCCGGTGAATTTTACCTTCCTTGAAAGAAAGAGATTTAAAAATTTTATTCGGCTTTCTTCACCAGCGCCCCCACCAAAACTCCGTTCAAAAGAGAAAAAAGGATCATATAGACAGACAAAATTATGGAAAAACTTAATCCGAAATAATAAATCAAAGCGGGCAGGAACTGGAGCTTAACATTGCGGTTGTAAAAAATCACGGCAATCAAGGAATTTTTCATTCCCTTGTCTTGCAAATCTCCAAAAATGGGATAAAGAACATAGGGCGGGCCGGCCAAAAGCACGCCCACAATCACGGCATAAACCCAACCCCGCCAACCGGAGTGCTCGCCCAAGTGCTTTCGAATCTTTTGGGTGTTTAAATAACGATTAATGATATAGATAACTACAAACACCAAAACCAAGACAGGCAAAATTTTTACCAACACCTCCCCTGTTCTCCAAAGAGCATTCTTTATAAGTTCGGGCTCAAAAAAAGCTATACCGATATAAATTCCGGTCACCAAAAGCAGGAAGCGGTTGCTATTTGATAGTCTCTTCTTTTTATTTTTATTTTGACCCTCTTTATTCATAAACCTAAAAAATTTAAAGTAGCTATGGTTAAGGTAGCTATAATTATAGCAAAAAAGAAATTAATAAAATTCCTCCACAAGGCAAAACGTTTGCCCAGATAAGTGATCTCTATGGGAAGCATGGCCAGACCCACGGTGGTCCAGGCCAAAATAAAGGCGGTTACCGCCAATAAACTCACTCCTCCGGAGATAAGCTCTCCTCCGGCAATATAGCTGGTTAAAGGTATGCCGAAAGACACGCTCCCGCCCAAAGCGCCCAGCAAGGGATCTAAGAAATAATTACCGGTAAAAATTTTGGGGTAGAATTTGCCGAACAAAGGATTGAGTAAATTTACCAACATTAAAACTCCCACAATCATGGGAAAAGCGGTTTTCATATTATTTATGGTTTTACGCAAGCTCTCGGACATAAAAAAATTTAAAACTCTTTGTTTTAATATCGTTTTATATAATCATTAAAAAAAATCCGCTATTCCGAGGTAATTTTACTCCTTTTTCGTTTTTCCTATCGGCATAATATAAAAAGGAATTTCCTGATCCGGAATATTCAACAATTCCTTCAACTCTTTCTCCTGAAAAGCGCCTACTGTCACTGTCTCCAGGTCCAAGCTTGTCGCCTGTAAAAACAAATTCTCCGCGGCATGCCCCGCTTCCATATGCACATATTGCTTCCCTCTTTCTCCGTATTTTTGAGTAGTTACCGAATAATCGCCGGTAATTACGATAGCCGCCGGGGCTTCGGATATAAACATTTGTCCCAAGGCCGCCCGGGCCAAATCTTTCATTGCCCGCCCCTCGGATACGAGCTCCAAATTATGACTTGAAGGCAAATAATGATAAACTCCGGCGTCCAGATCCGGCAAATCCTCTGCCACTACATAAACCTCCAAGGGATATAGCGCTCCGGCTGAAGGAGCGGCACGTTTCCGTCCGTCCGGTCCGGTTACGCCCTGGGCCGCCCAGACCAATTGGGAAACGCTTGATAAGGACAGGGGCTCATCGCTATAATTTCGAACACTTCTCCGGTTGGCAATGGCCTCTTCCACGGAAATAGAACTGTTTTTTTGTGGCTGGGGGAGATCAATACGAGACATAGTATTAAAATTTTTATTAGTTTGATCTTTTTTTTGAATATTTGGCTCTTCTTGGGCATTCGGCTCCGGGGTTTTTTGAAAAGATTTATGAAAAAAGTTTCTCTTTTGCGGTATTAGATAAAAAAATAACATCACCCCCAAAGCCAATAAAAGAAAAATTGTTAATAACAATATTTTATTATTTTTTGACATATTAATTTTTAATCTTATCACTAACCCGACTTACAAAGATTGTTTTATCTTGTAATAATCAATAAATTTTTTAATGGCCTCTTTTTGTTCAGCTGGCCTCGAAGCATTCTCCAGGGTGTTTTGCACCTCTTCAAGGTTTTTAAGCACATTATTATCGGAATTTTTCTTAGAATCAACTTTTTTAAATTTAAAATTCTCGTCATCGTTAATTAGATCTACTATCTTATTATAATCTTCAGCAATATCTCCGGAAATGGTCATATTCTGTAATTTTTTGGTTTGCTCTTCCCGTTCTCGGCCCTTCTTTTCTTCTTTAGATAATTCCTCGTTTTCCTCTCTCTCCTCCAAACTTTTTTCGATATCATCCAAAGAAACATCAAAATCCTCCAAAGGGGTTTCTTCAGTTTCCCCGCTCGATTCACCTTCCTCCTCATCATTTGAAAATTCTTCCTGCTTAAATCGTTCAAATAATTTCTTCATTGAATCCTCTTTGTTTTTGGAATATTTATTCAAATAAAAATTTATTACCCTGTTAGCTGTCTCTATTTCTTTCTCGGGAATATCAAAGAAAAACAATTTTTTTGCCTCATTTTCAGTATCTATATTCCCCACTGCTTCCTTCGTTCCTTGCCAAGCATCTTTTAAAGCGTTTAGTCCTGCCAAAACGACCATGGGGTCCTCATTCCGATCAAGCTTTTTATACATATTATCTCGACCGGTAATTTCCAATAAATTATTAAAATCAGAAACAATATCACCGGAAGGTTTAAAGTCTTCCAATTTTTCCATTTTGGCTTTAAGTTTTTTAGCTATGTATTCTTCCTTTTCCGTCTCTATGGTCGGCTCTTGTTCTTGCTCGGGATCTTCCGGTTGTTTTTGTAAGGGCTCTGCCTGCCCTAATTCTTCTTGGTTATTCTCATTGTCTAAAGTTTGTTCTTCTGATATTTCGTCATTAAGATTTGTTTTTTCATTCATAAAATTTTATTTATTGTTAATAATATTTTTATTCCTCCTAATCCTATTTCTTTCGGGTTAAGTCATCCCACTTATTTATTCACTCCTTTGACCGTCAAACTTTCCGGATTAATTCTCTTATATTGCTTCTTGCTTATATCCTTGTTCTCGGACAGAATTTCCACTTCAAAACCGGCCTTCTTTATCTTTCCCAGATATTCCTCCTTTAACAAAGCGCCGGCCACGCATCCGGTAAGAAGTTCTTTGTCATTTCTTTGCTCCTCCGAAAGCTCTTCCAGTAGTACTATATCGGAAACATAGATCCTGCCTCCTTTTTTTAGAATCCGGTAGGCCTCGGAAAAGACTTTGTCCTTGTCCGGACTAAGATTGATAACACAATTACTGATGATAACGTCCGCGGAATCATCCTCAAAAGGGAGATTCTCCATCTCCGCCAATTTGAATTCCACATTGTCCACTTCCTTTTTTCGGGCGTTCTCTCTGGCTTTCTCCACCATTTCCCGGGTCATGTCCACTCCGATAACTTTGCCCGCCTCCCCCACTTTTTTGGAGGCCAAAAAGCAATCAAAACCGCCACCGGCACCCAGATCAACCACTGTCTCACCTTCGGCGATATCGCTCGAGGCCAAAGGGTTGCCGCAACCCAAACCCATATTGGCCTCCCCTCCTTCCTTGATCTCATCTTGGGAATAACCCACTTGGCTGCTGATATCCTCATTGCTGTCGCCGCCGCAACAACTACACCCGCAACCCGAGTTATTTTGAGCTATCTCTCCATATTTGTCTTTGATAATATTCTTTTTATCTTTCATAATTAAAAATTCGAATTAATTTTTATCGATCCAATCTAAGATTTTATTAAAAATTTCGTAATTATTTTTTTCGATCATCAACATATGTCCATTGCCTTTAATGTCGAAATCGCCTAAAAAACAATGAGTACAATCGATATTTCGGGAAGTAAAATAATTCACTATTTCCGCATCCTTTTCTTTGGGGTGGTCCGCATCATTGGTTCCCGTTATTGTTAAAATTTTAATCTCTTTGAATTTTTCTATGTTTGTAATCTTTAATTGAGAGCCATCAACATTGAAACGTTCCCATACCAATTTTGTATTCGTGGGTTGTAGAGTTGCTTTATAATCCTCCAAGTGGTCTTCGGGAAATTGTTTACTCTCGCCGATCAACTTCCTTTTTACAAACTCGTCACTTGGAGGAAGAAATCCGGGTACTTCCAATTCGTAGGTTATAGGACCAAAATTGATTTCGTAAACATTTTCCGTTTTTGTTTTATATTCGGCTTTTTCTTGAATGTTCCCCATTTCTCCCGGAGCCAAAGCAATAATTCGGGATATATAATTTTTATCCAATAATTCCGGGAGTTTCCATACTATGGGTGCCGACATGGAATGGCAAATAACAATAACTTTTCTGTTAATGCTTTGAATGAGATTAGCTAAAGCATAGGCAAAAAACGAACCGTTTATTTTCTCCTCGGGAACAAAACCGCTACGCCCCATCCCCGGCCAGTCAACAACATACACATCGAACCCTTTTTGAACGAAATAATTTCCCATGCCCTCTCTTCCGTCCGGAGAATATTCATAACAATGTCCGGTGTGCGCGCTTCCGTGTACCATTAAAACGGCACTATCTTGTTCTTGTGTATTGTTGCCGACCAATTTTTTTGTATAAAGAGAATAAGGAGGTAAGGTATAAAAATTTAATTCGGGCATATTATTTCTTTAAGATTATGTAATTATGGTGCATAATATTAATAATATCCCCCTCTTCGTCTTTCATTATATTAAGAGTCTCGGGGTCATCTTTGTATTGATCATAATATCTCTCAAAAACTTCTTGAATCTTTTGTTTTTTCTCTTCTGTGACCTTAAATCTGTCAGAAAAACCCTCTACGGTTATTCCGCCCAACTGAGCTTCGCATTGCCCCGAATCTTCCACCGTAAAACCCGCCTCTTCACTCATCTTCTTTGCTTCTTGAAAAGAGGTGAAATACTTGTTTTTCGATACTTCTTCTATGGAAGTGTCCATTATAATGGCAGTTATCTCATTATAAAATTCGGTAAGCACAGGTGCCTCTTCCGGATTGGCGGCGCCGGGCCATTGCATAACAAAAAGAGAATCCGATTTTAAAGTATTATAGATATTTTTAAGCATATCCGGTTGCTCGTTCACTCCGGAATATTGCAGAGTATGCCTGGACACTGCTATATCCACAGATTCGTCTTGGATCGGTAATTGCTTCATATCACCTTGAACCTTAGAAACCTCTTGTTCGGTTTTCTTTAAATTATCAAAATTATAATCAAGATTAACGAAAGAAATATTTTTATATCCCTTTTCTTCAAACTGTTTTTTTAATTCTCCTGTTAAAATACCATCTCCGCCACCAAAATCCACAATGTTTATTGGCTCCTCTGATTCTTCAGGGTTTATCCCCTTTTGCTCCAAATATTCAATAATAGGGGCGGTAAAATAATCTCTAATATATTCGGGGTTGGTGTAAAAATCGATATACTCTCCTTCGTATTCCGCCACCCCCCAATTTTTAAAACTTCGTTCTTGTTTTTTTTCAAATTCCCCGTAAGAACTTTGAGTCATTCCTTCGTAATCTTTAGTAAAATTGTTCTCAGATAACTTTTCAGACATAGAATTAATATTGTTTGTAATTATTATTAAAAATATTGTTTCTGTATAGCGGGACATTCAAAATTCAAGATTTACCTGTTAATTATCATGAAATAACCGAGACTTGGCACTAAAAAAGTTATGACTATTATATTATTTTTTACAAAAATTTTGCCGTTATTCGGATAAACACAAGCTTAAGAAATTTTTCTCTTGTCTTTTTTATTTGTTTTTGTCAAATTTTCCCTTTTGCTTATCCAATAAAGTCCTAAAACCGGCTCACTAAGCTCAACTCAGGGCTTCTTTTAGCCGGGTTTTTACAGTCGCCTTTTCTTTGACCATTCTGTTCATAACCACCGAAGCGGTCAGGTCTCCGGTCACGTTAGTGGCTGTTCTCATCATCTCCAAAATCCTGTCCACGCCCACTATTAGAATAATGCCGGTGGTGGGTATTCCCGTACTAACGAGAACGGTTGATAAAATAACTATCCCAACGCCAGGAGTGGCGGGAGTGCCGATGGAAGCTCCCACCGCCGTCATTATCAAAATCAAAATAGCGCCAAGCCCCAACTCAATACCGAAAATTTGGGCCAAAAAAATAGTGGCCACGCCTTGATAAAGGGCGGTGCCATCCATATTTATAGTAGCTCCTATAGGAATAACAAAATTGGAAACAGAGGCTTTTACTTTCAATTTCTCCTCGGCTATTTTTATGGAAAGAGGCATGGTCACAATGGAGCTGTCAGTGGAAAAGGCCAACAATTGCGCTTCCCGAATATCCCTTAAAAACGTTAAAGGATTTTTCTTTCCCAGAACCATAACTATAAGTAAATAAACAAGAAGCATAATAAACAAACCGAGCATAACCGTTCCCACATAATATCCGATACTAAACAAGGATTGTATTCCGGTTTTCATGGTTAACTGCGCCAGCAAACCAAAAACCGCGATCGGAGCCAAAAGCATGGTCCAGCGAACTATTTTCATACAAACATCCTGCACGGAACTTAAAAGATTTAAAATCGGTTTTGATTTTTCCGGCTTAATGCTTACCAGAGCCAATCCTATTATTATGGAAAATATAACCACCTGCAACATCTCCATATTTACCATATTGTTAAGGGGGTTATCCGGCAAGGTTGCCACCACTTTCCCGGGCAATTCATTCAGTTTTATTTCTTTCTGCTCTATTTCCTCTTTATTAATTTGAACATTGCCGAATTCTTGAGCAAAAGCGGAAGTATCCACATATTGGCCGGGCTTAATGAATTGGGTAATCCCCACTCCTATGCTAACGGCGATAATGGTGGTAAAAAGAAAATAAACCACTAACCCTGTTCCCATTTTTTTCAATTGCTCAAAATTCTCACTGGCCGCTATCCCCCTGATAATGGAAGCTAAAATCAAAGGAATAACTATCATCTGAATCAAGGTAAGGAAAATATGCCCGGGCAAAGCCAGCCAACTGCCCACGGTTTCCGCATTTTCTTTGCTCAACAATCCGAACTCGGAGCTAAGCAGAAGCCCAACACCCACACCCAAGAACATGCCGATCAAAATTTTGAGCCACAACTTGCCCTCCACCAAGGCGCTGACGTGCTCATGTAAATGCTTTAAGCTGTCAGTTGCAAAAAATTTAAAAGGATTAAACATAAATTTCCAATTAATTATATTAAAATTATAGCAAAAATCGGGCTATGACAAAAATTAGGACTAAATACATAGATCCAAATTAATGCGCGTTTTTATGATTTTTAAAAGGAATTGCCATAACTAAAAATGTATCACACTACAGTATGATACATTTAGGCGATTATTTAGAAAGCCGGTAGCGGACGCCTCGACCGAATTTTTTGACCTGTTTCAGCTTTCCCTCTTTCTCCAGCTCCTCCAAATATCGATAAGCGGTGTTTCTGGATACTTCAAACATATCCGCGACTTCACCGGTTTGGATACTTCCTTTCTCTTTAATCGCCTCTACAATTTTATCCTTGCGCCCTTCTATTTTCTTCTGCCTCTTCTCATTAAAGCTCTCCAGCCCGGAAGCGTCTTCTTCTTGTTCCCCTCTTTCTCGTTCCAGGCGTTTAATTTCTTGCTCACTCTCCTTAATCTTTTTCTCTTTATAGAGCCAAACCGCGACGGCTCCGATAATGGCGCCGGGGAGAAGGTATGAAATTGGTGACATAAATAAAATTTATTAAATTAATAAATTCAAAACTCAAGATTTATTTTCTGTTAATTATCGTAAAACAACCGAGGCCTGACTTTGAAATTCTTAATTTCAAGCTTAGATTATTCCACATTACCCGTTTTTTGCAGATCCAATAACTTGCGATACAAACCGCCTTTATTCTGCGCCAACTCATTATGGCCACCTTGTTCCACCACTTGCCCATCTTCCAAAACTATAATCTTATCCGCTTTTTTGATAGTGCTGAGGCGATGAGCAATAAGAATCATAGTCCTTCCCTTGCCCAGCCTCTCCATGGCCTGTTGAATTAATTTTTCACTATAACTGTCCAGATTACTGGTGGCTTCGTCAAAAATAAGAATGGACGGATCAGCCAAAACAGCCCGGGCAATACCAATCCTTTGCCTTTGCCCTCCGGAAAGCTTCATTCCTCTTTCGCCCACCAAAGTATTGTATTCATCGGGTAAATTATTAATGAATTCCTCGGCATTGGCCACTTGAGCCGCATGTTTAATTTCG
>Ga0102938_10002552_pt1 | contig 13771 bp, 11 predicted proteins | sample SalPonR2_B_D2_MG_FD_84516 | JGI IMG/M metagenome (GOLD analysis project Ga0102938, IMG submission 84516) | Salt pond soil microbial communities from South San Francisco under conditions of wetland restoration - Salt Pond MetaG R2_B_D2_MG | ecosystem: Environmental > Aquatic > Marine >... | reverse complement strand
TGCTGGCCCTGGGCGGCCTGCTTGAGCAGGACCTGATTGAGTGGGTGTCACCCATGACCTATCAGGCGGCTTCCGGATCCGGCGCCCAGAATATGCGCGAGCTGCTCAACCAGATGGGCGCGCTCAACAAGAGTGTCGAGAGCGAGCTGGAAGATCCGTCTTCCGCGATCCTGGAGATCGACCGTAAGGTAACCGAAACCATGCGTTCGGACGGTTTCCCGACCGAGCACTTCCAGGTGCCCCTGGCGGGAAGCCTTATCCCGTTTATCGACAAGCAGCTCGATAACGGCATGAGCAAGGAAGAGTGGAAAGCGGGTGTCGAGACCAACAAGATTCTTGGTCGTTCCGACAACCCGATTCCCATTGATGGCATCTGTGTGCGGATCGGCGCCATGCGCTCCCACAGTCAGGCCCTGACCATCAAGTTGAAGAAGGATCTGCCGGTTTCCGAAATCGAGTCGATTCTGGCGAAGGCGAACGACTGGGTGAAGGTTATCCCCAATGATCGTGATGCGACCATTGAGGAACTGACCCCGGCGAAGGTGACTGGCACATTGAGCGTGCCGATTGGCCGAATCCGCAAGCTGACCATGGGACCGGAGTACATTTCCGCGTTTACCGTGGGCGATCAGCTGTTGTGGGGCGCCGCCGAGCCGCTGCGTCGTATGCTCCGGATCCTTCAGGAGCGTTAAAAATTGTTACACAGAGGCAATAAATGCCAACTGTGTCCGGTTTCGGTAAACCGGTGAGGGGGCGGAGGCTGATTTCGGTCTCCGCCCCTGTTATTTTCAAGAGCGCTAGGCAGTTCCGCGCGATTGATAAAAAAATGGTACAAGGACGGCGGCTGATTGATTGATAAAAGAGGTTTTATCAACAATACTTGCCGGACTGAAAATTAAAAAGAACACATAATAACGAGAATTATCCAGACGGAAGTCATCCAACCTCGTCCGATTCTGTTTGAAAAAGAGCAGTAACGAATAACGGAGACTGGAAAGGAAAAAGCATGAAGGTACGCAAGCTTGCGGTTGCCCTGGCTCTGGCGGGAGGGCTCGGATCCGGCGTCGCACAGGCCCTTGGGCTGGGTGAAATTGAACTTCAGTCCTATCTGAATGAGCCACTGGACGCAGAGATTGTTCTGCCCCAAAGCCGTGGCGTCAATCCAGCGGACGTGTTCGTCAATATTGCTTCGGAACAGGCATATGAGCGGGTGGGGCTGGATCGTAACCAGTTCCTGAGCAAGCTCAGGTTCCAGGTGGTAACTCGTAACGATGGCAGTCTTATCGTCAATGTTTCTTCGCGGGAGCCGTTGAGGGAACCGTACCTTAATTTTCTGCTTGAATTGACCTGGCCAAGTGGTCGGTTGATGCGGGAATACGCCGTACTTGTGGATCCGCCCGTATACGCGGAAGAGTCTGGCGTGCAGGAGCAGGTCAGTACTCCAACAGTCTCTACTACCCAGACAACCAGTCAGCCGAGCACCAGTCGCAGTGCCGAGTCCGTTCGTCGGCAGGCCCAGGCTGAGCGGTCCCTCAGTAGTGGATATCAGGCCGACACCTTTGGGCCTACCGGAGCTTCAGACACTCTGTGGACAATTGCATCCCGGATGCGCCCTGATAACAGTGTCTCCATGCAGCAGGTGATGCTGGCAATCCAGGACCTGAACCCCAACGCCTTCATGGGTAACAACATTAACCGGTTGAAGCGGGGCGAAGTTCTGCGCGTTCCGTCTCTGGATCAGATCCAGAGTCGTACTCGTGCGGAAGCTACCCGTCTGGTTGCCCAACAGAATCAGGAATTCCAGTCTCCCCAGCGTACCGTTGATGCGACTGCCGCTCAGCAGCCGGAGCCCGCATCTCCGGGCGCCGCGACGTCTGGCGGCGATGAGCTTAAGCTTGTGGTCGCCGACGAAACCGGTTCCGAGCCCAGCGAGGGCGGCTCAGCCGGCGGTGACAGTGAGCTGCCAGGCGGTGTTGATGCTGGCACAGCCGTCGCTATGGAAGAGCTTGAAAGCGCCCGTCGCGAAAACGACGAGCTGAACAGCCGGGTGGAAGACCTGCAGGACCAGGTTCAGACCTTGCAGCGTCTGCTTGAGCTGAAAAACACCCAGCTGGCTGAAATGCAGCAGGGAACCGGTGGCGAGCCCGCAGAGCAGGCCGCACCTGTTGAAGGCGAAGTTGCCGAAGAGGCAGCGGAAGAAACTGCGGCTGCGGAAGACATGGCAGCAGTAGACGAAGCTGCTGAAGGTGACGCTCCCGTAGCCGTCGATGCTGATATGACGGAAACTGACACTGAGACGGAAGATGCCGCTGGTTCAGCCGAGATGGCCGAGTCTGAGACCGTGGTCGATGACGCTGATGATATGGCGGATGCCCAAGGAGCTGGGGAAGAAACAGGTGTGGCTGGCACTGAAGAGCCAACTGATTCGGACGAAGCAGAGACCGGTGAAGAAACTGCCGCAGCAGCGCCCGCGGCATCAGAACCAGCCGAGGCAGAGGAGCCGGCCCCCGAGCCAGCGCCGCAGGCACCGGCAGCCGATAAGGGTTTCCCTGGTAACGTCATTGATGCCATTACCGGTAATCCGATGTACCAGATTGCCCTGGGTGGTGGTCTGATTGTTCTTCTGTTGCTGCTTCTGCTGCTTGCACGTCGCAATGCAAACCGGGAAAAGGCGTTCTACGAGCAACTCAACAGCGACTCGGATGAAGGCACCGACTCGTTCGATCTGAGCCTGGATGAGGAAGACCAGGAATCAGTCGCCGGCAATGCGCTGGAAGAGGCCGACACCTACATTGCCTACGGTCGTCACGACCAGGCAGCGCAAACCCTGGAGACCGCAATTTCCCGGGAGCCCAGTCGCACCGATCTGCGGCTGAAGCTGCTGGGCGTCTACGCGGATACCCAGGATCGCGACTCGTTCGAGAAACAGTTCCGTGAAATCGAGGCCCTGGAAGACGACGAAGCGCTGACAAGTGCAAACGAGCTGCGCGCAAGGCTGGAAGAGGCCGAATCGATGCCCAGCATTGATGATCTCGAATCTCAGCTGCGCTCAGACTCCTTTGCAACCTCTTACGAGTCTGAAGTGGCCGGCGAAGAGCCTGCTGAAAAGCAGGACCGTCCGGATTCCGACGAGCTTCTGGCCGATCAGTTTGATTCCGAGCAGGAAGAACCTGTCGAGAATGAGTTCGGCGACTTTGACTCGGATCTGGCCGAGACCGATCTGTCCGATTTCGACCTGGATGAATTTGAAAAGCAGGAGGGCTCTAAGCCTTCCGAAGCCGACGAGGCTGAGGGTGATAAGGAAGATGGCCGGGATGACATGATCGAATACGATCTGTCGGGTCTGGAGCTGGAGTCCGATGAGGAAAAACCGGCTACCGAAGGCGCCTCTGAGCTGACCGAAGACACCTCTGAACTGGACGAGTCTGGTGACTGGGATATGTCGTCGGAATTCGAGATGGATAAGGACGAGTCATCGGAGTTGGAGTCTGATCTGGAGAAGGCGCTCAATGAAACCGAGGAAGACCTGAGTCTTGATCTGGAGGAAAGCGAGCCGAAGCAGGAGCAGACTGAAACAGAGCAGAAAGCTCCCTCGGAGGAGCTCTCTGAGCCGGAAACGGACTCGGAGGCCGACATTGACTCCCTGGATGAGTCGTTCCTTGATGAGCTCGATGCGGAGTTGGACAAGGTAGCCGGTGAGGAAGACGAGTTGGGTGGTAGCGAGATTGAAGAGTCTTCGCTGGACGACCTGGAACTCGACGTCTCCGACGAAGACCTGGCTCTGATGGAGGAATTCTCTGACTCTGCGGACTCGGCAAACCCCGATGATGCTGAGGAATCGTCACTGGATGAGGAATTGGGCCTCGAGGACACGCTCGGTGAAGGTGATGCAGAAGAAGCGGATCCCGAGCAAACCGTAGAGGACGCTGAAGACCTGGAGCAGCAGGGTGTTACCGGGGAGCTTGAAGAGCCGGATGCCTCTGTTGGTGAAGAAGCCCCCGAAGAGGATCTTGAGCTGCCGGTGGCATCCGATGAGGTTTCCGAAGGCTCGCCAAAAACTCCGGCTGCTGACATCGACGAAAGCGAACTGGGGGATGAAGACGACTTCGATTTCCTGGCAGGAACCGATGAAGCCGCTACCAAGCTTGATCTGGCCAGGGCCTACATCGAGATGGGTGACGCTGACGGAGCCCGAGATATTCTCGAGGAAGTCTCATTGGAAGGAAACGAAGATCAGAAAGCGGAGGCGCAAGACCTCCTTAAAAATCTGTCCTGATCCGTTATAATCGGGTCTGACAGGCAGCAAGCGCCGGCCGTCGGGAGAATTCCCGGCAAAAAAGCCGGCGCTTTGTTTTTACAGCAACACTCTTTCCGGATTCACACTTGTTTCTCGAGACCCAGCAACTCACCACGGATAACGCCATCGGAGCAGGTCGCGTTGCCCTTGCTTTCGAATACGATGGCCGGAACTTCCACGGCTGGCAGCTTCAGAAATCCGGCGTCCGCTCGGTTGAAGCGGAACTGACCAGAGCGGTTGCGCGTGTTGCAGATCATAAGGTTGACCTGGTTTGCGCAGGCCGCACCGATGCCGGCGTTCATGCCAGTTATCAGATTGCCCATTTTGACACTCCTTCGGTCCGAAACCTGCGCTCCTGGGTCATGGGAATCAATACCGCGTTGCCCGACGATATTTCCGTGCACTGGGCCGGTAATGGCATCGGCGATTTCCACGCGCGCTTTTCTGCGACTTACCGGCGCTACCGCTACATTATCTACAACCACCCGGTCCGGCCCGGAATTCAACGCGGGCAAGTAAGCTGGACCTTCCGTCCGCTTGATGCCGAACGCATGCATGCGGCTGCCCAGGCCCTTGCCGGGGAGCATGATTTTTCCTCCTTTCGGGCCGCCGGCTGCCAATCCAGAACACCTGTTCGTTTTCTGGAGCGGATTGCGGTAACCCGGAAGCGGGATTTTGTCGTAATAGACGTGCAGGCGAATGCTTTTTTGCATCACATGGTCCGGAATATCGCAGGCGCACTGATGGCAGTTGGCTCCGGAAAGCAGCGACCGGAATGGATTCATGAGATACTGGTTGCCAGAGATCGGACAGTTGCCGGTGTGACCGCGCCTCCCCATGGTCTTTATCTGGTCGATGTGGGTTATCCAGAGGAGTTCCGGGTGCCCTCAGCCGAGTGTGGTCCAGGCTTTCTGAGGCCATGGTTCAGCCGGGCGGAAAACAGTCCGCTCACACCCACACACATTCACCTCAAGCAACGGGTTCCGAGCCAATGAGTGCACGGGTCAAAATTTGCGGCCTTTCCCGTCCAGAGGATATAGACGGGGCAGTCGAGAGCGGCGCCGATGCCCTCGGGCTGGTCTTTTACGGACCGAGCCCTCGGTCAGTATCCGTTGAGCAGGCGACCGAGTTGGCGAAACGCGTCCCGGCGTTTGTGTCGGTCGTTGGATTGTTCGTGAATCCAACGCAACAGGACGTTGAGGCGGTTCTGGATAAGGTGCCCCTGGACTTGCTCCAGTTCCATGGTGATGAATCAGCCGCTTTCTGTGCCAGTTTTGGTCGACGCTGGATCAAGGCTATTCGAGTTCGCGAGGCGGGGCAAATAGAGGCCGCTTTCAGCGAGTTCCAGAATGCATCCGGCCTGTTGGTAGACGCCTGGGATCCGGACCGCTATGGCGGCACCGGGAAGTCTTTCAACTGGGATCTGATCCCCGACCATCGGCCGCTCCCGATTATATTGGCCGGCGGGTTGTCATCTGATAACGTATTTGCCGCTGTGGAGCAGGTGAAACCCTGGGCTGTGGATGTCAGTGGCGGTGTCGAGCAGGGCAAGGGCATCAAGGACATCCAGAAAATTTCTCATTTTATTAAAGAGGTTCACCGTGTCTGTAAAACTGACTGAAGAAATGCTGAGCGCACTGCCGGACGCGCGGGGTCACTTCGGGGCCTTTGGTGGGCGGTTTGTTTCCGAGACTCTGATGGATTCCCTGATGACGCTCGAGAAAGAGTACGCCCGTCTCAAGAAAGATCCGGAATTTCAGGCGCGGTTTGATATGGAATTGGCGGACTATGTTGGCCGGCCGACGCCCTTGTACTTCGCCGAGCGTCTTAGCCGCGAGACCGGCGGCGCCCAGATCTGGCTGAAGCGTGAGGACCTCTGTCATACCGGCGCTCACAAGGTGAACAACACCATCGGCCAAGCCCTGCTTGCGAGTTTCCTTGGCAAGAAGCGCATTATTGCTGAAACCGGCGCCGGCCAGCACGGTGTGGCCACTGCCACAGTCTGTGCGCGTCTGGGTCTTGAGTGCCATGTATTTATGGGTGCCGAGGATGTGCAGCGCCAGTCTCTGAATGTGTTCCGGATGAAGCTCCTCGGTGCAACAGTACATGCCGTCGAAGGCGGTACCAAGACACTGAAAGATGCCATGAACGACGCCATGCGTGACTGGGTGGCGAATGTCGACGAAACATTTTACATCATCGGAACCGTAGCCGGCCCGCATCCATACCCGTTGTTGGTCCGGGACTTTCAATCGGTGATCGGACGGGAAACCCGCCGTCAGGCGCTGGAAAAGACCGGCAAGTTGCCGGACGCGCTGGTGGCCTGTGTCGGCGGCGGCTCCAACGCCATCGGGATGTTCTACCCGTTCCTCGGTGATGAGTCTGTAGAGCTTTACGGTGTGGAGGCCGGGGGTCTCGGCATTGAGACCGGCAAGCACGCGGCACCGCTTTGTGCTGGCCGTCCGGGGGTGCTGCATGGCAACCGAACCTATCTGATGGAAGACGAGAATGGCCAGATTGCGGGTACGCATTCGGTGAGTGCCGGCCTGGATTACCCGGGCGTCGGACCCGAGCACAGCTGGCTCAAGGACATTGGTCGCGCCCACTATGTGTCCGTTACCGATGACGAGGCAATGGAAGGCTTCCGCAAACTGACCCGGGTAGAGGGCATTATGCCCGCTCTGGAAACCGCTCACGCGGTGGCTTACGCCATCAAACTGGCGGCAACCATGGAAAAAGACCAGACCGTCGTTATCAATGTCTCCGGGCGTGGTGACAAGGACATTAACACGGTGGCCAAACTTGAAGGCATCGAGATCTGAAGAATCAACAGGAGCAGGCATGAGCCGAATCGAAGGGGTCCTCAAGGCCCTGAAAGGACAAGGTCGCAAGGCACTTATTCCCTATATCACCGCCGGCGACCCCCATCCCGATGTCACGGTAGACCTGATGCATACCCTGGTGAAAGCCGGGGCAGACATCATTGAACTTGGCGTGCCGTTCTCTGATCCCATGGCAGACGGCCCCGTTATCCAGCTGGCCTGCGAGCGGGCCCTGGTTCACGGGACTTCGTTGCGCCAGGTTATTGCCATGGTCAAGGACTTCCGCAAGACCGACGACAGCACCCCGGTGGTGCTGATGGGGTATCTCAACCCGATGGAGGCGATGGGGTTCGAGCATTTCGCTGACGCCGCCAAGGATGCCGGTGTGGATGGCATCCTGACCGTGGACCTGCCCCCGGAAGAGGCCGATGAGGTCGCTCCGCTGTTTACCGAGCGCAATCTCGATGCCATTTTCCTGCTGGCTCCCACAACCACCGATGACCGGATTCGGGCAATCAGTGAGCACTCTTCCGGTTATGTGTACTATGTTTCTATCAAGGGTGTGACAGGGTCCGCCACCATCAACGTGGATGAGGTTGCTGCCAAAGTGAGCCACATTCACGAATTGACGGCGCTTCCGGTCGGTGTCGGTTTCGGCATCCGGGATGCGGAAACAGCTGCTGCGGTGGGTCGGGTATCCGATGGTGTAATTGTTGGCAGCGTCCTGGTCGATACAATAGCCAGAAATCAGGCAGATACCGACCAGCTCAAACGGGCATTGACGGATCTGCTCCACCCGATGCGTGAAGCACTGGACAGTCTCGCCTCCTGAATGCAAGGGAGGAGGGCAAACAGGCGTCAAAGGACAGGATGAGATCATGAGTAACTGGCTGGACAAGATCATGCCGAGCAAGATTCGCTCGGAATCCAAGCAGAGGACCGGTGTACCGGAGGGGCTGTGGAAGAAATGCCCCAAGTGCGGCGCCTTTCTCTACAAGCCGGAACTTGAGAAGAACCTGGATGTTTGCCCCAAATGCAATCATCACCTGAGGGTGACGGCCCGTCGTCGCCTGGATGTTTTCCTCGATCCGGAGGGCCGGGAAGAGATTGCCACGGAACTTGAGCCCTGGGATCGCCTGAAGTTCAAGGACAGTAAACGTTACAAGGATCGCCTGTCGCAGGCCCAGAAAGGCACTGGCGAGAAAGACGCCCTGGTGGCCATGAGAGGCACAACGCTTGGGGTGCCGTTGGTTGCCTGTTCCTTTGAGTTTGGTTTCCTGGGTGGTTCCATGGGGCAGGTGGTGGGCGAAAAATTCGTCCAGGCTGCCAATGTCGCTCTCGAGCATCGGATTCCCCTGGTCTGTTTCTCCGCCAGTGGCGGCGCCCGGATGCAGGAAGCCATCCTGTCACTGATGCAGATGTCGAAAACGGCCGCAGTGCTTGAGCGTATGAAGCTTGAAGGGATTCCCTACATTTCCGTGATGACAGACCCTGTGTTCGGTGGTGTTTCTGCCAGTTTGGCCATGCTCGGCGATCTCAATATTGCCGAGCCGAACGCGTTGATCGGCTTTGCCGGCCCGCGGGTCATTGAGCAAACCGTTCGCGAGAAACTTCCCGAGGGTTTTCAGCGCAGTGAATTCCTGCTGGAGCACGGCGCCATCGACATGATTCTCCATCGCCACCAGTTGCGCGAGCGAATTGCCCACGTGCTGGCCAAGTTTACCGGTCAGGAGCGTCCGGGCACCGAGGAGCCGATTGAGTTTGAAGTGTCGGAAAAGCCTGAAACCGATGCCCCCGTCGAGTAACCGTCCAGACCAGCCTCCGGCTTCGCCGGGGGCTGGCGCCACTGTCGACCAGTGGCTTGCCTACCTTGAAGCGATTCATCCCACTGAAATTGACCTTGGTCTCGACCGGGTACTTGTGGTGTTGCGCCGGCTTTTCCGTCGAAAACCGCAGGTACGGATTATCACGGTGGCAGGCACCAACGGCAAAGGGAGCGCTGTTGCAGCCGTGGAGGCCTTGTTGCGAGCCGCAGGGCGTCGTACTGGAGCCTATACTTCGCCCCACCTGCAGCGTTACAACGAGCGGATCCGCCTGAATGGTGAGGAGATAACCGACGAGGCCCTCGTGAAGGCGTTCGAAGCGGTTGAGACAGCCCGTGGATCGGTCTCGCTCACCTATTTTGAGTTCGGAACCCTGGCTGCGTTTGTCGCCTTTGCCGAGGCCGGCCTGGATGACTGGGTTCTGGAAGTGGGTCTTGGTGGTCGGCTGGACGCGGTGAATGTCCTGGATGCCGATTTCGTGATACTGACATCGGTGGACATTGACCACGTTGCTTTCCTCGGTGATAACCGGGAAGTCATCGGATTCGAGAAAGCCGGCGTGCTCCGGCCAGGCATCCCCGCGGTTTACGCCGACATTGATCCGCCCCGCTCGGTGCTTCAGCAGGCCACCGCCCAGAAAGTTGATCTGGACCTGTTCGGGCGGGACTATGAGCTGGTCAGGGAGGAGCAGGCTGGTTCTGGCTTTCCGGTAGTGGTTCTGAACTATGACGATCAGGCTGTCCGTTTGCCCGCCGGGCCTTTGCCAGTAACAAGCGTGGCAGCGGCCGTTGTTGCCATTCGCAAGCTTGAACCAGAGCTCCCGGTTGCCGTCATTGAGCAGGTGATTGCGGGCCTGACAGTTCCCGGTCGCTTTGAGCGCCTTGGAACCTCCCCGGATGTGTTTCTGGATGTGGGCCATAACCCCCACGCGGCAGCGTGGCTTTCGGTGCAGCTTGGCAGTCTGAAATCCGCGGGCAGGCGGATACACGCGGTATATGGCGCCCTGGCCGACAAGGACGTGGAAGGTGTGGTCAGGGCCATGGCCAACGTGGTCGACGTCTGGTATCTGGCCAGTCTCACGGTTCCCCGTGGACTCTCGGGGCAGGATTTGCAGGCCAGGATCGCGAGTGCCGGTATCTCCGGCGCCCCGGCTTTTGAATCTGTGCGGGAGGCCTTTGAGTCAGCGCTTGCAGCAGCTGCGCAGGCGGATCTTGTCGTTGTGTTTGGTTCCTTCTACACCGTAGCCGAAGGTCGGGAACTCCTGCTTGATAATTCATTAGCCCGGAGCTAGGCGGACCGCCTTAAACTTTGTCCATGGCGGCCGGTAGCCCTTTGAGTTCCGGCTTCCAGGCGGTTAGTATCTGCGGGTAGGTGCCTCTTGGGGCGCAGTCATAACACTTGGGAGCCTAGCGACGTGGATGGACTGAAACAGAGAATAATCGGGGCACTGGTCCTTGTTTCCCTGGCGGTTATCTTTGTTCCCATGCTCTTTGATGAGCCTCATTCCGAGCGCACCTCCACCACCATCAAGATCCCCGAGGAGCCACCTTTCCCTGAGGTGGAGGCCCCCGAATCGGACGTGGAGCCCGCGCCGTCTTACGGCCTTGAGTCCAGTGATAGCAATGTGACGGCTCCAGCGATTGAACAAGAGACCGTTGATTCCCCCGGGTATCGCATTCTTGAGGAGTCCCCCGGCGACGAGGCAACGTCTGAGGTGGCTGAATCGTCAGGTGGTGGCCAGTCCGAGACCGACACCAGCCAGGAACCGGCCAGTGCTCCGGCCGAAACTGCAGATCAAGGCTCAGAGAGTGAGGTCGCGGAAACCGCAGAATACGAACGGTCCCTGGACGGTGCCTGGGTCGTTCAACTGGGCAGCTTTGGCAATTCCGACAACGCCCGCCGACTGAGGGATCAGGTCCGGGAAAAGGGGTATGGTTCCCATCTCCAGGAAGTCGTCCGCGGAGATACCACGCTGACTCGGGTATTCAGTGGTCCCTTCACCTCGAAATCCGAAGCCGAATCCGCCAAAAGGGCCCTCGACGACGCCTTTAATCTCAACAGCCTGGTCACCTCCGGAGAAAAATAGCGCCGGGGTCTCGTTTTTATGTGGGTCTGGCGGTTTGGCGCGCCGGGGTTTCCTGATAGAATTCGCGCTTCCTTTTCTCCACCGGGTTTTTAATGGAAGCGCTGATCTGGATTGACTGGGTCATTATCGCCCTGATTACAGTTTCCACGCTCATCAGCCTGAAACGGGGCTTTGTCAGAGAAGCCCTGTCTCTGGTTACCTGGGTGGGGGCGTTTGTTCTGGCCAGAACCTTCCACCCCCAGATGCAGTCCCTGCTGGAAAGCACGGTTGAAACGCCTCTGGTTCGGCTCATCGCCGCGTTCGCCATACTCTTCTTCGGAACCCTCATTGTCGGTGCCATCATCAATAACATGATCGGCCACCTGATTCGGGCTACCGGACTGTCGGCCACCGATCGGGTGCTTGGCATGGGATTCGGGCTTCTGCGCGGTGTAGTGGTAGTAATCGTTGCTATTGCGTTCACCCGGTACACGCCGCTGGCGCAGGATACCTGGTGGCGGACGTCCATTATTATTGAGCGCCTGGCGGTGGTTGAAGACTGGTCCAGGCGGACCCTGGGCGATGAATTTGCGCGTTTTCTGGGACCTGCGCCGGAAAACGCGCCGGAACCGGAATCCGGTACTTAGCAGGAAGGCGTGGAACCCGCGTCCACGTCCCGGTAACATTCAGTTTTAACACTCGGAGATAGCTTTATCCATGTGTGGCATTGTCGGCATCGTCAGTACTTCCAACGTTAATCAGTCGCTCTATGATGCGCTGACTGTACTTCAGCACCGGGGCCAGGACGCGGCGGGCATTGTTACTTTTCAGGATGAACGCTTCTACCTCCGCAAGGATAACGGGCTTGTTCGGGATGTCTTCCACACCCGTCACATGCGCCGTCTGGTCGGTAACGTTGGTATTGGGCATGTGCGTTACCCCACGGCTGGCAGCTCCAGCTCTGCCGAAGCTCAGCCGTTCTATGTGAACAGCCCCTACGGGATTACTCTGGCCCACAACGGCAACCTGACCAACGCCGATGATCTGAGCAAGGATCTCTTTCGGACCGATCTCCGTCATATCAACACCAATTCCGATTCGGAAGTGCTGTTGAATGTGTTCGCCCATGAGCTGCAGAAGCTTGGCAAGCTGGATCCCACCAAGGACGAGATCTTCTCTGCGGTTAGCGCCGTCCACAAGCGCTGTCGCGGCGCGTACGCGGTGATTGCGATGATCACCGGCTATGGCATTGTCGGGTTCCGGGATCCCAACGGAATCCGTCCTGCCTGTTATGGCGAACGCACCGCCGAGGATGGCCGCAAGGAGTACATGATTGCCTCCGAAAGCGTTGCCCTGAGCGCGGCCGGTTATACCCTGGTGCGCGATATTGCGCCGGGTGAAGCTGTGTATATCGAAACCGACGGCACCCTGTACACCCGCCAGTGTGCGGAAGAGCCGCATCTTTTCCCGTGCATTTTCGAGCACGTGTATTTCGCCCGCCCAGACTCCATCATTGACAAGGTCTCGGTCTACAAGGCCCGTCTGCGCATGGGTGAGACTCTGGCTGAAAAGGTGTTCCGTGATTGTCCGGACCACGATATTGACGTGGTCATGCCGATCCCCGACACCAGCCGGACTTCTGCCATGCAGATGGCCCACCGTCTGGGCGTGAAGTTCCGGGAAGGCTTTATCAAGAACCGGTATATCGGTCGGACGTTTATCATGCCCGGCCAGAAAATGCGCAAAAAATCAGTCCGGCAGAAGCTGAACCCCATTGACCTGGAATTCCGTGGCAAGAACGTGATGCTGGTGGATGATTCCATCGTGCGGGGCACCACCTGCAAGGAAATCGTTCAGATGGCGCGGGATGCCGGTGCCCGCAAGGTCTACTTTGCATCCGCCGCGCCCCCTGTGCGTTATCCGAACGTTTACGGCATCGATATGCCCTCGGCCAGTGAGCTGATTGCCCATGACCGCACCGTCGAGGAAATCCGGGAGCTGATTGGCGCCGATTGGCTGCTGTACCAGGATCTCGACGATCTGATCACCTGCGTCAGCGATGTCAATGACGGCATCGAAGGCTGGGAGTGCTCTGTGTTTACCGGGGATTACGTAACCGGTGATGTGGACGAAGCCTATCTGAACCGCATAGACGGCCTGCGCAACGATGAGAAGCGCTCCGAGAGTGCCGGTGGCAGCCACGGAGATAACGGTATTATTGACTTGCACAACGACGAAGACTGAACGCCGCTTTCTGGCAGGAGATGTAGATGACCTTTCGCCGCGAAGAAACTGTCTGGATTCCTGAATCCGATCTGGATGGGATGTCCGTGGAAACCCTGGCGGTGAGGGCAGGGCAGATCCGCACGGGTCAGCTTGAACACAGTGATGCCATATTCCCCACGTCCAGCTTCGTGTATGGCAGCGCGGCTCAGGCGGCCGCCCGTTTTGGCGGCGATGAGGCCGGTAATATCTATTCGCGCTTCACCAACCCCACGGTACAGGCGTTTGAAGCCCGTATCGCGGCGATGGAAGGCGGTGAACGGGCGGTCGCGACCGCTTCCGGTATGGCCGCCATTCTGAGTACCTGCATGGCGCTGCTGCAAAGTGGCGATCATGTCATCTGTTCCCGCGGCGTGTTCGGCACCACCAACGTGCTGTTCCAGAAGTACATGGCCCGTTTCGGGGTGGAAACCACATTTGTCAGCCTGACCGATCTGGAAGAGTGGCAGGCATCGGTGCGTCCCGAAACCCGGATGCTGTT
>Ga0102938_10002551_pt1 | contig 13780 bp, 12 predicted proteins | sample SalPonR2_B_D2_MG_FD_84516 | JGI IMG/M metagenome (GOLD analysis project Ga0102938, IMG submission 84516) | Salt pond soil microbial communities from South San Francisco under conditions of wetland restoration - Salt Pond MetaG R2_B_D2_MG | ecosystem: Environmental > Aquatic > Marine >... | reverse complement strand
TGGTCGTGGTGGGTGGCGAGGCGGGCCGGTTCGAGCAGATCGGTCGGTTCGATCAGCAGGCCGTCGGGTTCCACCGTGACCCGGGCGCCGGCCTTGGCGAGTTCGGCGGCGAGGTCACCGAGACGGTCGCTCTCCTTGTCGCGGATGAAGCCCACCCCGGTGATGCGGGTGGGTGTCACGGCCTGGGTGGCGACCACGGCCAGCGTGGGAACGAGGTCGGAGATGTCGGACATGTCGATCTCCACGCCCCTCAGCGGGGTGTCACGGCGGCGCATCACCACGGTGGAGTCGGGGCCCACCACGGTGATGCACCCCATCTGGGCGAGCACCTCGACGAATCGGGCATCTCCCTGGACGGACGCCGAACCGAGGCCCCGCACGCTGACGGCCCCGCCCACCATGGCCGCTGCCGCCAGCGGGTAGCTCGCCGACGACGCGTCGGGCTCGACGACGAACGCGGTGGGCAGGTACTCACCGGCATCCACCGTGACGTGGCGCTCGTGGACCTGCACGTCGGGCACTCCGAACTCGTCCATCACCGAGCTGGTGATCCGCAGGTACGGCCGCGACACGAGGCTGGTCGACAGCCAGAGCTTGAGACCCCCGGGCACGTAGGGGGCGATCAGCATCATCGCGGTGATGTACTGGCTCGACACGTCGCCGGGCATCACCACGGCGTCGGCGCGGCGCAACGGCCCCGACACGGTGACGGGCAGGCGGCCGGGCTGCTCCCCCGGCTCGACGGTGGCACCCAGCGCCGCCAGCGAGTCGTGGAGCGGGCCCATCGGCCGCCGGCGCAGCGGCGGCTCCCCGTCGACGGTGTACGGACCCGGCCCGAGTGCGGCGAGTGCCGTGACGAACCGCGAGGTGGTTCCGGCCAGGCCGGCGTGCAGCTCCATCGGACCGGGCTCGAGCGTGCCGCCGGTGCCCACCACGTCGGCGACGGCGACGCCGTCGTCGTGGCGCACACCGATCCCGGCGCCGAGGCGCTGGAGACAGTCGATCATCGACGTCGTGTCGTCGCCGGGCGCCAACCCGATCACCTCGCTGACACCGTCGGCCAGTGCGGCGCACACCAGCGCCCGGTTGGCGATGCTCTTCGAGGGCGGCACCCGGACGTCGGCGACGACCGCTCCGTCGGCACGGCGCACCCGGTACGGCTGTCCGCTCACGACAGCGCCTGGACGGACGGACGGAATCCACGAGCGATGAGCCCGCCACGGAACACGTCGACCATCGCCCGGTCGACCAGCACCACCGCAACGCCACGCGTGCTCTCCACCACGTGCACCACCTCGAAGCTGGCGATGTTCACACCGAGTTCGGCGGCGAGGGTGAACACCTCGGCGGCCGCACCGGCCCGGTCGGGGATCGGGATGCGCACCTCGGCCATCTCCTCGGGGTGGACCACCCGTGCGGGAAGGTTCGAGCGTGCCTGGCGGGCCGCCACCAGCCGGTCGAGCAGTGCATCCCGGCCGTCGCTGTCGACCATCGCGCGCATCTCCGTGAGCCCGGTGATCAGCTGGTCGAGGACGTCCACGATCGCCGTGCGATTCTCGGCGCAGATGTCGATCCAGATGTCGGGTCGGCCGCTCGCCACGCGGGTCATGTCGCGGAAGCCGCCGGCGGCGAGCCGGAGCAGAGCGGCGTGTTCCTCGGCGCGGGTGCTCGCGAGGCCCATCAGCGTGGCCGCCGTGAGATGCGGGACGTGGCTGACCACGGCGACGAGCTGGTCGTGACGTTCCGGGACCAGTGCGACCACCTCGGCGCCGAGCGAGGCGATCACGCCGGCGACATGCGCGAAGGCCGTGTCGTCGCTGTGCTCCACCGGGGTCAGCACCCAGACGGCGCCGCTGAACAGGTCGTGCTGGGCGCCGTCGAGCCCGTCGAGCTCGCTGCCGGCCATCGGGTGACCACCCACGAAGCGGGGATCGTCGTGGGCACGGCAGATGGGGGCCTTCACGCTGCCCACATCGGTGACGGTGCCACGGGTCTCGGCGAGCGCCCGCTTCACCTCGTCGGGGGCCGACATCACCGGGACGGCGACGAACGTGATCTCGGCGTCGGCATCGAAACCGACGGCATCCACCACGTCGCGATCGAGGGCGGCGGCCTCCACGCCCGCGTCGACGTCGTTGCCGGTGACGTGCCACCCGTGGGAGCGCAGACCGAGTGCGATGGAGCCGCCGATCAGACCGAGCCCGGTGACGTTGGCGCGACGGGTGGTGTCCCGGTCAGGAGCCTCGGAGGTGGTGGCAGGAGCGCCGTCGGTCACGTCGGACGATCGTACCGGCCCGGGTCGGAGGCCACGGCCTCGGTGAGAGCCCGCCACTCCTGCAGTGTCAGCTCCCGCCAGGCGCCGGGCGCCAGCGACCGGTCACTGATCGGCCCGATGCGCGTGCGCACGAGCCGGCGCACCGGGTGACCCACGGCCTCGCACATGCGGCGGACCTGACGGTTGCGGCCCTCGTGGATCGTCAGCCGCAGCAGGCCCGCTTCGGGCTGCGACACCTTGGCGGGCGCCGTCGGGCCGTCGTCGAGCTCGACGCCCTCGCGCAGCTGCCGGACGGCGCCGGGTGACACCCGGCCGCCGTCGACCTCCACGAGGTACTCCTTGTCGACACCGTGCGACGGGTGAGCGATCCGGTTGGCGAGGTCGCCGTCGTTGGTGAGCAGCAGCAGGCCTTCGGTGTCGGCGTCGAGGCGCCCCACCGAGAACACGCGCGGTTCGGGCGGGACGAGGTCGATCACCGTGCGGCGGCCGTGGGTGTCCTTGCTGGTGGTGACCACGCCGCCGGGCTTGTTGAGCAGGTAGTAGACCAGCCCGGGCCGCACGCCGATGGGGGCGCCGTCGACCTCGATGCGGTCGGTGTCGGCATCGACGCGTCGCCCCAGCACGGCCACCTCGCCGTTCACCGTCACGCGACCGGCGGCGATCAGGTCCTCGCACACGCGCCGGCTGCCGTACCCGACGGCGGCGAGCACCTTCTGCAGGCGTTCACCCTGGGGCAGCTCGGCACTGCGGTCGGCCCACTGCTCCCACAGCGGCGGCTCCGGAGGGCGGTCGCTCACGACCCTGCGGTCGGCGGATCGTCGCGGGACATCTCACCCGGCGCGACCTCGATCACCGGGGTCACCCGGAGGCCCGTCTCGAGGGCCTCCACCACGTCGGCGCCGGGGATGAACTCGGCGATCGCCGGGAGGTCGTCGAGCGAGTCGAGGCCGAGCTTCTCGAGGAACGTGGCCGTGGTGCCGAACAGCACCGCCTGGCCCGGCCCGTCGTCACGACCGATCTCCTCGATGTAGCCCCGCGCCTGCAGCGTGCGGATCACGCCGTCGGGGTCGACACCCCGGATGGCTGCCACCTGGGCCCGCGAGATCGGCTGTTTGTAGGCGATGATCGCCAGCGTCTCGAGCGCCGCACCCGACAACCTCGACCGCTGGTCGTGGAGCAGGAACCGCTCCACGTAGGGCGTCGTGTCGGAGGCGGTCTGGTAGCGGTAGCCGCCGGCGATCCGCACCAGCTCGAAGCCGTGCCGGCGCTCGGCGTAGGTGGCGGCGAGTTCCTCGCACCACTGCTCGACGAGCACCGTGGACTGCTCGAGCAGTTGCGCCAGCAGCTCGACGGGTACGGGTTCGTGGGCCACGAGCACGATCGACTCGATGGCGCGTTTGTACTCGGCGACCTGGTCGTCGACGGGATGGAGGATGTCGTCGTTCATGATCGAGTCGACCGTCAGCCCTCGTAGGTGTCGATGAGCACCGACTCGGTGTCGAAGTCGTCGCCGGCCGCCCAGGTCACCTCGATGTCGCCGAAGCGCTCGGGCTGGTCGAGTTCGATCGCGCCCTGCTTGAACAGCTCGAGGAGGGCGAGGAAGCGGATGATCACCTCGATGCGCTCGGCGAGGTCGGCGGTGAGCCGACGGAACGTGATGCGACCGGCCCGGGGCAGTTCGTCGAGCAGTTCGCCGACGGCGTCGGCCACGGTCGTCTTGATCGGGTTGACGTGATAGAGGTCGACCACCGGCACCGGCTTGGGGGTGAGCGCCTTGATCGCCGCATTGCGCAACCGGGCCACGCTGGTGCCCTCGAGCATGTCGGGCACCACGGCGTCGAACCGTTCGTCGGGGCCCACCACCCGGGGGAAGCTCTGGTCGGCGTCGTCGGCCAGACGCGAGAACACCTGGGCGACGTCCTTGAACGTCTTGGCCTCGAGCAGCCGGGCGAGGAGCATGTCGCGCTCCTCCCACAGGGCCAGTTCGTCGTCGAGGTCGATGTCGGTGGGGTTCGGCAGCAACCGTCGGGCCTTCAGTTCCACCAGGGTGGCGGCGATGAGCAGGAACCCCGTGGCCACGTCGAGGTCGAGTTCCTGCATCCGCTCGATCTCGGTCAGGTAGGCGTCGACGATGGTGGACAGGTTGACCTCGTAGATGTCGACCTGCTCCTTGAGGATCAGTTGCAACAACATGTCGAACGGGCCTTCGTAGACCGGGGTTGTGACGTCGTAGGCCATCAGCACGCCAACCTACCGGAGCCGATGCGCCGGATCGGGGTATCGTCGTCGCCCGTGACCCACGACCCCCAGGCCGCCTCCCCTCGAGTGCTGTCGTGCATGCAGCCCACCGGCGACGTGCACCTCGGCAACTACCTCGGTGCGCTGCGCAACTGGGTGGTCGGGCAGCACACCTGCGACGCGTTCCACGGCATCGTCGACCTCCACGCACTCACCGTCACCGAGGAGCCGGGTGTGCTCGGTGACCAGACGGTGTCGCTGGCGGCGATGTTCTTCGCGATCGGGCTCGACCCCGACGTGGCCACGGTGTTCGTGCAGAGCCACGTGCCCGAACACAGCCAGCTCGGCTGGATCATGGAGTGCACCGTCAGCTACGGCGAGCTGTCGAGGATGACCCAGTTCAAGGACAAGACCGCCAAACGGGAGAACCAGTTCATCTCCGCCGGGCTGTTCACCTATCCCGCACTCCAGGCGGCCGACATCCTGTTGTACGACGCCAACGAGGTGCCCGTCGGCGACGACCAGCGCCAACACGTGGAGATCACCCGTGACGTGGCGATCCGCTTCAATCACCGCTTCGGTGACACGTTCGTGGTGCCCGACGCCGTCACGCCGGCGGCCGGTGCCCGGGTGATGAGCCTGCAGGACCCCACGTCGAAGATGTCGAAGTCCGACGAGTCGGATGCCGGGTGCGTCTACCTCGTCGACGACCCGAAGGCCGTGCTGAAGAAGTTCAAGCGCGCCGTCACCGACTCCGACACCGGCCCCGACGCCGTGCGCTACGACCGCGTCGAGAAGCCCGGCGTGGCCAACTTGCTGGAGATCCACGCCGCCGTCACGGGCCGCACGCCGCAGTCGGTGGCCGAGGACTACGAGCAGTACGGCAAGCTCAAGGTCGACACCGCCGAAGTCGTGCTGGCCGTGCTCGACCCGATCCGGACCCGGTACTTCGAGTTGCTCGACGACCGTGGTGAGCTGGCCCGCCTGCTGCGGGTGGGCGCCGACAAGGCCCGTGAGGTGGCGAGCGCCACGCTCGAGCGCGCCCACACCAACATCGGCATGCTCCCCGCCTGATCGAGCTGCACCGATCCGTGTGGCCCTGACCTCCACCGATCGCCGGATCGTCTCGTTGGCGATCCCGGCGCTCGGCACGCTGGCCGTCGAGCCGCTGTACCGCCTCGCCGACACCGCCATCGTGGGGCGGCTCGGCACCGCCGAGCTCGGGGGCCTGGCGATCGCAGCATCGATCCTGGCACTGGTGGTGGCGGGGTCGAACTTCCTCACCTACGGCACCACCGAGCGAGTGGCGAGCCGGTTGGGGGCGGGGCGGCCGACCGAGGCGGCCGACGTCGGCGTGCAGGCGATGTGGATCGGGCTGGCTGTTGCCGTGGTCGCCGTACCGGCCCTCATCTTCGGCGCCCGGCCCGCCGCCTCGGCTCTCGGTGCCGACGGCGACGTGCTGGAGGTCGCCGTGGAGTACCTGCGTATCGCGGCGCTCGGTGTGCCGTTCGTCCTGGTGGCGCTGGCCGCCCAGGGCGTGCAGCGGGGTGCGTCGGACTACCGCACGCCGCTGGTGATCCTGGTGGCGGCGAACGTGGTGAACGTGGTGGTCGAGCTGGTGCTCGTGTTCGGCTTCGACCTGGGCATCGCCGGGGCGGCATGGTCGACCGTGATCGCCCAGACCGGTGCGGGTCTGGCCTTCCTGGCGGTCATCCGTGGGAGGCTCGCACTCGCCACGGTGCGCCGGCCGAGTTGGCGGGGGATGGCGCCGCTGCTCACCGCCGGGCGCCATCTGTTGCTGCGGGTGGGCTCGATGCTGGCGGTGTTCACCGGTGCCACGGCGATCGCGGCGCGAGTCGACGACGTCACGCTCGCCGCCCACCAGATCGCCATCACGATGTTCCTCTTCCTGGCGCTCGTGCTCGACGCCCTGGCCGTCCCCGCCCAGACCCTGGTGGCCGAAGGGCTCGGACGTGCCGCCGGCGACGGGGCGCACGTGGCGCAACGTGTGGTGCGCCTGTCGATGGTGGCCGGTGTCGCCCTCGCCGCACTGGTGGCGGCCACGTCGCCTCTGCTCCCCCGGGTGTTCTCCGACGATGCCGCCGTCGTCGAGCGGGCGACGGTGGCGCTGCTGTTCCTCGCCCTGCTGCTGCTGCCCGGCGCAGCGGCCTTCGCCTACGACGGCATCCTCATCGGTGCCGCCGACTACCGCTTCCTCGGGTTCGCCGCGCTCGGGTACTTGGTGGCCGTCGTCCCGATCGCCGTGGTCGTGCTCGCCACGCCGTCGCTCGGCATCGCCGGCATCTGGACCGGGCTCGCCGTCTGGATGTTCCTGCGCGCCGTGGTCAACCGCCGACGCGCCGGCCACGTGCTCCCGTAGATCGAACCGAGCGATGAGCGAAACCCCTGCATCCGGTGGTCTGGCTCATCGCGGTAGGGATCTCAGGCGTGGTCGGAGGCCTGCAGGTCGGGGTAGGCGGGGTGGCGCTCGGCGATCAGCTCGACCGTGTCGGGGTCGGACCCGGCCGCAGCGGCCATCTCTGCGCCGATCGCCACGTGGTCGTGGTACGCCCGGAACGGCTCGTTCACCGGGCCGACGAGGGTCGCTGCCACGCGGCCGAACGTGCCGAGGCCGCACTCGATCTTGCCGACGTCGTGCAGGATCGCCCCGGCGATCTCGGCCCGGGTGGCGCCGGGACGCGCCGCTGCGAAACGTCGGGCCACGGCAGCGCTGTGGCGGCGGTCCTGGTTGTTCAACTGCACCCACAGGGCGCGCTCGCCCGGCAGCAGGTGGCGGTCGACCCACACCTCGTCGCCGACCGACGGCGGCGCCGGCGACAGCGACGTCACGAACCGGGCGGCGAGGTGCCACACCTTGCCCGGCATCTCGCGCAGGCCGTCGGACCAGAGTTCGGCGATGTTGCTCACCGCTCCAGTGTGGCCCGGGGGTGGGCCGAGCGGTACACGTCGAACAGGCGGTCCTGACTCACCTTGGTGTAGATCTGCGTGGTCGACACCGACGCATGGCCGAGCATCTCCTGCACCACACGGAGGTCGGCACCGTGGTCGAGCAGGTGGGTGGCACACGAGTGACGCAGCACGTGGGGTGAGAGTGCGTCGGTGATGCCGGCCCGGCGCCCGTAGTTCTTCACCACCAGCCACGCCGCCTGCCGGGTGAGCCGATTGCCCCGCTGGTTGAGGAAGACCGCTTCGGCGTCGTCACGCGAGCGGAACCGGTCGGGCACCATCCGGGCACGACCGCTCGGCGAGAACCACTCCTCCAGTGCGGCTCCCGCCGACGACCCGAACGGCACGATGCGCTCCTTCGCGCCCTTCCCGTACAGCCGCACCAGACGGTCGTCGAGGTCGATCTCCCCCACCGACAGCCCGACCACCTCCGAGATGCGTGCCCCGGTGGCGTAGAGCAGCTCGAGCAGCGCGCGGTCGCGCCGGTGGACGGGGTCGTTGCCCACCACGGCGTCGAGCAGGCTGGTGACCTGGGCCTCGGTGAGCGGCTTGGGGATGCCCGACGGCACCCGCACCCCTTCCAGCTCGGCGGCGGGGTCGTCGGGCCGATGTCCCTCCACGGCCAGATGGCGGTGCAGCATCCGGATCGCGGCGAGCTGGCGCGCGATCGACGAGGTGGCCGCACCACCGGCGCGCCGCTCCCCCACGAACGCCACGAGGGCGGCATGGTCGACGTCGAGCACCGTGGCGCCGCGGGTCTCGAGCCAGGTGCAGTAGGCGGACAGATCCCTCCGGTACGCGGCGAGCGTGTTGGTCGATCGGCCCTTCTCCGTGGCCATCCACGTGAGGAACTCCTCCGCCTCGAGCGGCAGTTCGGGGCGGGCCACCGCCGGCGTCCTCAGCGTCCGCCGCGAGCGGCGGGGTGATCCAGTTCGTTCAGCCGCCGCTCGGCGAGCAGCAGGCCGATCACCGACTTCGCATCGTCGATCTCGCCGTGCACGGCCATCTCGACGGCGTCACCCAACGGCAGGTGGAGCAGCTCCATGTGCTCCTCCTCCGGGCCGTGACGCTCGTGAGGTACCGGCGTGCAGTCGGTGGCCAGGTACAGGGTGGTCACCGAGTCGGTCATGCCGGGCGACGGCAAGATGTCGGTGAGGTGCTCGATCCGTCCGGCCGCCAGACCGGCCTCCTCCGCCAGTTCCCGGCGCGCCACCTCGGCGGTGTCCTCGCCGGCGACGTCACGCATGCCGGCAGGGATCTCGATGACCGCCCGGTCGTAGGGCGGCCGGTACTGCCGCACCACCACCACCGACGGGTTGCCCTCGGCGTCGAACACCACCGGGATCACACCGACCGCCCCCGGCGACCGCACGACGTCGCGTCGGAACGTCGATCCGTCCGGCGCCTCGTACTCGGCCACGGCCACGTGCCACACGTGCCCCTGGTGGACCGGCGTGTCGCCGAGGTGCCGGAAGCCTGCCGCAGGATCGTTCACGCAGTCGCGCTCACGTCGACATCGAGGCGTCGGTGACCGCCGACGTCGCAGCGGCCTGGGTGGCGTCGTCGGACCCCCGCCGAGCGAGGGCGGCAGCGATCAGCTCGCGGAACAGTGGGTGCGGACGGTCGGGCCGGCTCTTGAACTCGGGATGCGCCTGCGTGCCGACCCAGAACGGGTGACCGGGGAGTTCCACGAACTCCACGAGACGGTTGTCGGGTGACGTGCCCGAGCACCACAGTCCGGCGCCCTCGAGCTGGCCCCGGTACTGCTCGTTGAACTCGTAGCGGTGCCGGTGACGTTCGCTCACCACCGGCTCGCCGTAGGCGGCGTGCACCTGCGACCCGGGGGCGAGCACGGCGTAGTAGGCGCCGAGACGCATCGTGCCGCCCTTGTCCTCGATCCCACGCTGTTCGAGCATCAGGTCGATCACCGGGTGCTGGGTGGTGGGGTCGAACTCCGTGGAGTTGGCGTCGGTGAGCCCCACGACGTCGCGGGCGAACTCGACCACCATCGCCTGCAGGCCCAGACACAGGCCGAGGCATGGGACGCCCTCTTCGCGGGCATACCGGGCAGCCGCGATCTTGCCTTCCACGCCGCGGTACCCGAACCCGCCCGGGATGACGATGCCGTCGAGGCCGTCGAGCTGCCCCGCAGCCAGGAGGCCTTCCACGCTCTCGGACTGGATCCACTCGATCTGCACGTCGGCGCCGTGGTGGAATCCGGCGTGCTTCAGGCTCTCCACCACCGACAGATAGGCGTCGGGCAGCTCGATGTACTTGCCGATCAACCCGATCCGCACCGGCGTCGTGGCCGCCTCCACCTTGGCCACGAACTGCTCCCAGTACGACAGGTCGGGGTCGCCTTCGAGACGCAGGACGTCACAGACCACGTCGTCGAGGCCCTCGTCGTGGAGGATCAGCGGCAGCTCGTAGATGTTCTTCGCGTCGGCGGCGTTGACGACTGCCCGCTCGTCGACGTCGCACATGTTGGAGATCTTGCGCTTGAGGTCCTCCGACAGGGGCTCCTCGCTGCGGCACACGATGATGTCGGGTTGGATGCCGCGGCTGCGCAGCTCGGTCACCGAGTGCTGTGTGGGCTTGGTCTTCTGTTCCCCCGACGGGCCGATGAACGGCACCAGCGTGACGTGGACGTAGCAGACGTTGTCCCGCCCGACCATGTTGCGGAACTGGCGGATCGCCTCGAGGAAGGGCAGGATCTCGATGTCACCGACGGTGCCGCCGACCTCGGTGATCACCACGTCGACGTCGTTGCGTGCCACCCGCTCGACGCGCCGCTTGATCTCGTCGGTGATGTGCGGGATCACCTGCACGGTCTTGCCGAGGTAGTCGCCCCTCCGCTCGGCGGCGAGCACGGCCTGGTAGATCGACCCGGTGGTGGCGTTGGAGTTCCGTGACAGGCTCTCGTCGATGAACCGCTCGTAGTGGCCGAGGTCGAGGTCGGTCTCGCCGCCGTCGTCGGTGACGAACACCTCGCCGTGCTCGAACGGGTTCATCGTGCCGGGATCGATGTTGATGTAGGGGTCGAGCTTCTGCAGTGTCACCCGATGGCCGCGGAGCTTCAGCAGGCGCCCGAGAGACGAGGCGGTGAGGCCCTTGCCGAGCGAGCTCGCAACACCCCCGGTCACGAAAATGTGCTTGGCCACAGGCTTTCCTCCGTCTCGGGTTCGACATCATCCGACGGCTCGACGGATGACACCACGACGGGATCTCACCATACCCCGACTGAGGCGCACCGAACGCGAATCACACCGGAATCAGCGACGCCCGCCGAGCAGCTCGGTGGCGTGCTCACGTGCCGATGCGGTGTCGGAACCCGACAGCATGCGGGCGATCTCCGTCACCCGGTCATCTCCGGTGACGGTCGTGGCGGTCGCCGTGGTCCGGCCCTGCTCGACGGCTTTCGACACCGAGATCTGCACATCCGCAGCGGCAGCCACCTGGGCCAGGTGCGTGACCACCAGGACCTGGTGGGAACGCCCGAGATCGCCGAGTGCGTCGCCGATGGCCTGCGCCGCCACTCCGCCGATGCCGGCATCGACCTCGTCGAACACGAGCGTCCGGGCGGCGTCGCCCGTCGCCTGCGCCGACAGCACCAGGCGCAGCGCCAGCATCGCCCGGGCCAGTTCACCACCGGAGGCCACCCGGTTGAGCGGCAGCAGCGGAGAACCCGGGTTGGCAGCGAGGAGGAAGCGGACCCGGTCACCGGGATGGTCGTCGGCGTGCTCGCCGACTTCCACGGCGAGCGACGCATGGGGCATCGCCAGGCCGCGGAGCACCGCCTCCACGGCGGCCGCGAGCTCGGGCGCCGCCGTCCGCCGCGCCCGGCCCACCGCCTCGGCGGCGATGCGCTCGCGCTCCCACCATCGTCGGCGCTCGTCGTCGATCTCGACGGCTCGCTCGTCGTAGCGCTCGAGTTCTCGCAGTCGATCCTCGGCTCGGGCGTGGAAGTCCAGCACCGACCGGAGGTCGTCGCCGTACTTGCGCCTCAGCGTCACCAGCAGCTGGCGACGCTCACGTACCTCCGCCAGGCGTTGGGGCGACTCGTCGATCGACTCGGCGGCATCTCGCAGGTCGGCGAGCACGTCGTCGAGTTCGGCCAGGACGGCGTGCAGCCGGTCCACTGCGCCGGCGAACGGCGCCCGGCCGTCGAGGGCGGCGAGGGCCGCCGCGAGACGGTCGCGGGCTCCGTCGTCGTCGGCGACGGCCGCCACGGCAGTCGCTGCCGCCTCACGGTGCGCGGTGGCGTCGGCGAGCAACGACTCCTCGGCGTCGAGCCGCTCGTCCTCCTGCTCGTCGTGGATGCCGGCGTCGTCGAGTTCGGCCACCTGGAACCGCAGCAGGTCGATCTCGCGGGCGCGGGCGCGCTCGTCGCCGCCGAGCGCCGCCAGTTCGGCGTCGAGCTCGGTGAGTCGAGCCCGGGCGGCGCGCAGGGCTGCGAGGTCGATGCCGCCGAAGGCATCCAGCGCACCACGTTGCGTGGCCGCCGACAGCAGCGTCTGGTGCGCGTGCTGCCCGTGCAGGTCGACCAGCTCGCCGGCGGCGTCGGCCAGCGAGGCCACCGTCGTCGGGCGCCCGTCGACGTAGGCGCGCGATCGGCCATCGGCGGGCACCACCCGGGTGAGGACCGTCTCGGAGCCGTCGGGTCGCGTGAGCCGCCCGTCGATACGGGCCTCTGCGGCACCGCGGCGGACCACGGCCGGATCGGCGCGTCCGCCGACCAGCAGCTCGATCGCCTCCACCAGCATCGTCTTGCCGGCTCCGGTCTCACCCGTCAGGGCGGTCAGGCCGGGCCCCAGCACCAGATCGAGTCGTTCGATCACACCCAGGTGCTCGATGTGCAGCTCGCTCAGCACGGTGACGTCACTCGCACGTTCACCGGTCGGCGAGGCCGAACTTGGCCTTCAGGATCTGGTGGTACCGATACGCACCGAACCGCACGAAGTTCGCCGTGGCCGTGGACGGCTCGCATCGCACCACGTCGCCGTCGTCGAGGCCGGCGACGGGCATCCCGTCGACCGCCAGCTCGGCCGGGCGGTGCCCGGAGACCTCGATCTCGACGACCTCGGACGGGTCGAGCACCAGTGATCGGTCGAACAGCATGTGCGGTGACACGGGGGTGAGCAACATCGCCCGGTGCCGCGGCGACACGATCGGTCCCCGGGCCGACAGCGAGTAGGCCGTCGATCCCGTGGGCGTGGCCACGATCAGGCCGTCGGCGGCGTAGTGGGTGAACGGTGCGCCGTCGATGCGCGCCAGCAGCCGCACGGTGTGCCCCGGGAGGGCCTTCTCGACCACCGCCTCGTTGAGCGCCCGACCTGCATGTTCACCGTTGATCGAGACGTCGAGCATCATCCGCCGGTCGAGGTGCCACTCGCCGTCGTCCGCGCCACGCAGGAACCGGTCGAGCGAGTCGGCGAGCAGCTCGGGCTCCACCTCGGTCAGATAGCCGAGCGAACCGAGGTTCACGCCGAGCAGCGGTACCGCTGCGCCGTCGAGGAGCCCGACACTGCGCAGCATCGTGCCGTCGCCACCGAGGCTGAGCACGAGGTCGGCGCCGGCGAGCAGATCGTGGCTGACCCTCACACCGGGTTCGTCGTGGAGGTCGAGAGCGCCGGCGTCGTCGGGCAGGATCCAGGACGTCACACCTCGTTCTGCGCACCACGCGGTGGCCTCGAGAGCCAGGCGGCGGGCGTCGTCTCGTTCGTGGTGGGCGACGATGGCGATCGAGGTCATGGTTGCACTTGCTCCGATGCATCTGCCGGTGAGACGGCGTGGACGAGGAACTCGCGGTTGCCGTCGGCGCCCGTGACGGGAGACTCGGTCCACCCTGCCACGGTGCAGCCGGCTGCGGCGAGGGCCTCGTCGACCTCGTCGCGCACGCGACGGTGGATGTCGGGGTCGGTGATCACCCCACGGCCGCGGTCGACCTCTCGGCGACCCGCTTCGAACTGCGGCTTCACGAGCAACACCATCGGAGCGCGAGGTTGGCACATCGAGACCAGCGCCGGGATGACGAGCCGCAGCGAGATGAACGACAGGTCACCCACCACCAGGTCGACCGGGCCGCCGATCGTGTCGACATCGGCATGACGGACGTTCGTACGTTCGAGGTTGACCACCCGTGGGTCTGCTCGGAGTCGCTCGTGGAGCTGGCCGTGGCCGACGTCGAGCGCCACCACCTGCTGCGCGCCGCGCTGCAACAGGCAATCGGTGAAGCCGCCGGTGGAGGCGCCGGCGTCGAGCGCGCGCACGCCGGTGACGTCGAGACCGAACTCGTCGAGT
>Ga0102938_10002550_pt1 | contig 13784 bp, 16 predicted proteins | sample SalPonR2_B_D2_MG_FD_84516 | JGI IMG/M metagenome (GOLD analysis project Ga0102938, IMG submission 84516) | Salt pond soil microbial communities from South San Francisco under conditions of wetland restoration - Salt Pond MetaG R2_B_D2_MG | ecosystem: Environmental > Aquatic > Marine >... | reverse complement strand
CAGTTCCGAAGGATTGCTGGGTGGGAATTTTGTCGAAATCCTGCCCGGTGGGTCGCCCTTTACGTTCGAGCCCGGGGACGAGATCGAGTTCACCCAAGGGTCGGTCAGCCTTGTGTCGTTGCTGATGAAATTCGTGGCCGGTGACGACGAGGGCGGCGGGCAATGATCCTCAAGGCGGTGGCGTTGGGGGTGGCGCTTGGGCTGCCGCCTGCGGCTGCAGGCGCGCAGGATGTGGCCATCGGCATCGGCGCCGAGTTGCGCGGGCTGGACAAGATCAACGGTACTGCCATCGACATGACGCTGGCCACGGGTGAAACTGCGGCGCTTGGCGATCTGGAGGTCACCCTTGGCGAATGTCGTTATCCGGCCGGCGATGCGGCGGGAGATGCGTTTGCCTATCTCATGGTGCGTGATCCGCGCAGCGATCAATCTGTTTTCGAAGGCTGGATGATTGCGTCATCGCCCGCCTTGAACGCGATGGAACATGCGCGTTACGACGTCTGGGTGTTGCGCTGCAAGACCGAGTGAGGCGATGTGCAAAGCGTCTGCGCGGTGATCGATGCGGGCAATTCCAGCGCCTCGCGCAATCTGGCGTGATACTCGGACCGGCTGATTTCGACGGCGCCCAGTGACGCCAGATGCGGGGTTATGAACTGTGTGTCGAACAGGCTGAAGCCGCAACACAGCAGATGATCGGTCAGATGCGCGAGCGCCAGTTTCGAACCATCGGTGTGACGCGAAAACATGCTTTCACCAAAGAACGCCCCGCCGAGCGCCACGCCATAGACGCCGCCAGCCAATGCGCCATTGTGCCAGATTTCAAGGGAATGGGCCTGTCCCATGTGGTGCAAGGCCATGTAAAGGCGGTAAATTTCGGCGTTTATCCAGGTTTCGTTGCGATCGGCACAGGCGGACAGAACCCCCGCGAAATCGGCATCCATGGTCACGCGGTAATCGGCTTTGCGCATTCGGCGGGCCAGCGAGCGCGAGATATGGAACCCATCCAGAGGCAGCACACCGCGCCTGCGCGGATCAACCCAGAAGACCTCGGGGTCGTCGCGGTTTTCCGACATCGGAAATATCCCGGCCGCATAGGCCTTGAGCAGCAACTCGGGCGTCAGCTGGAACGTGGGATCGGTCATCGGGTTGCGGGATACCTTGAGCAGGAACGGGGCCGGGATCAAGCCTTTGGTATACGCAGCAGGGCCGGAGCGACAAGGGCATCCATCTGGACCGGCGGCGGGGTGCAGGGCCGGTGCGGCCCCGCAAGATTACCCTTGCATATTGGTGGCCAGCCACTTTTCCAGCCAGTGGATATTGTAGTTTCCGGTCTGGATGTCCGGTTCTTGGAGGAGGGCATGGAACAGCGGCACGGTGGTGTCGACGCCGTCCACGATCAATTCGCCCAACGCGCGATTGAGCCGGGTCAGGGCGGCGTTGCGGTCACGGCCATGCACGATCAGCTTGCCGATCAGCGAATCGTAATAGGGCGGGATGGTGTAGCCGTCATAGAGCGCCGAATCCATCCGGACGCCAAGACCGCCAGGCGCATGGAACTGCGTGATCCGTCCAGGGCGCGGCGAGAAATCGGGGAGTTTCTCGGCGTTGATGCGCACTTCGATGGCGTGGCCGTTGATCACAAGATCGTCCTGCGTGAAGGACATCGGGTGTCCTTCGGCGACGCGGATCTGTTCCTGCACCAGATCGACGCCAAAGATCGCTTCGGTCACCGGGTGTTCGACCTGCAGGCGGGTGTTCATCTCGATGAAGTAGAATTCACCGTTTTCATAGAGAAATTCGATCGTGCCCGCGCCGGCGTAGTTGATCGCGGCAATGGCATCTGCGCAGGTCTTGCCGATGCGGGCGCGTTCTTCGGCGGTGATGCAGGGGCCGGGGGCTTCTTCGAAGACCTTCTGGTGGCGGCGTTGCAGAGAGCAATCCCGCTCGCCCAAATGCACGGCGCCGCCCTTGCCGTCACCGAACACCTGGATTTCGATGTGGCGCGGGGTCTGGAGGTATTTCTCGATATAGACCTCGTCATTGCCGAAGGCGGCCTTGCCTTCGGAGCGCGCGGTCATGAAGGCGCGCTCCATGTCGGCGGCGGTCTCGGCCACTTTCATGCCGCGTCCGCCACCGCCGGCGGTGGCCTTGATGATGACGGGGTAGCCGATTTCTTCGCCAAGGCGCTTGGCATCGGCCAATGTGGCCACACCCCCATCCGAGCCGGGCACGCAGGGCACACCGAGCGCCTTCATCGTGTCCTTGGCGGTGATCTTGTCGCCCATGATGCGGATATGTTCGGCGGTCGGGCCAATGAAGGTCAGGCCGTGATCTTCGACGATCTGGACGAAATTCGCATTTTCCGACAGGAAGCCATAGCCCGGATGGATCGCCTGAGCGCCGGTCACTTCGCAGGCGGCAATGATCGAGGGGATCGACAGGTAGCTTTCGCTGCCCGGCGGCGGGCCGATACAGACAGATTCGTCGGCCATGCGCACATGCATCGCGTCGGCATCGGCGGTGGAGTGCACCGCGACGGTGTGAATGCCCATCTCGCGGGCGGCGCGGATCACGCGGAGGGCGATCTCGCCACGGTTGGCCACCAGGATCTTGTCGAACATGCGTGCGCCCTTATTCGATGATCATCAGCGGCGCGCCGTATTCGACGGCCGCGCCATCCTCGACGAGGATGCGCTTGACGGTGCCGCCACGGGGGGCGGGGATGTGGTTCATGGTTTTCATGGCCTCGACGATCAGCAGCGTATCGCCTTCGGCGACCTTGTCACCGACGCTGACGAAGGAGGGCGCGCCGGGTTCGGCCTGCATGTAGACGGTGCCGACCATCGGCGAGGTCACGGCGCCAGGGTGGCTGGCGGGATCTTCGGCCGCGCCTGCATCCGAGGCGGGGGCGGCGGCCGGGGCGTAGCCGGACTGCGCCGGGCTGTAGGCCGGGGCTGCGGGGGCTGCGACATGGGTCACGATTTCGGTGCGGCGGCTGACGCGCACGTTCAGGGCGTCATTCTCGCCGTATTCGCGCTTGACCTGCAATTCCGTCAGATCGTTTTCATGCAGAAGTTCGGCCAGGGCCTTGATGAAGGCCACGTCTGCGTCATTTGTTTTGTTCGGCATCTGGTTCCTCGACCGCTTTCGATGGCTGCCGTGGCGCCATCGCGTTTTTCGATTTTTGCCGCTTATAGGGCATGGCGTGGCCTGAGAAAAGCGGGCATTTCCCTTGTCAAAATGGGTAGCATGCTGCCCGATTGCGAGGGTAGGCGGCAAGATTGCCGGATCGGGTGGCGATCAGAGCGGCATCCCGGAAAGCTTGGCGACCAGTTCGGCCAGTTTGCGGGCGTTGAATTTTTCCAGAAGGCGAGCGCGGTAAATCTCGATTGTTCGGTAGCTGAGGCCCAGTTCCAGCCCGATTTCCTTGGAGGTCATGCCACGGCAGGTGAGAATCGCCACTTCGCGCTCGCGGGTGGTCAGGGTGACAAGCGGGCGTTCTTCGGACAGATCGGTGAAGGACCACACACCGCGCCGGAAGGGATCGTCGGGGGTGACCGACTGACCCCGCGCCCGGCACCAGAACAGCGTCCCGTCGGCACGTTTCATCACCCGTTCATCCGCGTAGCGCCCTGTGGCGCGCATGGCGGACAGCGCACGTTCCCCGATCCGGGCGTAATCGGCGATCGACGGGTAGAAGCGGGCCAGTGGCACATCGGTGAAATCGGCCACGTCGCTGGTCGTGCCACCGAACGTGTGGGCGAATTGCAGATTGCAGTGCCGGATGATGCGGTTTTCCAGCACGGCAAGGCCAACGGGCGCGTTCTGAAAGGCGAGGGCCGAGATATCCATGACGCGACTATGACCCGCTCTGGGGGCGGTTCCAAGGGGCATCCCATACGCGCGCCGTTCTTGCCTTCGGCGGGCAGAGCGATTAGATGCGCCCCATGCGGTCGCAGCCTACCCGCTCAAAACAAGGACACAGAAATGAAGACTATCGTCATCTGCTCGGGCGGGCTGGATTCCGTATCGCTTGCCCACAAGGTCGCCGCCGAACACGAGTTGGCGGGGCTTTTGTCGTTCGATTATGGCCAGCGCCATGCCAAGGAGCTGGAGTTCGCCGCGCGCTGCGCCGACAGGCTGGGTGTGGCGCATCGCGTGGTCGATCTGCGCGGGGTCGGGGCGGCGCTGACGGGATCGGCGCTGACGGATGATCTGGATGTGCCTGACGGGCATTATGCGGAAGACACGATGAAGATCACGGTGGTGCCCAACCGAAACGCGATCATGCTGGCCGTCGGATTTGGCATGGCGGCAGCCCAGAAGGCTGACGCGGTGGCCACGGCGGTGCATGGTGGGGATCACTTCATTTACCCCGATTGCCGGCCCGATTTCATCGCGGCATTTCAGGCGATGGAAGATCATGCGCTGGATGGTGTGGCTAAGGTGCAGCTTTATACGCCGTTTGTCACCGGCTCGAAGGCCGATATCGTGACCGAAGGCGCGCGCCACGGCACGCCCTTTGCCGATACGTGGTCCTGTTACAAGGGCGGTACGGTGCATTGTGGGCGCTGCGGCACCTGCGTCGAGCGCCGCGAGGCGTTCCATCTGGCCGGGATCGACGACCCGACCGAGTACGCCGATGCCGATTTCTGGCGCGCAACCGTGGGGGTGGAGTGATGTACACGATCACCAAGGAATTCCATTTTTCGGCCTCGCATCAGCTGTTCGGGCTGCCGGAGGATCATCAATGTGCAAGACTGCACGGGCATAATTACATCGTGGTGGTGGAATTGCGGGCCGAGGATTTGAACGCGCATGGGTTCGTGCGCGACTACCTCGATCTGGCGGATTTGAAGCGGTATATCGATGACAGGCTGGATCACCGGCATCTCAACGATGTTCTGGGCGACGATTGCGTGACCGCCGAACGGATGGCCCGGCATTTCTATGACTGGTGTGCGGCCAGATGGCCCGAAGTCAGCGCCGTGAAGGTCAGCGAAACCCCCAAGACATGGGCGGAATACCGGCCATGAGCGACGCCGGACCGATCCGCGTGTCCGAGATCTTCGGGCCGACGATACAGGGCGAGGGCGCGCTGATCGGGGTGCCGACAGTGTTCGTGCGCACGGGCGGGTGCGATTACCGCTGCGCGTGGTGCGACAGCCTGCACGCGGTGGACAGTGCGTTTCGCGACACATGGGCGCCGATGACCGCAGATGCGATCATGGACGAGGTCGAAAGACTGTCGGGCGGGCGGCCCTTGCTGGTGTCGCTGTCGGGCGGCAATCCTGCGATCCAGCCTTTGGATCAGGTGATCCGGTTGGGCCATGCGCGGGGCTATGGGTTTGCGCTGGAAACGCAAGGGTCGGTCGCCAAGGACTGGTTTTCCGAGCTGGATATGCTGGTGCTCAGTCCCAAGCCGCCGTCAAGCGGGATGGACGTGGACTGGGCCGCGTTCGATGCTTGCATCGCGGCGGCGCAGGGCACGGATATGGTGATGAAGATCGTGATCTTCGACGAGACGGATTACACTTGGGCGCGGGATGTGGCGGCGCGCTATGCGCAGTTGCCGCTGTTCCTGCAGCCGGGCAATCACACCCCCCCTCCGCCGGGCGACGATGCGGCGCGCGTCGATCAGGACGGGTTGGATGCGCGGATGCGCTGGCTGGTGGATCATGTCACGAAGGACGGCTGGTTCGAGGCGCGGGTCCTGCCACAGCTGCATGTGGCGCTGTGGGGCAACAAGCGCGGCGTTTGAGGAAAGGCACAGGATGAGCGACAATATCTACAAGGATCTCAAGCAGTTGGGCGGGGCGACGGTGGTGCCGCAGCAGCCCGAGGATGCCGAGTTGGAGCGGGTGGCCAACCCGCAGGCGGATGTGGCCTATAACGTGCGGTTCGTCGCACCGGAATTCACCTCGCTTTGTCCGATGACCGGGCAGCCGGATTTCGCGCATCTGGTGATCGATTATGTGCCGGGCGCCTGGCTGGTCGAGAGCAAGTCTCTCAAGCTGTATCTGGGCAGCTTCCGTAATCATGGCGCGTTCCATGAGGATTGCACGGTCAGCATCGCGCGGCGTCTGGCCGATTTTCTTGATCCGCAATGGCTGCGGATCGGGGGCTATTGGTATCCGCGCGGCGGAATTCCGATCGATGTCTTTTACCAGACGGGGCCGATGCCCGAGGGTGTCTGGATCCCCGATCAGGGTGTGCCGCCCTATCGCGGGCGCGGCTGAGGAGTGCGCGGCGCGGCGGGATGATTCCCGCCGCTCCGGTTTGGTGGTATCAGGGGCAGGGCGCGTTGTAATATGTGCCATCCCCGCGGGCATAGGCGCATTGGCCGGTTTCGCGATTGCGCGCGACCAGTGCCCCGGCGGCGGCGCCCGCCAGAGTGGAGACCACAACCCAGTCATTGTCGGCGCCAAGCGCCTTGGCGGTGATCAGTCCCAGCCCGCCGCCGACCAGCGCCCCGGTCATCTGGCGTTCTTCGTCGGCGGACATGCAGCCGGTCAGCGCGAGGCTGGCAGCAAAGGCGGTCGTCATGAAGGTTTTACGCATTTTCGGGATCTCCTTTTGGAATGGGCAACTTCAAATGCAGGGCCAGTGTAACACAAAGGCTGCTGACGTGAAGGAAAGCTCAGACCATTGGGGGCGGTGGTTTGCGCCGCGCGCCTGACAGGGCGTTCCCGGCGATGGCGCCGAGCAGGATCGCGCCGCCCGCGAGGGTGTAAGGCGTCGCCGTTTCACCCAGAAAAATCCAGACCCACAGGGGACCAAGCACCACCTCGGCGAGGGACAGGAGGGTGAGTTCGACCGCAGGCACGGTTTTCGATCCGATGGTATAGAGGATCAGCCCCGCGCCCACCTGAAACACCCCCATGCCCAGAGACAGCCCCGCATCCGACGCGCCAATGACCAGCGGCAGGCCCAGACCAAGGCAGATCGCGCCCATGATCGGCACCGCAAAGAGGCCCGACAGGAACACCGCCGGCATCATCTCGCCGGCCTTGCCCCATCTGAGGGCGACCGTGAACACCGCAAACCCCAAGGCCGAGCCAAGCGCCGAGAGGTTGCCTTCCAGTGCCGAAGGCTCGCCGAACTTGTCCCAGACCATGACGCCAATCCCGACACAGGCCACGGCAATGGCAATCCACGTCGCGGGGCGCACGGATTCGCGAAGCACCAGCCGACCAAGGATTGCCGCCATGAAAGGCGCCGTTGCGAAAAGCAGCATCGCATTGGCAACCGACGTTGTCTGCACCGCGTGAATGCCGCCGGTATAGGCCGCCACCAGTGCCAGTCCGCCGATCACCCCGGCAGGGCCGGTGCGCCGCGCCAGAACGAAGGGATCCTGCCCGGTGCGCAGGCGGATCACCACATAAAGCAGCACCGACAGGCTGAGCGAGCGGTAGAACAGGATCTGCCAGACCAGCGCATCTTCCATCAGGCGGATGCCAAGGCCAACGGTGGACCACAGCACGCCTGCGAAAAACACCATCGTCACCCCGCGCAGGTCACGTGCGGGCAGGTCGGCAGTGGCGTGGGTCATCGGATGTCTTCCTCGTCGGGGATCTGCTGTGGCAGGGGGCTGCCGGGGACGAACAGTGTCTCGGCCACCGGGGCGGGTTGGTCTGTGTCGCGGTGCGCCCGCAACTCGCGGTAGCCCAGATACAGCCCCCCTGCAACGATCAGCGCCATGCCGAACAGCGTGTTGAGCCCCGGCACCTCGTTCCAGACCAGATAGGCCATGAGGGTGGCGAAGGGCAGGTAGGTATAGTCGAACGGCGCCACAAGGCTGGCATTTGCCACCTGATAGGCGCGGGACAGCAGCAGATAGCCTGCCATGCCGAGAAGCCCCAGAAGGGCCAATGTGGGCAGATCGCGCGGTGGGGCGTAGGGCAAGCTCCAGCCGAGATGCGCGAATTCGGGGGTGACGGTCACAACCTGGTTGAAGCCCCAGCCCATGGGCAAGATCATCAGGCCCGAAAAGCCCAAGGTATAAAGCCCCACGGTGAGCGTGCTTTCGCGGTCTCCGATCTTGCGCGCGATGATCTGCGAGGCGGCATAGGTCACAGCACATAGCAGCGGCAGGATTGCGATCCATGTGAAGCTGTCGCTGGCGGGGTTCATGGCGATCAGCACACCGGCAAAGCCCACCGCCAGCGCGCCCATGCGGTGCGGACCAATGGTTTCCTTCAGCCAGAACGCGGCCATCAGCGCGGTGATCAGGGGCGATGCGAAAAAGATCGTCGTCACCTCGGCCAGCCCCATGAAGGGGAAGGCGGCATAAAACAGGGAAAACCCGCCGGTGAACAGTGCCGCCCGAGCAAGGTGCAGCGGCCAGAGCGGCGTCAGCAGCCGGTGTGGGCCGCCAAGCAGCAGGATCAGCGGCAACAGCACCAGAACCGACATCACCGCCCGTGCGAAGATCAAGGTCCAGATCGGGTAGACACCCAGCATGGATTTCATCATCGCGTCCTGAGCGACGAAAAACAGCATGCCGATTTCCACACATAGAATTCCATGCAGGGCGCGGGATGGCAAACGTGGGCTGTCTGGTGCCAGCAACGACATGAGAGGAGGCGTCCGGTTTGTTCGAGGGGCGGGCGCTGGACTGGGTGGCGCCACAAGGTCACGATAGTGCGGATACGACCGTGGTCTCGCCCGTTTGCGACAAACATGAAAACCCCCCGCAAGGCAGGAACCTTGCGGGGGGGTGTTGTCAGCGATGCCACCGTCTGGCCGGGCGCCTGAGCGCCGGGCCAATCCGGTGCCTAAAGTGTTTCGCGATATGCGGCGCTCTGTTCAAGCGCTGCACGTGGTCCGCCTTTGGCTGATGCCTCAGGGTAAAGGCGGACCGCTTTAGTGGCGGTTCATCCGGTTGTCGATCAGGTCGTCCACGACGCTCGGATCGGCCAATGTCGAGGTGTCGCCAAGGCTGTCGAACTCGTTCTCGGCGATCTTGCGCAGGATGCGGCGCATGATCTTGCCGGACCGGGTCTTGGGCAGGCCGGGCGCCCACTGGATCAGGTCGGGCTTGGCGATCGGGCCAATTTCCGTGCGCACCCATGTTTCCAGTTCCTTGCGCAACGCTTCGGTCGGCTCTTCGCCGGCCATCAGCGTGACATACGCGTAGATGCCCTGTCCCTTGATGTCATGCGGGTAGCCGACCACTGCGGCCTCGGCCACCTTGGCATGGGCGACAAGGGCGGATTCGACCTCGGCGGTGCCCATGCGGTGCCCCGAGACGTTGATCACGTCATCGACGCGCCCGGTGATCCAGTAATAGCCGTCAGCATCGCGGCGGCAGCCGTCACCGGTGAAGTAGTAGCCCTTGTATTGCTGGAAATACGTCGCCTCGAACCGGGAATGATCGCCCCAGACGGTGCGCATCTGCCCTGGCCAGCTGTCCTTGATGGCCAGCACGCCTGTGGCCTCGGTGCTGTCGATTTCCTTGCCGGATTCGGTTTCCAGAACAACAGGCTGCACCCCGAAGAACGGCACGGTGGCCGACCCCGGCTTGGTCGCGGTGGCGCCGGGCAGGGGGGTGATCAGGTGGCCGCCGGTTTCGGTCTGCCACCATGTATCGACGATCGGGCACGTGCCCTTGCCGACAACGTCGTTATACCAGTTCCAGGCTTCGGGGTTGATCGGTTCGCCCACGGTGCCCAGCAACTTGAGGTCCGACAAGTCGTATTTCGTCACATGGTCGTTGCCCTGACCCATCAGTGCGCGGATCGCGGTGGGGGCGGTGTAGAACTGGTTCACCTTGTGTTTTTCGCACACGGCCCAGAACCGGCCCGCGTCGGGATAGGTGGGCACGCCTTCGAACATCAGCGTTGTCGCGCCGTTGGCCAGCGGGCCGTAGACGATATAGCTGTGGCCTGTGACCCAGCCGACATCGGCGGTACACCAGAAGATATCGCCTTCGTGATAGTCGAACACGTATTCATGGGTCATGGACGCCCAGACCAGATAACCGCCCTGCGTGTGGACCACGCCCTTGGGCTGACCGGTCGAGCCGGAGGTATAGAGGATGAACAGCGGATCCTCGGCGTTCATTTCCTCGGCCGGGCAGTCGGCATCGACCTTCTCCAACTCTTCGTGGAGCCAGTAATCGCCGCTGGAGCGCCACGCGATCTGGTCGCCGGTGCGGCGCACCACAAGGCATTTCACGTCATCGACGTCATGCAGAAGCGCCTGGTTGACGTTGTCCTTGAGCTTGGTCTTGCGGCCACCGCGGGGTGCGGTATCGGACGTGATCACCAGTTTGGCGTCGCAGCCATTGACCCGCGCGCCAAGTGCATCCGGCGAAAACCCGGCGAACACGATCGAATGTATGGCGCCGATCCGGGCACAGGCCAGCATCGCATAGGCGGCCTCGGGGATCATCGGCATGTAGATCACCACGCGATCGCCCTTGGAGACACCAAGGTTCTTGATGACGTTGGCCATCTTGCAGACATGGTCGTGCAATTCGCGGTAGGTGATGTGCAAGGCATCGTCGCCCGGCTCGTCGGGTTCCCAGATGATCGCGGTCTGGTCGCCGCGCGTCGCAAGGTGACGGTCGGTACAATTGGCGGCCACGTTCAGGGTGCCGTCCTCGAACCACTTGATCGACACGTTGCCGAAATCGTAGTTGACGTTCTTGATCTTGGTGAAGGGCTTGATCCAGTCGATGCGCTTGCCGTGTTCGGCCCAGAACGACTCGGGATCGGTCACCGAAGCGGCGTACAGCTGGTCGTATTTCGCGGCGTCGATATGTGCCTTGGCAGCAAAATCGGCTGAGGGCGGATAGGTTTTATCGGACATATCTGACCTTTTCTTTCTTCTGTTCCGGACGGAAGGGTAGGGACCCGCCGACTTGTGTGCAACCACAGCGGCGGGCCGAGATCACGACGGTCTCAGATCGCGAGGTATTCTGCGCGCAGGTCCTCGTTTTCAAGGACTTCCGAGGCCGCACCGTCGAACACGATCGACCCGGTGTCGAGGATGATCGCACGGTCGGCGAGTTCCAGCGCGCGCACGGCGTTCTGTTCCACGAGGATCGTCGTCATGCCCTGTTCCTTGATGATGCGGAGAGTCTTTTCGATCTCGTCCACGATCACGGGGGCCAGTCCCTCGTAGGGTTCATCCAGCAGCAGCACCTTGATGTCCCGCGCCAGAGCACGGGCAACGGCCAGCATCTGTTGTTCGCCACCCGACAGCGTCGTGCCTTCCTGCTTGCGCCGTTCCGCAAGCCGCGGGAACAGTTCGTAGAGGCGGTCAATCGACCAGCCGATCGGTGGGGTGATCTGTGCCAGTTGAAGGTTTTCTTCGACGGTCAGGCCGGAAATGATGCGCCGGTCTTCGGGCACCAGCCCGATGCCGGCCACGGCCGCCTGATGGCTTTTCATCGAGTGCAATGGCTGATGATCCAGCCAAATTTCCCCATGGTTGACCTGCGGGCTGTCCATCCGCGCGATGGCGCGCAGCGTGGTTGTCTTGCCCGCGCCATTGCGGCCCAGAAGCGCCAGAATCTCGCCCTCGTGGACGTTGAAGCTGATGTTCTGGACGATGTAGCTTTCGCCGTAATAGGCCTGCATCTCCCAGATCGACAGGAAGGCCGGAGCGGTTTCGGCGTAGTTCTTGCCCTTTGAGAATTCCGGTTTGACGTTCATCTCTTGATCTCCTCTTTAAGCCGTCTCGCCAAGGTAGGCTTCGCGCACCTTGGGATGGCCCTTGATCTTTTCCGGCGTGTCCTCGACCAGCGGGGAGCCTTGCGCCAGAACGGTGATGCGTTCCGCAAGGCTGAACACCACATGCATGTCATGCTCGATGATCGCGATGGTGATGTCGCGCTCTTCCTTGATTTGCTTGAGCAGGTCGATGGTGTTGTTCGTATCTGCCCGCGCCATGCCGGCGGTGGGTTCGTCCAGCAGCAGAAGGCGCGGCTTTTGCGCCAGACACATGCCGATTTCGAGGCGCCGCTTGTCACCGCGGCTCATCGAGGCCGAGTGGAAATGGCGCTTGTCGGCCATGCCCAACTCTTCGAGCATATGTTCGGCCTCTTCGATGACTTCCTTCTCACTTGCGGTGTTTTCCACCGCATGCATCCGGAAAGATCCGTCGCGGCTGGCGAAGATCGGGATCAGCATGTTTTCCAGAACGGTCAGGTCGCCGAAGATCTCGGGCGTCTGAAACACGCGGGAGATGCCCATCTGGTTGATCTCGTAGGGTTTGCGCCCCAGCACTGACTGACCGTCGAACATCACGCTGCCGGTGTCCGGGATCAATTTGCCGATCAGGACGTTGAGCAGCGTGGATTTGCCCGCGCCGTTTGGTCCGATGATCGCGTGGCAGGAGTTTTCTGCCACGCTGAGGTTGACGTTGCCCAGTGCCTGAAGGCCACCGAAGCGCTTGTTCACGTCCTTGATTTCAAGAATGCCCATTGTCTGGCTCTCCTTATTCGGCGGGTTCGGTGGTGGATTTCTTGGCGCCTTCTTTGGCCTTTCGGCCCTTGAAGAGACGGGAAATCCGTTGACCCGCTTCGACCAGCCCGCCGGGCAGGAAGATGACGACGGCCATGAACATCAGGCCCAGTGTCAGGTGCCAGCCCTTGCCGATAAATGGATAGACCATGCTAACCACGAAATTCTCAAGCCCGTCAGGCAGGAAAGCGAACCAGGTGTGCAGGATGTCGGCGTTGATCTTGGACAGGATGTTTTCCATGTACTTGATCAGGCCTGCGCCCAGAACAGGGCCGATCAGCGTGCCGACACCGCCCAGAATGGTCATCAGAACCACCTCGCCCGAGGCAGTCCAGAACATGCGTTCCGGTCCGGCCAGAGGATCCATCGCCGCCATCAGGCCGCCGGCCAGCCCGGCATACATCCCCGAGATCACGAAAGCCGCAAGCATGTAAGGCTTGGCGTTCAGCCCGGTATAGTTCAGCCGTTGCTGGTTTGATTTAATAGCTCGCAGCATCATGCCGAAGGGCGACCGGAAAATGCGGATCGACAGGTAGAAGGCGATCAGCATCACGACGGCGCAGAAGTAATAGCCCGTCGAGAAGGTGAAGACCCAGTCACCCATGGCAAGTTCCGTGGAGCTCCGCATTTCGAGGCCGAACAGGCTGGGCACCGGAAGGTTGCCGTCTGCAGAGGCCTGCTGTCCCAGGATGCGGGGATCCTGCTGTGTCAGCTGCAGGCCGGTCTCGCCGCCAGTCAGGCCCTTCTGTAGAAGGCCCTGTTTGTCGGGGCCGTCCATGTCGGTTGCCAGCACCGAGTAGGCGAGTGCATAGGACATCATCGCGAAGGCCAGCGTCAGGATCGAGAAGTAGATGCCAGAGCGTCGCAGGCTGATATATCCGATGACGACCGCGAAAAGACCCGACATCACGATCGACAGGGCCAGCGCGGGGAGCACGTTCATGCCAAACAACTTGAACATCCACATGGCCGCGTAGGAGCCGACACCGATGAAGGCCGCGTGACCGAAGCTGAGATACCCGGTCAGGCCGAACAGGATGTTGAAGCCGATGGCGAAAATCCCGAAGATCACGAAGCGCTGCATCAGGTCCGGGTACCCGGCGTTGAATTGCGCCATGCCAGAACTCGCCGGGAAAGGGTTCAGAATGAAGGGTGCCAGCATCGTCAGGATAGCGACGAGGATCAGCAGCGAGGTGTCTTTCTTGTCCAGGCCGAACATGGCTTAGTCCTCCATCACGCCCTTGCGGCCCATCAGGCCCCGCGGACGTGTCAGCAGAATGATAATGGCAACCAGGTAGATGATGATCTGGT
>Ga0102938_10002549_pt1 | contig 13785 bp, 10 predicted proteins | sample SalPonR2_B_D2_MG_FD_84516 | JGI IMG/M metagenome (GOLD analysis project Ga0102938, IMG submission 84516) | Salt pond soil microbial communities from South San Francisco under conditions of wetland restoration - Salt Pond MetaG R2_B_D2_MG | ecosystem: Environmental > Aquatic > Marine >... | reverse complement strand
TCGCCCATCGCTCCCCGGCAGGTGCCGGACGACAATGCGGCGCTGGTGCCGGCGATGGCCTATCACGGCCTGGTGCCCGGGTTCACGGGCATGCTCGAGGCCTGCGACGGCGAGCTGGGTTGCTTCTACGACCGCGCTGCCGCGCTGACCGAGCTGGAGCCGGCGGCGCGGCGCGAGCGCCTGGCCGCCTATCGCTCTGTCGGTGACGTTATCGCTGAGTGATGCGTCCGGCCTCGCGCCGGTAGCGGGAATAGCGGGCGTTGCGCCCCGTCTTGCCGATGTACAGCGGCATGGCGGTCTCGAGGGAGCGGGGCCGGATGCCGAAGTGCCCGAAGCCGTCGCTGTCGCAGACGCTGGGCACCGTCAGGGACAGGTAGTTGTCCCAGGACAGCGGTTTGCCCGGCACGTACTCGAAGATGCGGGCCTGCAGCCGCGACGCCCATTCCGGCAGGCCGATAATGAGGCGGCGGATCTCCAGCGTGGCGCAGATGAGCTCGACGAGCTCGCGCAGTGTGTAGGTCCTGGGGCCGCAGAGTTCGAAGCGGGCCGACTCGGTCGCCGCATCGTCCAGGGAGAGGACGAATGCCTCGGCCACGTCGTCCACCGAGACCGGCGCGAAGCGCGAGTCCGGCATGGCCAGCGGCAGCACGGGCAGGAATTTCAGCAGGCCGGCGAAGCGGTTGACGAAGCCGTCGTCCGGCCCGAAGATCACCGAGGGCTGGAAGATGGTCCAGGCCAGCGCGTCGCCGCTGTCGCGCTCGATGATCTCCTCGGCCTCGCCCTTCGTGCGCAGGTAGTGGCTCGGGCCGGCCGGGCTGGCCTTCACCGCGCTCATCTGCAGCAGGCGTCCGACGCCTGCGGACCGGCAGGCCGCCACCACCTTGCGGGTGAGTTCGCGGTGCGCCGCGTCGAAGCCGTGGCCGCTGTGGCCGGACTCGTTCAGGATGCCCACCAGATTGACCACGGTGTCCTGTCCCTCGAACAGCCGCTCCAGGGCGGCCGGGTCGTGCACATCGGCAGCGACCAGCGTGACCGTGGGCAGCACCTTCAGGTGGCGGCCATTCTCCACGTTCCGGGTGGGCACCAGCACGCGATGCTGATCCGCGGCGAGACGCTCGACGATCTCGGTACCGACGAAGCCGGTGCCGCCCAGTACGCAGATGCGGTGCGTCATCGTCCGCTTGCCCCGGCCTGCGCCAGCGCCAGCCGCTCGCCCGGCGGCGGAACCGGCGGATGGAGCGCCGAGAGCCGTAGCTCACGGCCGGTGAGGCGCCAGCTGAAGATGCTGTCCGCCGTCAGGACGCGCTTGACGTAGCTGCGCGTCTCGGCGAACGGGATGGTCTCGATCCAGATGTCCGCGGGCAGCGAGCGGGCCTCCGGGAGCCAGCGCTCGACCCGGTGCGGGCCGGCGTTGTACGCCGCGGTGGCCAGCACAGGATTTTCGTCGAAGCGCTCGTAGACTTCGGCCAGATAGCGCGTGCCGAGCTGGATGTTGGCCGGCGGATCGATCAGCGTCGCATAGCCGCGCCAGCGCAGCCGCGCGCGCTGCGCCGTGCCGCGCCCCGTCGCCGGCATGAGCTGCATCACGCCGATGGCACCGGCGGACGAACGGATGTCCGCCATGAACAGGCTCTCGCTGCGGGCGATGCCGTAGGCCCAGGCCTCGCGGATGTCGGCGGCCGCGGCGTGAGTCTCGAAGTCCGTCTTCCATGGCAGCGGATAGCGCAGCCCGAGGTCGTCGTAGCGGCCGGCTTTCGCCGCGGTGGCGATCGCCCGGGAGTGCCAGCCCCAGCGGTGCGCGAGCAGCGCGGCCTGGGTCAGCCGGTGGTTGTCGAGTCCGGCCACGGCTTCGTTCCAGTCGCTGCGTCCCAGGCTCTCCAGCCCCACGTGGAACAGCTCGCCGGCCCGGCGGACGGCGGGATCGCGCGCCAGCGCCGCGAGGGACTCCTCGTCGGCCGGCAGCGGCGCATGGCCGAAGGCGTAGGGCAGGTCCAGCGCATCCGCGGCCAGGAAGCCGTGATAACTGCGTTCCGCGGCGAGTGCGCGCCACAGGGTCTCGGCAGCGGCCTGCTCGCCGGTGGCGGCCAGCGCCCGTGCGCGCCAGTAGCGCCAGACGTCCTCGCCGGCCATCTCGGCCGGCATCGCCTCGATGGCGGCCAGCACGTCCGGCCAGTCCTGACGGCGCAGCGCATCCCGGGTGCGCCAGGCAAGCACGTTGGCGGACGCAAGGTGGGCGGGGATCGCCTTCAGCAGACCCGGCGCCGCGGGCTCGCCCCGCAGGGCGGCGCGGATGCCGATGTGGCCCGCCACGTCCCAGCGCTCCCGGCCGGTCACGCCCAGCTGCGGCGCCAGCCGGCGCCAGAGTTCAGCCGCATAGGCGGGGTCACGGCGTGCCAGCGCCTCGACGCCCCAGAGCGCACGCGCCCGGACGGTCTCGTCGACGCCGGCCGGGTCCAGCCGCACGAGCTGCGCGGCGGGGTCGCTCTGCATGGCGATCCACGCCGCCGCCTCCCGCCGCGCGTCGTCGTCCAGCTCCCTTGCCAGATAACGGGCGAGCCGGAACTCGCGGGCGTCGATGGCGAGCGCGAACCGCTGCCGGTAGCGTTCGGCGTCCAGCAGACCCTGAGCGCGCATGGCCTCGAACACGGGATCGCATTCCCGGGGCTGGCTCCGGCCCGCCAGCCACAGGCGCTCGACGTCGTTCTCCGTGTAGCGATGACCGGCTTCCGACAGGCTCCGGGCCCGTGCCGCGGTGCAGTCGAGTGCAGTGATGCCGGCGTCCGCGTAGCGCTCCCCATACAGCTTCAGGAAACGGGGCCAGTCGCTCCGTCGCGCCAGCTCGTGGATCCAGCGGTCGGCGAGCCGTCGGGCGGGCGGCAGCTGAGCATGTTCCCGCAGGAAGGTCTCCACGGCCGCCGCATCCGCACGGCGGATCGTCGCCTGCAGCCAGGCCGCGCGCAGATCGGGCCAGAGGGGATAGTCGCGCAGCTCGGCGGCGGCCGCTTCCGCCGCCGCCCATTCCCCTTCGCGGGCCTCGGCGTAGACCGAGGCGAACAGCTGTCGCCGGGCCTCGATGCCGTCACCGGCGGCCGGCGAAGCTGCTGGCGTTACGCTCGTTGCAGCCAGGGCAGCGAGCGCGCCGAGCGCGACGAGGGCGCCGAGGGCAGCCGGGGCGAGGAAGCGGACGGGAAGAGTGCGCGAGCCGTGCATGCTGAGAACATACTCAGCGGCTCGCGCGGAGGCAAGGTGAAAAAAAAGGCCGGCCTGCAGCGGCTGCAGACCGGCCTCGATGAACGGACCTCGCTGAAAGGACCGCGATGAAAGACCTAGCGTATCTGCAACAGCAGCACGCGGTCGCCGCGGATGACCTTCAGGAACAGGATCCGTCTGTCGCCGACCGCCTCGCGCAGTTCCGTCATGTTGGAGACGGGGCTGCGGTTGACTTCGACGATGATGTCTCCGGGCCGGAGGCCGCGCTGGGCTGCCGGGCTGCCGGCCTCGACGGTAACCACTTCCACGCCGTCGGCGTCGGGCCCGGTCGCCGGTGCGAACTCGGCACCCTCGAGACCGGGATGCAGCTCGACGCCGGCGCTGCTCATCGTGGCGTTGCGGTCGTCCAGGATGGCGGTCACGGTTTTCTCCCTGCCGTCGCGCAGCAGCCGGATTTCCACCTCATCGCCGGCGCGCAGCAGGCCGATGGTGTTGCGCAGCTCCGTGCCGCTCGCGATCGGCTCGCCGTTGGCCTCGACGATGATGTCGTCCACCTGGATGCCGGCCTGTTCGGCGGCGGAGCCCGGGTTCACGGACTGGACCAGCGCGCCGCGGACGTCGTCGAGGCCGAGCGCCTCGGCGGTATCCTCGTCGACGGTGCTGATCTGCACGCCCAGCAGGCCGCGCCGCACCTCGCCGTATTCCAGGATCTGGCGCATGATCGCGTTTGCCATGTTGGACGGCACGGCGAAGCCGATGCCCACGTTGCCGCCGGAGCGCGAGATGATCGCCGAATTGATGCCGACCAGCTCGCCGCGCAGGTTCACCAGCGCGCCGCCGGAATTGCCCGGGTTGATCGAGGCATCCGTCTGGATGAAGTCCTCGTAGCCGTCCGGATTCAGCCCGAAGCGACCGAGCGCGCTGACGATGCCCGAGGTCACCGTGTGCTGCAGCCCGAACGGGTTGCCGATGGCGATGACGAAGTCGCCGACCTCGAGGACGTCGGAATCACCAATAGGCAGCTCCACGAGCCCGTCTTCCTCGACTTTCAGGATTGCGATGTCCGTGCCGGGATCGGAGCCGATGATCTCGGCGTCCAGCGTGCGGTCGTTGAACAGCGTGATCTCGATATCGTCCGCACCGTCCACCACGTGGTGGTTGGTGATGATGTATCCGTTGTCCGCATCCACGATCACGCCGGAGCCCGCACTCTGCATCTGACGTTCGCGCGGCTGCTCGTCTGGCAGCCCGAAGAAGCGGCGGAAGGGGTCGTTGTCGTGGAAAGGGGTGCGCATCTCCACGGTGGCGCTGACGCGGATATTCACGACGGCGGGAGAGACGCGCTGGACGAGGGGTGCGAGGCTGGGCACCTTCTCGTCGTCTACGAGCTGGGGCAGGGCCGCCCAGCCGGGGCCTGCCAGGCCGACCGCCAGGATGAGGGTTGCCAGGACGCTATGTCTTGTCATGCGATGAGTTCCTCTGTGCGAAATGGATGTCGCTGAACGGCGCAGGCAGTGCGGTGGGGGGCTCTACGGGTCATCCCGGGCCCGACCTCCCGAATCCATCATGAAGGCCCATGATGGGATGCGTCCAGCAAAGACAACGGCGGAGACCGTTTGGTTCCGGTCTCCGCCGTCCGTGCCACGCCCGTCGGGCAGGGACTCGCCGTGCCCGACGCCGGCCTCATTCGACCGTCACGTCGATGCGGCGCGGCGTCACCTTGGGCTGCTTGGGGATGCTGATCTCGAGCGCGCCGTGCGTGCTCTTCGCGGTGATGCTCTCGGCATCGGCGGTCTCCGGCAGCGTGAAGCGGCGGAAGAAACTGCCGCTGACCCGCTCGACGCGGCGGTAGCCGTTCTGCTCGTCCCGGTCGCTGAACTCGCGCCTGCCGCTCAGCGTGAGCACCCCGTTCTCCATGCTCACCTCGATGTCCTTGGGATCGACGCCCGGTACATCGGCGGTGAGGACGAAGCGGTCGGACTCCTCGCTGATGTCGACGGCGGGGATCCAGTCGGCGATGGCGGACGAACTCTCCGGGTCCGCCGGCACGCGGCCCGCCATCAGTTTGTCGAGATCGCGGTGGAGCCGGTTCACCAGGCTCCAGGGTTCGTAGGTTACAAGGCTCATAATCGACCTCCTCGTTGCTCGTCGGGCGCTCTGCCCGCTCGTGTTCGATGAAGCCGAAATGCGGATCGGACCGCGGTTTTTCAAGTGGTTCCGACGTCCGGAAAACCGTCTGCGGAGCGGTTAGGGATGCTCTCGCCGTGCGCACAAGATATTGTGTCACTGATATGACACCCCGCCGTGCAGAAAATACCCGGATTTTAAACCGATTTTTGCGATAGATCCGGTAATTGATTGATTTCACGACTGTTTTATTGCCAAAAAAGTTTCGGTTTTTCCCTTGACAGCGGCCCCTCACGGTCCTAATCTAACGACTCGCAGACACAACATCTTGTGTCTCGCAAAACAAGCATAAACCTTGCTTCAGGGCAGGTATCCGGCTCGTTCGCGCCGGATATCAGGGGGTTCTTGTGCGGCGTTCTGGCCGCCGCATTTGACAGAATATACCGCCGTTCAGGCACTTGGCCGACGGCCCGGCTTTTGGGGGTTCGCGTACGATGAAACCGGCAGAGATGATGGCACCGACCGCAGTCTCGGAGATCGCTTTCCAGGATGCGTCTATCGACATCTGGGATTCCAAATACAGGCTGAAAGCCAAGGACGGCACGGAGATCGATGCCTCGGTCGATGCCACCTACCAGCGGGTGGCCCGCGCACTGGCCGACGTGGAGCCGGCCGACCGCCGCGAGCACTGGTACGAGCGCTTCCTGTGGGCGCTCAGGAGCGGCGCCATCCCGGCCGGCCGCATCACCTCCAATGCGGGCGCCCAGGCACACAAGCCGGCGACGTCCACGATCAACTGCACGGTGTCCGGCACCATCATGGACTCGATGGACGACATCCTGAACAAGGTGCACGAAGCCGGCCTGACGCTGAAGGCGGGCTGCGGCATCGGCTACGAGTTCTCCACCCTGCGGCCGAAGGGCGCGTACGTGACCGGCGCCGGCGCCTATACCTCCGGACCGCTGTCGTTCATGGATATCTACGACAAGATGTGCTTCACGGTGTCGTCCGCGGGCGGCCGACGCGGCGCCCAGATGGGCACCTTCGACGTGGGCCACCCCGACGTGATGGACTTCGTGCGCGCCAAGCGGGAGAACGGCCGCCTGCGCCAGTTCAACCTGTCGCTGCTGGTCACCGACGAGTTCATGCAGGCCGTGAAGAACGACGACGACTGGCAGCTGGCCTTCCCCGTCTCCGTGGACGAGGCGGAGCACGACGAACTCGACCTCGGCGACCGGGAGCAGTTTATCTGGCGCGAGTGGCCCGGCGGCGGCGACTACGTGCAGGACGAGAGCGGTCTGGTGGCCTGCCGCATCTACAAGACGGTGCCCGCGCGGCGGCTGTGGGACATGATCATGGCCTCCACCTATGATTTCGCCGAGCCCGGTTTCGTGCTGATCGACCGGGTGAACGAGATGAACAACAACTGGTGGACCGAGAACATCCGCGCCACCAACCCCTGCGGCGAGCAGCCGCTGCCGCCGTACGGCTCCTGCCTGCTGGGCTCGGTCAACCTGACCAAGTTCGTGGTTTCGCCGTTCACCGACGAGGCGCGTTTCGACTGGGAGGAGTTCAGCGAGGTGGTGAAGGTCTTCACCCGCATGCTGGACAACGTCGTCGAGATCAACGGCCTGCCGCTGGGCGAGCAGCGCAACGAGATCACACGCAAGCGCCGCCACGGCATGGGCTTCCTGGGGCTCGGCTCCACCATCACCATGATGGGCATGAAGTACGGCGAGCCGGGTTCCGTGGAGTTCACCGAGAGGGTGGCAAAGCAGCTTGCGATCTCGGGCTGGGAGACCGGCCTGGAACTCGCCCGGGAGAAGGGGCCGGCGCCGATCATGGAAGAGGAGTTCGAAGTGACGCCGGAGATGCTGCGCAAGCGGCCGGAGATGGCCGCCGACGGCATCCGCCCCGGCGATCGACTGCCCGGCCGCGTGCTGCACGCGCGCTACAGCCGGTACATGCAGAAGGTCGCCGCCGAGTCCCCCGAACTGGTGCAGGAACTGGAACGGGTGGGCGCCCGCTTCACCCATCACAGCTCCATTGCGCCGACGGGCACCATCTCCCTGTCGCTGGCCAACAACGCCAGCAACGGCATCGAGCCGAGCTTCGCCCACCACTACTTCCGCAACGTCATCCGCGAGGGGCGCAAGTCCAAGGAAAAGGTGGATGTCTTCTCTTTCGAGCTGCTCGCCTACCGGGAACTGATAAATCCGCGCGCGATGCCTCATTCGGAGTCGCCCGAAGAGAAGCTGCCCGAGTATTTCATCACCTCGGACGACGTGTCGCCGAAGCAGCACGTGGACATCCAGGCGGCGGCCCAGAAGTGGGTGGACTCGTCCATCTCGAAGACGGCGAACGTGCCCACCGAGTATCCCTACGAGGAATTCAAGGACATCTACCTCTACGCCTACGAGCAGGGCCTGAAGGGTTGCACCACCTTCCGCTTCAATCCGGAGGCCTTCCAGGGCGTGCTCGTGAAGGAGCAGGACCTGAAGAACACCACCTACGTCTTCGAACTGGACGACGGCAGCACGGTGGAGCTGAGGGGCGACGAGGAGATCGAGTACGACGGCGAGATGCATACCGCCGCGAACCTGTTCGACGCGCTGAAGGAAGGCTACTACGGCAAGTTCTGAGCGCGGAGCTGGCAAGGATTGATGCGGCCCCGCCGCGGCGGGGCCTGACGAGGAATCGAACAATGGCTGCAAAGAAGATAGACAGGAAGATCGTCGGCTACTCCGTGAAGAAGCCGGAGGACAAGGCGGAGAAGAAGCGCGCCTACGAGGTGGAGCAGGAGGGCGACGGCGCCACCGTCATCCGCATGCACGAGCGGCTCGAGCGCCCCGAGGTGCTGATCGGCTCCACCTACAAGGTCAAGACGCCGGTCTCGGATCACGCGATGTACGTCACCATCAACGACATCGTGCTGAACGAGGACACGCCCCACGAGCAGCGCCGGCCGTTCGAGATCTTCGTCAACTCGAAGAACCTCGACCACTATCAGTGGATCGTGGCGCTGACCCGCATCATCTCGGCGGTGTTCCGCAAGGGCGGCGACGTGACCTTCCTGGTGGACGAGCTGAAGGCCGTGTTCGATCCCCGCGGCGGCTACTGGCAGCCGGGCGGCAAGTTCATGCCTTCCATCATCGCCGAGCTGGGCCACATCGTGGAGAAGCACCTGCACACCATCGGCCTGCTGAAGCCGGCCGGCCCGGACGAGCACCAGCAGAAGCTGATCGCCGAGAAGCGGGCGGAATTCGAGGCCCGCGCGGCGCAGACCGACGCCTTCTCCGAGAGCGAGTTTCCGGAGGGCGCGCAGCTCTGCGCCAAGTGCAACGTGGCCGCCGTCATCATGATGGACGGCTGCATGACCTGTCTGAGCTGCGGCGAGTCCAAGTGCGGCTGAGTGCCGCGTAAAGGGACGCTCTCTTTGCTAACATGCCGGGCTTCCGAGGTTTCCCCGGCGGCAAGCTCGTGACCCTGCAGATACCAGACTTCTCCGGCGCCCGTCTCCTGGTGGCCGGGGACCTCATGCTCGACCAGTACTGGTTCGGCGCCACCGGCCGCATCTCGCCGGAGGCGCCCGTGCCCGTCGTCCATGTTCGCGACGGCGAGGAGCGGCCGGGCGGCGCCGCCAACGTGGCGGTGAACCTGGCCGAGCTCGGCGCGCCCGCCGCGCTGGTGGGCATCGTCGGCGCCGACGAGGCCGCCGGGCGTCTCGAGTCTCTGCTGGCGGAGCGGGGCGTTGACTGCCGTTTCGCCGTCTCGCCGGCGGCGCCTACCACGACCAAGCTGCGGGTACTCTCCCGCGGTCAGCAGCTCATCCGCCTGGACCGGGAGGAGACCGCGACCGGGGTTGCCGTCTCGGTGCGGGAACCGTTCGTCGCGGCGCTGCAGGGTGTCGGGCTCGTCATCCTCTCCGATTACGCCAAGGGGGCGCTGCAGGAGGTGGGCCAGCTGATCGCCGCCGCCCGCGAGGCCGGCGTCCCGGTGCTGGTCGATCCCAAGGGAACCGACTTCGCGCGTTACCGGGGCGCCACGCTGCTGACGCCGAATCAGGCGGAGTTCGAGGCGGTGGCCGGCGCGGCGCGGGACGACGAAGACCTGCTGCGCCGCGCCCGGCTCATGCTCGACGAACTCGATCTGGAAGCGTTGGTGATCACCCGCAGCGAACGCGGCATGCTGGTGGTGGAGCGCAGCGGGGAAGCGCAGTTTCTGTCCACCGAGGCCCGGGAGGTCTTCGACGTGACCGGCGCCGGCGATACGGTCATCGCCACCCTCGGCGCGGCGATGGCCGCGGGCTCCACGCTGGGTGAGGCGGCGGCGCTGGCAAACCTCGCCGCCGGGCTGGTGGTGCGCAAGATCGGCGTGGCCGGGGTCACCCCGTCCGAACTGAGGGTTGCACTGCACCGGCGCGGCAAGGGCGGCCGCGGCATGGTGGACGAGGCGGCGCTGCTCGAGTTCGTGAGCGAGGCGCGCAGCCGGGGCGAGCGCGTCGTGATGACGAACGGCTGCTTCAACATCCTGCATGCCGGCCATGTCACCTATCTGGAGGAGGCCAAGTCGCTCGGCGACCGGCTGGTGGTGGCCGTGAACACGGATGACTCCGTGCGCCGCCTTAAGGGCGAGGGTCGGCCCGTGAACCCGGTGGAAGACCGGATGGCGGTTCTCGCAGGATTGGCGGCCGTCGACTGGGTGGTGCCCTTCGCCGAAGAGACCCCTGCCCGCCTGATCGAGGCCGTGCTGCCCGAGGTGCTGGTGAAGGGCGGCGATTATCGGCCGGAGCAGATCGCGGGCGGCCCGGCCGTGCTCGCGGCCGGCGGCGAGGTGCGCGTGCTCGCGTTTCGCGAGGGTCGGTCCAGCTCCCGCATCATCGAGTCCATCCGCGGCCTGCGCTGAGGCCGGAAGCGCCAAGGTGAGATTCGCCTACCAGCTGCTGGTCTATCTGGCCACGCCGTTCGTCTTTCTCTTCTGGCTGTGGCGCGGCTTCACCCGCAAGGGCTATCACGACCGGCTCGGCCAGCGCTTCGGCTTCGGCTTCCCTGACATCCGTTCCGGGTCGGTCTGGATCCATGCGGTCTCCGTCGGCGAGGTGCAGGCCGCCGCACCGCTGATCAAGGCGCTGAAGGACCGCATCCCGTCCCGGGCCCTCGTGGTCACCACGGTGACTCCCACCGGCGCCGAGCGGGTGCGCCGCCTGTTCGCCGACGAGGTGGTGCACTGCTTCGCGCCTTTCGAGACGCCGGGGGCGGTGCGCCGCTTCTTCGACCGCATCCGCCCCGAGCTGGCCGTGATCATCGAGACGGAACTCTGGCCGAACCTGTACGCCGAGTGCGGCCGGCGACGGGTGCCGCTGGTGCTGGCCAGCGCGCGGATCTCGCCCCGCTCGGTAGCGCGCTACCGCCACCTGACGCCGCTGTTCCGCGAGGCGCTGTCCCACGGCATCATCATCGCCGCCCAGAGCGAGCAGGACGCGCAACGCTTCCGCGATCTCGGGGCGGCCCCGGCGCGCACCTTCGTGACCGGCAACATCAAGTTCGACGTGGAGATCGACGAGAGCCTCGCGGCGCGCGGCCGCGAGTTCGCGGCGGAGCGCTTCCCCGGCCGCAGCGTCTGGATCGCGGCCAGCACCCACGCGGGCGAGGAGGAGATCGTGCTCGCCGCCCACCGGCGCCTGCTCGCCGCCGTGCCGGACGCGCTGCTGGTGCTCGTGCCCCGGCATCCCGAGCGCTTTCCCGCCGTCGCCGAAATGATCCGGGAGCAGGGCCTCGACTACGTCAGCCGCACCGGCGGCGAGCGGTGCAGCGCTGAAACCCGCGTCTTCCTGGGCGACACGATGGGCGAGCTGCCCCTGTTCTATGCCGCGTCGGATATCGCCTTCGTCGCCGGCAGCCTGGTGCCCATCGGCGGACACAACCTGCTGGAGCCGGCTTCCCTGGGGCTGCCCATCCTCACCGGCCCGCACCTGTTCAATGCCGAGGACATCGCCGCCATGTTCGCGGATCAGGGCGCCTCCCGGGTGGTCGCCGACGCGGCGGAGCTCGCTGCCGCGCTGGAGGGGCTGTTCGCCGACGAGACGGGGCGCCGGGAGATGGGCGAACGCGCGCGGCGGCTGCTGCTGGACAACCGGGGTTCGCTCAGGAGTCTGCTGGAGCTGCTCGAGCCCCTGACCCGGCGGTTCAACGGCTGAACCGGACCCGGCGTCAGTCGCTCATCTCGCTCCGGGGCACGAGGATGGAGTCGATGTCTTCCAGATCCTGGATGCGCAGGATGCCGGCCGCCTGCTTCAGACTGAGGACGTTCAGCAGATAGTCGTAGCGCGCACGGCGGTAGTTCGTGCGGGCCGAGAAGACCTGCTGCTGTGCGTCCAGCACGTCCACGGTGGTTCGGGTTCCCACCTCGAAGCCGGCCTCCGTCGCTTCCAGCGCCGTCTTCGCCGAGGAGACGGCCTGGCGGAGCGCCTTCACCCTCGAGATCTCCGCCAGCACGCCCAGGTAGGCGTCCCTGGCCTGGCGCTCGGTCTCCCGGGCCACCCGCTGCAGCTGTTCCCTCGCCGCGCGATGCAGGTGAACCGCCTCGCGCACCTGGGCCGATGTCCTGCCGCCGGAGAACAGCGGGATGCGGAACTCCAGCGCGATGCTGTCCGAGGTCTGGTTGTTGAAGACGTCGTTGAAGGGCCCGCCCTCGTTGGAGCGCTCGAACTCCCGGTCGAAGTCGCTGCGCGTGGCGACGAGATCCAGTGTCGGGTAATGGCCCGAGCGCCGGGAGTCGATCTCCTGGCTTGCGATTTCGGCGTTGAGCCGTGCTGCGATCAGGGCCAGATTCTGTTCGAATGCGGTGTCCACCCAGTCGTCTTCTTCCGCCGGGTCCGGCGTCTGCAGCGCGAGCTGCTGCCCCGGCGTCTCCAGGTCCTTCAGGTACTCGCCGGTGATCTCGCGCAGGAACTCGCGCGACGAGGCGAGCTGACGCTTGGCGGCGATCTCCTCGGCGATGGCCTGGTCGTAGGCGGCCTGGGCCTCCTGCACATCCGTGATGGCGATCAGCCCCACTTCGAAGCGCTGCTGCGCCTGTTCCAGCTGGCGGTCGATGGCGCGCTTGCTGGCCTGGGCGGCCTCCAGCGCGTCTTCTGCGGCGAGCACGTCGAAATAACGGGTAGCCACCCGGACGATCAGGTCCTGCTGGGCCGCCTCGAAGTCCGCCTCGGCGCGAGCCACCTGCTTGCCGGCCTGCTTCAGGCCCACGAACTGGTCCCAGCGGAACACGGTCTGGCGCAACTCGATCTGCCACTGGGTCGTCTCGATGCTCTCATCCTGAAAGTCACTCGTGACGGTGATGGTTTCACCGGTCGGCGTGACCTGCTGGAAGGCGGATGCGCCCTCGGCCGTGCCGCGGCTCTCGCTGGCCGAGGCGGACAGCTGGGGCAGCAGCAGGCCGCGCGCCTGGGGCACCGCCTCTTCCGTCGCCCGCCGATTCGCCTCCGCCTCGCGAATGAGGGGGTCGCTCTGCAGCGCGCGCTGGTAGACCTCGAGCAGGGACTCGGCCCCGGCCGGCAAGGCGGCGAACAGGACCGCCAGCGGCAGGAGCAGCCTGGATCTGCGGATATCCATCGTTCTTTTCGTATCCTCGTTGTGCGGAGCAGGTGTTTTAGTCAGGTATATCACTATAGCACCGGTCTCCGGCGTCTCTCAATAGCGGGCATGGACCCCCGCTTAGTAGCGGGGCATGGACAAGTCCACCTCCGTCGCCCAGGCATCGATGCCTCCGGCCACATTCACCACGCGCCGGAATCCGTGTTCCTGCAGCCAGGCGGCCACCCGGTAACTGCGCATGCCGCCGTGGCAGAGTACGGCCAGCGGCCGCTGCGGATCCAGCTCGCGGTGGCGGATGGGGACCTGGTTCATCGGGATGGCGACGGCGTCCGGAAGAGACACTATGCCGAGTTCCCACGGCTCGCGCACGTCGAGCACCTGCCAGTGCTCGCCCCCGCGGATGCGTGCGGCCAGATCGGCCGGCCTCAGCTCTTCCACCATGGCAGGATCTCCCTCGTCACCGGCGGCCGGCGCGGCCCTGATCAGAAGCGGAACCCGGACGGGGGCGTCGCATTACGCAGCGGCTTCAGGACCGTCTCGAACAGGCTCTCGCGGCTCCATTCGTTCTCGCCGGTGCGCGTGATCAGGAGGGCCTCCATGACCGGTGCCTCGCCCACTACCAGGAACAAGCGTCCGTCCATGGCCAGCGCATCGGCGAAGCGCTGCTCGAAACGGGGCACCGAGCCGGTCACCGCGATGGCGTCGAACTCGCCTGCCGGCAGCTCCTGCATGGCGTCCATGGTCAGGAGCTCCGTATTGACGATGTCGGACTCCCGCAACCGGTCGCCCGCGGTGGCGACGAAGTCGGAATAGCAGTCGACGCTGACCACGTGTTCGCCCAGACGCGCCAGGC
>Ga0102938_10002546_pt1 | contig 13794 bp, 7 predicted proteins | sample SalPonR2_B_D2_MG_FD_84516 | JGI IMG/M metagenome (GOLD analysis project Ga0102938, IMG submission 84516) | Salt pond soil microbial communities from South San Francisco under conditions of wetland restoration - Salt Pond MetaG R2_B_D2_MG | ecosystem: Environmental > Aquatic > Marine > Intertidal... | reverse complement strand
GCCTCCTTGGTGCAGCCGGGCGTGTCATCGCGTGGGTAGAAATAAACCACGACGGGCTTGCCTTGCAGGTCAGACAGTTTGACTTTGTCGCCCGAATCCGTCGCCAGCGTGAATGCGGGAGCTTTCTTGCCGGGTTCGATCCAATCAGCCATGAGATTTCGATTCCTAATTCAAAAAAAGGTGTCGGCGGGTTGCCATCTGGTCCACAAAGTTTTACCCCGTTGCCAAGGTTTACCGCAGGTGGTGCGTGACAGATTGCCTGCAAAGGCGTATTTTCTGGGGTCCATACCGATCGTGCGTTTCCCTTTTCGTTATCCGACACTCCCAAGCAAATTCGTGGCCCAGTCCTCATCGCCCTCACCGCCTGACCCGCAGCATCCGTCCGAGTCCGGGACTCCGCCGCCATCGAAGTCGAGGTCCGGCTACGGTTCGGCGACGGACTGGATGACGACCACCTCTTGGGCGATTCGCCCGCTGGGGCTCGACGGCAGCCGACAACTGGCTCGCGCGGCGATGAAGGTGGCGCTGGAAAACAACGCCGTCGATGCGGTGGTGTTGGATGTCAGCGAGCAATCGGCCGAGTTCGACTTCTTTTTGATCGCGACGGGCAGCAGCCGACGTCAGCTGCATGCGATCAGCGAACAGATCGACGACGTCTTGCAGAAAGATCTGGGCGATCTGCGGATGGGCATCGAGGGATACCAGGAAAGCAGCTGGATCGTGCTGGACTATGGCAACGTCGTGATGCACCTGTTCGATGAAGAGACGCGTGAATTCTATGACCTGGAAGCCTTGTGGGCCGACGCGACGTTCCTGCGTCCGGCGGACCTGGGGCTTCACGAGGACGGTTCGGAAGCCGACACGAGCGACGGAGACGGCGCGTAGTCATCATGCACCTACCTGAATTGATTCAGCAACGTCTCCGCGCGGCTTTAGAAAACATCACCGAGACGCCCGACGAGTTCGCCGGAATGATCCGGCCGACCGGTGACCCCAAATTCGGTGATTATCAATGCAACGCCGCGATGCCGTTGGCCAAACGCTTGGACGGCCGAAACCCACGTGAGGTCGCGGCCGACATTATCGAAAAATTGACGGTCGATGATTTTTGCGATCCGCCAACGATCGCCGGCCCCGGCTTCATCAACTTGAAAATCAAGGACGATTGGATCACCACGCGAATCGTCGACATGATCGGCGACCCCCGCTGTGGGGTCGCCAAGACCATGCGGCCGCGTCGCATCGTCGTCGACTTTTCGTCGCCCAACGTCGCCAAACCGATGCACGTCGGACACATCCGCAGCACCGTCATTGGTGATTCTCTGGCCCGCACGCTGCGGTTTCTCGGCCATGAGGTGACGACGGATAATCATTTGGGCGACTGGGGGACTCAATTCGGCATCATCATTTACGGTTACAAGCATTTCGGCGATCCCGAGGTCGTCGCCGCCAATCCGGTTCCCGAATTGGCAAAGCTGTATCGCTTCGTCAATCAGATCAGCGAGTACCAGAAAGCGACGTCCCGGTTGCCCGATGCCGAGGCGTCGATCGGACAACTCACCGCCGAAAAAACGAGTGCCGAAACCGCCCTCGCGGAGGACGACGCGGCAGATGCGAAAGAGACGAAAAAGCGGAAAAAAGAAGTCGCCGCGATCCATCGACGCTTGGAATCCGCCCGTTCGACGGTGTCCGGATTGCGGGCCAAGGTGGAGGCGGTCCGAGCGGATCCGGAACTGTTACGCATCAGCGATCAACATGCTGACATTGCCAAGTCGTGTTTGCGGGAAACCGCAAAGCTTCACGAGGGGGATGCGGAAAACCGACGCTTATGGCAAGAATTCTTGCCACACTGCCGGCACGAAATCGACCGCATCTATGATCGCCTGGACGTGACCTTCGATTTAACGCTCGGCGAAAGTTTCTATCATGACGCCTTACCGGGGGTCGTCGAGGGATTAATGAAATCGGGTTTGGCCGTCGAAAGCGAAGGGGCGATCTGTGTTTTTCTGGAGGGCTTCGACGCGCCGATGATCGTCCGCAAGAAAGACGGAGCCTTTCTTTACGCGACGACGGACTTGGCGACCTTGCAATATCGCCGAGATCATTTCGATCCCGATGAGATTTTGTATGTCGTCGATACACGCCAAGGCGAGCATTTTGACAAATTGTTTGCCTTGGCGGCCAAGACCGGTCTGAGCGACATCCGGCTGGTGCATGTCAATTTCGGCACCGTTCTGGGGGCCGACGGACGACCGTTGAAAACCCGCAGTGGAACCTTGATCGGGCTAGAAGGATTGCTGGACGACGCCGTCGAACGCGCCACGCAGGTCGTTTGTGATCCCGAACGGTTGAGCCGAATGGAGCCGCCGATGGATCAGGACGAGCAAAATCACGTGGCCGAAACGGTGGGGATGGGCGCGATCAAGTTTGCCGATTTGAGTCACCAACGCACCAGCGACTACCGGTTCAATCTGGAGAAGATGGTTGCCCTGGAAGGCAACACGTCCACCTATGTTCAGTATTCTTACGCTCGGACACAGAGCATCCTGCGCAAGGCCGAACTTGATGAGAATGCGGTCGTCCGCCGGTCGGAGGAACATGCTATCGAACTGAGCGACCCGAAGGAGCGAGATTTAGCGATTCGTCTATTGCAATTCGAGGAAGCGTTGGCGGCGGTCGATCAAGACCAAGCGCCTAATCATCTGACCGAGTATCTATTTGAAACGTCGCGTGCTTATGCGGTCTTCAACGAGAATTGCCCGGTCTTGAAGGCTCCGACGCCCGTCAGTCGCACGACCCGTTTGGTGCTGGTCATGCTTTGCGGACGCGTATTGAAATGTGGATTGGACCTATTGGGTATTGGTGTTGTGCCACGAATGTAAGCGTTGAGCTTGTTGACATTTGCTATCTATTGCATATTCTTTCAACAGTTACGGTTAGAAATTGTGTCCTAACCGATCAGCATCAGCATCCTGTCAAGGTTGCTGACGTGGCCAATCATCGAATCAGGAAATCAGCATGGCGAAGAAGAAATCGGGTCCCAACAAGTCCGCAGCAATTCGTGCCTATTACGAAGCGAACCCGAACGCAAAACCCAAGGAAGTGCAAGAAGGCTTGGAGGCCCAAGGTGTCAAAACCACGACCGCCTTCATAAGTACGATCCGCACAAACATGAAAAAGGGTGTCGGCGGTGGCCGTCGCGGTCGCCCGGCCAAAACGGGTGCCGGACCGGGTCGGCCCGCGGGCGGCACCAAGCGAAAGGGCGCCGGTCGCCCCGCCGCCTCGGCCAAAAAATCGAATGAGGTTTCGGTCGAATCCTTGCTCAAGGTCAAGGAAGTCGTTCAACAAATGGGCAGCGTCGACGAGGCTCGCGCGGCTTTGAACGCCCTGGAAAAATTGTTGCGTTAAGCGACCTATCGTTTTCAGCGTGACGGCGTTTTGTCGAAGACGGCCGTCACGCTCTTGGAGGAGTCACCGTCACGCCGGGCGTGATCGGCATTAGGGAATGAAAGCAAGGCTCGCATGATAAAAAATGCGAGGTCGGCGCGGGGCGATCATCGGCGAACCCCGCGACTCGGGGGGGGGTAGGCGAATCACGCGATCGCGGCGGCGGTCGCGCCGATGCCCGCCGCGATGATTCCGGCGGGAGTCCCCGCGGCGACGACGGTCCCGCCCTCGTCGGCCGCACCGGGGCCCAGGTCGATCAGGTAGTCCGCGGCCTTCATCAGCAGCGGGTTATGTTCGACGACGATCAGTGAATGTCCGTCGGCAATCAGCGCGTCGAAACAATCGACCAAACGGACGATGTCGGCAAAGTGCAGTCCGGTCGTCGGTTCGTCCATGATGAACAGAGTCCGTCGCCTAGTCTGTGACGCCAGAAAGGCCGCCAGTTTCAGTCGTTGGCCTTCGCCGCTGGACAAAGTCGTCGCGGGTTGTCCGAGCGAAATGTATTCCAAACCGACGTCGATCATGCGTTTTAAACGGGTTTGTACTTTCGCATGACCGCGAAAAAAGTGATAAGCTTGGACGACCGTCATGTCCAACACGTCAGCGATGGACTGATCGCGAAACTTGGCCTCCAAAATGTTTTCCCGAAATCGTGTGCCACGACAAGCCGGGCAAGTCATGCTGACGTCGGCCAGGAATTGCATGTCGACTTGCAGAACGCCCGCGCCTTCGCATTGCGTGCACTGTCCTTTTTCGCTGTTGAAACTGAAATGACCGGCGGTGAAGTTTCGGGTCCGGGCGGTGATCGTTTCGGCAAAAATTTTGCGAATCGGATCGAAAGCTTTCACGAACGTGACCGGGCAACTCCGCGCGCTGCGACTGATCGCGGATTGGTCGATCATCAAACAATCGTCGATCCCCGAAAGTCCGGTGAGTGATCCCCAGGGCAAGGAGGTGTTGCGGCCATCGCCGGACAATTTGCTGCCCAGTTTCTCGGCGACGGCCGGATACAACGTGTCGTGAATCAAAGTGCTTTTCCCGCTGCCGGAAACACCGGTGACGACACACAGCACGCCGCAGGGAAAATCGACGTCGATGTTTTTCAGGTTGTTCCCGCTGGCTCCCTCCAAGCGGATCCAGCCCCGCGGGGGGCGTGGTTGTCGATGCGTCAACGTGCGGCCGGCCGCGCGTTTTAGGAACGGCGCGGTGATGCTGTGTTTATTTCGCAACATTTGTTTGGGCGTTCCCTCGAACACGACTTCGCCGCCCGCGACGCCCGCACCGGGACCGATTTCGATCACACGGTCGGCCGAACGAATCAGGGTTTCATCGTGTTCGACGACCAAAACCGTGTTGCCGCGATCTCGCAGATTCAAAATCGACTCGGACAAGCGTAGGACATCCGCCGGGTGCAGGCCCGCGGTCGGCTCGTCCAGGACGTACAACATGTTGACCAGACTGCTGCCCAGCGCGCCGGTCAACGCCACCCGCTGCGTCTCGCCGCCGGAAAGCGTCCGCAGCGTCCGATTCAGTTGCAGATAGCCCAGGCCGACCGACGCCAAGAAACCCACGCGTTCGGTGATTTGATCGATCGGTTCGGCGGCGACATCACGTTGCCGCTTGTCCAGGGAAAGGGTGCGGAAGAATTCTCCGACCTGGTCGGCCCGCATCGCCATCACATCGGCGACGCAGTGCCGCCCGAACCGATAGGCCAAGGCCGTCGGTTTCAGACGTTTGCCCTCACAAGTCGGGCAGGGACGATAGCTGCGAAAACGTGAGGCAAAAATCCGCACGTGCATCTTGTATTTTTTTCGGTCCAGCCAAGCAAAGAAACCGTCCAGGCCACCGAAGTGTCGTTCGGGCACGCCGTGTTGAATCAGGTCCAAGTGTTTCTTTTTCAGCTTGGCAAACGGCACATCGACCGGCAGCCCGTAGTCGTCGGCCAAATCCAGCAATTCGTCCAGTTCATGAGAATAGGACGGCGTCGTCCAAGGCACGATCGCGCCGTCGCGGAGCGACAGCGACTTGTCGGGGACGACCAAATCCATGTCGACATCCACGACGTCACCGAAACCTTCGCAGGTCGGGCAGGCACCGAGCGGGTTATTGAAATTGAACAGTCGCGGCACCGGTTCGGGATATTCAATGTCACAGGCCTCACAGCGACGCGATCGACTGACGATGCGACGATGAAACAGGCGGCCGTCGATCGTTCGGACGTCGCCGGGTCCCGCCGGGCCGTCTGACGTTTCGGTCAACAGGATCGCTTTGCCGTAGCCTTCGGTCATCGCGGTTTCCAAGGACTCGGTCAACCGCGAACGTTCGTCCCGACTGCCGACGCGATCGACGACGACGGTGATCTCGGTGCCCCGGTTGCTGATTTTTTTGGCCAGCGTCTTGCGGTCTTCGTCGGACAACTGAAAGGTCTGATCGCCGACGATCAGACGCAGGTAGCCCTCTTGTTGGAGTCCCAACAGGATTTCGCTGGCGGCACGGCGATCGGGCAGCCAGACCGGAAAACCGATCATGGCCCGCCAGGTCCCGGGCCAAGTCTTCATCCGGTCGGCGACCGATTCGGGGTCGTCGGCGACGACGGCTTGATCGCACCGGTAACAAAACAGGTCGGCGGCTTTGGCGAACAACAACCGCAGATGGTCGGCGATGTCGGTCGCCGTGGCGACGGTGCTGCGGTTGGTCTTGGTGGTGCCTTTGCGGGTCACGGCGACGGCGGGCGGGATGCCGACGATTTCGTCACAGTCGGGCTTGTCCAGACGTTCCAGGTACTGTCTGGCGTAGGCGGAAAAGCTTTCGATGTAGCATCGCTGGCCCTCGGCATACAGCGTGTCCAGAGCCAGGGACGTTTTCCCGCTGCCGGACAAACCGCACACGACGACCAGGTTGCCGCGAGGAATATCGACGTCGATGTTTTTCAGGTTGTGAACGCGGCAGCCGCGGACTCGGATGGTTGTTGTCGACAATTCGGGTTCGGCGTGGTGATTCGGGCGAATGTTCGGGGGGCGGGCCGTCACGGCGGCCCTGAAAACGGGGGCGTTGACGCCCGGAATGAATCGGGTGAGACTTTGGCGACCCGATGGAGCTACAGCATGCGGCCGTGGCGGAACTGGCAGACGCGCTAGACTAAGGATCTAGTGCCCGTTTTAGGGCGTGGAGGTTCGAGTCCTCTCGGCCGCATTCGATTCTTTCTTTCAAGGACATTGTATGACCGCTGAGTCCGCCGATCGCGACGGGTCGACCGAGATTGATGCTACCGACGCGAAGCGTTTGTCGGAAGCTCGCACCAAAATTCGCGAACAACTGGGCAAGGTCATCGTCGGCCAGGACGACGTCATCGACGAAATCATGATCGGCCTGTTCAGTCGCGGCCACGTCTTGCTCGAAGGCGTGCCGGGGCTGGCCAAGACGTTGATGATCAGCACGCTGGCGCGGACGCTGGACCTGTCCTTCAGCCGGATTCAATTCACGCCGGATTTGATGCCCGCCGACGTGACGGGCACGGAGATCATCGAGGAGGATCGTGCCAGCGGGCATCGCGAGATGCGATTCATGCAAGGCCCGTTGTTCGCCAACGTCGTCTTGGCCGACGAGATCAACCGGACGCCGCCCAAGACCCAAGCCTCGCTGCTCGAAGCGATGCAGGAGCGTCAAGTCACCGTCGGCCGCACGCGTCACCCCCTGGACGATCCGTTCTTCGTCTTGGCCACGCAAAACCCGATCGAACAGGAAGGCACGTACCCGTTGCCCGAAGCGCAACAGGATCGCTTCATGTTCAAAATTTACGTCGACTATCCGAGCTTTGACGAAGAATTCGAAGTCGCTCGGCGGACGACCGGAACGATTCACGACGACGTCCAACCGGTTTTGGCGGCCGAAGAGATCATTCGCTTGCAAGATTTGGTCCGCCGCGTTCCGGTCAGTGATCACGTGATCCGCTACGCGTTGTCCGTCGTTCGCCAGACGCGTGTCGGCAGCGACGGCGTCCCGGACTTCGTCGACGAACTGGTCGGCTGGGGCGCCGGACCGCGGGCGGTTCAGTTTTTGATCTTGGGCGGCAAGGCGAGGGCTTTGTTGGAAGGTCGCTTCCACGTTCAAGTCGAAGACATCCAAGCCTTGGCCAAACCCGTTTTGCGACATCGCATGGTGGTCAACTTCGCCGCCGAAAGCGAAGGCACCGGCAGCGACGAAGTCATCGACCGGATCCTGCAAGTCACTCCCGCCACCGAGGACGAATTGTCACGCGATGTCCGGTTCCAAAAGATATTTGCGTCCTGAGGTCACCACGCGGATCCGCCGCTTGGAATTGACCGCCCGGCGGGTCGTCGAAGGTTTCCTCAGCGGGATGCACCGCAGCCCGTATTTCGGTCAGTCGATCGAGTTCTTGCAGCACCGGCAATACGTGCGGGGCGACGAGATTCGGCACATCGACTGGAAGGTGTACGCACGCCAGGACCGTTTGCACATCAAGCAGTACGAGGAGGAAACGAACCTGCGGCTGCAGTTGATCGTCGACCGTTCGGCCAGCATGGCTTACGGCGACGGCGAATCCAACAAGTTCGATTACTCGGCGTCCGTCGCCGCGTCGCTGGCCTACCTGGCCCTCCGGCAAAAAGACGCGACCGGGCTTTTCACGTTCGACACGAAGGTCCGTGACAACGTGCCGGCGCGGAGCAACCAGCAACAACTGACGCGGATTCTGGCGGCGTTGGACAGCGTGGGTGCCGACGGACGCACCGATCTGAAAAAGGTCGCCGCCGAAGTCGCCCAGACCATTCCGCGCCGCGGACTGGTCGTCGTGATCAGCGATCTTTTGGGCGTCGATTCGCTGATGGACGGTTTGCAGGTCCTCCGTTCGCGAGGGCACGACGTCGCGCTGTTCCACGTCTTGCACGATCACGAAATCGACTTCGAATTCGACGGAGCGACTCGCTTCGAAGGGCTGGAAACCGACGACTTCCTGAACTGCAACCCGCGGGCCCTGCGCGAAGGTTACCTGGAAGCCCTGGAAACTTTCTTGGACAAGACTCGTAAAGCCTGTGGGCGGCTGCAAATCGATTACCTGCTGACCCGCACCAGCGAACCGCTGGACGCCGTGTTGGCAAAATTCTTGTCCGGCCGCGTCCGATTGCCCAAACTAAGGAAGTGACGCGTCGGGTTTGATTCCATCGACCCTCACCACTCCTCTTTCACCCGCCACCCCCGGCCCTGTCCTTGTTCCTGTACCCCGCCCTGACGATCGGATTCCTGTTTGTTGCGGTGCCGCTGTTGGTCCACTTGATCAACATGCTCCGGCATCGTCGTCAACGCTGGGCGGCGATGGACTTTTTGTTGGCCAGTTACCGCAAGCAGAAAAAATGGATCGTGCTGCGACAGATGTTGCTGCTGCTGACCCGCTTGGCACTGGCGGCGTTGCTGATCGCGTTGCTGGCCGGCTGGTCGGGCGGGCGAAAATTCTTCAACGTTTTGGGCGGGCAAACGACGCATCACGTCGTCGTTTTGGACGACAGTTATTCGATGGGCGACGACAGCGGCGGCGCCGCGGCGTATCAAACGGCTCTGCAGACGCTGTCGGATTTGACGCGGCGGTTGTCCTTGGAAGACGGCGAACATCAGTTAACGGTACTGCGTGCCAGCCGATCGGCGTTGGCGATCCGCGGCGGCGACGATTCCGGTGATACCGCTGCCGACTTGTCGGCGCAAACGATCACCGCCGACGCGCGGGTCATCAATCGGGTCATGGCGACCGCCGCATCGCCGCTTCGCACCGACGTCACGCCGGCGCTGGAGTTGGCCGGAAAACTGATCGACGCCAGCGACGCGGACGAACAGTACTTGTACGTGATCAGCGATTTCCGCGCGCGGGATTGGGGGCAACCGGATCGGATCGCGGAGCTGTTGCAAAGCGTCGAAGGCGACGCCAAGGTCCGCTTGGTCGACTGTGCGCTCGGTCCCGGCCCGAACTTGGCGATCACGGATTTGTCGCCGCGTCCCGACGTGTGGGTCGCCGGCGTGCCGGTGGTGGTCAACATGAAAGTGAAAAATTTCTCAGCCACCGTAGCCAGCAACGTGACCGTGGCGGTGCGTTTGGTGCTGTACGGCGACGACGTGACCACGCCGGATCCGGCGGCGACGCAAAGCGGAACCATCGATGCGATCCCGGCCTTGGTGATCGAATCGATCCAGCCGGGCGAGGAAGTCACCAAGTCCTTTCAGGTTTTCGTGGGCAAGCCGGGCACCCACGTGATCGAAGCGAATCTGCCCGAAGACGCGTTGGCCGCGGACAACCGCCGCATCTGCACGCTGCCGTTGTCTGACACCGAGCGTGTCTTGGTGATCGACGATGACGCAGACGGTCGCGGCGCGTATCACGTCCAATCGGTGCTGAACCCGGGCAGCCAAGTTCGCATCGGCGCGGTTCCCGAACGCCAACCGGTCAGTTTCTTGCGTTCGATCACCGCCGACGACTTGTCGGTTTATCGCGCGGTGTACCTGATCGACGTCCCGATGATCGGCGAAGAGACGGCCGCGGCGCTCGATCAATACGTGCGTCGTGGCGGCGGAGTGGCCTGGTTCCTGGGCGATTCGGTCGACCGCACCGTCTACAACCAAACCTTGTCGTCGGGCGGACGTTACTTGTTGCCGGCGAAACTCGATCAGGTCGTTCCCTTGGAATCGGCCGACGACGGCCCGGGCGTCGACGTGATGATGGGCGACGATCCGGAACTGATGCAGCCTCTGGCGGCCGCCGGCGACGGCGTCTTTTCGTTGATCGGATTGTCAAAGTCATGGACCTTCGAGTCGTTCGGTGACGACGCGGCGGCCGCCGGCGGTGAATCAAGCGAATCCGCATCCGAACCACGACCGCGAGTCCGCGTGGCTTTGAAACGCGGCGACGGTTTGCCGTTGGTCACGCGGCACGATTACGGGGCCGGGCGGATCATCACGGTGGCGGCGGGCCTGGACGGCGGCTGGACGAACTGGCAGGGCGATCCGACCTTTGTCGTCTTTCTGTTGCAAGCGAACGCCAGTTTGTGGAGCGCCGCGTCGCCGTCGACGTCTCGGTTTGTCGACGAAAGCATCGTCAGGGCGATGCCGAGTGAGCAATACGCCGACGAGGTGACCTGGTTGCCGGCGACGGGAGAGGCACCGCGGTTGCCGATCGAGATTCGCTCCGACGCGTTCATCGTCGATGACCAGGACGCCGACGGCGCGACCGCCTCGAGAACCTTGCGAATGGATCCCGCCGAGGCGATGGCCGACGGCGAATTGAATTTGGACGACTTGATCAATCCCGGTTTGGGGGAGTTGGTGTTCACGGAACTGGACGGTCGGACCACGATCACGCCGGTGGCCACGAACATTCGCGTGGGCGAAAACGATCTGGCTCGCGCCGCCCATGTGGAAATCTTGCGTGACTTGCCAGGCATCCGGGCCGAATTCGTCGACGTCGGCCAATGGAACGAACAAGCCAACCGAGCCGGCAGTTCGATGATCTCGTTGTTCTTGTTGGCGTTGTTGGCGGCACTGTTCGCGTTGGAGCAGTTTTTGGCGTCTTGGGCCAGCTATCACACCAGCGGAAAATCGTTGACGGACACCGGAAAGGCCGCGCACCGGCAATCGGCAGCCCACGTCCGCGGAACCGCGGGGAATCAAGCCGTGGGAGAACACTCGTGACGCTTGCCCAAGTCAGCGATCGCAGCCAAGTCGTCTACGAATTCGCCCGCGCCCGTTCGCTGGAAGGCTGGTGGTTGTGGGCGTTGTTGGTGATCGGACTGGTCGCCTTGGTGTTCTTGTGCGTGCGTCATTATCGACGCGACGTGGCGGAGCTTTCGCGGCCGGTTCGCTGGACGTTGATGTTGTTGCGATTGGTTTCGGTCGTCGCGTTGGTGTTTTTCTTTTTCGATCTGCAACGGCGGACCCAACGACTGGTCACGCGTCCCAGCGAAGTCGTCGTGTTGGTCGACACCAGTCAAAGCATGTCGTTGCCTTCCAGTAGCGACGTCGGCGCGGCCAGTCGCAGCGAACGCGTCGAGACGCTGTTGGCCGAATCCGAGTTGTTGCCACGGTTGCGGCAGGAGCACCGAGTCAGCGTGTACAGCTTTGACGCCCAGAGCGATCCGGTGCTGCTGGAAACGCGTCAAGCCGCCGAGGTCGATCCGCCGGACGACACCGGGGATCGATCCGTCGGGCGAACCGGCGACGAATCGGCCAGCCCGCTGGCCCGCTTCGGTGCCTTCGCGATCGCGCTGGGGCTGTCGATCGGCGTGTTGACTTTGTTGATCGGCGCGGCCGGACGGGGGGGCAGCGTCGGCTGGCTGTTGTTGACCGCAGCCAGCTGTCTGCTGATCGGCTTGGTCTCGCTGGGCAGCATCTACAGCGTCCGCAGTACCCAGTCGTTGGCCCAGATTTTGGGGCTGGAGGCCACCGCTGCGACGTCCGATGACGACGGCGATGCGGCGACACCCCGAACCGACGCCCTGACGCCCGATCCCGTCGATTGGAGGGAACAGATCGCCGCGACCGGAAACGAAAGCCGTATCGGCGACGCGGTCCGCAGCGTGCTGGCCGACCACGAACCGTCGACGCTGGCCGGGCTGGTGTTGATGACCGACGGGCAAAACAACGGCGGAGTCGACTTGACCGCCGCGGTGCCGGTGGCCAAGCGGAGCGGCGTGTCGATTTATCCCATCGGGCTGGGCAGTCGTGACCCACCGATCAATGTTCGCGTCGTCGACCTGGACGCGCCCAAGCGGATTTATCCCGGCGACAACTTTTCCGTCTCGGCGGTGTTGCAAGCCAGCGGCCCCGAACCGGTGCAGGTCGAGGTCCAACTGCTGGACGGTCTGGACGACGGAAATGACGAAGCGAACGCCGACGGCGACGCGAACCTTCCGCGTGACGTGATCGACAGTCAACGGATCACCTTGAACAACGACGGCGGCCTATCCGGGATCCGTTTCGAATTGGAACCCGAAACCGTGGGGCGTCGAAAAATCGCGGTACGCATCGTTGCGCCGGAGTCGGACACGAACGAGCGAGACGACGCGCGGAGCGCGCGTTACGAGGTTGTCGCGCGTCGGCTGCGGGTGTTGGCGATCGCCGGCGGACCGACTCGGGAATATCGATTCGTCCGCAACTTGCTGTACCGTGACAAGTCCGTCGAGCTGGACGTTTGGCTGCAAACGGGCCAATCGGGGATGAGTCAAGACGCGGACCGTTTGCTCAGCGAGTTTCCGGCCGACGCCGAGGCACTTTTCCAGTACGACGCGATCATCATGTTTGATCCCGATTGGGAGGCGATCGACATGCCCGAACTGGACTTGATGGATCGCTGGTTGGCACAGCAAGCCGGCGGACTGGTGTTGGTCGCCGGGCCGGTTTACCACCCGACGTTTTTTCGCCGACGAACCGATCCACGGGTGCCCAAGGTCCGCGGTTTCTTTCCGGTCGAATTGGCCACCCGCGGTGCCTTGCTCGGCGGCGGACGTCAAGGCGGCGAAAACGCTTGGCCGCTGGATTTCACACCCGAGTCGCGACGCGCGGAGTTCTTGTGGATCGCGGATCGATCGGCCGAAAGTTTTGAAATCTGGAACGACTTCGAGGGCGTGTATGACTTCGTGGGCGTCAAAGGTTTGAAACCGGGTGCGAAGGCTTACGCTTATTACTCCGACCCCACGACGCGACTGGGCGATTCGTTGCCCGTGTTTTTGGCCTCGCAGTTCTACGGGGCCGGTCGGGCTTATTTTCAATCCAGCGGCGAGATGTGGCGACTACGCGGTGCCAGCGACGCGTATTTTGACCGCTATTACACCCAATTGATTCGCTGGGTCAGCGAAGGCCGCTTGCTGCGGGACAGCAATCGCGGAATCCTGCTGGTCGACAACTCACGGGCGATGGTCGGCGACACGATCGTCGTGCGCGCGGTGTTGACCGATGACCAGTTCGAACCGTTGCAGGTCCCCAAGGTGCCCATCAAGTTGCTGGCCCCCGGAGGACGCGTTTCGGACGTCGATTTGTTGCCGCTGCAAGGTGAACCGCGTCCGGGAACGTATGGCGGCCGTTTCGTGGTTCGCGAGGCGGGCAGTTACGAAGTCCGACTGACGATCGGCGACGCGCTGCGCGAAGAAGTCTTGCGTCAAAACGTGCAAGTCCGGTTGCCGGCGGTCGAACTGGAGCGCCCCCAGCGAAACGACGCTGTGTTGACGCAGGTGGCCGATCTGACGGCCGGAAAGTTCTTGCCTCTCGGTGATCCGGCCACCGGCGGATCGAACGGCGACCAGGCTTTGGTGACTTCTTTGACCGGCCTGATCCGGCCGCAACCACAAACGACGG
>Ga0102938_10002545_pt1 | contig 13795 bp, 14 predicted proteins | sample SalPonR2_B_D2_MG_FD_84516 | JGI IMG/M metagenome (GOLD analysis project Ga0102938, IMG submission 84516) | Salt pond soil microbial communities from South San Francisco under conditions of wetland restoration - Salt Pond MetaG R2_B_D2_MG | ecosystem: Environmental > Aquatic > Marine >... | reverse complement strand
GACACCGACACCGACGCCTGGATTCTCGACACGTGGACCCGGGCGCTCCCGCTGTTAGTGGCCGCGTACGTGCTGCTCGGGTTGAACGCGCTGGACCTGCGCGACTGGTCCGCAGCCGAGAACCTGGCCACCGCGGCCGCCGTGATCGCGATGCTGCTGGCCGCTTGGGCGTTGTCGAACCGGCTCCGCGGTGTTGCGACATTCGCCCGACCGACCGACATCGACGCCCCCGAGCTGCTGCTGTTCGTGTTCGCTCCGGCGGTCCCCGTGCTCGTCTTCGGGCAGGTACGAGACGCCATCGAGAGCGTGGCGCTCGCCACCGCGCTGCTCGTGGTGATCTATCTGTGGTCGTCGTACGGCATCGGCGCGCTGCTGCGCTGGGCGGCTCGGCGATCGGGCGGCCAACTGACCGGGCTCGGTCCGCTGGTGGCCAAAGCGTTGCCACTGCTGCTCGTGTTCAACACGTTCCTCTTCGTCAACGCCGAGGTCTGGGAGATGGCGGGCACCCTCGACGGCGCGGCCTACATCGTCGTGTTGCTGACGTTCTTCTCACTCGGCGCGGTGTTCGCGATCAGCCGCCTGCCCGCCTTCATCCGTTCGGAGAATCGGTTCTCCACCTGGGACGAGGTCGGGCGCTACCTGGCCGACACGCCGGCCGACACGATCGAACTCCCCACCACCGGCGCGACGCGCGACCCGTTGCGTCCACGTCAGCGGTTCAACATCGGCTTGATCGTGCTGTTCGGCCAGGCGCTGCAGATCACGCTCGTGGTCGCGGCGCTCACCGGGTTCTTCGTGTTCTTCGGGTTCATGGCGATCACTGCCGAGACCATCACGAACTGGACCGGGATCGAGGCCGTGCGAGTGATCACCGAAACCGCGTTCGGCGGTCGCACCCTCGTGTTGACCGAGCCGCTGATCCGCGTGTCGGTGTTCCTGGGAGCGTTCTCGGGCATGTACTTCACCGTCGTGCTCACCACCGACGAGACCTACCGGAGCGAGTTCGCGAGCGACATCGGCCCCGAGATCCGCCAGATCCTCGCCGTGCGGTCGGCGTACCACCTGGAGCTCGGCACGCACCCGTCGATGCAGGTTCGATCGTGAACGCGACCATCGTGGGCGAGACCGGAATCGAGATCCGCACGGTGTCGACGATCGTCGAGCTCACCGAGTTCAGCGACGTGCTGCAGCGGGTGTGGGGCATGTCGAGCCCGCTCGTGACGATCGAACTCGCACGGGCGATCGCCCACAGCGGCGGCTACGTGGCAGGGGCGTTCGCTCCATCGGGTTCGATGGTCGGCGCGTCCATCGCCATCCTCGCCCGACACGGCGACCGACCGGCGTTGCACAGCCACGTCACCGGATTGCTTCCGGTGGCTCGCCGCCATGGTGTCGGTCGGGCGATGAAGTTGCACCAACGGGCCTGGGGGCGCGAACGCGGAATCGAGTTCATCACGTGGACCTTCGATCCGCTGGTTCGACGCAACGCTTGGTTCAACATCGCCGTGCTCGGCGCCGACGTCGACGAATACCTGCCGTCGTTCTACGGTGAGATGATCGATGCGATCAACGCCGGCGACGACTCGGACCGGTTGCACGTCACCTGGAACGTCACGGCGGAGCTGCCCGAACGACAGCGTGACGGGCTCGATGCCGGACATCAACCGGTCGGCCTCGTTCCGACGCCCGAGGACATCATCGAACTGCGCCGTACCGACCCCGACGCAGCCGTGCGTTGGCGGCGTTCGACCAGAGACGCACTGCTCGCTGCACTCGGCGCAGGCCATCGAGTCGTCGCATTCACCCGCGACGGCAACTACGTGATCGGAGACCATCCATGACCTGGACCATCGAAGGCGTCGAGCTGCGCCGCATCGCGATGCCACTGGTGTCCCCGTTCCGCACCAGCTTCGGCGTCGAGACCGACCGCGACATCCTGTTGGTGCGTGTCGACCTGCGCCCGGCCGTCGGTGACGGCGACCCGATGGTGGGCTGGGGCGAGTGCGTTGCGCTGGCCGAGCCGAGCTACTCACCCGAGTACGTCGACGGCGCCCAGCACGTGATCGTGCACCACCTGCTGCCCCGCCTGATGGCCGCCGGTCCGATCGAGGCCGCCGACGTCGCGCCGGCGCTCGCCAAGCTGCACGGCCACCCGATGGCGAAAGCGGCGTTGGAGATGGCGGTGCTCGACGCGCAGCTGCGAGCCACCGGCCAGTCGTTCGCATCGTTCCTCGGCGTCGAGCGCACCCGCATCCCGAGCGGGGTCAGCGTCGGCATCCACGACTCGACCGATGAATTGCTCGCAACCGTGCAGGGGTACGTCGACGACGGATACGTCCGCATCAAGTTGAAGATCGAGCCGGGCTCCGACATCGAACAGGTTGCTGCCGTGCGCGAGCTGATCGGCCCGGACACACCGTTCCAGGTCGACGCCAACACCGCCTATCGGCGCACCGACGGCACGCATCTCGCCCGCCTCGACGACTACGACCTGCTGCTGATCGAACAGCCGCTGCCAGAAGACGACATCGTCGGCCATGCTCGCCTCGCCGCCGAGGTCGAGACGCCGATCTGCCTGGACGAGTCGCTCGTGTCGGCGGCCGGCACCGCCGATGCGATCGAGTTGGGTGCGTGCGAGATCGCCAACATCAAGCCCGGTCGGGTCGGGGGCTACCTCGAGGCCGTGCGCATCCACGACCTGTGCCTGGCACAGGGTGTTCCGGTGTGGTGCGGAGGGATGTTGGAGACCGGGATCGGCCGGGCGGCCAATGCGGCGCTCGCCGCGCTCCCCGGCTTCACGCTGCCAGGTGACATCAGTGCGTCGACCCGCTTCTACGCCCGCGACATCGTGACCGACCCGATCACGATCAGCGACGGTCACGTGACCGTGCCGAGCGCACCCGGTCTCGGTTTCGATCTCGATCGTGACTTCCTCGACTCGGTCACGACGAGCCGTCTGCGGATCGACGAGCGCGGTACAGTCACCGAACTATGACGCACCCGTTCCTGTCAGAAGACTGGATGGCCGCAGCTCACGCCATCCGCGAGAAGTACGCCGACCAGGTCCCGTCGGTCGACACGGTGATCAGGATCAACCAGGTGATCACCGAGGTCCCGTTCGGCGACGGTGAGGTCAAGAGCTACCTCGACACGTCCTCGGGACACCTCATGATGGAACTCGGCGAGCTCGACGAGCCCGACGCCACGATCACCACCGACTACGACACCGCCAAGGCGATGTTCGTCGACCAGGACCAGGCGATCGCCATGCAGGCCTTCATGGCCGGCAAGGTCAAGGTGCAGGGCGACATGATGAAGATGATGGCGATGCAGACAGCGATCCCGTCGAACGAGTTCACCGACACCATCGCCGCCGAGATCAAGGCGATCACCGCCCCCTGACGATCACGCCAGGGGTCAGACCCCAGGCGTGATCCGCTCGACCCGGCGCCGTGTGACGGTCGGGTGGAATTTCACTTGCCTTGGCCGTGCAAATTCGACGCGGCCTCGCCACAATGAGGGGCATGGCTGCCGTGACCGAGGACCAGATCATCGAGGCGCTCCGCCCCGTCGAAGACCCCGAACTCCACCGATCGATCGTCGACCTCGGAATGCTCCGAGGCGTGACGATCCGTGACGACGGGGTGGTCGGCGTGCTGATCGCACTCACTGTGCCCGGATGCCCGCTCAAGGGCGAGATCACCCGCCGGGTGTCCGAGGCGGCCACCGAACTCGCCGGTGTCGAGTCGATCGACCTCGAGTTCACCGTGATGAGCGACGAAGACCGCGAGAACCTTCGCCGCACGCTGCACGGCGATGCTGCGTCCACCGCCGGGTCGAGCCAGGCGCACGGCCACGCCGAAGGCCGCGAGATCCCGTTCTCGAAGAACACCTCCAAGACCCGCCCGCTGTTGATCTCCTCCGGCAAGGGCGGCGTGGGCAAGTCGAGCGTCACCACCAACCTCGCGGTGGCGCTCGCATCTCAGGGCTACACGGTCGGTGTGGTCGACGCCGACATCTACGGCTACTCAATCCCGCGCATGCTCGGCACCGACCGCGACCCGGTCGTGATCGACGAGATGCTCGTGCCGCCGGAGATGTGGGGCGTGCGGTGCATCTCGATCGGTTACTTCGTGCCGCAGGGCCAGGCCGTCATCTGGCGGGGCCCGATGCTGCACAAGGCTCTCGAGCAGTTCCTCACCGACGTGTTCTGGGACGAGCCCGACTTCCTCCTCGTCGACATGCCCCCCGGCACCGGCGATATCGCCCTGTCGCTCGCGCAGTACCTGCCGCGTGGCGAGGTGTTCGTGGTCACCACCCCGCAGCCGGCGGCACAGAAAGTGGCCTCGCTGTCGGCGGCCATGGCGGCCAAGGTCAACCTGCCGGTGCGCGGCGTGATCGAGAACATGTCGTGGTTCACTGGCGACGACGGCAAGCGTTACGAGATCTTCGGCTCAGGCGGCGGCGAGTTGTTGGCGCAGGAGCTCGAAGTGCCCTTGCTCGGCAAGCTGCCCCTGGTGGCCGAGTTGCGCGAAGGCGGCGACAACGGTCGGCCGATCACCGCTGTCGACCCCGAGTCGGAGGCGGCACAGATGTTCCAGGACATCGCTGCGAGGATCGCCGTCGACATGAAGCCCAAGAAGGTCTTCTCGGAGAAACTCAAGATCCTCTGACCCCGTCGCGCTGATACTGCAGGGAAATCGACTGCGGGTTCAGCAACCGGATCCCCTCGGACACCTCTGGGTGGCACACTGCCTCGGTGGAGATCGTGCCGCGATACAAGTTCGACGCGATGGTGGCCGACGCACTCGACGATCTCCCCGACGAACTGCTCCACGTGCTCGACAACGTCGTGGTCCAGGTGGTCGACAGGAACCCCGACGATCCCACGATCCTCGGCCTCTACGACGGGGTCCCCCACACCGAACGGTCCGGCCACGAGGGTCCTGACATCGTGTCGATCTATCGCGTGCCGCTGTGCGAGATGTGCGACGACCTCGAAGAACTCTCCGAGGAGGTCTACGTGACGGTCATCCACGAGGTCGCGCATGCCGCCGGCATCGACGACGACCGCCTCCACGAACTCGGCTGGGCCTGACACCAAGACCACCCGAGAGCGGAGGGCCACGGGTTTCGCTCAGCGCCTGCCCGAATCACGACCGACGGGACAGATCTGCGCCCCCTGCGTACCGCTTTGCGAAACCACCGGGGCGCAGATCGTACGGCGAAACCACCGGGGCGCAGATCGTACGGTGAAACCACCGGGGCGCAGATCGGGTGCAGCCCCGGGGGGTGGTGGTAGACAGCGGGCCGTGGAGAACGGGCCGGAGCGCTTCGTCGCGAACGAGGCGGTCGCGCTGTCGATCGACAGCAACGTCGGTGCCGCGGCGAGGGGCGAGTACGGCGCCACTGTGGTGTGGGCCGCCGACGAGGCGCTGACCGAGATCGACCGGATCGAGCGCGAGGTCGGGCCACGCTGGGTGTGGTGGACGTCGCAGACGCCACAACTTCTCGTCGAGGCGGGGGTCCGGCCGGCTCGGTGTTGGGACCTCGACGCCGTACACCGCCTGATCCACGGTGGGTGGCGCGCTGGACCGGGCCGCACATGGGCAGCTGCACACGGGCTCGACACCGCTGCGATACCGAAGGTCGCACCGGTCGATCTGTTCAGCGCTGCGGAGGACGCCCTCGGCGGCGATCCCGACGCTCCTGTGCGACCCGACGACCACCTCGACGCAGCGTGGGCCGCGGGCGGATGGGCTGAACACCCGGCTCGGCTCGCGACCTGGGCCGCCCTCGGGCTCGAGATGTACCGGTTGCAGACCGAGCAGCTGCGTGAGCTCCCCGATCACCCGGCTGCGCCCCCGACCGCGCGGTCCGAGTCGGCAGCTGCACTCCTCGCCGTGGAACTCGGCCACGACGGCCTTCCGATCGATGTGTCCGAGGCCGAGCGGATCATCGCCTCGTTCATCGGCCCGCGACCACGTGATGCCACCGACGAACGCCGACTGGCCGCAGTACGCGACGACCTCGTGTTGGCGCACCTGCCGAGCGGTCTGCGTGACGGCGTCGACCTGCGCAATCCGGCGAACGTCAAGTCGCTCCTGCGACGGGCGGGCATCGAAGTGGACGACACCCGCGCCTGGCGGCTCGAGCAACTGCGTGACGCGCATCCGGTCGCCGACGCGCTGCTGGTGTGGCGCAAGGCCGAACGGATCGCGACGACGTGCGGCTACCGATGGCTCGACGAGCACGTCACCGACGGTCGCCTGCGCGGAACGTGGTCGTCGTCGGATGGCGCCGCCGGCCGGATGACCGCCACGGCGGGGTTGCACAATTTGCCGACCGACCTGCGACCCGCGATCGTCGCCGAGGCGGGCCACGTGTTCGCGCGGGCCGATCTCGGCCAGATCGAACCGCGGATCCTCGCGGCGGTGTCCGGCGACGCCGTGCTCGCCGCGGCGACGCACGAAGCCGACATGTACGCACCGGTCGCACAACGGCTCGGGGTGAGCCGCGAGACCGCCAAGGTCGCCGTGCTCGGCGCCATGTACGGCCAGACGACCGGCCACGGCGCCGCGGCGCTGCGTGGGCTCGATGCGGCCTATCCGGTCGCGATGCGATACCTCACCGACGCCGCCCGGGCGGCCGAGGGCGGCAACGACCTGCGCACTCGGGGTGGGCGGCGAATCCGGATGTCCGGCGACGGCCAACCGGCGAGCGACGATCGCTCGAGCTCTTCCGCCCGAGGTCGATACGGCCGCAACGCGATGGTCCAGGGGGCGGCAGCGGAGTTCTTCAAGACATGGGCGGTCATCGTGCGCGCTCGTCTCCCGGACGAGGCCCGCATCGTGCTGTGTCTGCACGATGAGCTGCTCGTGCACACCCCTGCAGCGAGCGGCCCGCAGGTGGCGGAGATCATCGACACCGCCCTGGCCGAGACCGCCGAGCGCTGGCAGGGAGTCGACCGGCGGGCCGATGTTCGATTCATGGCAGACACCGGCGTGATCGATCGGTGGTCCGACGCCAAGTGAGCGGTCCCGTCGTGGTCCGCGGCCCTTCCCACTACCGTGGGATCGGTGAGCGATGTCCCTCCCCCGCCGAGCAACGAGCCGTCGTCGACACCTCCTCCTCCGCCACCACCGGCGACGCCGCCTCCGCCGCCTCCACCACCGTCATCGCCTCCGCCACCGCCGCCGAGTGGGTTGACGCCGCCGCCGGGCTATGTGGCCTACGACGGCCATGCCACGCCGGCCGCGCCGACCCGACGCATCGGTGGACTCGCGATCCCGATCATCGTGTCGACGGTGATCGTGGCGCTCGGCACGTTGGTCGCTGCGTTCCTGTCCGCCGGCATCGCCACCGATGCCGCCGACTTCCTGGCGGGCAGCATCGAGCAGAGCGAGTTCGAGGATTCACTCGTGCCGCTCAACTCGGTGCAGCTCCTGGTGAGCGTCGCCACCCTGGTGTCCGGGGTACTCACGATCATCTGGATGTTCCGTATCGCGAAGAACGTCCGAGCGTTCGGGCGGGCCACCACGTGGAGCCCGCTGTTCGCGATCTTCGGGTGGTTCCTGCCCCCGCTGGTGCTCTACGTCATCCCGTTCCTCGTGTTGCGCGAGCTGTGGAAGGCCTCCGAGCCCACCATGGTCGACGGATCCGACGCCTGGAAACGCACGCCGGACAGTCCGCTGCTGTGGGCGTGGTTCGTGCTGTTCGGGTTGGCGCCCGCAGTGCTCTTCGCGATCCAGATCGGTTCGTTCGCGACCAGCGGCGTGCCGACGGGCGACATCGACGCGGTCGCCGAGAGCCTCGACGAGTTCGGCGCCATCGGGTGGTTGACGGCGGTACTCAACGTCGCTGCTGCAGCGGTGTGGGTGCCCTTCGTGCGCAAGCTGACACAACGGCACAAGCGGTTGACGAACGAGAGCTGAGCGGCAATTCTGGTCGCTCCCCCCATGAGCAACGCCGACGTCATCTACCTGGTACGCCATGCCAAGGCCGGCGAGCGGCGGGTGTGGGACGGTGACGACGAAGCGCGCCCTCTGAGCAAGCACGGCTGGAAGCAGTCCGAAGCCATCGCCGAGCGGTTGGCCACGAACGGTGCCACCGAGTTGTTGGCGAGCCCGTACGTTCGTTGCGTGCAGACGCTCGAGCCGTTGGCGAAACGGCTCGGCGTCGATGTCCGACACGAGCGACGGCTCTACGAGGGAGAGCCGTTCGAGCCGGTCCTCGAACTGCTCGGCGAGGTCGGCAACGGCGCAGTGCTCTGCAGCCACGGCGACATCATCCCCGACGTCATCGAGGCGCTCGCACGACGGGGCATGGAGACCCAGACACGGCCGGACTGGCGCAAGGGCAGCATCTGGGTGCTCAAGCGCAATGGTGGCCGGATCACCAAGGGCAAGGTCTGGCCGCCGCCGTCGAGCTGACCCCGGTCGGTCGAGTATCGGCCGTGCGCGGCGACTCGCCGCAGATTCGGTCGGGCCGCTCAGTTGGCGGCGCGGATGTCTTCGGCGAAGCTCGCCACGAGTGACGCGACGTCGCCGGGCGGGTTGCTTGCCTCGCATCGCTCGATGTGCGGCAGCGCGGCAGCGGCGTCGTCGCGGAACTGGAACTCGACGATGGCGAGGAAACACTGCGGATCGGCGTAGTCGGGCTCGATCTCGACGGCTTGGCCGAGCGCCAGTACGGCAGCGTCGTAGCGCTCGGCCGCGTTGGTCTGGTCGGGGTTCTGCCGGGTGAGCAGCGCAAGCGTCCAACCGAAGTAGGCAACCGCCTCGGCGTTGTCACGTCCACGGGCGCGTTCCATGTCGATCACCTCGGCGAACAAGGAATTCGCGGTGGCGAAATCGCCGGCACCCATCGCGTCACGGGCGTTGGTGAGCACGATGCGCGATTCGTCGCCGGGGGTGAGCCCGGTGATCTCCTGACCCGACGACCGTTCGCCCCACGCCCCCGCCAGCACGAAGCCGACACCCACCGAACCGACGACCACCGCTGCAGCGACGGCGATGGCTCGACTGCGCCGGCGCGGCTTCGCCGCGGGAAGCTCGCCACGACCCTGTTCGATCTGGCGCAGCACGTTGGCCGCACGAACCGTGTAGCCGTCCTTGAGGGTCCGGTAGTCGAGATCGTCGACGTCGCCGGCGTCGTGCTCGCGCTCGAGATCGGTGAGCGACCGAAGGAGAAACCGTCGCTCTTCCTCGAGCATTGCGAGGCGGTCGATCTTCGTGCCGCTCGCCGTCATCGTCCGCCGTCCTCGGCGTCGCCGTCTGCGGCCTCGCCGCCGAGCTCGCCGGCGCGGTCGGAGGCGAGGGCGGCCTCGACCAGCGCCCGGTCGTCGTCGGTCGGGTCGGTCACGTCGCCCGCTTCGCGCTTCCACCGACGGAACACCACCACGAGCGCCGCCGAGCCACACGCGAACGCAACCGCCGGCAGCACCCACACGAGCGCATCGAACCCGCTCGACTTGGGCACGAGGAGGACCTCGCCCCCGTAGCGGGTCTCGATGAACGCGATGATCTCGGTGTCGTTCAGGTCGTTGTCGGCGACCAGATCGGCGATCTGGTTGCGCAACGCGACGGAGGCGTTGTTCTGCGACTCGAAGACGCTCTCCCCGTCGCAGATCGGGCATGCCACCCGCTTGGAGAGCTCGTCGATGCGGTCGCTCTGACTCGCAGGGCCGGTGTCACGTGTCGCCCCCACCGCCAGGAAACCGGCGACGACGAAGACCAGCAGCACCCATCCCGGCCAGCGCTTGACGCGTCGGTTCAGCTCGCTCGGCATCAGCGGTACTGCTCGCGGTATTGACGCAGGATCGAGTTGAGCTGTTCGGCGGTGACCTCGGAGATCAGCCGCAGCTGGACCACACCGCTCGGGTCGACGATCCATGTCTCGGGCACCTGCGCGACGCCGAAGGCCACCGGGAACTCGTCGGCCTCGGAGTAGATCGCCGGCCACTCGCCGCCGTTGTCGGCGAAGAACTCCTCGATCTCGTCCTGCTCGCCACGGGTGATCACGGAGTACAGCTCGGCCCCGTCGGTGCCGAGGGTCGCCTGGTCGTCGGAGAAGGCAACGAGTTCGGGGTGTTCACGGATGCACGGCACACAGGTGGGATCGAAGAAGTTGAGCACCACCCAGCTGCCCTTGCGACGTGACAGGTCGAACGCGGTGCCGTCGGACAAGGTGCCCGTCGCTTCGGGAGCGGGCCGTCCGATCAACGGCGAATCGGCAGTGGCGCCGCCGTCGTCGCCTCCGCCGACGGCGCCGACGAACACCACGAACAGCCCGACCATGAGCACCGCGATGGCGCCGACGACGAGCGGCGCCACGCGGCGTCCGCTCGCATCCGGCGCGTTGTCGTCGACGGTGCCCGGGTCGTCGAGAACGTCGCTCACACCGTCACCTCGGTCTCGGAGTCCTCTGATGCGGGCTGGGCCGCGCCGGTGGGTTCGGTCGGGTTGGTGGTCTCGGCCCGGTCGGCGGACTCGCCGGCGAGCGTCGCCGCGTCCGGGCCGCCGGCGGCGACCGGCGCCGACACGGGATCGACGGCGAGGCGGCGCCGGGAGCCGGGGAACGCCGCGAGCAGCGTGCCGAGGGCCATGACGCCGCCACCGATCCACAACCACAGGATCATCGGCTTGATGAACACTCGGATCGTCGCCTCGGTGTCGCCCGGGGCCACTCCCTGGCCGAGCGTGAGGTAGATGTCCTCGTTCCAGCCGGTGCGCACCGACGGCGTGCCGATGTCGGCACCGATGTTCAGATACCTGGTGGTCGCAGGGCGATACGCCTGCTCGTCGTCGAGCATCACGTTGGCCGCGACCCTGCGTTCGCTGCCCGCGTCGTTGATGCGTTCGTCGACCGACAACAGCTCGAAGGTGTGACCACCCCATTCGACGACCTCGCCCTGGCGCAGGTCGAGCGTTGCCGAGTGGGTGAAGCTGTTCGACGCCGCCAGCGCCACGGCGATGATGATCACACCGATGTGCACCACCATGCCGCCATTGGCCCGCCCGACGAACCCACGCCACCCTTGCCGGCGCGTGGCGAGCGCCAGCTGACGCACCGCCGAACCCGTGGCGAAACCGGCCAGCCCGAACGCCACCAGCGGCGCCCACCCGTCGGCGCCGACGAGCACGGCGATCACCAGGCCGAGAGCACCGGCCCATGCGGGCCAGAACAGCCGGGTGCGCAGCAGTTCGGTCGACGCCTTGCGCCAGGGCAGCACCGGTGCCACACCCATCAGGAACAGCAGCATCAAGCCGATCGGCTGCGACAGTCGATCGAAGTACGGAGCCCCGACGAGCGTCTGGCGGTCCTGCAGCGCCTCGACGAGCAGTGGGAACAGCGTGCCGAGCAGGATGATGAACGCCCACACGGTGAACAGCACGTTGTTGGCGAGGAACGAGCCTTCGCGCGACAGCGGCGAGTCGATCGAACCGGGCGAACGCAGCCGGTCACCGCGCCAGGCGATCAGACCGAGCGAGACGACCACGATCAGCCCGAAGAAGCCGAGCAGCCAGTTGCCGACGGGACCGTCACCGAACGCGTGGACCGAACTGAGGATGCCCGAGCGTGTGAGGAACGTGCCGAGGATGGTGAGCGCGAACGTGGCCACCAGCAGGCTGAGGTTCCACACCCGCAGCATCCCGCGTCGTTCCTGCACCAGCACCGAGTGGATGTAGGCGGTGCCGGTGAGCCACGGGAGCAGCGAGGCGTTCTCGACGGGGTCCCACGCCCACACGCCCGACCAGCCGAGCACCTCGTAGCTCCACCAACCGCCGAGCAGGATGCCGATCGTGAGGAACGCCCACGAGAACAGCGCCCAGCGTCGGGTCTCCATCAGCCAACCTTCTCCGAGGCGGCCGGTGACCAGCGCGGCGATGGCGAACGCGAACGGCACGGTGAAGCCGACGTAGCCGAGATAGAGGATCGGCGGGTGGAACAGCACCAGGATGTGGTTCTGCAAGAGCGGGTTGGGGCCGGGGCCGCTCGTGACCCCGGGTGCGCCGGGCGCGAACGGATCGGCGGGGCCGAAGCTCACGAGGGCGAAGAAGGCCAACACCACGAACATCACGATGAGCGCCCAGCCGACGAGGACGTCGTCGGTGCGTTTGCGGAACCGCCACGCCACCGCCGCGGTGAATCCGGCGAGTGTGAGCACCCACAGCAGGATCGAGCCCTCGAGCGCCGACCACATGGCAGCGAAGTTGTACAGCGCCGGCGTGTCGGCGGAGCCGACCTGCTGCACGTAGAGCAGCGAGAAGTCACGGGTGATCAACGCCCGTTGCATCATCACCACCGCGAGCACGATGCCGCCGAACGCGATCCAGGCGTAGAGGGGACCCTGCTTGAGCAGCTTGCGGTCGCCCTTGCGGATGCCGTAGAGCACGGCGAGCGCGCCGAACACCGAGGCGGCGAGCACCAGGAGCAGGCCGGCTCGGCCGAGTGCCGAGTTGAGACTGGCAGCGAAGAGCATCAGGTGGTCGAGGGCTCCGGGCAGCCGGCAGCTTCGGCGTCGGCGACCCGCTCGTCGTTCACGGCGACGTACTCGTCGGAGTGCTTCACCTCGACACGGTCACCCAGCAGGGTTCCGTTCTCGATCACCCCGTGCACGACCACGGGGATGCACTCCTTGAAGATGCCCCCGGGCTCGCCGTCGTAGCTCACCGGGATCGTCTCGTCGTTGAACGAGATGGTGAACACCGTGGTGTTGGCGACGCGTTCGACGGTTCCTTCGTCGACGGTGCCCTGCAGGCGGATCCGGCGGTCTTCGTCGCACCCGTCGCGCTGGTTCACCTCGTCGACGTTGCAGTAGTAGTCGACGGCCTGAGTGAGGAACTGGGTGACGATCACGCCACCGGCGACGACCACGAGTCCGAGCACCAGCATCGGCAGCCAGTTGCGTCTGCGGCGGACCGGGGCTGCGGGCTCGACGGGGGACCGGGGGGAGAGATCCATGTCGTTCATGTCACGTTCATTCTGCTCGCTCAGAGCCAGTTCTTGTCCGCGTCGGGGACCTGTTTTCCGAGTCGTTTCCCGGCACGCAGTACGCGCCACCCCATGAACGACACGGTTGCGAACGTCAACACGTACCCACCGATGATGAAGCCGGCGTCTTCCATCAGGTTGTTCCCTCCTGGTCACTGACCTGGTCACTCGCCCGGTCGCTCGTGTGGTTGCTCGTTCGGACGCTTGGCCGACCACCCACGGACTCGGCGCGACGGGCGGCGACGGCATCGTCGAGCAACCGATCGTCGAGGAGGTCTTCCATCGCCATCACCCGGGTGCGGTGGATCACGAGCCACAGGTACAACAGCGAGAACGCGATCACACCGACGAACAGGCTGAACAGCATCAAGCCGTCCATGGTGACGTCGCCGTCGGCGTCGAGGACGCTGGCGTCCTGGTGCAGGCTGCGCCAGAGCCGCACGCTCCAGTGCACGAGCGGGATCTCGAGCACGGCCAGCATGCCGATGATCGCACTGCGACGGGCCCGTTGCTCGTGGGTGCCACCGAGGCGACGCACGGCCAGGTAGCCGACATAGGTGACGAACAGCAGAGCGGTGGTGGTGAGGCGGGCGTCCCACTGCCAGAACACACCCCACGTGAGGCGCCCCCACATCGCACCGATCACGAGGGTGACAGCCACGAAGACGGTTCCGATCTCGGCGCTGGCCCCCGCGAGACGATCCCACCCGAGCGACTTCTTCTTGCCGAAGAAGTACAGCCCGGAGGCGACAGCGGTGACGATGAAGGCGAGGTAGGCGATCCAGATGGTCGGCACGTG
>Ga0102938_10002542_pt1 | contig 13798 bp, 10 predicted proteins | sample SalPonR2_B_D2_MG_FD_84516 | JGI IMG/M metagenome (GOLD analysis project Ga0102938, IMG submission 84516) | Salt pond soil microbial communities from South San Francisco under conditions of wetland restoration - Salt Pond MetaG R2_B_D2_MG | ecosystem: Environmental > Aquatic > Marine >... | reverse complement strand
CATGTCCTTGAACAACTGCCCTGCAAGTCCCTCGGTAAAGAGGAATGGAATAAACACCGACACCGTTGTAAGGGTTGAGGCGGTAATGGCCATACCCATTTCGTCTGCTCCCAGCCTGGCCGCTTCACCAGGACGGGCCCCCTTCTCTCGGAACCGGAAGATGTTTTCCATTATAACGATGGAGTTGTCAATGAGCATCCCTACCCCTATGGCAAGACCGCCCATTGACATCATGTTCAGTGACAGGTCAAAATAGTACATCATGATAAAGGTGGCGATGATGGATATTGGTATGGACAGCCCCAGGATGAGGGCTGAACGTATATTCCTCAGGAATATAAACACCACCAGTATGGCGATTAGCCCTCCCTGTACCGCGTTCTTCACCACGTTGCTGATGGAGTTTTCAATGTATTCCGCCTGGTTAAAGAACGGGACGATCTCCATGCCCTTTGGCAGGGTCTTTCGTATCTTTTCCAGCCGGTCCATAACATTTCGGGCAACAATAACCGTATTCTTGTCCGACTGCTTGTTTATACGCATCACCACGCCGTTCTCACCGTTGAGGTGAACGATCTCCGTTCTTTCGGCGGGAGCCATGTACACCTTCGCCACTTCCTTCAGGTAGATAGGGGTGTTGTTTTTTACGTCAACCACCACGTCACGTATATCATCAAGGTTCTGAAACTCACCCTGCGTACGGAGGGTGAACTTCTTCATGGGTGTCTTGATCTCGCCTCCGGCAACGTTCAGGTTCTCTACACCCAGTATCTGGATAACCCTGTCCACCGAAAGATTATACGCGTCCATCCTGTTCTTTATGAGTTCGACCTTTACCTCTTCATCCTGTCCGCCACTTACGTATGCAGACGCCACCCCGTCGGTCTGCTCAACCAGGCTTTTCAGGGTGTCCTCGGCATAATTGCGAAGGTACATCAGGTCACCAGAACCCGAAATAGACAGTACCATGATGGGTATCATGGAGGTGTCAAACTTCAGTACTATGGGAGTCTCCACGTCCTCCGGCAGGAATCCCTTGGTAATATCTATTCGTTCACGCATGTCCGAGACTGCCAGTGACATGTCGGTACCCCACGTGAACTCAACTACCACCATGGACATCCCCTCCTTGGAAGTTGAAGTGAGATTGTCCACGTTGTTTATACCAGCAAGTGATTCCTCCAGGGGTCGGGTTACGGTACTCTCTATCTCCTTTGGGCCCACGTCAGGGTACTCGGTGATCACCACCGCAACCGGGAATTCTATTTCCGGGAAGAGGTCCAGCGCCATCTTGGAATAGCTGACAAACCCCAGCACCAGCAGTGCCACGAACACCATGATGGCCGTAATGGACCTGTTAACAGAAATATCGGTCAGTTTCATTTAACGTCCTCCGGTTTGTTCTTTTCAGCACTCTTCTTTTCATCGGGCAGGTCCTCACGGTACACCTTCAGGTGCTCACCGTCCGATATGTTCTCCTTGCCCAGGGTAACAACAACCGCGTCCGGGGCAATGCCCTCTTTAACCTCTGTAAAATTATCAACGGTAAGACCCGTTACAATCCTTTTCCTGTGCGCAATGTCATTGTCTACAACATAGACGAAGGCATTCTCCTTATCGTCTTTCATCACCGAATCAACCGGAACTGCCAGCACGTTCTTCCTGCGCCCCAGTATTATCTCCACGTCCGCGAACATGCCGTGTTTCAGCTTCGTACCGGGATTTTTGATAAGGATATGGACTTCCTGCGTCCTGCTTGCCGCGTTCAATACGGCGCTCTTCTTGTATACCCGCCCGGCAAAGGTCCTGTTGGGGAATGCTTCAACACCGATCCTTGCGGTCATCCCGGTTCGCACCCGGTTAATGTTCTCTTCCATGATCTGGACCACGGCCTCAACACTGCTCATGTTCACCACCTGGGCAAGCGGGGTTGACGGTGCAATGCTCATCCCCCGGTCCACCATGAGTTGGCCAACGTAGCCGTTGATAGGCGACTCAACAATGGCCGGCATGTAGTCCATGCCCACGATATCCCTGTTTACCTTGATGACGGTCTGCCCCTTCCACACCTTCTGGCCTTCCTTCACCAGGATCTCCTGCACCTTCCCGGGCACCTGGGAAAACACGTTTACCACTTCCGTTCCGATAATATCACCTGTCAGCTCAAGGCTGTTGGTCATGTCTTTCCTGGTGACCCCGGTGGCCTTAACCGGTACGGTGTGGACCTCTTCCTTCTTCTCCTCCGGGTTAATTTTCTCCATCACGAAGGTGCCGATCCTGTAAACAGCCACAAGGCCAACTATGATTATGATTCCATATATGATTTTTTTTCTCATCCCGTCCTCCGGTTTTCCTGTTACCTTATATTAAATACATCCCTGCCGATTGCCTTGTTCAGCTCTGCCCGTGCCACCTGGTAGTTATGCAATGCCTCTATAAACAGTGTCTTGGCGGTAGTAAGCTCAACGTTGGCCTCAAGCAGCTTGCTGTTATCAATTATACCGTTCCTGAATTGCAGAATGGACACACGCAGTGATTCCTCTGCTGTTTCCACGTTTCCCTGCTGTGAATATATGGAATTTGACGCGGATTTCAATTTCAGAAACTTCTGCTGCACGTCCAGTTTCACCTGCTTGACAAACTCTTCAAGCTGCAGCTCCGCCTGCCGTGCCTGGCTGTTCAGCTGCGAGGCCTGTGCATGAGAAGGGTCGAAAGGTACCAGCGATCCCCACCTGTAGGTGGCACCGAAAGTTACCGACCAGCTGTCGTTCCAGCCACTTGGGGCAAAACTTTCGCTCATGCTTTCGTTCAATGCTTCTACCACTGGTGCATATGCTGGAGGTACATTTGATGACGAATCACGCTCCTTAGAAATGGATTTTGATGTCCCGTAACTCCCCGTTACGAAAAAGCTGGGCCACATGTACACCGACTGTGCTGCCTTTGCCGAGTGTTCCGCTCCATCCTTTGTCAGCCGTATCTGCAGAAGCTCCGGCCTGTTTTTCAGGGCTTCTGCGATCATACCGTTAATCAGGTTGTATTCACGTTCCGGGTTTAGTTCCCTGTACTTCAGTGAATCCACTTCAACATCCAGGGCTTTTGGATCAGGCTGCAGGGGATCACCGATTTCCCTTCCAAGGTGTATGTTCAGCGCTGCCCTTGCACTCTGATAATCATTTTCCGCGTTAATCAGCTTGGTTTTCTCATTGGAGAGTGACACTTTGGCACGAAGAAACTCCAGCCTTGAGAATGTTCCCTTTTGATATCCAACGGTCACCACCCTGAAGTTCTCTTCCAGTGCCTTTATGGATTCCCTTCTCAACTCGATCATCTCCCCTGCAAGCAGCATCTGGTAATACAGCTGTATTGTGGTAATGATGGTGTCCGCTTTGACAGTGCGTACTTCGTTCTCGGCAGCCACCCTTCCCTTGTATGACGCCTGCAATGAATGGTAAAAGGTACCCGGGTTTACCGTCAGCTGCCCGTTTATGAACTTGATATCATATTGTCCCTCTATTTGCGAATTAAACCCTGCCTCAGCCCATTGCCTGGTATAGGATGCATCGGATGAAAGCTGAGGCCACAACATACCCCATGTTTCCCGCACCTTCATCCTGCTCTCTTTCACCTTTTCAAAGGATATTCTGTACCCGGTATTGTTCTTCAGGGACAGTCCTATTGCTTCTTCCAGGGCCAGCTTTCCTGCAGCATATACATTAAAGGGTGCCGCACAGACGGCCATGCACAATATGAATGCCCCGATCATGTGTTTCCCGCTACTACTCTTCATCCATATCCTCCATAACCCATTTATGGCTGTCCTTGATTTTCCGAATAAGTTCATCCAGATTTTCGAGAATTTCCCTGTCTATCGTGGGGATCTCTACATCCTTCCCGCGGGGACACAACCCCTTGAAGGTATGCTCAAGCACGAACAGGAAGAATTCTTTATCGCCGTTTTTACCATACAACCTGTCATACCAGCTTGATCCCTTGAAATGATCACGATCACTCTCATAATTCATAACCAGCATAACCAGGTTGTATACAGCCAGGAGGGGACTCCTGGTTTCGAAGTCTCCCGTTTTTATTCCTTCATGTATCACCTCTTCAAGCAAAGCCAGGCGTGGAAAGAGAAAATCATTCAACAGTGTAGTAAAATTACTCTTCCCGTCAGCGATCTCACGTGCGATTATTTTCATGAAGTCTGGATCGAAGGCTTCCCTGTGTACGTTGACCAGAATGTAAATCGCCATGTATAGTCCCTCTGGTGGCGTAAAGGTCCACCTGGACAGAAATTCCTGCACCATGTCGGTATCATCCACACCGAAGAGCCTCTGCAGCACCACCATGTAGAGGTTTTCCTTGTTCCCGAAATAATAATGGATCAATGCCTGGTTTGCATTTGCACGCCTCGAGATAGCCCCCATCCTGGCCCCGTTGAACCCGTTTTCAGCAAATTCTCTTTTTGCCGCGTACAGTATTCGCTCCCTCGTATCAACGGATTCTTCCCCGGCCACTACACCTGCCTCTTTTTTCTTATCGCTCATAATATATATAACACCTCATCTCATAAAACATGTTACCCGTATAATTAAACTTTTTAATTTAATTAACTGTTTAATTAAATCATATGATTAAAAAAATATAGCATCTCTTTTCTGTCAAACAAAAAAACTTGTAGATGCTCCTTTAAAATTTACCAATATCAATTGACATATAATATTACGCTGATTATGTTTAATTTGACGGGGTATTACTGAAGTGGAGGAAGCCAATGAGGGATCAAAAGAATGGAATACTGTACGAATTCGCCATGTTCTGCTTCAAGTGTGCCGCGAGAATATTGAGACAGCGGCCTCACCTTTACGGTAAAGAATATCTTAAAAATGTACCAACCCCTGTTATATTTACCGTAACTCATGACAGTTACTTTGAAGTTCCATCTCTTTCAAAGGTATATTACTCGTTAAAGCCCCGTCCCCGCTTTCTTATTATGGCCAAGGATGAATTTCTCAGCAAGCAATACCTTTCTACAAATTTCCCATCCGTAAATCCCGTTATAAAGAAAATATTTCAATTGCTCGACCGAACAGGTCTTCCACATGCCCTGTTCAGAAAATTGCGCCTGGTTACCATACATCGCCCCTTCATAGAGCAATATGCCGAAAAAAAAGATACCGTTCACCAGGAGATTGGGCAGCAGCTTGAAAATATAGGGGACAGCGTCAGCCAGGGGTTCTCCACACTCATTTTCCCCGAAGGCACCACATGGGGATACGGCGGACTGAAAAAGATCAGAAGCGGCATATACCAGCTGGTATCAAACACCTATGAAACCTACAGAAAAAAAATGTACATACTTCCAATCAACGTGAAAGTTGACCGCTGCATCAAGGGTGCCAAAGATGTCTTTATCAATATCGGCAAACCGGGATTCCTGATGGCTCACCGGGACGAATTCATCAGTCGGCTTGATTCAATCCTTCGATCTCTGCACACCATTACATTCAGCCAGCTTGCCTCCTATTACCTGAAAGAGCTTGCAGAGAGTACCGAGAAAACCATTTCCATAAGTAAAAACGAATTCTATCATAAAATGGATGAAATCATCAATCACTGCCTGAACACGAATGCCCGGGAATTTCTTCCCCGTATCGATGAAAGACTTGCCAGGCGCAGGTACATGATTCGGAAGATACGCGGGTTTCTGCGATTTTGCGTGAGTAAGGATTTTTTAATTGAGGAAAAACCTCGCAAGGGGAATACCATGTTCGTTATCAACACCGAGAAGCTTCTTGGTGCGTACAACAGGAAAACCTATCGCAAAATGAACCCCGTTGGTTATTCTGCCAATGAACTCATATCGCTGGGTGAGGATACACTTGCATACCTGTTTGACATGCCCCGTAAAGACTCCCCGCATGCCGTGCTGTCAAGATGACCCATCCGCATCAAGGGCATAGAGAATATCCAGGTACATCTGTGCTGACTGGCTCACTTCTGTCATTCGAACCGATTCATCACTTGTATGAGCTTTTGCAAGCTGTCCCGGTCCCAGGATAACCGGCTTTATACCGGCACCCCATAGTATGGTAGCATCTGAATCGCTCTGAAATGATGATGGCTCCCATTTCAGCGAACGCGCCGTCAGCACATCCTTGAGAAGCTCCGGGAAGTACCCCCTGGAGGGAAGATCATATCCCGCGTGTATGGTGGAGAACACCAGGGAGTCATGCAGCTGGGTACTGTCATCCAGTTGCCCCGCTATCACCTCTTCAATTTCAAACGAAAGATCACCAATACCAAATTGCGGGGGCACATGCAGATCAACATATACATCACATCGATCTGGAACGGCAAACCCTGCCTGCGAGCTCTGCATGTCCCTGATATTATAGATTACTTCATGCCGTGAACCATCCAGGTATTCTGTAAGTGAAAGAAGCATGGTAAGCATGGAACGAATGGCGTTATGTTCTTTCTGGGCAAGTGACGCATGTACCCGTCTGCCATAGGTTGTCAGTTCCAGTTCAAGGTAGCCGAAATGACTGAAACAGGGCATCAGGCTGGTTGGCTCACCCACGATTGCCCATGGATAATGATACTCATCCACGAATGTTTGTGCCCCGTCGCCGGTTTCCTCCTCTCCAACAACAAGCGCCAGTGAAGCAGGCAGGTCACCATCATGTGCCCTGCAGTAGGCGGTAAAGGCCTCGATCATTGCCGCACATCCACCCTTCATGTCGGCGGTGCCAAGCCCGTACACCTCGTCATCGTCAAGTTCGAAACGGTAATTCATGTAATCAGGTGCCGCAACGGTATCCAGGTGACCTACAAAGACCACCTGCGCGTTCTCCCTTGGAGAAAGTATTAAAAGATTATCCCTGCCATCTTCCACCTGCTGGCGAACAGCGGGAACATCTGCCCCCTTGAGAAAACCATCCAGGAAACCAACGATGGCCCCCTCTTTCCCTGATGGACTGTAAATATCCACCATGTCCCTGAATATTTTTTGCAGGCGAGCGTTGTTTATTTTCACTTTTCCAGAACTCATCCTCTTGTATCCTCTCCCGGAAGGTTTAACGTCAGGTATACATGATCCCGCGGCGAACTGAACCCCCTTGCCCTGAAAAAGGAGAGAGCCCTGTCATTATCAGCCGCCGTATCCACCAGCAAAGTGCTCACACCTTCTCCCTGCATTATCTTTCTAAACCCGTCAAACAGCAGTTCGGCCACCCCGCTGCCCTGAAAACTTTCATCAATCCCAAACCAGACGAGGTACCCGTATTTACGGGGAGAGTTTCTCTTGTCAACTATTGAACCCAGCAAAAACCCGGCAAGACTGCCGCCGGTTTCCGCCACCAGGCAGTACTCGGGATCACCGGTATAAAATCCTATTACCTCGTATTCATCCCACGTACGATACAGGGTGGGATACTCACGCAGGGTAAACAGCTTTTCTCCCAGGTGAAAAACATCCGCAAGATCATCTATCTGCATCTGCCTTATTCTAAACTCGATGTCCTGTTTTTTATGCCCATTCATGTTTTCAAGTACCTGTCCTTTTCTCATGATAACCCCATAGTGCTGACCTTCAACGACAAAAAAATGAGTGTTCGCTCACTTTTTTTTGAAACCTCTTACCCCTTTCCACTGTCTGATACAATATACTCATTAATATTTTCTTGCAATCATATTTAAGTATACCACATTATATATATCTACAATGGGAGATAATCATCATGGCAACCGGAACGATTTCACAAGCGGCAAAGAGTGCATTACATCGAACACATGAACTGATCCAGCGATACGGCCCCAGGCTTGCAGGTTCTCCCGAATCCGCACAGGTGGCAATGGAACTGGCCGGAGAATATGACAGGTACTGTCATCACACTACCATGGACGAATTCGCGGTGCGGCCTTTCGCTTTTCTGGGGTTTTTGAAAGTTGCCCCCTTGTTTAACATAGCAGCCGCACTGGTGCTTTTCCTTTTTCCGGAATATTATCTTATCGCGGCCCTGGGTTTTACCCTGGCCAGTACCTGGGCATTCAGCCAGTTCATTTGCTACGGTGAACTGTTTGATCCACTGTATAAAAGAAAAAAAGGATTTAACGTAAGCGGCATCATAGAGCCCATTGAACCGCCGCGGCAGCAGGTTATAGTAAGCGGGCATCATGACAGTGCCTACGAGTTCCGTTACATGTCGGACAGTCCAAAACTATATCGCCTGATTGTCCTTTTCATCGTACTGTCCTTTGGCGTATCCCCTTTCATTATCTGGTTATTTACCATCTATGCAGCCATAACCGGTCAAGCAGGGATTGTCGGGGAAATAGTCAGGTGGGCACTTCTTTCAAACATTGTATTTGCCATACCCATGTTATTTTTCACAAAAAAAGAAGGGACTCCCGGTGCAGGGGACAACCTGATCGCCTCATCCATAACCGTGGAACTTGCCCGCATGTTCGGGAAAAAAGCCCCGAAAGCAAACAGGCCGCGATACACCCGCATCATCCTGGCCAGTTTTGACGCGGAGGAGTCGGGTATACGGGGAGCACGGGCGTATGCCCGTATGCACCGGGAAGAGCTTACCTCCATGCCCACGTGGCTTTTCAACATGGACAGCCTGTATTACACCCATCGTATCAAGTTTCTTACAAGGGACCTGAACGGTTTTATCAAACTCTCCTCTCAAATGGCAGATGACTGCAGCAGGATAGCTCATTCGCTGGGATATAACGCCGAACCCTTCGCCCTGTATCCCGGAGCCGGTGCCACCGATGCGGCAGAGCTGGCAAAAATCGGTGTCCACGCCACCACCCTTATAGCGCTGGCAACGGAGCCGGAAAAAGAAGACTCGGTATACCACACCCAGGATGATACGGTAGACAGCATCGAACCGGGCGTAGTTGAAGCAGCAATTTCTATAGCCGCCGGGTTTATAAAGGAGAAGGACGGCAGTTAGTTCTTCATGGAAACGGGTTGCCCGGTGGCTTCTATCACACTGTTGTAGAAACGTGAATGGGGATCCACCTGTTTTCTTTTTGAAACTGCCAGGTCAATGGGCACGTGGGTGAAGATGTTGTTCCATTGTCCGATTACCAGGTCGGTTTTACCCGCCATTGCAGCATGTACCGCGTGCTGGCCAAGTATGGCACAGTAAATTGAATCATCAGGTACCGAGGGAGCGCTCCGTATCATGTAACTTGGATCTATATACTTGAGATTGATCTCAATATTATTTTCACTGAAATAACTGTTTATACGGTCCTTTAAATATAAACCAATGTCAGCAAGCCGCACATTTCCGGACGGGTCATAAGTTTTGGGGCCCTCTTTCTGCAGAATATCCTGTCCCGCCCCTTCGGCCACGCAGATTACGGCATGGCCTCTTTGTTTAAGACGTTTCTCAAGATGTGCAAGAAAACCATTATCACCATCCATGTCAAATGGCACTTCCGGCAGCAATACAAAATTCACATCATTGATGGCAAGCGCGGCGCTGGCAGCGATAAAACCCGAATGTCTCCCCATCAACTTTACCAGGCCAACGCCATTGGGCGCACCCTTAGCCTCGGTATGCGCTGCATAGATAGCATTTACCGAGTTTGACACGGCTGTCTCGAAACCGAAGGATCTCTGTATAAAACTGATGTCATTATCAATGGTCTTGGGAATTCCAACAACTGCCAGGTCAACACCCCGCTTACGGGCAAGCTCGGAAAAATCATGGGCACCCCGAAGTGTTCCATCTCCACCGATAGCATACAATATATTTATCCCCATCTTCTCAAGGGTATCCATAAGCAGATCCATGTCCTCTGTTCCACCCCGGGAAGACCCCAGTATGGTACCACCCTCCATATGTATATTTTTTACCATTTCAGGGGTAAGGTCCATCATGGGGTATCCCTTTGCAGGGTTCAATCCATTGTACCCGTAAGAAATTCCAACCACCTTCTGTGTATTGTAATGATAATGTGATTCCATTACAATAGACCGGATCACGTCGTTTATTCCCGGACATATCCCGCCGCACGAAACGATGGCCGGCCTTGCCTCCTCCGGCTTAAAATATATCTTTTCCCTGGGACCCGCCACCTCGAAGCTTTGCTGCAGCATTTCACTATCAAATTGTGTGTCCTTCGTGAACATTGTATTGTACAATAACCGGGTCTCATCTGATTCAAAAGTTTTTTCCCTGGAGGTAAACATTTCCAGGAGGGGGCAGTCAACCTTGCACTGTCCAAGCGTCTTAATGCTGAAATCCATATTGCAACTCCTTGACAAAAAATCTACACACAGAATACAACAACCTGCTTGAAATGCAACAAGGAAACATTGTATGATACTCTATAAATGTATCTTGACAACAGGCGCACCGGTATATGTACAATGCATCCATTATTTACCATTTTCCAGATGTTTATACATGGCAGGTATATTAATTGAAAATCCATCGCAATATAATTGACATCATTTCCGAGAAGCCAGTGATCCTGGTAGTGCTTTTCAATGCCGTGTTGTATCTAACCGGCATTACCTGGGGCCTGCCTCATAATGCCACGTGGCTTTCAGATTCGCTGGCACCCTATCATCCCCTGGTGGGGCTGAGCCAGGGATTCTCTTTCGGATATTATCATAAATACCCCATGGTGCATCAGCTTATACTGGCCATTCTGAATATCCCCATAGTAATCGCCATGGGTGCCGGGGCTGTTACCCCGAAAGGTCTGTCACTTGAACGGCTGCTTGAAGTAGCCCAGTCGCCGGAATATGTAACCTGGCTTATACTGGTAGATCGCCTTGTTACCGTGATCATGGCCCTGGTAATGATATACTTCGTATACCGTGCGGCCCGCGAACTTTTTTCAGAGCGGGCAGCCGTATTTGCAGCCCTTGTCGCTTCATTCAACACCGCCATAAATTTTTACTCACACGTAGCCAAGGTTGAGGTACCATTTCTCTGCTGGGCAATGATCGCCCTCTATTTTCTTATCCGGCTGGTAAAATACGGCATTCGAAAGGACTACATCGGCGTTGCGGTATTCACCTGCCTCGCCTTTGGCACAAAGGACCAGGCCTATGCCGTCTTCGTGCTGCCCTTTATACTTTTCATCCTGCTTTTTCCCGTACTATACCGTGACAAAGGCGAAAACCCCTTCAGGGCCCTTTTCACCAGGAACTTTATCACCTTCGCCGGGGTGTTCCTGGCCGGTACCGTCATAGTAGAAAACCTGGTTTTGAATTTTTCCGGTTTTCAGAAACGCCTTGGCTTTCTGCTGGGAGAAGGGGGGACACGATCAATCAGTTATACCCTTGAGCCAGAAGGCATAGTAGCATTGCTGACAGATTCAATCCGGACGATGGCAAAGGATACCATGGGCTGGCCCCTGCTCACCCTGTGTGGTGTGGGTATTCTCCTTGTGATCATACAATATCGCAGAAACAGCAGGCAGCTCCTGTTATCACTTGTATTTTTTATCGCGTCATTATCTTTCTACCTTTTCTTTGTTCAGATAATCCGGCAAAGCAACGTACGCTTTGTTATGCCCATAACACTTTTCCTTACCGTGTACGGCGGCTATGCTATCGACCGGGGACTTGCCGCATCCAGGGGACTCTTTAAGGCTGCTTTTATATTACTAGTAACTGCCTCAATGGTATACGGTTTCTATCTCACCATTCACGTCAACGCCAACCTGCTGTTTGATACCCGCTACAGGGCGGAAGATTGGATGGGGCAGCACATGAAAAAGGACGCGACTATTGAATATTATGCCTACGAACATTACCTCCCCCGGTTTCCCCGGCACACCTTTACCTACAGGGTAAAAAACGATGTGCTGGACATAAACGAAAGAAAACCGGACTATATCGTGATAACATCCCATTACTACAGAAGGTACCTTGGCAAAATCAGTGACGAAGTTATCAGCGGCAGGATCGTTACCAACGAGAAGGGAAAACAATTCATGCGAACACAGTTCCCGGTATTCTTCCATAAATTATTTAACGAAAAACTTCCGTATGAAAAGGCGGCCCGGTTTGATTACCATATTCCCGGATTCAAAAGGATAAGTTTTTCACGTCTTAGTCCTGATCATATCATAATATACAAAAGAACGGAGTAATCCCCTGGTAATGAAACAACGAAATATCATATTTATTCTGGTGGCAGCCCTGATCGCCTTCCCCCTTCTCTGGGCGGCATACTCGGCAATAAACAACAGTATAATTGCTTCCCGCTGGCTGCAGAATCCCCACCCCTCAGGTGAGCGCATACAGGCAGGCAACACCTCACTTTTCATACGGGTAAAGGGACAGGGTACACCGGCAGTCATCATCCAGACCGGCCTTGGTTCAACCTCCCTTGAATGGTGGCATATACAGGACCGCCTTGCCAAAGACACAACGGTGATAACCTATGACAGAGATGCCTACGGGTGGAGCCTGGCATCTGGCTCACCGGCAACCGCTGAAAGAGTTACCACAAATCTTCGCGCCATTTTACAAAATAAAGGCATACGCGGCCCCTACATACTGGTGGGCCACGACATTGGTGCCCTGTACACCCAGCACTTTGCCAGGAAACACCCGGCTGACGTGGCCGGTGTGGTCATGATAAATCCCATCACCACCGAGTATGGTCTTTTGAAGGAAGAACTGCCCCGGGTGTTCTATCAGAATCTCATCAGGAGAACGCCGAAACTAAGAATTGCAGGACTTGCTGCCGACGCGGGGATAATGCGCTCATTGCGGATACTGGTGAATGAAAATATTCCCTGCAATGTCCTCAATGACGTCATATCCCACTACTCGAGGGGGGACGTGTATGATGCCATGATACTGGAATATGGATCAAACCTTGACACCAGCATACAGCAGGTACAAGACGCCGGCCCTTTCCCCAACCGCCCCCTTACCATTCTCAGGTACTCAGAAAACGACTACAGGAACAGGCTCTACAAGTTCCAGATGTCATGGGATGAAGCCCGGATGGTAAACCGGGTGTATGCCACCATATTCAGGAAGGCAGCAAACCTGTCACCGCGTGGTATACTACGCCAGTCAGAAAAGGGACTGCACTACCTGCACCTTGATGACCCCCGGCTGGTGACAGAAAGTATACAACAGCAATTGCGGCTCACCAGGTAACAACATTCATAATGCAGAGGTCATATCGCATGAGCAATACTCAAACTGATCAGGGAAAAGCCATACGCAACTTGTCCATAATAACAGGAACCCTGGCATTGGGGTATGTCCTGTATTATTTCAATTACCTTGAAACCCCCAGCGCTGACTACATGAATAATTTTCTGCCCCGGGTAACGGAATACATGAAGGGTAACTTCCCCGGGAACTCTTTCAAGATACTACCCGTATACAATATACTCCTGGCATTGCTCACCCCCTTAAATCCCCTGCATACATTTGATCCGGTGTATTTAACCGCAATCATAGTAAACCTGGTACTTTTTATTCCCTACCTGGCAGTCGTGTGGGCATTATACCGCAGGTGGCTTGCGGCTCCCTATGCACTGCTGGCCATGCTCTTTCTGTCAGCAAATATCTATACCGTGTATACGGCAATTAACGCAGAACTTGAGATGCTGCTCACCCTGCTCATTGCCCTTACCATCTATTTCACCGTCAAGAATTCACGCCTGGCCTATCTCACATCCTGGCTTGCGGCAGGCACCAAGTGGGACGCGGTATTTACCGTACCGGCAGCCATGTACCGTGATTTTTTCGAGAACAGAAAAAAGATTCTCGCCATTATTCTTG
>Ga0102938_10002540_pt1 | contig 13801 bp, 10 predicted proteins | sample SalPonR2_B_D2_MG_FD_84516 | JGI IMG/M metagenome (GOLD analysis project Ga0102938, IMG submission 84516) | Salt pond soil microbial communities from South San Francisco under conditions of wetland restoration - Salt Pond MetaG R2_B_D2_MG | ecosystem: Environmental > Aquatic > Marine >... | reverse complement strand
GTTTATGATGGTATGAATGGTTCGGTACCTGTCGAATATTATGCAATTAACTCCGACAGTTCTGCTGCTGTAGCCACATTCGCCGATGTGCCGGAAATGCTTGCACTTTTTGAGGATAAATTTGGCCCATACCACTGGGAAAAGGCCGGGTATACTGTTGTGGATTTTAACAGTGGCGCTATGGAGCACCTTACCAATATTGCCTATCCGTCTTATGCCCTTACTACTGATCCGGGTAATCAAACCCTTGTGGCCCATGAATTATCGCATCACTGGTTTGGAAATCTCGTCACTTGTAGTGACGCTGCCGACATGTGGCTTAACGAAGGATGGGCAAGTTATTGCGAAGCGATTTATATGGAGCATTTTCATGGTACAGAGCAATATCGTCAATATGTAAAAAGCAATCAAATAAGCGTGGTCAATAGTGCCCACGAAACAGATGATGGTTATTGGGCTCTGAGTGATATGCCATACGATCTTACTTATTCCACCACAGTTTACGATAAAGGATCAATGATAGTACACAACTTGCGGCATTATATGGGCGACAGTCTGTTTTTTCCGGCAGTAAAAGATTATTTGTCGGCATTTTCTGAAAGTGATGCTTCAACAGAAGATTTACGTGATCATTTGAGCGCTTATAGTGGTGTCGACCTGACAGGTTTTTTCGATAATTATGTGTTTCACGGAGGATTTCCACAGTATTCAATCGACTCGGTGGTTTATTATGGCGATGAGGTAAAAGTAGCTGTTTTCCAACAAGCAGTTGGTCGCAACTTTATTGGAGATGACAATAAAATTTCAATTGGGTTTGTTGATGAAGAATGGAATGTACATGAACAGTGGTTGCAATTCGACGGACAACAAGGCAGCCAGTTTTTCAACCCGGGCTTTGCGCCTGTTATGGTGGTGCTCGATTATTATAATAAAACCGCAGGCCCGGTTTTTGACCATTCAACAGTTTTGTACAACAGCGAAACTTATTACCCCACAGGCATGGACCTCAATGTAATGCCTGAAATAATTTCAGATTCTGCATTTATTCATGTTGCTGAAATGTGGAAAGGACCGGCAGAAAGTGGTGACAACATAAATCATATTGAAGTGCTGGACACAAAATGGTGGCGCATTGTTTTTGATGCAAAGGGAGATTTTGCCGCAAGCGGACGATTCTATTACAGTTTTTTCGGCAATGACGATGTTAACATAGAGGATGGAGACAGCCTGATGCTGGTATATCGCCCTGCTGATGCTTCGCGATGGCAATATATCGATCAATCCCGGGAAGGAACCATTAATAGCGGCAGTTTTATAGTACAAAATATGCTTCAGGGAAATTATGCAATTGCCAGATGGAACGAAGCATCAGCTATAGGACAATTAAACAGGCAAAAGCAGATTAAAGCCTGGCCAAACCCATCGAAGAAAGGTTTTTACATTCAACTTCCCGGCAGTTCGGGGCAAACAGTTTATGTTTTTAACCAACAGGGACAAAAGATAGACGCGATTAAAAACAATTCTGAGCATCTTTTGTACTATCCTGCAAAAGGGCTTACACCCGGGACGTATTTTTTACATCTTATGAAATCGGGTGTTAGCGAAGCTCAATGTAAAATTGTAATAACTCCGTAATTATGAGTGTTGCATATCTTTCAGAGAAGAAAATTAGCTATACAACAAAAGGATCTGGGCCAGCATTGGTTTTGCTGCATGGATATTTGGAGTCGAAAGAGGTTTGGGAGGCTTTTTCGACCTTACTCGATGATTATAGTTTAATTATCCCGGATTTACCAGGTCATGGAGATTCAGATGTAATTGACAGTGCACATACCATGGACTTAATGGCCGATGCAGTTGCTGCTGTTCTTGAAAAAGAACAGGTTGAAAGATGCATTATTTACGGACATTCTATGGGAGGATACGCAGCAGAAGCATTTGCCAGAAAGTATCCGCAAAAGACCCGGGCAATAGGCTTAGTTCATTCTACAATTTACCCCGATAATGAGGCAAAAAAAGCAAATCGTAAACGTGAAATCGACTTGCTTCGTAAAGGCAAGCAAAAGCTTGTTGTGTCAGGAATGCTTCCAAAAATTGTAGCAAAATCAAACCTTGAGAAATTGAGACCGGAATTGGAAAACATAGTCGAACGAGCTAATAATTTTCCGTCCAACGGCATTATTGCTGTGTTGAACGGTATGATGATGCGCCCTGAGCATACCATAAACCCGGCTATTCCTTTCCATATTATCGGGGGAGATGAGGATAATTTTATACCGGTTTCGGTCTATAATAAAATGGCTGCCGATAATCAAACGGTCCAGCTGGATATGATCGAAGGTGTGGGACATGCTTCATTTATTGAAAAACCGGGTGAACTTGCGCATAAAATACAGACTTTTATTTCGGGGCATGTAGATAAATAGAGTTTATTCTACTAAAACGGTAGTGCCCAGAAATAAAGCTATGCGGCCCAATAGAGTTTTTAACAGCAATTTCCGGAATTAATTTTCTGCAACAGCTTATTTTAACCAGTGTGAAAGATCGCGGTTTATCAGCTCACTTGTTTTCTGAATATTTTCTTTAAACCTGTTTTGTGCACCATATCGACGCCCTAAAATGCCACTGCTGATTATCAGTCTATTGTAAGTTTTAAATTGATATTTTGGGTGTCCCATCCTATTTCGCTCAATAGAATTATAATATGTTGCATAAATCCGGGCAAGCCTCTTTCATGCCATTTATATCCATTGAACCCCGATTAGGAAAATATTGTGCAACAGCTGAGGAATTTGCTAATATTTTCTATATCGGGATTTACTCTCTTACAATCCATAATTATGATTTTCAATCATTTTATGGATTAATTCGAGTAGAACATTCACTTACGCTAGCCCGCTAACGGCTTTAGCCCTCACAGCCTGTCCCGTGAAAAACGGGAAGTTTACGAGTAATTTGGTCTGGCCAACCCGCCTTTGGTCTTGTCGTTGATCAGCAGTAAAAAGTTGGCCATCTAGCCGCATGAAGAAAAATGCGTTAAAAAAATCTGTTTGTTATGGCGTCAAAGTTTGCGTTGTTTGAGCTTCGATTTTAAAAAAAAATCGAAGTGAGTTCGTAAACTTTAGCTATAACGAATAGATTTTTAGCACTTTTCTGTAAGCGGCGGGTTTTTTTTGCCTACTTTTTTTGACCTGTAGCAAAAAAAGTAGGGTTATGCCAAAATTGGGTGCCCCATTGCACAAAACACGAATTTATTCTACTAAAACGGGAGTGCCCAGAAATAAAGCTATGCGGCCCAATAGAGTTTTTAACAGGAATTTCCGGAATTAATTTTCTGAAACAGCTTATTTTAACCAGTGTGAAAGGTCGCGGTTAATCAGTTCACTTGTTTTCTGAATATCTTCTTTAAATAGCCCCTGTAGGTATGATCTGTCTTGTCGTGAAAGCTTCGGGATTTTGTCATCCTGGAAAAATATTTGCCTGAGCTTATCTTTGGCTTTTTCGCCCAAAATATTAGAAACCTTGCTTTTAAAACCGGTGTTTACCATCAGCCGATTCAGGTTCTTGCTTTTGGGCATTAATGCAGCATTGTGTTTTTTGTTTTCTATATCGGAAAATTTGTCTATTCCCAGAAAATCGCAAATTTCATTCACTGTACTTAATGGGTCTTTTTTAAACTCATCGAACAGCACTATTTTTATTTGCTCTTCAGGGAACTGTGCCATGTAGCGTTTAATTTGCTCATAATACAAACTAAGCTCAATAAATAGTTCTGATTTACCCCAACCCTTTTTATGTTGATTGAAATCTTTATGAAGGGCTTTTCTAAAAGGAAGTTGAGTAAAGCCAAACCTAACCGCCATCAGATAATGGGAAAATGTCCGGTCTGCCGGGTTGCGGAGCGCAATGACAATTTTTGCATCCGGATTAAATTTTTTGACATTTTTGGCAGCCTCTTTTGAATATAAATATGAGGTGCTGCATTCACCGACTGCGCTTTCACCATCGGCCCATTGAAATAAATTCAGATATTGTTTTTCATCTCTGATGAAAACATTTTGAATGCTGTCTTTGGGTTTGTTTTGATAAAAGTCCTGGGGCAGGTTATCAATATTACGTTTGTATATAGATGTAAATTCGCTGGTTTTAATATCAGTAGAAAAAAAGTGTGGCTCTTTGACCGGGCTAAAATAAAGGTTACTATGCGTGTTAAGATACTGATATAATGAAGTAGTACCGGCTTTTGCGGCACCAACAATAAAGAAATTGGGTTTGTGGCTTTTCATAATTAAATGTTACCGGCTTTTGTTGATATTGATAAACGGATAAGTAACAAAACCGAATATTCGGTATATTGCCAAAACTGATGCCAAATTCCACAAAATTGTAGATGTGGCAGTAGCTATGGCAGCACCATTAATTCCGTAAATTGGAATTAGTATTAAATTAAGTACAACATTTATAAAGGTACAAATTGCAATTATATTTCGTGCGGTTTTTTGACGATTGGACATATTCAATATGTTAATGACTGATCCTGATATGGTGCTGAAAAACTGCCCAAAAGCTAAAATTAAAAGTGCGGTTTTTCCTGCGGTAAAATCTTCGCCAAATATGCCCAATAAAAAGGATGGAAAAACCAGAATTGCAATTAAAACAGGAAGAGAAGTCAGAAACATAAGCAGGGTCGAATGTTTCACAAAACGGCGAAATTTTCCCATTTCATTGCGCTCAAAAAGCTCTGCGAATTTTGGCATTGCAATGCTATTTATGGCAACCAGTATTACAGAATTCAGCGCTGCAATTTTCAATGCTGTAGCATATATTCCCACATTGGCCTCAGGTAAAAAGGCACTGAGCATTATTGTATCTGTCCAATTCATTAGCAGAAAAAGAGAATTCGAAAACAACATTGGCAGTGTCCAGTTAATTAACTGTTTGTTTGTATATCCTTGTTTTTTGACAGCCAGTTCAACTTTTGGTAGTCTGCTTTTAATATCGAAATAACTAATGATGGCCAGTGTAAATAAAGCTATAAAAAGACTCCATATGGTACTTTTAAGGCCATAGCCCTGGTGGTAAAAGTACACAATGAAAAGAAACGTAATGATATATATAGTGCCATTCTGAAAAATGGAATATGAAAATATTTTTTTCAGGCCTTTTAAACTTTCAGCATGGTAATTAAGCAAGACCAAAGGCACCAGGGATATTGCAGTAAAAATTATATAATTACTGTTAGCCTTTGTTTCAAAAAGAAGCTGGCTAACGGGTTCAGATAACGCCGCCAGCAATAGCGCGAGAAGACTGGCAATAATAAACAACCACCGCTGTATTTTATGAAACAAGTTTGAAATAAGCCCACTTCTCTTACTTTCTTTATAAGCACCTATAAATTTCACAATGGATGTATCAAAACCCATTTTGCCAATCACACTGAGAATCATGAGCAATGTCCAAAGCGTTTGAAAAACACCCACCCCCTTGGTACCGTAATACTGAGCTAAAATCCAAAGGAAAAAATAACCAACAACTACCCCTAAGACTTTAAAAAAAAGAGCAATGGCCCCCCCCTTAAAAAGCTCTCTAAAGTCAATGTCATTATTTAATTTCTTGCGAAGCAATGGCTGAATTTTAAACGGCTAAATTAATACTTTTATCCAAACATAATGGTTTTATACACAGCAAAGACTAATGCTAATGCAGCATCCTACAATTTTGAGTTAAATAAACAATGGAAATCAGACATTTTTATATTTTTGAACTTTATTTTGAGCATTCGCATATGGCTCGTAACTTCACATAAATTTTTTAAAATAATTGAGCATACAATTAATATTGTAAAATATGAATTATAAACGCACCAACATTATCGCAGGGTGGATTGCCTTTGCAGTAGCCGCCATCGTTTACCTATTAAGCATTCCCCCAACCACAAGTTTTTGGGATACAGGTGAATTTATTGCCACAGCATATAAGCTTGAAGTGTGCCACTCCCCCGGCTCCCCGCTTTTTATGATTATAGCAAGGTTTTTTACCCTGTTTGCACAGCCGGCTGATGCTGCTTTAATGGTCAATGCTATGTCTGGTTTGGCAAGCGCATTTACCATTATGTTCCTGTTTTGGACCATTACCCACCTTGCCCGCAAAATAATGAGCCAGCGTGGCGAATTAACAGATGGTCGCCAATGGGCTATTCTGGGTGCCGGTTTGGTCGGTGCGTTTGCCTATATGTTTACAGATACCTTTTGGTTTTCTGCCGTTGAAGGTGAAGTTTATGCCTTATCATCACTTTTTACAGCGGTTGTATTTTGGGCAATCCTAAAATGGGAAAATGTTGCCGATGAGGCATATGCCAACAGGTGGCTAATTTTAATTGCATACCTTGTTGGGCTTTCTATAGGCGTGCACCTCCTGAACCTTTTGGCTATTCCGGCTATTGTTTTTGTCTTTTATTTCCGTAAATATAAACCCACAAAACTTGGGGTAGTGGCTGCCGCAGCCCTTTCTATTTTTATATTGGGGTTCATTATGTACTTCATTATTCCTTATACTGTGAAAATTGCCAGTTATTTCGACCGGCTTTTTGTAAACGGCTTTGGGTTACCATTTAATTCGGGCGTGATATTTTTTGCGGCGGCTTTGCTGGCTGCATTAATATATGGAATTTGGTACAGTCATAAAAAAGGAAAAGTATTAGCCAATACAATTTTACTTGGTATTACGGTTATCCTGATCGGATATTCTTCTTATGCGATGACTGTGATTCGGTCAAGCGCAAATCCACCAATGGACCAGAATGATCCGGAAGACCTTTTTTCATTACTTTCTTATCTGAACAGGGAACAGTATGGCGACCGACCATTGTTCTACGGGCAATATTATTCTGCTCCTGTAGAAGATTCTAAAGAGAAATTTTCGTACCGGAAAGCCGGAGATCGATATGAGAAATATAGCAAAGGCCTTTCGTATGAGTATTCTGATGATTTCTCGACCTTTTTCCCTCGCATGTATAGCAGCGATCGTTCGCATGTAAGAGAATACGAGAAGTGGGCGCAGGTTGAAGGCACAAAAATTCAGGATAGTCAGGGCGAGACACGGGTAAAACCAACATTTGGAGAGAACCTCAGATTTTTCTTCTCTTATCAGGTGGGTTTCATGTATGGTCGCTATTTTATGTGGAATTTTGTGGGCCGGCAAAACGATGTACAGGGTCACGGAGAAATTAGTCACGGAAACTGGCTTTCCGGAATTCCATTTATTGATGAGGCCCGTCTGGGCGATCAGGAAGGATTACCAAATTACTGGAAAAACCACAATGCGCGCAACACCTATTTCTTCCTTCCGCTTTTATTGGGGTTAATAGGACTGTTTTATCATTATAATAAACACAGGAAAGACTTCTGGGTGATTATGATGTTGTTTGTGCTTACGGGTATTGCCATTGTAGTGTACCTGAATCAAAACCCATTACAACCACGTGAACGTGATTATGCATACGCAGGCTCTTTTTATGCTTTTGCCATTTGGATAGGGCTGGGAATGCTGGCCATTTATGATGCTTTACGTAAACCTTTCGGACAAAAAACATCGGCTATTGTTGCCACAACAGCTTGTTTGATTGCTGTTCCCGGAGTTTTGGGCAGTGAAAACTGGGATGATCACGATCGTTCGGGCCGATATACGGCCAGAGATTTTGCTTACAATTATCTTAACTCTTGCGAAGAAGACGGTATTCTATTTACCAACGGCGATAATGATACTTTCCCCCTTTGGTATCTTCAGGAGGTTGAGGAGGAGCGCACCGATGTGCGAATTATTTGTTTACCATACCTGAGCACAGACTGGTATATCAATCAAATGAGGCGACAGGTTTATGATTCTGAACCAGTGCCTTTTGGAATGGCAAAAGAAAAATATGCACAGGGCAACCGCGACATAATTTTTGTGCGAAAGCGGAGCGATTTGTACCTGAACGAAAGGTATGCTGCCAACAAGCCAGAATACAAAGCCCAGTTTAGCGATATCATGAGTACACTTAGTAGAATTCTAAAAAATGGGAATTTTGATACCATGGAGCCTAAAACATGGAAAAGGATTGCGAATGTGGATGATATTAAGCCCCTTCAGGTCGCTTCGCTAATCAAGAGGCTTAATAACCAGGAGCTTGCTGAAAAGTACGCAATTGATGTTGAAGCAATAAAGAACTTGCAAAAAGCGACTGATAAGTTTCTGAATGATTTGGGCGAATCACCCATACCGCTTAAGCTAGCCATGAATTTTGTGGCAAGCGACGATAAAAGCACAAAACTGACATCGTACGACGGATCTACTGAAGATTATTTACCTTCCAGAAAATTTGTAATTCCTGTAAATAAACAAAAAGTTATAGAAAATGGTGTTGTACAACCAGAAGACAGCGCCTTAATTACAGACCGGATTGTTTTTAGTATTAAAGGCCGCATGTTAATGAAAAGCGACATGATGATTTTGGACCTGCTTGCCAATAACAATTGGGAACGACCAATTTATTTTACAAGTATTGGAAGGGGAACATTCAGTGGCTTACAAAAGTATGCACAACAGGAGGGTTTTGCTTTTCGAATTGTTCCAATTGAAAACAACTCGGGTTATCTTGGCAGAATCAACACTGAGTTGCTATACGACCATTTTTTCAATAAGTTTATGTTTCGAAATCTTAATAATCCCGATGTTCACCTTGGTTGGACCAACCGCCGGACAATTAGCGTTGTTAGTATGAGAAGAAAAATGGGACAGCTCGCTGAAACATTAATACGCGAAGGTGAAAACGAGAAAGCTATAAAAACAGTAGACAACACATTTGAGATCTTACCAATTGAGCGCCAGCCACTCGATTATATGGAAATGGATCTTCTGAGTGCATACTATAAAGCGGGTGCTGTGGAGAAAGGTAATGCACTGATTCAAAAAGTTTTTGATCAGACCTATGGTGAACTGGATTATTATTTGAAAGACGACCCGGTGATTGACGTAGGTTATGGTCAGGATCAACAAATTGCTGTGGCCAAAATGCATGAAATAACCAATCAATTGCGCATTTTTAACCAACAAGAACTTCAAAAAGAGCTACAGAACCGTATTGTAGAATTATTAAGAACAAAGTCAGATATTGTTTCTGAAATTGAAGGATACACAAATCATCAAAAACAACTGATGCGGACATTTTTCCAGCTCGACGAGTCGTCTGTGCAGCAGTGGTTTCAAAACCTGAAACCAGAAGACCGGAGCTTCATAACAGATATAAACAGACTTAGCAGGCAGCAAATTAAGATATTACAGCTTTATATGAGTTGGGTGAATGTATGAGTTGAACAAAACTGATAAAATTCAGACATAATAAAAGCCGGCCTGAGCAGCCGGCTTTTATTTAATTTTAGCTTTTTACCATCTGCAGCTTCCGTCTCTATTTCTCATTCCATTTCCATAGCCATTTCCGTAACCTTTCCTTCCGCCTCTGTGGTAACCATCACCTTTTCTGCCGTGGCCTTTGCCAAACCCGCGTTGACCAAAACGATGTCCCCGCCTGTCGAACCAGGCTTTTTGGTCATCATTAAGTAATTCGCGTACTTCCATCCTGTGTTGATTGGCTGTTTTTTGCACTTCAATTCTGATTTTACCCATTGCTTCAATCTTTTTGTCAATGGCATCAACATCAGGATTGTCACTTACCTGTAGTTTTTGCATCTCGGCGCGCAAAACCATTAGATCTGCCCGATAGTTTTCCATTTCTTTCCAGTGAGCAGTTCTCAGGTCTTCAATATTATTTTCCTGCGCTTCAGTCAAATCAGGTATTGCGCACTCTTTATTAAATCCACGAGTGTTGTCGCTGTTGAACCTTTGACCTCTTTGAGCATTTAGAAGGGTTAAGCCTGCTATCAGCATTAACCCGGTTAATAATGTTAGTTTTTTCATAGTATTCAATTTTTAAGTTTGTTTGCTCTTTTGATGGCTATATCATCCGAAGGTTTAAAATGCCTGCTTTTTTTTCTGAAACTTTTATAACTTCGTGAACTCAAGACCTTATGTTAAAGGATTAATACCAGGCTTTTCATGGCTTTAAAAAAAATAGGCATCTTTTTTATTATTGCAGTTTTTTGTGCACCAGCGGAATTGCTAAGTCAACCATTCAGTAGCTACAAAGACGTTGTCAATTATAAACATTTATTAGACAGCTCCTTATCCAGCCCCCCATGGAAACGTACATTGATAAAAGATTTTGAAAAAGACAATGGCCAACCACTATTTTTAAAACGTATACTACATGATGCACTTTTGAAACATCATACATCGCTTTATGATTTTGAGGTGAACCCAGATATTTTGTTTGCTGCTGCATCTGAGAATCAAAACAATACAAATTATTTTGTCTCCGGAGGAGGAGCCAATATTAGGTATCAGCACAAGCAAAGCTTTATTTTTAGGGGTCGGGTAGTAGGTTTCAGACAAACTGGATTAATAACAGACTCGGTACGCACTACTAATAATTTGTTGCAAGATGTGCTTTATAGTCAGGCTACCCCTGATGGATATAAAGCTTTGGATTTAAGAATAAACGCGGTTTACAGACCCTCTCAGTTTTTTAGAATTAACTTTGGTGTTGATAACCAATTTGCCGGCGATGGTTACCATTCTGTAATACAGGGCGACCAATCGCCACCCCACCCGTTTGGGCGACTATCCACATCATTCTGGAAAATAGATTATACCGTAGGATACCATTTTTTAAAGGATGTTGCATGGCCAGACCTGTCGGAAACTTACCGGAAATACATGACAACTCACCAGCTGAATTTCAGGCTGCATCCAAAATTCCATGTTTATGCCTGGGAAGCAGTTGTTTGGCAGCAAGAAGATACGCTGACTCAGCGAGGTTATGATTTGAGCTATTTAAATCCGGTAATTTTTTTCAGACCTGTGGAGTTTCAGTTGGGTGCCCCATCACCAGATAATGTACTACTTGGACTTGGATTTAGGTGGCAACCATTTAAATGGATGAGGATATACGGGCAGGTTATGTTTGATGAATTTTATCTTGAGGAAATATCGGCGAGGGACGGTTGGTGGGCCAACAAGTATGCCCTGCAACTTGGAGCAAATGCTGCTTTTTATCCAGGGGCACATTACCTGCACTTGCGGACCGAGTTTAATATGGCCCGGCCATTTACCTATTCACATATTGGTTCAATGCAAAATTACGGCAGCCGTTTCACACCAATGGCCCATCCACTGGGCGCCAACTTTGGGGAAATTTTAACCACCCTGAGATGGCAGTGGAAACGCCTGGGTGCAATGGCCCGGATTGCTTATGCTCAGGTAGGACAGGACACTCACATAAATTACGGACAGAATATTTATCGTTCATATACTACCAGGGACACAGAATATGGGCATAAATGGTTGCAGGGAAACCTAAAAAGCGGGGTGTCGGCTGATTTTCGATTTATGTACACAATTAATCCTAAGATGGGCCTTAAATTAGCGCTTGGAGCTCGTAAAATGACATACTATGAACTTGACAGGGATGATCTGTCAGAAATATATTTACGCCTGAGCACATTTTTGCCAACCGGAATGAAACAACTTTACCGGACAAAATAAAAACGACCCAAAACCAAAAGGTAATGGGCCGTTCCTTGAATTTAAACTGGTACTACTTAATATTCAATTTCTTTTTTATGTCTTTAGGAAGCGCATCTTTGTGCACCACAATACTCATGGTTTTATAACGAATAAATGCTTTTGAGGCATAAAAATAGCCTTTATATTTATTATCGGTATTCCATGAGTTTTTTACTTTGTAATATTCTTTACCGTTTTGGTCTTTTGCAATGCCAATGATATGCATGCCGTGGTCATCGGTGGTTTTGTATTTATCGAAACCAGTCTGGCGCATCTCCTGCGTAATGGTTTTTTCAGGGACAGGTTCGTCAAAACTGAACATGCGGTCCTGACGCTCATCATCGGTCATTTCTTCCCATTTTTCCTTTTCCGATCCTGCAAGCTCTTCCACATCTGTTTCAGGAACAATGGCTACACCATTACGCCATGAGAATCCTTTCTCGCTCACATCCGAAGCCCATCCAATAGAGAAACCATTATCAATGGCATTATCCATGATTGCTTCCAATTCGTCCAGTTTAACATTATTGAATGCTTTCCATGACCAATTGTCTGGCACTTCCAGAATGAACTTTTCATAAAATGGGTGGTGTGTATATGAAGTTAAATATACGTAGTCCTCTGGATTTAGGTCAACAAATTTTTCTGTAAACTCTTTTGGGCTATAAAATTTTCCTTCATATTCAATTTTTTCGCTTTTTTCACCCAGGTAAGCATCCAAAATACCGTTAAACCCGTTGTGCCAGGCTGTAGTAAGTTTTCGGTTTTTATTTTCAATCACAGCTTCTACATATTCGCCTAAAACATTATCTAATTCTCCATGCACATGGTTGTTTTCTCCATAGTTTAGTCCAGGATAAGCATTTTCTGGCACCAGACCATATTTAACCATTATGTCAACAGGGTCATTCAGGGCTCCACCACCGCCAAAATTGAAGTGTCCGTGCATACGTACATGGCGTTTGGCTTTTTCTGAATATACGTGTCGCACTACCCACATTTCTGATAAATCGAGCACTGGGCCACCTTTACGAATCACTTCAGATTCAAGAAACGATAGTGTCGAAAAGCTCCAGCATGTACCGCTTCTGTATTGGTCTTTTACGGGAGAAGCTTTAACTTCTTTTATGGTTTCAAATCTGTAACCATCTTTTTTTTCTTCCTGTCCTGTTAAAGCCCCAGCAATAAGCAAGGCAATTATTAACAACGATAAGTTTTTCATAAATAGAACTTTAAGTAAATTATGTCGAAATGTAAAAAAAATATAAATATTTCGAGTATTTTCTTCTTACATAATGACGCCATTTTGCCTATAAGTCTTAATCTTAGGCTCTTATGTCATAACAGATTTTGAGGTTGTTGTATAAAACTGTATTATAAAGGGACAGGGGTGTGCGTTTATGAACAGTAATATTTTACCATTGCAAGCATCAAATACTTTTATTAGTTTTAACAGAAAATTAACGAATATGTCTCGTATTGCAACTTTACTGTTTATATTCATGTTGTCTTTATTTGCTGGCAATGTATACGGACAATATTCAAAAGACGGATACAGATTCGAGCACAAAATTAAAGCACCACGAGTGAGGCGGCCCATTGCACATGAATTGATGCTTGATCCACAAGGAAAATATCTCATTGTAACTTATAGTAGCCACCCAACAGTTGTGGTGCTATATGACACAAATAACTGGTTGGAAAAAGCCACATATCAAATTCCCAAATGGTTTGACCTCAGTAATAGCTTTATGGGTCCGAAAGGAAAATTTTTGTATCTTGATTTCGAACGTTATTCATCCAAGTATCGCCGAATTAACCTCCAAACAAACGAAATAGATACACTGGAGTGCTACGCAACACCCAGGGGTTGCATGCCTAAAGAGGGAGGAGTCCCTCAGAAAGAGGTTTACACCGACGATAAAACTTATTATATAACCATCAATAAGCGCAATCGTCGCGATATACTTGTGTTCAGAAAAGAGGATTAATAATAACAACCTAAATAGTGTATTATGAAGTACTTACTCGTGTTTTTAGTGCTGCTAACCAGTATTAGTGTTAAAGCAGACGAAATTCGAAAAGCCATTGAATCAAATGATTTTGAACAACTCTACAAAGATTACCACAAAGTGCTGGT
>Ga0102938_10002537_pt1 | contig 13817 bp, 10 predicted proteins | sample SalPonR2_B_D2_MG_FD_84516 | JGI IMG/M metagenome (GOLD analysis project Ga0102938, IMG submission 84516) | Salt pond soil microbial communities from South San Francisco under conditions of wetland restoration - Salt Pond MetaG R2_B_D2_MG | ecosystem: Environmental > Aquatic > Marine >... | reverse complement strand
GGGTTTATTGAAACCCTTCAGGACGGCGCCATCCAGGACCATCAAAGTGCCGTTCAGTTTCTGGAGATCATGATGCGTCAGGCGGATCGTCTGAACGAAATCATTGACGATCTGCTGATCCTGGCCCGGGTCGAACAAAACAGCGATCAGGATGAACTTCCGCTGGAAAACTTGCCTTTAAATCCGGTGATTGAAACGGCAATGCAAGCCTGTGCTAAAATGGCAGCAGAGAAACAAATTACTATCGAGAGCTATTGTCCGCCCGGACTTACGGCGCACATTAATGCTCCGCTGCTGGAACAGGCGGTGGTCAATCTGCTGACCAACGCCATCAAGTACAGTCCGGAGCAGGGCAAGGTACTGATAGAAACAACCCGTAGTGAAAAAGATATCACCATCAGTGTCCGCGACTGGGGGTGCGGCATCGACAAGGTTCACCTGCCGCGCCTGTTTGAACGCTTTTACCGTGCCGACAAAGCCCGCAGCCGGAAACTGGGCGGAACAGGGCTTGGCCTGGCGATTGTCAAGCACATTGCCCAGGCCCATGGTGGTGAAGTAACGGTCAGCAGCAAACCAGGACAAGGAAGCACGTTTTCCTTGCGGCTCCCGGCAAAGCCAATCAGAACCCCTTAGAACGCACAACTTATGGTGTTTTGAAATTCGCGCTATTTATCCTCAGGAAGGACCTTATTCAAATGCCCATATATTTGCAGCGTCAGATCGATGAACTTAAAAAACAGATCCTTGCCCTTTCAGCGGTTGTTGAAGAAACTTTCCACGAGGCGATCCGTTCCCTTGAACACACCGATGTTAGCCTGGCCGACACAGTGATCGCGCGGGATCACACAGTTAATGAAATGGAGGTGGATCTCGAGGAAGAGTGCCTTAAGATTCTGGCCCTGCATCAACCGGTCGCCATTGACCTGCGATTTATCGTGGCGGTATTGAAAATTAACAACGACCTGGAACGGATTTCCGACATCTCCGCCAACATTGCCCAACGCACCCTCGGCCTGGCGACATTTAACCCCATCCCCATTCCCTTTGCCTTGTTTGACATGGCAGAAAAAGTTGAAAGCATGCTCAAAAAAAGCCTCGATTCCCTGGTCAATCTGGATATCGAACTGGCGCGAGATGTCTGCCAACTTGATGATGAAGTCGATGCCATGCACAAGGAAAACTACAGTCTGGTGAAAAACCGGATTCGCCAATATCCAGAGCAGCTCGATCCCCTCATCGAATACCTGTCGGTGTCTCGCCATCTCGAACGGGTCGCGGATCTGACCACCAACATTGCCGAGGATATCCTCTATATGATCGATGGTGAGATTATTCGCCATACCTATTAATCACAATGATCGAGCAGATCTCTGGCGAAGACTATCTCAACTCGCCCTGCTTCAGACCAAATCACCTGAAGGTGACGCCTGAAAGACCCGATAAAACTGTTTTTTACTCCATTATCTTCCTTAAATTCTCAAGGATGAACAAGATTTTAGCGCTTGAGTTTTTTATTAAAAACCTGATAACTTGTATCCTTATACTCAGATTTATAACAATATTTGAGAACATCCCTTGCCGAGAGAAGGAGACAGGAATGAAAAGCTGGAAGAAAATACTCATGATGCTGGTACTGATTGCAGCCGTTGCCGTTAACGCGCAGGCAGCAGACAAAAAGGTAATGTGGAAGCTGGCGATGACCTGGGGAACCACCCTTCATCCTTTCACCACGTCCGTTGAAAGCATGGCCGAGATGGTCGAAAAAATGAGTGACGGCAATTTTATCATTCGCATCGATTCGGCCAACCGCCACAAAGCTCCTTTTGGTGTCCTCGATATGGTCAAGGCCGGTCAATATGAAATGGCCCACACGGCTTCTTATTACTGGAAAGGCAAGGACGTCAACCTGCTCCCCTTCACAACCATGCCTTTTGGTATGACGGCGCCTGAGCAGTATGCCTGGTTTTATTATGGTGGCGGCATGGAACTGATGCAGAAAGCTTACGCCCCGCACAATATGTATTCCTTTCCAGGGGGCAATACCGGCAACCAGATGGGCGGCTGGTTTCGTAAGGAAATCAATACACTGGATGACCTTCAAGGTCTGAAGATGCGCATTCCAGGTTTTGCCGGCGAGGTTCTGGCAGAACTGGGAACCGTGGTTACCAACATCGCACCGGGAGAGCTTTACACCGCTCTGGAACGTGGAACCATTGATGCCCTTGAATGGGTTGGCCCGGGCATGGATATCAAAATGGGTTTTCACAAGGTCGCGCCTTACTACTACACGGGCTGGCACGAGCCGGCCACTGAACTGCAGTACCTTGTCAACCATAAAGCCTTTGAAGCGTTACCGGAGAACTATAAAGAGATGCTACGGGTCGCTATGCGGACAGCAGCATACGACATGTATGCCCAGAACTACCATGAGAGTGCCCTCGCCTGGGCAGCTATCGCAACAGAGTATCCGCACATCAAGGTTAAAACCTTCTCTAAAGATATTATCGATGCAATGAAAACTGCCAACCAGAAGCTCCTGAAAGAGATGTCTGACGAGTACCCGCTGTTCAAAGAAACCATGGAATCACAAGAAGAGTATCAGGCAAAAGCACGGGTCTGGACCCAGATTTCTGATTTTGAGTACCTGAAAGACAACCTTTAATCTGATCAACCTGCACCTCAGGTAACGGTCAATTGACTGTTATCTGAGGTCACCCTATTTCATCAAGGCGTCGTCAATCAGCACCTGGTTGTAAACAAACGATACTGAACAATCCACCACATATTATCTGACACCAACTTGTTGCGTTGGGACTTCTTGACCGGACAATAAAAGGCGGGCTCTTATTATGTCTGATGTGATTGCCCGCACCCTAAGGAACGAAAATGCTCATAAAGGCGGAATACTATTTCGACAAACTGGCCGACTGGATCGGCCACTTTTGTGGAATCCTCATGATTATTATGATGTTAAATGTTTTTTACAACGTCGTGATGCGCTATTTTTTCCGCAGTGGTTCCATTGGCATGCAGGAGCTTGAATGGCATTTTTTCTCCCTGATTATTCTCTTTGGGATCTCTTATGCTTTAAAAGAAGACGGCCATGTCAGGGTCGATGTCATCTATGACCGCTTGCAACCAAAGACCCAGGCGCTGATCAACCTGTTTGGTGCCCTGGTGTTTTTAATTCCGGTTTCGCTGCTGATTGCGACCGGATCGACAGAATTTGTCCTGGAATCTTACCGCAGTGGCGAAGGCAGCGGTGATCCCGGCGGTCTTCCCTACCGCTGGCTGATCAAGGCGATGATCCCTCTCTCTTTTTATGTACTGTTGTTGATCAACCTCGGCTTCATCATTAAAAATATCAACCGCTACCGAGCCCATTCAAGCTCATCAAAGGAGGCGTAACATGGTAGGTATTATCATGTTTTTTGCCGCTCTGGTGATGTTGCTGCTCGGTTTTCCCGTCGCCTTTACCTTCGGTGCGGTCTCTGTATTTTTTGCGATGATTGGCGGCATTGTTGAATCACTGCAGTACGGTGGAACCGTTCTGCAAGGATTCACCATTGGTAAAGACATGTTCGGGTTTATGCCCTTCCGGATCTTTTCGATTATGCAGAACACCATCCTCATGGCCGTTCCACTGTTTATTTTCATGGGGATTGTCCTGCAGAAGACCAAGCTGGCCGAGCGGTTGCTTGAATCAATGGGGTTTTTGTTCGGAGAAGTCCGTGGTGGACTGGCGATCAGCACCATTCTGGTCGGCACCCTGCTTGCCGCCTCAACCGGCGTTGTCGGTGCCAGTGTCGTGGCAATGGGGGTTATCTCACTGCCGGTGATGCTCAAATACGGCTACAATAAAGAACTGGCGACAGGAACGATCTGCGCCGCAGGAACTTTAGGGCAGATTATCCCGCCATCTATTATTCTGATTATTCTTGGGGATGTTTTTCAATTGCCTGTCGGCGATCTCTTTAAGGCAGCGCTGTTTCCCGGCCTTACCCTGGTCATTGGCTATATTTTGTTCATCCTTATTGCTTCATTTTTCATGAAAGACATTGCCCCCCCGGTTGCAATTCAAAGCACGGAGAGCAAAACCAAACAAATTTTAAATGCCCTGCTGGCAGTAGCTCCACCGCTGATTCTCATCGTGCTGGTGCTGGGGTCGATTTTCAGCGGAATAGCTACCCCGACGGAATCTTCTGCTGTCGGCTGTATCGGCGCAATCATACTGGCGATGCTCTATCGTACCTTTTCCTTTAAAATGCTCCATGAAGCCGCCCTTGGAACTGTTACCGTGACAGCGATGGTCTTCGGTATCCTGATCGGTGCGACGGCCTTCTCCATGGTTTTTTCCTACACCGGTGGCGAGGAGATTGTTGAGGCCTTTATGCTCGGGCTGCCGGGAGAAAAATGGGGGTTCATCATCCTGTCAATGATTGCCATCCTGGTGCTCGGCTTCTTTATCGACTTTGTCGAGATATCTTATATTATTGTTCCGATTCTAGTGCCGATAGCCACCGCCATCGGCATCAATCCGGTTTGGTTTGCCATCCTGATCGCGATGAACCTGCAAACATCGTTTTTAACCCCGCCCTTCGGGTTCAGTTTGTTTTATCTCAAAGGGGTTGCTCCGCCGGAGGTTCGGACGCTACAGATCTACCGTGGGGTGATTCCATTTATTCTAATTCAGATCATTGTACTGATGATGCTGATGTTTAATCCCGCGTTTTTCGGCATCGATATCATGCACTGAAATCGGGGGACATAATACTAATTAATCTTCAAAATTAGTATTATGTCCCCCGATTCCCCCCCCCCAGCAGAATCGCCCTTTTTATTACCATGTCGACTTCATCCCCCCGGATCACATGCCGTGAGGCTAGCCCTAGAGGGGTTCCTCACTGTGGCGAACGATCTCGCCGCGAGCGACATAAATCACCTCTTCAGCCAGATTGGTGGCCAGATCAGCGATCCGTTCCAGGTTACGGGAAATTACCAGTTGGTGGATCAGGACTTCGGCACTCTGCGAGTTTTCCGTCAGGGCTTTTTGAATCATCTTCGTGTTCTGCTTATGCAGCCGATTAATACTTTTTTCCAGAGAGAAAACTTCCGCGGTGGCATCAGCATCAATATCTACCAGAGCGTCCAGGGACAGCTTTAACATCTGCTTAGCAATGGTGGCCATCTCCTCAAAATCGTAAACCAGGGTTGTGACGCCATGGCCGATTAACTTGATAGCGCGCTTGGCATTATTAGCGGCCAGGTCGGCAATCCGTTCCAGATCATTGTTGAACTTTAGAACCGCAACTAAAAAGCGCAGGTCAACAGCCACCGGTTGATGGAGGGCCAACACCTTAAAGCACTCTTCCTGCAGATCAACTTCCAACTGATCAATCCGGTCCTCGATTTCAAGAACCTTACGCGCCAGTTCAATATCTCCGTTGACTAACGCCTGCTTGGACATTTTGACCTGATCTTCTACCAACGCGCCGGATTCCAGCAGTCTTTTTTTGATACGCCCAATTTCTCTTAAAAAAATCTGCGTCATAATGGTTTTTCTCTCTTCTTTCATCGCGCTAAAGAGGGTCTTCCGTCTCTTGATGGTAGATTCAGAAGACCCTCATTCTTACTGCTTGTTACTTGGTGGCAAGATAAGCATCAATATCCGCCGCCTCAACCGCACGGATTGTCATGCCGTTCGGCCCAGCACCCGGACGCACAACATGCTTGGCGGGCTTGCTTTTCTTTTCAATGTAGGCATTCGCCTCTTTTGACCCTTCACGTAACACCCATAAACGACCATCTTCTACAGCGGTCACAAAGCCCGGTTTTGAAAGCAAATAGGCGTCGATCAATTCCATCTCGGGGGATCTAACCGTCATCCGATTAGGGCCGGCACCCGGGCGAACGACATGCTTGGCGGGCTTGCTCTTTTTTTCAAGATAGGCTTTGGCCTCTGTTGATCCTTCACGGAACACCCATAAGCGGTCATCTTCTACACCGGTCACAAAACCGGGGCGATCGTAGTTTGTACTATGACCGGAAGCACTGAGATCTTTAGCTGCACATCCGATGGTTGCAGCAGCCACCAGAACAAGCATTAAGGTAAACAGGATATTCTTTAACTTGACCATTGTTTGTTTCTCCTTTGTTTTTTTTGGGTAAAGAGTCCCGACATGGGATTAATTAGCGGTTTTCATATAAATGAATGGCAATCAGCCGAAACGCCCGGAAATATAATCTTCTGTTTCTTTCAGCTGGGGTTTTTTGAAAAGGGATTCCGTCGCACCGTACTCAACGATCTGCCCAAGATACATAAAAGCGGTATAATCACTGACCCGTGCGGCCTGCTGCATATTATGGGTCACGATCAGAATCGAATATTCGCCGCGCAATTGATCAATCAGATCCTCAATCTTGCCGGTTGCAATCGGATCCAGTGCCGAGCAGGGTTCATCCATGAGCAGCATTTCCGGTTCAGAGGCAATCGCCCGGGCGACACAGAGGCGCTGCTGCTGACCCCCGGAAAGACCCAATGCGCTTTGCTGCAAGCGATCCTTGGCTTCATCCCAGAGGGCTGCGCCGCGCAACGATTTTTCACAGACCTCGTCGAGAATTCGGCGATCCCTGATCCCGTCAATGCGCAGCGGATAAATCACATTCTCATAAATTGACATGGGGAACGGATTCGGTTTCTGCGCGACCATCCCCATCCGTTTGCGCAGTTCGATGACATCAACCCCTTTGGCATAGATGGAATCGTCGTAGAGCTTCATCTCGCCAGCGATACGCACGGAGTCAACCAGATCATTGAGCCGATTGACGCTGCGCAGCAGGGTTGACTTGCCGCAACCGGAGGGGCCGATCAGCGCGGTGACCTTGTCTTTAGGAACATTCATCGAGACATCAAACAGGGCTTGCGCCTTGTCGTACCAGAGGTTGAAATCCTTGATTGTCAGTACCGCCTGTTCTTGATCAAGCCTCTTGTCAACCACCGGGGGAAACCATTTACCGGCAGCGATATCCTGCAGGCGTCCTTGCTTTTTACTTGAAAATTGTGGATCCATGGAAATTCGAGTTCCCGTGTCGGAGCCTTCATTGGGGTTGTGATTTACCATTGATACATACCTTTTAGCTGTTGAGCGTTAAACGGCACTGACAATAAATTTGCGCCGTAAGCGATTGCGCAACCAGATGGCGCCAACATTGAGCAGAGTAATGATCAGAATCAGCAGCAACGTAGTAGAAAACACCATGGGGATTGCCGCTTCACTATTCTGACTCTGGAAACCAAGATCGTAGATATGAAAACCTAGATGCATGAAACTGCGCTCCAGATGAACAAATGGAGCAATAGCGTCAATCGGTAGCTCCGGAGCTAACTTGACTGCACCCACAAGCATCAGCGGCGCCACCTCTCCGGCACCGCGTGCCATGGCCAGAATCATACCGGTCATAATCCCCGGCATCGCCCGCGGCAACACAATCCGTTGCAGCGTCTGCCATTTGCTCGCGCCGGAAGCGTAAGAGCCCTCGCGCATGGAGCCGGGAACTGCCGCCAGGGCCTCTTCTGTTGCGACAATAACCACCGGTAGAGTCAACAACGCCAGGGTCAAACTGGCCCAGAGAATTCCGCCGGTACCGAAGGTCGGGTTGGGCAGTTTTTCACTGAAGAACAACTGATCGACCCCACCCCCTACCAGATAACAGAAGAATCCAAGCCCGAACACCCCGTAAACGATGCTGGGCACTCCGGCCAGATTGTTCACCGCTATGCGAATCACACTGACCAGCGGGCCGGCTTTGGCGTATTCACGCAGGTAAAGAGCGGCGAGCACCCCGAAGGGCACTACGAACACAACCATAATCAGAGTCATCACCACGGTGCCGAAAATCGCCGGGAAGACACCACCTTCACTGTTGGCTTCACGTGGGTCATCGAGCAAAAATTCCACCCAGCGATCAAGATAAATCCCGATCCTGCCGGACAAACTGAGCTGATTGGAGGGGTAAGCCCGCACCACCTCGGCCAAGCCCATAGTTGTTACCTGATTAGTGGCGGTAGTCAGAGTGATCTGATAACGATCATTTTCACGATTAAGCGCAGCAATCTCTTCTCGAATTTGATCGTACTGCAAGTTAAGTTCACGATCTTTCTCATCAAAGAGCTTTTGTTGCTGCTCGAATGCAGCTTCTGCCTGTTCAAATTGATCCGAGCGGACACCGTAGCGATTGCGTGCCTCCTGCATGGCAATCTGGAACCCCTTAAGTTCCAGACGGGCACTATCCTGCTGATGATTAATTTTGCCGACCACATTCTTTTCGAGGTGCCGGCGCTGTTTCCAGCGCTTACGGACCTCATTGTGGTTGATTTCAAACTGCTCCCACACCGACTGTGGTTCATTGGCTACGACTTGACCATCAATCTGGAATTCTGTCGGCACCCCGTAAAATCGACCCCAGGTCAGGCGCTCCATCACGACAAACCACTCCGGGTAGGTGATGTCTTCAACAGCAAAATCACTGACCCAGGTAAAGTGATTATTTTCCAGCTCGTAATTACCGGTACGAATCAGCACCCGCTTGGAGATTCCGTCGTTCTGCTCCAGCAGATGGCGTGCCTGCAGCTGTGCTACCGCCGGCAGGTCGTCAATCAGTTCCTGTCTCGGCTCATAAGTGCTGCTACGGGTAATCTCACCGGTCACGACTTCCCCTGCAACAGTCTGATAACTGACGATCGGGCCGGGCCAGAAGGTCGCCATCCCGCGCACCAGCACCAACAGTAGCAGCGCAATAATCATGGCAACACTTAAGGCCAGCATTCCGCCGGCCAACCAGACCATTGGTTGACCCAGAGAAGCGACAGTCGAGCCGCTACTTTGGCGCCGCCAGAGGCGTACGGATTTTTTTCCGCTCGCTGGAGCAGGTGTCTGTTGTTCATTTTCCATATCTTATGCCGTACCTTTTATCTGCAAAGTTTTGATGGCGTCGCAAAAACTCACCATCTGCTGCGTTGCTGCCGTTGTTTCACTGCTTCGACGTACATCAGTACGCCTCATTGTTCAACAATGGCGCGCCTTGCATTTGGCGCTTTTTGCTTAGCCATCCAATTTGATACTTTTCGCAAGCATCAAGTTTTGATTCTTTTTCGTCATCATGGTGCTTTAGAGCCATTACAGCTGGAATGCACGTTTACGAAAGCGCTGACGAATCACCTCAGCAATGGTGTTGACGGTAAAAGTGAGAAGGAACAGGGTCAATCCGGCGAGGAACAGAATCCGGTAGTGGGTGCCATGAATGACCGCTTCCGGCAGCTCCACCGCGATATTGGCGGACAGGGTCCTAAAGCCGTTAAAAATGTTCATCTCCATCACCGGGGTATTACCGGTTGCCATCAGCACGATCATGGTTTCTCCCACCGCACGCCCAAGACCAAGCATCACCGCAGAGAACAGGCCACTGGCAGCAGTCGGAATAATGATCCGGATCGCGGTCTGCCAGGGGCTGGCACCAGCGGCCAGAGAACCGGAGCGTAAATGCTCAGGGACACTCGACAGGGCGTCTTCAGCAATGGTGTAAACCGCCGGGATGATCGCAAAACCCATGACAAAACCCACCACCAGGGCGTTGCGCTGAACATAGGTACCCATGATTTGCCCGGTGAAAGGAAAATCTCCGCGAATATCGATGCCGGCCATGGTCAGCATTGATGCCAGTAACCACGAGATCGTGACGACAATGACAATCCCACAGGCAAATTTTGCCAGCTCGGCCACGCCGGTTCCAAAGCGGGGCAATTCAGCCGTTTTGTTGCGCATCCAGGGGTTGACGAACAGTCCGTAAATTATGGTCAATATGACGCTGATCAGCGGCAAAAACAGCAGGAACCAACCACCGGTTCCGGTGCCGATCTGGCCATCTAGCCAGGCCTTGATATCCCCGGCAAACAGTAACCATTCAAGAACCGGTCCCAATTGTCCAGCCAGCAGAATCCCTACCGGCAAGGCAACAAACATGATAAAGAGAAAACGATAGCGCGAGAGCTTGATAAAATCGGCGATGGGTAGCAACTGAAAAAGGTAGGCGGCTAGAGCAAAGCAGAAGGGTACCGTGATAAAGGCCGCCATAACCCCCGCGGTACTGCCTTCGACAAAGGTGGCGAACACCAGCGCCGCGAGAAAACCAAGAACAACCGTCGGCAAGCTTTCCATCACTTCAACAATCGGCTTGACCTGTGCCTTGAGTCTTTTATTTTCAAGAAATTCACTGGTATAAATGGCGGCCAACAGCGCCAGCGGCACACCAAATAACATGGAGAAGAAGGTCGCTTTCAGCGTCCCGTAGATCAATGGTACCAGACTGTATTTCGGTTCGAAAGCATCAGTGCCACCGGTTGATTGCCAGACATAATGCGGCTCATTCATCCCCTCATAATGAACCTTGCCGAAGAGGGTTTTCCAGGTTGCCGAAGGGTGTTTATTATCCAGATACCAACCCATCATACCGGTGGAACTTAAGGCCGTGAGCATATTGTCACGTGGAGCCAGTGCGATCGCCGTGATCGGCGTCTGGCTGACTTTTTCCTCTACCAGCAGCTGATCACTGGTCACATGATAGGTACGCACTGTGCCATCGGCATAACCTGCCGCCAGCAGACGGCTCCGCGTTGAGGGTGCGAGGGAGATAACGGCTGCCGGCCCCTTGCCGAGATTATAAACCCTTGTCAAGACACTGCCATCAGCGCTGTTCGCCACCTCAGGCCGGGTACGAAACCACCCATGCAACCGACCTTTGGAATCCCCGGCGATCAGAGTTGTCCGTCCAATCAGGAAGGACAGAGCTGTCAGCTCTGCATCCCCATCAGGGATCAGGCTCAACTCTTCAGCGACCACTGGTGCATTCATATTGCGGCTGTCGATACGCACCAGATGACCATCAGACCAGATTAGATAAGCCGCGTCGCCACGCCCGGACAGATCCAGATGAGCAGGTGTTCCGCGCTGGGAAAAGTCCAGCTGAACCGAACCACCCGTAACTGTTGTCGTCACGTTGCCGGTAAGCAGATTGCGTCGCGACACCATACTCTGCACCCGCAGCTCCCCATCCTCGGTGATATAGGTGATCACCGGACCGGAATTGGTCATGATCATGGAGATCAGTACAATGTCATCCAGTCCGGTATCGACCGTAGATTGTGTTTCGACCTCCAGACTCAAGCTGCGCAACTGGCCGATGGGGGTGCGCTGAACAATGTTCCCCTCGTAAGCGATCTCATTACCAACTTCCAGCTCCTGCAACGCATTCGGCAAAATCTCTTCATCCAACAGAAATTTCGTATTGAAACTGATTTTTTTCAGTTCAATCCGACCATCGGCAAAAGCTGCGATAAGAACCTGCGAAATAGAATCGTAGTCATAAGCTTGCGGAACCTCGCCACCAAAGAGCTCAATACTCTTTAAAGTTCTACCATCAGCCAGGACAAAGGAGTGCGCTGCGGCCCCACCGCCCTCCAGAGTCCAGGCACTCAACAGGTATTCATCGGTAATCAGCAAAGGGGCATTTCTAGTCTGTTCGCTCAGTTCCGTCACCCGCTGCGCAGGGGTTAATTCAGCCGGAGCAAAGAGGGGAACGACAACGGAAGCAAGAAAAACAAATACTCCGGTGACCGCGATAATGGTTCCTACTCCACCTAATGAGATGAGAATCTTCGCCGCAAGATCCATAAATTTGATACTTTTTTTTGTCTTGTAGCGGCGCTTTGCCCCAGTAAAACTTTGCTGCTTACTCATATTTTTATTTTCCATCGCAAAAAGCGGTTAACACTGTATCGGTGACCTGATTTTCGGCAATCATCGTAGCGTTGTTCCGGTACGATCACTCCCGGAAATCAGCCCGGAACCGGTTGTCATCCCCTTCCCCGGTTCCGGGCTGGACCCTGCATTTGCAGATTTTCGGTTACTTGATTCCCAGTTTTTGCAGTTGTTCCTGGGCAATTACATTGGTGACCGGGAAGTAACCATCACGAACGACATCTTCCTGACCATTACGGCTGAAGATATAGCGGACAAATTCGCGCCGCAGCGGATCAATTTCACTGCCCGGCTTGTAGTTCGTATAAATGATCAGGAAACGTGCCAGCGGATATTCGCCGGTGTAGGCATTGTCAGCAACGGCCGCGACACACTTCGCTCCTGGTGCGGTTGCCAGCGGCACGGCACGAACATCTGCGGTCTTATAGCCGATACCTGAATAACCAATACCGGCGAGTTCACTGGCGACACCCTGGACCACCGAAGAGCTGCCCGGCTGCTCTTTTACTTCGTCCTTGTAGTCACCACCAAACAACGCATTGTCCTTAAAGAAACCGTAGGTTCCGGAAGCCGAGTTACGGCCGTAAAGACTGATCGGCGTGTTGGCGATAGCACCGGTCAGACCGAGTTCGCCCCAGGTGCGGATGTTTTCAGCGTTACCACCGCGGCGGTTTTTGGAGAAGATCGCATCCACCTGCTGCAGGGTCAGACACTCAATCGGGTTATCTTTGTGGACATAGACGGCGAGCATATCGATGCTGGTATTCAGCTGTGTCGGTTTGTATCCGTAACGTTTTTCAAATTCATCGATTTCTTTCCCCTTCATCGGCCGACTCATCGGACCGAAGTGGGAAGTCCCGCTGATCAGAGCGGTTGGAGCGGTTCCGGATCCCTTGCCTTCGATCTCGACCTGGATGTTAGGGTAATAGCTCAGCATCCCTTCTGCCCACAGGGTCATTTCGTTATTCATCGAGTCCGAGCCGATACTTTTCAGCGTACCGGAAACACCCGAGACCGGCTGATAAGGTTTCAAATTCGGGTCCAGGGCCAGACCAACTGTCGGCAGGCCGACAACCAGCAGACAGGTTGCAATCAGTTTTGATACTTTGTTTCTCATCATCTTGTTTCTCTCCTTTTTGGGTTGGCTAAAGACGACAGCACATCGTCTCCGTCGCAATTTTTCGTTGGGCGCATCATCGCGCTTTTTGTGTAAGGATTGTGTTAGCGTTGTGCAAAAAATTGATGAGGAGCATTTTTTCCGCAGACCTCGGCAACATATGAGAATTGTTTGACCTAACTGCTACAGAGAAAGTACAATAAGCAGCTTATAATGCTTTGGAGGGTTAACCTGAGGTGTTACGGACTATTTTCTTCTACGCTATTTTCTACCCCTGGACGGTGCTTGCACTCACCATAGCGGTCTGCCTGGCGCCCTTCGGGGAAAACATTGTTCATCGCTGGGGAATTCTGTGGGGGCGTAGCTGTCTGGGGCTGGCGGGGCTGAAACTCAAGGTCACGGGAAGTGAAAATCTAACCGTTGATGGCCCGGCGATTTATGTCAGCAACCACCAGAGCAATTTTGACATTCCGTTACTTTATGCCGGCCTGCCGATCCAGTTCCGCTGGATGGCCAAACAGGAATTGTTCAGAATTCCCTTGTTCGGCGCGGCCATGAAACGCAGTGGTTATATCCCGATTGACCGCTCAAATCGTAAGAAGGCAATGCGCAGTCTGACAGCGGCCGCCAGGCGGATTCGTGACGGCGTATCGGTCATTGTCTTTCCAGAGGGAACCCGCAGTGTTGACGGCACCCTGCAACCCTTCAAAAAAGGGGCACTGCTGCTGGCAGCCAAAGCGGGGGTGCCGGTTATTCCCATGGCCATTCACGGCAGCCACCAGGTGCAACCCAAAGGCAGCCTACGCATCACACCAACTCCTTTGCAGCTGGTTATCATGCCCCCTATTGCTACCGCTGGTCTTAAAATGACGCACATTGATAAACTG
>Ga0102938_10002536_pt1 | contig 13819 bp, 9 predicted proteins | sample SalPonR2_B_D2_MG_FD_84516 | JGI IMG/M metagenome (GOLD analysis project Ga0102938, IMG submission 84516) | Salt pond soil microbial communities from South San Francisco under conditions of wetland restoration - Salt Pond MetaG R2_B_D2_MG | ecosystem: Environmental > Aquatic > Marine > Intertidal... | reverse complement strand
GTGGAGAAGACCTCATGGCAGCGACTCGAGAAACGACCGTCGGAGTTTTCCATTCGCACGCAGCCGCCCAACGCGCCGTTCGGCGATTGAGGGAGGCCGGTTTTAGTGATGAGCAGATTGGCGTCGTCGCACAGGACCCGGAGAACCGCTATGGCGAGTCGGGGACCGCTACCGAAGGGGCTCATGCGGGGACCGGCGCTGCCGCAGGTGCGGCAACGGGCGCTGGCATTGGTGCTTTGTGGGGCTTGGGTATCATCGCGGGGGCTTTTCCCGCGATCGGTCCCGTCATCGCCGGGGGCGCTTTAGCGAGTGTGTTGGCCAGCGCGGCAACCGCAGCGGTCGCCGGTGGTTTGGTCGGCGCGCTGGTCGGTTTGGGAGTGCCGGAAGAAGAGGCTCGGTATTACGACAGCGAGTTCCAGCAAGGTCGTACTTTGGTCACGGTGAAAGATTCGGCTCGCTACGATGAAGCCCGGCAGATCATGCGTGACGAAGCTGCCTATGACTATCAAAGCCGCGACCAGGTTCAGCCCGCCGCAAGCACTGGCACGCGTGCCGGCGCGTCGGTGCCTGGTACGACCGGGACGATTCCGGGCAACACGGGTGGCCATGGCGTCGTGTACGACGACACGACGACCCGGCGCTAGTACGGCAGAGGAGGCTGGCAGCGACTTCATTACAGGGAAAGCCTGTCGAGACTTCTGTCACAGGACATCGGCAGGGTTCCGCATTTAGGAACCACGCGTTTCCGAAGGCTGCCGGTCCACGGGCTGTGGCAAAACTTTGGTGGCATGGTCAAGCTTTGCCGCCGAGGCAGATGCGCGCTCGGTGGCCTCTTCTCGCTGCTGTCGTTCGAGCTTGGCGATTTGGCGTCGAATCTGTTTGGCATCGGCTTCCAAGGTGCCGAGTTGTCGCCGTAGTTTTTCCAATACGCGTTCGGGATTGGAGTGCGTGAAACGCGTGAATAGCTCCAGCAGCACCAAGGCTCGCAGCGTTTTGACGGTGGTTCCCCGCAGTCGATAGACGCGAGCAAACTTGGTCAGTTGCTGTGCCCGTAATAGTTTCGTCATTCGCATCGTACGCAGCATTTGCAACGACCGAAGAAACGACAGGATTGGCAGCAAGATAATCGCCAAGTCGACCCAGTGCTTTTTGCAGTAGGCCAGCTTTTTTTCCGATACCGAAATCATCAAGATGAATTCCGCCGCGAAGGCAAACCAAATCACTCCGGTGCTGACATGCAGGAGCATTCGCAACCAAGTGTGCTGGGCGACTTGGGTTTTCATGAAGAACTCGACCATCAGCACCGGCAGGATCAGCATCGCGATGCCAATCATCGGCAGGCTAAAAATGTGCTCCAATCGTTTTTGCAGTCGTTTGTTTGGTTGCCGCCATCCTAGACCCGGCAGCCACATGCGGTAATGCATTTCAGGGCTGCGCGCGCACATCCGCAGCGAGGGACAGAGGCAGACGACCAGGCCCAGACCATGAAAGCTTCGTGTCTGGCGATTCCAAGGACGCGTCAGCCAGTGCCATACTGATTCGATCAACACGACAGGCCAAATCAGCAGCATGAGGATGGCAGTCGCCGCACCGATTCGATGATCGATAACCTCTTTGTTCAAGGAGGCACGGATTTGCGAGGCTTCGTCGCTGGTCGGATCGAGGACGCTGAGCGCGTTCTCTCGCCAGTTAGGGACATCGGCCCACAGGACGACCAGAATCGCCTGGCAGATCAAGAAGACCAGCGCCAAGGCGAACATCCACGGAGCGGTCTGGGCGGCAAGCCGGTGCCGAAAGTCGTTTCGATGAAGTCGGTTCATCCTACTAGCGTAGGCGAAAACCGACCCTTCGCGGAACGCCTGGGAGCCAAAATTCAGCCGAGTTCTGAGGATCGCTGGACACGGCCAACATTGATATCAACCGTTTTCAACGACTGGGCTCCAAGTGCAAGACGCAAACGAACAGGTGGGGGGGGCAAGTTGGGGATTCGCCAGTTGGCATGCGTTGGTTTCTGCCCTAACATCGTTTGCACTCGTCGCCAAAGTTTTGCCCCTTACTGATCGTCGGTCACCGTCTGAACGGACGCCGCCTCGAATGATTCAAACGCTCGTTCCCTATCTGCTCGCAGGGTCCGCTCTGCTTACGTACCTGCTTGAGCTTTGGACCGGGTTCGCCGTGGTGGGCTTGCAGGGGAAAAACGCGTTGATTGATCGTCGAACGAAGCCGCTGCAGTATTGGGTGGTGATGGCGATTCAGACCCTTGTCTTGGCCTTTGTGCCTACGGTCATCGCAGTCGCGGGCTAACCAGGAAGCGAGCACTCCTTCGTGCCGATCACTTGTCGTTTGGCGTTTGGGCCGGAGCTTCTTTGATGGCGGTTAACCACAGTTGGCGAATTGGTAAGGTGTCGCGCAGTGCGTAGCTTGCCACGTAGGTTGACGGCGCGTTGGCGGCTTCCGTCGCGGCGGCTTGTCCGAGAATGCGGAACGAGCCATGAACGGCCGATGCGGAGGTGGCGGCTTCCGCCGTCGCGGTCAGTTTCAGTTTGACCGCTTTGGCGGTTTCGCCCTTGGGTTCGGAGGTGACGGGATCGGCTTGAATCCCGGCGGGTAGGCCTTCGACAGTGATCACTAACGGTTGGTCGAATCCATTACGTCGAGAAATGGTGACCGGAATCTCCAGTGATTGTCCCGCCTTGATCATGAAGTGATCCTCAGCGACCGTCAGGTCCACTGACGGGCGAGCTTCGTCGACAACGATGCTGTAGGCGTATCGTGGGCCATGTCCGTTGACCAGATCGGAGACTTGCAATTCGAATTGCCCGCTTCGTTTGGCGGTAAAGTTGATTGCGGCATCGTATTGGTCGCGAGCGCCGTCATCATTGCGAGCGACTTCGGTCCCATCATGCAGGTCGACGATTCGCAGCACCGAGTCGAGCGGAAAACCAAACGCGCGTGAGTGGACGATCGCTTCGTAACGTTTCGATTCTTGCACTTCAAAGCGAAGACGATCGATCTCTTTGGCCGTCGCGATATGTCCCGCGTAAATGCAAGGCAGCGATGAGGTCTCCGCTGGCGAACCGTCATCGGTTTCATGGATGATTGCAGCGTCTCCTGGAAAAGCCGCGTGTGCTTGCCAGCCGAGAACGTTGGGAAAGAACGTCACTTCTACCACATCGGCTGTCGTTGCAGTTTGCTGCGGCGAGCCTTCCGCGGGCAGGTTCCAGCCCACGGGAAGGATGGCTCGATCCGAGGGTTCGGAAGGCACGACCAGTGGCAGGGCATGATCGAGAAAGGCTCCGTCGGTGATTCGCAAGGTATAGACGAACGAGCTGCCGCCGGCGTAACCGATGGTGCTGTTGGGCGTCTCGGGAAAGGCAAACAGGCGGACCAGCCACTCGCCATCTTCGTGGGCGTGGAAGGTTAACTGGGGATCCAGGCCACGGTCATCATCGGCTTGCAGGATCACGTTGCCTTTCAGGTCGACCAACTGCATCACCGCATCCATCGGCGAGCGGAGGTGTTGGTGAGCGGTTGCCGTGGCGACAAGTGTTTGGCCTTTACTTAGTTTCAAACGAAACGTGTCGACCTCGTTCGATTTGTCGAGACGACCGAAGAGGACAGCGGGAAGTTCAACCGGAGTCGCCTCGTCCGGTTTGTTATTCGGTTCCGTTTCTTCGACGGTCGCCAGAGGGGCGATCAGCAGGGGAACCAAGCTTGACGCAGACGCGTTGTCGTAACATCGCACCCAAGCGATGCCCGGAGCGGCATCCACGGGGACACGAATCGAAAAGTGCCCCGACTTCTCTTGAGCAGTGACTTCGACGTCATCGCGCCCGCACGCAATTTGCACCGGCCAGTTGGGAAACTTGCCTTCGGCTTGAACGATCGTTTCGCCGCCTGCGGAAACGACAGGCGGATAAAAACGGTCGACTTGAAGTTGGGCGGATGCGTTGCCTGTCACGGCAAGCAACAGCACGCCACACAGTCCGCTGCGAATGGTGACACTCACGGCACGGCGAGGCGTTGGCAAGCCGTAACGTGGGAGGGGCAGGGCGGTGGCGGATCGGCAAGAAGGCATAACCTGCACTAGCTCATCAATTCGGAAATCGGAGTGGCGTCGCTGACCAGGTGCACCGGTCGGCCTTCGGGAGAGTACAGCATTTGCCCGGGATCGATGCCCAGTTTTTGGTAGATCGTGGAGACAAAGTTTTCAGGCGAGAGGACCCTTTCGATCGCGGCGTAGCCATCGCGGTCGGTTGCACCGATCACTTGGCCACCTGAGGTTCCGCCACCGGCAAATAGCACACTCATGGCGTTGGACCAGTGGTCGCGACCGCCGCGCTCGTTGATCTTGGGAGTCCGGCCGAACTCGCCGAGCACCACGACCAGCGTCCGCTCCAGCATGCCACGCTCTTTCAGGTCGGACACCAGGGCGGCGACGGTAGCGTCGATCGGAGGCATCTTCTTCTCAAACGCGTTAAACAAATCGGTGTGATGGTCCCAGCCTCCTTGGGTCAGCGTCACGAAGGGGACTCCCGCGCCGACCAATCGTCGCGCTAATAACGCTTGTTGTCCAAACGGGTTACGGCCATAGGCATCGCGGACCGCATCGGGTTCGGCATGGATATCGAAAGCGGCTTGAGAGGCGGGGCTGCCGATCAGTTGCATGCCCTGCGTGTAAAACTCATCCGCCGCAACCACAGGGTCTCCCGCTGCGGCATCGGAGATTCGCAGCATCTTGTCGATGTTGCCGCGGATTTGTTGTCGTGAATCGAATCGCGCGTCGGTTAAGCCGCTGGGAATGGTCACATCGCGAACGCGAAAGCTGGATCGATTGGGATCATCGGGGACGACAAACGGTGCGTGCTTGGCACCGAGGAAATTAGGTCCGCCGGAGCGCGACATGCTGGGGATCGAAAAATAAGCCGGGATGCCGTGCGGCGCGCCGACTTGATGCGAGACCACGCTGCCGAGGCTGGGGTGGAAACTGACGAACGCACCACATCCGACGGGAATGCGTGGCGGAGCGCCGGTCATCATGTAATGGTTTCCGGCACCATGGTTTCCTTGGTCGTGACGAATAGAACGCACGATCGCCAAGTCGTCGGAGATTGCCGCCAAGCGAGTCATCAACTGCGAGAAATGCATTCCCGGCGTCTGTGTGGCGATCGGACTGAACTCACCACGAATCTCTAGCGGTGCATTGGGTTTGGGGTCAAACGTCTCGTAGTGGCTCGGTCCACCATCCAGCCAAACCAGAATACAAGCATCCGCCTGTTTCTTGATCGGGGATGGAGCCGAGACGCTGCTTGCTTGAGCGCTGGTGGCACGCAGTGCACCTGCCAGCCCGCCGGCGACAAGCCCTTGCAGGCCTAGCTTCAGTCCATCGCGACGGGTGATGCCGTCACAGTTCCGAGTCCATTGAGTCGTCATCACTTAGGCCTAGTTTTGAATGGAGAATTCAGGCGAGTTCAGCATCGCCCAGAGCAGGTCTTCGATTACATCGCGACGATCATCGGTTGGCTGTAGCAACTGCGTTGCATAAGCCAGTTCATCGTCAGTGGGTCGGCGGGAAAAGGTCGCCAGATACAATTCTTCGGCAATTTTTTCCGGCGATAAATCGCTGGCCGCTAGTCGTGCCGCACGCCCGCTATCGGCTTCGATTTTGGCTTCGAGCTGTTGCGAGTTCATCAAATGCAACGCCTGCGTGACCGTCGAGTCAGGAGTTCGTTCGCAGGGTGGATCTTGATTCTCGTTAGGGCGGCCAAAGGTATCCAGGAAGATCGAGTCGACGCGAGTGGTCCAAACCTGGTTAGCTCGCGATTCCGGCGGCATGCCTCGCAAAGTGGCCGGTTGTTCGGTCACATCGGCGACCGCATCCATCAAGACTTCAGCACGCAACCGGTGTCGGTAGTGCCGCGAATAATTCAACCGATCACTGACATTTGACGCCGTGGGTTGGGAACTGTGCGAATAAACTCGCGACAGCGTGATCGCTTTAAGCAATGTTTTGAGGTCGTAATCCGAGTCTTGGAAGATGCGTGAGAGCGTGGCGAGCAGTTGCGGATTCGTGGGCGGGTTGGTGGTCCGCAGGTCATCAACCGGCTCCACCAAGCCACGTCCCATCAAGACCGACCAAATGCGGTTGACTTGCACTTGAGCAAAAAAATCGTTGTCGCGTGACGTCAGCCAATCGGCCAACTGGTCGCGTGGGTCGAGAGGTTCACTTGTTGTGTCTGAGGATGGGGAGGTCGAGTCACCAGGCTGCGAACGAGGCGTTGCAGCGGAGACGGGGAACAGCGGCGTGGGAACCATGGTTTCGCCGGTCAGCGGATGCGTCACGGAGCCTTTGGTCGAAGTGAAAACGGTTTCTTCACCACCGGAAATGGGCGGTGATAGGCCTTTGCCTTTGTGGCCCACTTTGGCGAAGTAAGCCGAGAACTGGAAAAAATCCTGTTGGCTCCAGCGTTCGAATGGGTGGTGATGGCACTTAGCACATTCCAGCCGAATCCCCAGGAACAATTGGCTGATCAAGGTGGTCATTTCGTCGGGGCTACGTCGGTCACGATACAGTGTGGCCGCACCGTTTTGCCAAGTACTGCCTCTGGCGGTGACGAGTTCTCGAACAAATTGGTCGTAAGGGACGTTGTCACGAAACTGCTGACGAATCCAATTGTCGTAATTTAAGACCGCTTTGATGCCTACGCGGTAGGGATTCGGACGGAGCAGATCAGCCCAGTAACCAGCCCAGTGATCGGCATACTCGGGACGTTCGAGTAAACGATCGACCAGTTGGGCTCTTTTGTCTGTGGCATCGGAATCGAGAAATTCTTTCGCTTCTTCAACGGTCGGTAACCGACCGATCAGATCGAGACTAACGCGGCGGAGGAAGACTTCATCGGAAATCACCGGCGATGGTTCAATGCCCAGGGCCTGCAATTTTTCGTAGACCAAGTCATCGATCGCGTTGTGGCGAGGCAATGCCTTGAACAGTTCGTCGGGTAAGGCTTGCGTCTGTGGAATCGCGACTTCGGCGACCTCGATGTGGTTCATGTACCGGGCCATCACTGCCGTTTCGCCCGGCAAGGAGCCCGCTTGGATTTCACCCGTCTTGTTGACCGATACGACGGCCGCATCGTTGGACAGGTACGTTGCCAATCGCGTGACATCGCGTGTCGAACCGTCGCTGTAATGAGCGGTGACTTGAAGGCTGGCCTGTTGTTGCGGCGTCAGCGAAAACGCCGTTTGATGCAGCGTCACGTGTTCAAGTGCGGGTTCTCCTGAGACACGCCTTGGCGTCCCCTGTTCGATCCAGCCTTTGAGCAACTGGTAATCTTCCGAACCAATCTCCAGGCGTCGACCGCCACCATGCGGTACTTCCGCGGTGGCTTTGCGAAGCAGCAGGCTGTTTTCGGGAGCGGCCGGAAAGACGCGCCGGCCTCTCGCATCGCGGGTCACGGCTGCAAAGTCAAAATCGGAATCGAAAGCGAGCAGAGAAAGCTGAAAGCCGTTCTGGCCTCGCTGCTTGCCGTGGCAGGCACCGGCATTGCACGAATTGGCGGTCAAGATCGGCTGGATATCCAATTCGAAACTGAGCGGACGTTCCGCCAGCGCCGGGGACCCGGTCGCGTTCCAAACGAACGCAACTAGCCCTGCAAGCCAGATCAACGGGAGGCGGTGGCGGGACAGCATGGTTAAAAATCAGGGGGAGAAAACGATGGGGGGAGGGTTAGGAACGGATCAATTCGGGAATCGGTCGGCCATGGTCGACGATCGGTGTGGGACGACCATTGAAATCTTTGATAAAGACGTTCGACGAATCGATGCCCAAATGATGGTAAATCGTGGCAAGGAAGTCTCCGGGACCGCAGTGCCGCTCGATGACATCTTCGCCTCGTTTATCGGTCGCGCCGATGCACTGTCCCGTCTGAATTCCACCGCCAGCCCAAATGTTGGAGAAAGCTCGCGGCCAGTGATCGCGTCCCGGCTGTTTGGTGCCTGCCGGAGCACTTGCGTTGCCGGCACCGGTGCTTGGCTGGTAACTGATCTTCGGAGTCCGGCCGAACTCGCCCGTGACGACGACCAACACCCGCTCATCCAGGCCTCGCTGGTAAATGTCTTCAATCAGTGCCGTGACCGCTTGGTCATAGGCAGCGGCGCGAAATCGCATGGCGTCAAACACATGATGGTTCACGGCATGGTCATCCCAGTTTTGGACACGGCCACACAGCGGGCCACGGAGGCTGCTGGTGAGGACCTCGACCCCCGCTTCGATTAAGCGGCGTGCGAGCAGCAGTTGCTGCCCCCAAGTGTTCCGTCCATAGCGATCACGCGTGGCGTCATCTTCCTGAGTCAAATCGAAAGCCTGTTTCGTTTGCGGGTTGGTCAGCAGCGTCATCGCTTGCGTTTCAAACTCGTCCAGTGCTCCCAATTCACCGTACTGATCGAAGGATCGAGAGAGCGTGTCAAGTTTCTGCCGCAGGCCAACGCGACGGCTTAGACGTTGGACCTCTCTGGAATCGGTCAGTCCGATGTTGGGGACCACAAAATCGGGAGAGTTGGGATCGCCGGTGACGGCGAACGGCGAGTAGGTGTCGCCGAGGTAGGCTGGTCCGTTGTAGGTTGTTGGCGGATTGACGCCGACGTATCTCGGTAGCGGATTGTCGCGCGTCCCTTCCTGTTGGGAGCGGAGGTAGTTGGCCACCGACATCCAATCGGGCAACCGCGGTTTCGGTTTGTCTCGCGTATCAGAATCGCCCGAGAGTAACTGCATCGAGCCCGCCGGATGCCCGCCGGCGGACTGGTGCATGCTGCGTAGCACGGTGAACTTGTCGGCAATGCTGGCCTGCATCGGCAGCAGTTCGGTGAACTGCACGCCGGGGATTTTGGTCGGAATCCTGCCAAACGGGCCGCGGTATTCGGTCCCCGCGTTGGGCTTCGGGTCGTAGGTATCGATGTGAGAACAGCCACCCGGTTTCCAGACCATGATCACCGCGGTTCGCGGACGATCCGCCGCCGGACTAGCCGCCCTCAGACGCAGCATGCCGGGTAGGCTGAGGCTGGTAAAGCCGGCGATTCCCAGCCTCATGAAATTGCGCCGCGAAGCGGCGCTGTTCGGTGGGCTGCCGACCGGTCCCGGGCAGCGCTTGCCAGTCGATGGTGTGCGTTGCTCCTCGGGAAATGCATTAATGGGAAGGCTCATGGTTTCTCCGCAGGAAGGACGCGAATGCCGATGGGTTTGGACACCACGATGTCGACGATGTCCTTGGTAGGTGCTGGATCGCTGGCCGTTGGCTTGGCCTCGTTGTCCAACGCGAAGGCTTGGGGGGAATACTTTGCGACGGCACTGCCATAGAAAGCAATCCAATACTCGCCTGGAGGCGTCTTCAATTTTGCCAGATCGAGGACCGCTTCCGACTGATCCGCAGTCAGCGGCAGGTCAAACTTCGGCAACTTGCTAAACCCGTGTCCCATCGTTTTGACCGACATGGTGGCTCCGGAAAAATCGCCACGTCTTTGGTGTACCAAAGGAATGGTCAGCGTCTGACCGGCGGCGACTTCGAGCATATCTTCGCTGCGAGCGAGGATCGTGATCGGTGCCATCTCAGCGCGGCCGACGGAAACGGGAACGTCCAGCAACAGACGTGGGCTGGGGATTTCTGACCAAGCGTCCTTCACCGGCCAAGCCATCGATGCCACACGACAAGGACGCTGCACCACTTCGCCGTTGATCTCCGCGGAACCAACGAAGGTCGCATTGCGGCTTCCAGGGGGCGAGGCTTCGTCGGCGGTCAACAGCATGATGCCATACGATTCGCCGGCGGGAATTTTCAATCCCTGAGCAGTGACGCCGTCCGGCAGGTTGTCCATCGACAACTGAATGTCGCCATCGAAACCGTCGCGACGCACAGCAACGACTTCCAAGGCCATGGTCGCTCCGGGCCGCAACGCCATCGGCTTGGATAAGGCGTTGCGGTCACCATTGCGAAGTTCCATGTGCATTGCCCAAGCCACGATCGCAAAGTCCGGGGCGGCTTTGCGAATGATCATCCGATAGCGATTCCGTGGATCGTTTCGGGTGCCACCAAACAAGTCGAGCAGCGTCAGGCGGTACAGCCCATCCTCCGGAATTTCCAGCTTGCCCAAAATGTCCGCGGAGCCGGCGTTATATGGAGGTCCATCGTAGGCGTAGTTATTTCCCGAGACCTTGACCGGGCTGGCAATGTCGTTCAGTTCCACCAGATCAACGATCGTTTTCGCCGTTGCGGAATCGGCGTTCTCCACTCCGTCGGTTGCATCGATTCGTTGCACCAAGATCGACGGATCGGTCGGTAGGCCAAGCCTTTCCGAAGCGACTTCGACCCACCACACGTCGCCTTTCTGAGCCGTGAACTCAAACACATCGACATCGGCGGCGGGATAAAAACTACCCGCAATGTCGCTTGGCAAATCGATCCGCTGCGCGGTGGCGGTGTCATTCGGTTCCATCTCCGGCAAGCTGGCTTGTTCGGCAAGACCAACCGGTGGCCAGGAAAACGAGTTTACCGCTTGAGTCGACGCCAAACGTGTGGGAGGCGTTTCCGCCGGTAGTTCCTCAATAGCCAGCCGATAGAAGAAATGGGGCCCGCCCTGGAAAGTCAATTCGTGGACTTTGATCAGGTACTCACCATCGGCGGGGACGGTGAAGTCAAGCACATCGCCCCGACGCTCGACCAGCAAATCACGGCCCGCTGCGTCGGCGATGATGACCACGGGCCGGAGTTTTGAATCGATGCCACGAGCGGCACAGTCAACGATGATGCGTTGGTTCGCTTGGCCTTGGAAGCGATAATGATTGATCGCCCGCACAGGCATCACCGCGTTACAGATTGAGTTGACGTTCAGCGGAAGGGCGGTCTCTGGCGAGCTGGAAGGTTTCTCCTGCACGACTTCGGGCAGGTCCCCGACGGAGAAGACCCGCGAACTGGAAAGCCCCAGCGGAGTCATCACACGGGCTTCGTGAATGCCGATGGGACAATCTTCCGAAATGGTAACGGTGTATTGTTTCGGGACAGGCTGGCCCTCCGCATCTTGTTTTGCCGTAGCGGTGATGCCCGGCTGCAGGAAGACCAATTCGCTGGCATCGTCGACGGAGTCGCCGCTGATCGTTACATCGAAGGTGGTTCCGACTTGCCCGCCCATCGGCATCGTCGTCAGCAGGCGCGGTGCGGGCAGGCAAACCGATTGTGCCGCGATGGGAATCGCGGTATTGGCCAGCACGCATGCGGCAAACAATAAGGCAACCCGTCGGTGCAGCGACGCGGCGTTCCTGGTTAGCGATATGGGAATGCACCCGAGATGCTCGGCGCGTCTTGCTGTGGCGGGAATCAAATCGGTCATGATCAAACAGTCGGTCGCATTAGTGGTTGAACAAAAACTCTTTGGTATTCATCAGCGCCCATAGCAGGTCTTCCAAATTCTCCCGGGTGGTGGCGGTGGCGTCGAGCGGTTTGCCGTCGGCAGCGACACGCGGTTCCTGAAGATACGCGGACGCAATTTCCAGTTCTTTCGCGTCCGGTTGGCGCGAGTAAGCCGCAAGGTAGACCTGTTCGACAAGGGCCTCCGTCGAAAGGTCATCGGATCGCGCCAATTGCTCCGCACGACCGTTCTTGAAGCGGAGTTTGGATTTAATGTCGTTTGCGTTGATAAAGTGCAAGCTTTGGGCCAAGCTGGCCGATTGCACTCGCTCGCACTCGCAAACGCTGGTGCTTTCGGGCCGGCCGAAGACTTTGAGGAACGGCGACGATTTGTTGTAGCTATTGTCGGGCAAGGCGACCGCACTTGTCCCAGCGGGTAGGTTGGCAAAATCGGTGTGAGCGCCCGTCAATTGGTCGATCGCATCGAGCATCACTTCGGCTTGCAAGCGTTTGGGATAAAATCGCGAGTAGTTTTGTTGGTCGGCGATGTTGTGTGCGTTCGGTTGCGAACGGAGTTGGTAGGCATGCGACTGGGTGATCACTCGAACAAGTTGCTTTAAATCAAAGCCACTTTCGATGAAGTAATTCTCTAGCGCCGCGAGCAACTCTGGATTGGTCGGCGGATTGGTGTCGCGGATGTCGTCTTCGGGTTCGATCAGCCCACGATGGAAGAAATGTTTCCAGTATCGGTTGACTAAGGCCTTGGCAAAAAAAGGATTCTCAGGGGAGCTCATCCAGTTGGCTAAGCGGAGCCGCGGGTCTTCGCCGGGAGGAATTTCTCCGACCGAGTCACCGAGCGCCGTCGGTAGGACCTGCTCGCCGGTTTTGACATTTTTAGCCGTCGCGGTTCCGCGTTCGTGAAAAATCAAGTCCTCGCCACGAACCGCCGTCGGCTTGCGGCCCACTTGGCTGAAGAACGCAGCCAGCGAGTAATAGTCGTCTTGGCTCCAGCGTTCGAACGGGTGGTGATGGCACTGGGCACACTGCATCCGCACACCGAGAAAGAGTTGGGCGACATCTTCGATCTGTTGCTTGGGTTCCTTTACCCGTTTGTACCAGGCAACCGGAGGGTTTTCGATCACCGTGCCCGTTGCGGCCAGCAGTTCGCGAACGATCAGGTCGTACGGTTGGTTGGCCAGCAAGCTGTCTCGCACCCAGGCGTGAAAAGCAAAGTTAGAGGTGATGTCGCTCCTGTCATCGCGCCGGTTTTTGAGCAGCGAAGTCCACTTGTTGGCAAAGTAATCGGCGTAGCCAGGGCTTTTCAGCAGCGAGTCAATGACATGGTCGCGACGTTGCGGATCGTCGCTCGCTAAAAACGTGTGGGTTTCTTCGGGAGTCGGAATGCGGCCCGCGATATCCAGCGTCACGCGGCGCAGGAAAGTCGCGTCGTCACAGATCGGCGAGGGAGGAATGCCGAGCGTCTTGAGGTTTTCGAACACCAAGTCGTCGATAAAGTTCTTTGACGCCGGGAGTTGTTCGACCGGTGCGCCCAGCGGGATCGCGGCGCTATAGACCGCCACTTTGCCTTGGTAACGCACCATCACCGCGGCTTTGCCTGGAATATCGGCCGCCTGCACCTGACCCGTTTCCGAGACTTCCAGCATCGCCCGTTCGTTCGATTCGTAGAGTGCCAGATCGGTCACGTCGCGCGTCGAGCCATCGGAATAGCGTGCGATGGCTTGCAGTTGCTGTTTGGCTCCGGTGTCGAGCAAGCCGCTGGCGGGAACCACTTGGATACCAGTCAACTGCGGCGCGTCTCCCTGCTTCAAAGGCGCTCCGGAGGCAATCCAGTCACGCAGTTGGCGGTAGCTGGTCGAGTCCACCTCGAACCGGACACCACCACCGTGGGTCTGTTGGCCGGTGGCTTTGGTCAGCAACAGACTTTGCTCTGGTGACGCAGGGAACAAGCGACGACCGCGCCCTTCACGCACCAAATGGTCGTAATCTTCGAGCGGTTCGAAGCCCAGCAGTGACAGTTCGAATCCGTTTTGTCCTCCGCCAGCTTTCGCGTGACAGACGCCCGTGTTGCAGCCTGCCTTTGTGAGGATCGGCACAATGTCGTTGACAAAATGAATGGTCCTCGGCGTGGCAACTGTGGAGTCATCGGCCGTGTGTCCGGAACCCGCATCCGAAACGATCAGCAACAGCATCGCGCAGCAAAAAAAGAAAGCATCGCGTCGAGGGAGGACGAATCGCATGGAAAAGGCGTCAGCAGGGCGAGGGGGGACCCGTTTCCGAGGGAAGGGAACCGGAGGAGGGAAGCCGCGGGAGGGAAGACTGACCTACACGGCGTTGAGAGTAGTGGTTGGTTCACCGGTTGTCAAATATTTCGGTTGCATGCGATCGCCGCTTGCAGCGGGGGG
>Ga0102938_10002534_pt1 | contig 13826 bp, 12 predicted proteins | sample SalPonR2_B_D2_MG_FD_84516 | JGI IMG/M metagenome (GOLD analysis project Ga0102938, IMG submission 84516) | Salt pond soil microbial communities from South San Francisco under conditions of wetland restoration - Salt Pond MetaG R2_B_D2_MG | ecosystem: Environmental > Aquatic > Marine >... | reverse complement strand
CGTAAGCTTCTCCGGTGCTGAATAGGACGCGCCGCCAATTTCGCTCGAACCCTGCACCACGGGTCGCAACGTCAGCTTGACGTCCCAGAAGGCGACGATCATAGCGATGCGCCATCTTTAGGCTGAACCCCCGCTTGGGAAGATCGAGAACGTGGGAGAGGCCACGCGCGGCCAGCAGGTCGCGCAGAGCCTGCTTGGGATGCGCGTCATGAGCCTCCGTCACAGGTCGCGACAGGCCCCATTCCACGATCCGGTGATCCAGAAGCGGCGGCCGCGCCTCGACGCCGTAAGCCATGCCGGCACGGTCGACCTTCGGCAGGACGACGTCTGCGCAGAACGTCATCAGATCGATCCGCTGCGCCCGGCGTTTGTCCGGAAGGTCCGGCGCATCATGCCGGCGCAGCGCTTCGATAGCCAGCTCGGCACAGGCCTCGGCCTGCAGACCGCCGACAAGGCGCGACGCCTGGTCCGCGCGCATTGCCGGGAACACTCGCTGCGCATGGGTAATATGCCAAGACTGCGCGCGATAGGCATCGCCCATGCGCCGGTCGCGCGCCTTGAGCTGTCCTCTCAGATCCAGAAAACCCGGTGTCCTCACCGCACCCGGCAGTTCCGGCTCATACCAGCGGTAGCCGCCGAAGACCTCGTCACCGCCATCGCCTGAAAGCACGACCTTCATCCCCGCCTTCGACGCAAGGCGCGACACCGCCGCCTGTGTCGCAACGGCGGAATAGGCGAGAGGTTCGTCGAGTGTTCCCATCGCCTCCCGCCGCAATTCAGAGGGGTCCCCGCGTAACTCCAACCGTTCTATCCCCAAGCCGAGGCGCGCCGCGGTCTCTTCGGCCACGCCTGCTTCGTCTCGCGCGGGGTTATCGGGGAAGGAAACCGACAGCGCCCGCACATTCGCGGCCCCCGCTCCAAGACGCGCCAATGACGACGCTATCACGGAGGAATCGAGACCGGCTGATAGGAACATGCCGACCGGGACGTCTGACAGAAGCTGCTCTTCAACCACGGCGTCCACGAGGTCGGCGAGCGTGTCCGGGCTTTCCGCAAAATCCGTTGCATCGGGCGCCTGCCAGTAGAATTGCCGGCGCTGCACACCGCCGGGCTGCCAGTGCATGAACTGCCCCGGCTCGAGCTTCTCGATCCCTGTCCAGATGGAGCGCGGCGCAGGCACGTATCCAAGCATGAGGTAAAGTGCGACCGACTCGCGGTCGAGGTCGCGTCCGGGGCCGAGCTCCCTCAACGCGCGGGCATCGGAGGCGAAGGCAAGGCCCCACGGTCCGAAGCCGACGTAGAGTGGCTTCACCCCTAACCGGTCTCGCGCGAGAAAGACTCCTCCACTCTCGCGGTCCACGATGGAAAAGGCGAAGATTCCCCGCAGACGATCCAGCACGGCGGGACCCCAAGCGGCGAAACCCTCGAGTACGAGCTCGGTATCGCATTTCGATTTAAGCAGCACACCGAGACCAATAAGGTCACGGCGTAGTTCGGCGGTGTTGTAGACCTCGCCGTTGTAAACGATCGTGTAACGCCCGGAGCGGGAGCGCATGGGCTGCGCGCCCGCATCGCTGAGGTCTTGGATCGATAGCCTACGGTGGCCGAGCACCGTGGTCAGACCCGTGGCATGGTCTATTCGCACCAGCCCCGCACCGTCGGGGCCACGCGACAGCATCCGATCTCTTGCATTGGCGACCCGGTCCTCGAGGTCCGGTCCCGCGCCGGCAACACCACATATGCCAATAATGCCGCACATGAGTTATCGCTGCCTTGCTAAATGCACGAGATGGGCTTCGAGTCCGTATTGAGCGAGATCTGCCTTCCGCATCGTCATCGCGTGTTTTCTCGCCCCTCTCTGAGAAGCTCTCGGTAAACATCCACGATCGCTGCCGCCTCCACTTCGATTGCGAAGCGATCTACTGTGCGCGCGCGCGCCGCTCGGCCAGCGACGGCGCGCGTGTCAGCTTCGCTGAGGTAGCGCGCCATCGCTAAGGCCATCGCCGCCGCGTCGCCGGGGGGCACAAGCGCCCCTGTCTCGCCCTCGACGATCAGTTCGGGGAAAGCGCCGACGTCCGTAGCCACGACGGGAACACCGCAGGCCATCGCCTCGAGAGGCGTCAGGCCGAAGCCCTCCCAACGCTGCGGCGCGACAAAGAGGTCCAGCACGCGGTACCAATCGGCCATCCGGTCGACGGTCACCTCAGGGAGGAACAGGACCCTGTCGGCGGCTCCTGCGTCGACAACGCGCGCCTTGAGGCTGCGTTCGAAGTCGCGGTGGCGTTCCGTTGCGCGGCCCATGACCACGGCGTGCAAGCTCGCAAACTCCGGCAGAAGCCGCAGGACCGCCTCCACAAAAACGTCTGTGCCTTTCTGTGCCCGGATGCGACCGTAGCAGCCGACGAGAGTGCCAGTGTGCGGCAAGCCGAGTTCCCTTCGGAGTATAGTCTTTTCCTCCGAAGAAGCGGGCGTGAAACGTGCGGTGTCGATCCCGTGCAAAATTACGTGCGCCGGGCGCTCGAGATAGGCTGCCGTCCGCTCGGACGTGGCAACCACCGCGTCCATCCGCCGGATTAGCCAGCGCGTCAACCAAGAGTGCTCACGCTGCGAGGCGGACGTGAAGACGAGCTTGAGGCGTTTGCCCAGAAGGTATTTCGCGGCCAAACCACCGACCATCTCCGTATTGCGTCGCGCATGCCAAACTCGCGGACGGCCAAAGGGTCCGAAACGGGGCAGCCGCAGCAATCCTGAAAGACCAAGGTCCGGAAAGCCGGCAGGCAGACCCGGACCCAACGTGACGAGATTTACCATTTGTGCCTGTATCGGCACCAGCCGAACGATCGTCGCTGTCACGCCCGAAAGCCGTCGCTTGAAATTCGGAATGATGACCTCGATCTCTCCAGGTTTTGGTCGAGCTATCTCGCGCCTTCTGTCACTCATGTCGGAGACGATGCCTGCGCCGGTCATTTGCGGATTAGACGGTAATGGCGGCAATCCCCGCCCGTTGCAACCAACCGCTCACTCGGGCGCGGTTTCAGAAAATGTGACATCCATCACGGAAGCGCGCCCGCTGGCCAGTTCGAACAGTTGTCTTGGAAGCTGGTTCACCTCCGCCAGTCCGCGCCGGAGCGTCTGCAGCCGCTTCCGCCAACCCGTTGGCCGTATCGCTTTTCCATAGGGCGCGATGTCGGACTCGTAGGCGTAGTGCCTTTGCGTTGCCATGCCTGGCACGATGATGGCGGGCTTCAGCGCCTGGAAGACGGGAGATAGAGTATTGTTGAACAGGAAGTGGTCTACGGGCATCCGCATCTGCCCCTGAAATGACAGGCAGGTTTCGGCTCCGGCGCGGGACAATATATAGGCGCCTCCGCCGACATGACGCGACCGCATAGGGCGAATGTCCCGTCCGCGCGGGGTTTGCCCGACAACAGGTCCGAGCAGGAGCCGGGAGACTCCGGCGTTGAACTTCTCAAGCTTCACCGCATGGTTTGCAGACGGAACCCACGCCTCAGTGGCGAGGGTCGCGGCGATGTCCTCGGCGAGGTAAATGTCATCCTCAAGAAACAGCGCGTGGCGGGCATCGGAACCGAGGAAAGCCTTCCAGGCCAATACGTGGCTTACCGTGCAGGCGCGATCGCCGAGGCCGAGGCGCCCGAGCGGTCCCACACCGGCGATGATCCCGGCTATCTCCGCCTCTGGAACACTGGCGGCGTCGCAGCCTGACACGCGATGCCATATTACGCCCCTCGAAGAGAGATGCTCTGCGATCCGTTCGCGGCGATCGGTGCGTCTGTCGAGATTGATGACGAAAACGGGAATAGTTTGGGGCATGGGCTTGGGCCTCTATCCGTCCGTCGCTTGTTCCACGAACCGCCCTCTGATCACAAGCCCGCAGACACCGCGCAGGCTTGACGCGCCCTGCCCGATGTGGGACCGGCCTTCGCGTGTCCTGAACCCTAGGCGGCGGAGGCCGGAGCCCGATGTGGCCCAGCTTCGTTATCAATCTTGCACAGAACATGACGCGGCTGGAGAACAGCCGACGGCAGATGGAGGCGCTCGGCATTCCCTGGGCCCGCCTCGACGCGGTCAACGGCTGGGCGTTGAGCAAAGAGGAGATCGCCGAGGTCTATTCCGTGCACCTAAACCGCCGCTACGCCCGCCACCCGCTTGTGCGGCCCGAGATCGGTTGCGCCCTCAGCCATGTGGAAGCTTGGCGGCGCATTGCCGAAGGACCCGAGGAGGGTGGTTTCATCTTTGAAGACGATTTCGCTGCAGCGCCCAATCTGCCGCGCGCGTTGAAGCTTCTGAGCACGCCGCAGTCTCGGTGGGATAGGGTGAAGCTATTCTCCTTCAACCCCGCGCCGCGCATGGTGTGGAAGGAGCCGTTGTGCGAGGGGCTGAGTATCGGGATCCCCTACCGCGTGCCGACCTGCCTCACCGCCTACGGCCTTACGAAGGCCGGGGCCGCCCGACTCCTGGAAAGGGCGACACCATTCTTTCGCCCCATCGACGAGCAGCAGAAATTTTTCTGGGAGACAGGCCTCAGGGTCGCGCTCGTCCTGCCACCACCGGTACAGGTCGGAGACCAGGAAGCAGAGACAGGTACCATCGGCAGCGTCCGCCGCGCCGATGCGGCCACACGCCGCAGCGCCGGGGGCAGGCGCCCCTTTCACCAGCTGCGCTATCAGCTCGGATATGCACTCAGGCTTCACTTCCACCGTTTGACTCGGCACGGACGATGAAGGCGCAGAAGATTCTGCATATGCATTTCGGGAAGGAGGGCGGCGCAGAACGCTTCTTCGTGAACCTCGTACGCGCCTTCGGCGAGCGCGGCATGGAGCAGCGCTTTGTCGTGCGCCCGGGGCGGCTCTGGCGCGGGGAGATCGAGGGGCTCGGCCCAGTAACCGAGCATCACTACCGCCGCCTCTCGCTGACAACGCCGCTTCTGACCTGGCGGACGCACCGCATGATCCGGCAGTGGCAGCCCGACGTCATCATGGCCTGGATGTCACGCGCGTCACGCCTGATCCCGGATTACCCCGGAGCGGTAAAGCTCACGCGGCTCGGGGACTATCCGCGCCATCTTCGCCATTTTCGACACAACGACGTGATCGTGCCAAACACACCGGGGATCGCCGAGGCCTGCCGCGCGCTCGGCTGGACGCGCCCCCTGCGCGTGATATCGAATTTCCCGCGCGAGGTGGAGATCGCGCCAGTGGCCCGGCGCGAACTCGATACACCGGAAGATGCCTTTGTAATCGCCGGGTCTGGCCGTTTCGTCGGGCGAAAAGGCTTCGACACGCTGATACGCGCGGCGGCGCGAGTGCCCGACGCCTGGCTTTGGTTGGTAGGCGAGGGTGACAAGAAGGCGGAGCTGCAGGCGCTGGCTGAAGAGGCCGGGATTGCCGACCGCACCCGCTTCACCGGCTGGGTGGATGAGCCGATGAATTTCGTCGCGGCCGCATCAGTCTTTGTAATGCCCTCGAGGCACGAACCGCTGGGCAACGTTATCCTAGAGGCCTGGCAGGCGAGTGTGCCGGTGGTTTCGACGCGTTCTGAAGGGCCGTCCTGGTTTGTACGGGACGGGGAGGATGCGCTATTGTGCGACATTGGCGACGATGCAGGTATGGCCGACGCGATAATGCGTTTGCGCGGCAGTCCCAAGCTGGGAAAGAGCTTGGCTGAAGCAGGGCGCAAACGCCTCGCGGCGGAATTCACGCGCGAGCGGGTCGTTGATGCCTACATGGATCTCTTTCAAGGCGAGTTCCGCAATGCAGGTGCTGATCATTAACGTGCCCCACGCGACCGAGCGCATGGCCTTCATGGCGGCGCAGATGGACGCCTTAGGCCTGCCTTGGGAGCGGATGGAGGGCATCACGCCCGACACCCTTTCGCCCCCGGAGAACGACCCTGTTTGGCATCGCTGGCAAAGGCCACTACGGGCGACCGAAATGGCGCTTTGCGCCTCGCATGTGGCAGCATGGCGAAGGATACTGGAACTGGGGCAACCTTGTCTCGTGCTGGAGGACGACGCAGTACTGGCGGCGGGCACGCCGGAATTCCTTGCCGGTGCGAGGGCGCTATCGGGGGTCGATCATATCAGTCTTGAGACACGCGCGCGGAAGAAGGTCATGGCGCGACGTCAGCACACGTCCCTGCCGATGCGGCGCCTTTATCAGGATCGGACGGGATCGGCGGCCTCGGTGATATACCCTTCCGGAGCACGCAAGCTGCTTGACCGGGTGAGGCTGGTCGGCGGACCGTCCGACGCCGTCATAAGCTCCACCTATGCCCTCGCCTCCTACCAAGCCGACCCGGCATTGGCAGTGCAGCTCGACCTCTGCCCATACTACGACCTACCGCAGCCGCTCGCGACCGCATCGCTGGTTGACGCCGAGACGAAACCGGCTCCCGACCTGCCCGCCGGCCGGTGGGCGGCCTACCGATGGCGGCGGATCGCGGGACAGGTCCGGATGGGTTGGCGGCAGCTTGTCCATTCGCCCGTGGCCGTGCGTCGCTACGTCGACCCAGACCAAACGATCGGGTCCGGTTCTTCGGGACAGCTTTGATGGTCAGCCACCCGGAAGCCGTTTTGAGATACTGCGCTTCCATTTCCGGACAAACTGCGCGCCGCGCGCCGCGCGCAGGTCTGCTGAGGTCACACCGCGGCTCCGACCGGAACCGCTCTTCTCCAGCGCCACGAGGGTGCCGGCTTGCTCTACGAAACGCACGTCGGGATTATTCGCGAGGTAGCGGTCGATGGCCCAGCCGACGCCGGGGAACTTCTCGGACCGATCGTGCAGGCAGACGAAACCACCGGGCCGCACCAGGTCCAGCCATTGAAGGTCGATCATCACCGGGTAGTGGCGGTGATCGCCATCGATGAAGACAAAATCGAAACTGCCGCCGGCCTGACGCTCCCGCCCGATGAAGTCCTGCGTGGTGCCCGTCCAGTACTCGACGCTATCGGGGTCGATACCCGCATTGGTCAGGTTCGTGCGCACCTTTTGCAATTGGTCATCATAATAGGTGAAGGGGTCGATGACAACGAATTGCGGACACATATCGTGCTGAGCGTAAACCCCTATCATTTCCTTTAGCGTGCCGCCCGCTGCGGTGCCGATCTCCAAGTGGCGGCCCGCAAGATCCGCACCATTTAGAATGTGCCGGATGAGGGCGCGTTCCTCCTCGCTGCATTCCGAGGACAGGTCGATGGAGGATCGTCGAGCCAATGCCGTTCTCCCTTGGGCCACGCGCTTTTGGCCCGGTGCTTTCGAGATTGTCAATCGCCCGCGGCGGCGGGAAACGGGAAAGGCGGGATCGCGGCAACTATGCCCTTCAAGCCGTGCGCTCTGGCGAATAGGTATCACGAATATAACGTGTGACTGAACGGAGGACCCCGACGATGGATTCCCAAGGCGCCGCGCCGCGCCTATCGCCCTCAACGCTTCGGCCGAGCGGCGCGTTTGAGACGGCTATGGCCGTCCTGTCGCATATACCGGGTGAGGCCGGATGGATCGGCTACCGGAAGCTCAAACGGCGAATTGGGAACAGGACCCTTGCCGATTTCCGCCGGATTGTGGACACGCTGGGCCCCGGCGACATCGCTATCGATCTCGGTGCCAATGCCGGCGAGATCACGCAGGAACTCGCACGGTCCGGCGCCGAGGTTCATGCCTTCGAACCCGACCCCGAAACCTTCGCCCGATTGCAAGGCGCCGTAGCGGGCTTCGACAACGTCGTCCTGCACAACAAGGCGGCGGGGGGCGAGGCGGGCTTGGTGCCCATCCTCAGGCCAGCGTCATGGTACGAGGGGCGCGAGCCCAGCGCCTCCAAGGCAGTGTCGGTGGTCCGCGACCAACGCACGGAAGGTTTCGTGCCCGCCGGTAGCGTCGAGATAATCGACTTCGCGGCCTTCCTCAACGCGCTGCCCCGTCCCGCAACGCTGGTGAAGGTTGATATCGAGGGTTCCGAATGGGCCCTGCTGGACAGGGTCATGGCCGAGGCGCGCGACCAGTTCGATGCCATGTTCGTCGAGACGCACGAAAGGTTCGACCGCTCCGTGCTTCCCCGTCTGAAGGCTATGCAGTGCGAATTCGCGGCCTGGGACCGCCCTTACGTCAATCTCTATTGGGGCTGATCGCCGCCTGCCCCGGAGACACCGGCCTCGAGCACTGCAGGGTCGTATCTTGTCGCGACCCAGTCCTCGAAACAGATCCCGCTGGCGCGATTGTCCGCCGCGTAATCATCCAGCATCCGGTTCACGATCCCGGCTTTGCCCCAAGAGAAATGCGCGTATTTCCAGCTCAGCGCCCGCCGCGCCTTGGACAGGGGAAGGCCCTTCACCACGTGAAGGTACAGCGTGACGGCAAGGCCGGTCCGATCGGCACCGGACTTGCAATGTACCAGCATCGGCTTCGGCATCTCGCGCAACAGGGCGATCAGCTCCAGCACCATGTCGGAAGGGGGCAGGACCGAAGTGCGCATACGCACGAACCGTAACTCCAACCCGAGCCTGTCGCAGGCGGCCTGCTCGATCAGGTTCGGTGTATTTCGCGCGTCTCCCCGCAGCGACAACACCGACCGCACGCCGAGCGCCCGCGCGCGCGAAAGCACCCAATAGCCCGGATGGTTCGAGCGGTACAAATCGTCGTCAACCTTGTAGAAGTTCCAGACGAAGACCCGGACCCACGCGTGATCGCGAATCCAGTACCGGAACAGAACCCGCCACCAGCCCAGCTCTCCCCGGCCGGGCGCCAGCGCTTCGTCAGTCCTTTGATCCTCGCGTCCATCCATGACGGGGCTGATGCCACAGCAAATGGGCGCGCGCCAGCACCGCAAAGCGGTCGGCACATCCGCGCAGGAGCGGGATCCCGTGACAACGCCGCCGGGCTTGCCCGCCCCGGGCGCTCCGTGTAAGCGGACGACATCCGCTTTCCCGACACCCGCCCGAGGCCGGATGACCCAAATTCCCTTTGCCGGTCTAAGCAATGCCATACCACTCGCGGCGTATTGCGCCGGGGTCAACCTCCTTGCACGACTGCGCGACCGCCCGTACCGCGTGTGTCCGTTCGGCGAGGATGGCATTCATATCGCGGAGGACTTCGGAATCGAAGATCCGAAAGCCATCTGCATCTGCCGCCGCGGCCGCCACTGGCGCTACAAGCGCGGCGTTATGCGAGGCGTCGACTTGGTCGCCCGTCAATACGGCCTGGACAAACTCGACATCCGTCCCGGTGGCGTTTTCGTAGACTGCGGCGCGAACGTCGGCGAACTCGGTCTTTGGGCGGCGCAGCGGGACCTCGCCTATACCGCGTTCGAGCCCGAGCTGCTCGAAGCGCGTTGCTGCGACCTCAACAATTTCGAGGGCCGGCCCGAGACCCGCCGCATCGCGCTCTGGCACGAGGCGTCGATGCTCCAGTTCCACTCCAAGCCGGATACCGCAGACAGTTCCGTCTTCGAGATCGACGCTGCCGCCGCCCCCCGCGAAGTGGAGGCCATGCGCCTGGACGCCGCCATCGACTCCGACACGTTCGGACCTGGCACGCGCATCTTCAAGCTCGAGGCCGAAGGCGCCGAGCCCGAAGTGCTGCAAGGTGCGACCGGGGTCATGAAGCATTTTGACTACGTGGCGGCCGATTGCGGTTATGAACGCGGTCGGGCAGCAGCGCATACCTTCGTGGAAGTGCATGACCTACTTCTCGCAATGGGCTTCAGGCTGGTACACGCCTCCTTTGGCCGGGTCACGGCGATCTACCAAAACAAAGCGAGGACAGAATGATCTTATAGGCCTAGCGCCCAATCATGAAAACCCAAATGCCGAGATCGGTTTCCAATGCGTTTCTTATGCGGCATCTTGATTACGTTTTGACTGCAATCCAGTAAGCGCGTTTGCCAACCTACACGGACAGATCCCCCTTACGCCTAGGGTCGGAACCGAAAACCGAGGGCAAAATCCGCATCCAACTCGAAAAGAGTCGCAAATCCGCCATCTGCTGCGCTGCCACCCCCGTGTTCTTGGTACAACCAAACACGGGGCGACATCTGGACGGTCAGAAACCCTTGCACTCGAGCGCTCGCCCCGGCAGCTTTTCCGTCACACGGCCCGCGGAAAACGTTTTCGTCATGCCCCCGAAGTGTCAGGCTTCGCCAAGCCAGAACATCGGCAGGCGACAAACAGAAAACTGAGGTACAGACTCGTGAAATCGGTAGGACTTCTCGGCGCATCAAACCGCCTCAGAGCGATACGAGTCTGGTTCCTGAACCCCGAGATACTGTTCGCGATGTGCGCAATTGTTTTTTACTGGTTATTTTATTCCGCGATAGGACAGATCAAAGCAACCGGTTCTTACGGTCCCCTGGTCATCCCCCTGGTCGCTCTGACCTTCGCAATGGTCATGCCCGGCCCGCGTGCCGCAGAGGCCGCCCCAGCCGTCAATATTCTTCTACGCGTGATCGCACCACTCCTCGCAATCTATGCCATCGCTGCACCGTTGACCTATCCCTCCGGCGTATCGCTACAGATTGATGCAGCCGCAGCCGGTCTGCGCTGGCTTTCTGTTCTGGGTCTCGCAGGGGCGGCTGTAGTGTTTTGGCGACCCGCCTTCGCGACCGTGCCTGCATGCGTGGTACTAGCGGGCAAGGCGGTCGGAGCCAGCGCCTTCGGTATCGACATATCGCAGACAGACTACATTCCCGTCGTGGAAAGCGCGATTTTCCTCGGGGTCGCTCATAGTCTTCTAGGGGCCGGTATCGCCGCAAGGATGCGCGACCTTGTGGGTCGGCTCGAAGCGCTCAACCTCACGCGCGCCTCCACGATTCTGTTTATGCTGGCTGTCGCATTTCATTTCAGCAACTACTTCTTTTCCGGACTTCAGAAAGTCGTGCTGGAAGGCGGACCCTTCTTGTGGGTGATGGAGAACCCCACCCACCAGCTCGCACTCTACGCGGTCGAAGGCGGTTTTCTTCCTGTTGCTCATTGGCCTTGGGTGCGAGACGTGGCGCTCGGTATCGCGACGTCAATGGAGGCCTTGATCAACCTGACCATTCTCTTGGGTCAGCTTGCCGCGCTGATCTGTATCGCGCGGCGTGGGTCGATGATCGCCGTGACCCTGTTCTATGACCTAACCCACTTGGTGATCTTCCTAGTGAGCGGGATCTTCTTTTGGAAGTGGATCATTATGAACTTGGCGCTCGTGGCGGCGATGCGCCGATTGCCTGCGTGGGTCGAAGGCAAGAACGTCGTGGTGGCTGGAATGCTTGCCGTAGTCCTTGCGCCGCAGGTGTTCAACATCGTGCGACTCGGATGGTACGATTCTCCAGCAATGGTTCTTTCCGAACTTGTCGCCGTTACAGAAGACGGACGCGAATACCAAGTTCCATCAAACTACTTCGGAACGATTTCGGTCTCGGCCGCACAGTCGCGCCTCGGTCGCCCAAACGCTGGACATTACCCAACCGTTACATGGGGAACTACACAGCAAGAGTCCGTATTTCGCGAGGCCGTGAATGATTGCCGGTTCTCGACGGATCAATGGCCTTACCGGAGGTCGCAGGACGAAATAGCCGACATCGTTAGATGGGTTCACGGCTACGCGCTGGAACGCGAGGAGGCAACTGGGCGCTACGCCTACGACCTCTATCCACACCACATCTGGTCGAACCCGTTCATGTTCGACGAGTTTGCAGCCGTTCAAAAAACCCAGATCACCCACTATGTCTATCGCGTGCGCTCTCTTTGTATCGTTGCGGCAGATGGTGAAACGGCAGTTCGCGAAGACCGAATCAATGAATTCGCAATCCCAATTTCCCAACTTTGAATGGCACCGGCGATGGCAAATCTGAAAATCATTTACGATGGCGATTGCCCATTTTGTAGCAGCTATGTGCGTTTCACGCGGCTCAGAAACAGCGTGGCATCGGTTGAATTGATCGACGCGCGCTCGGATCACCTCCTCGTACGCGAACTCAAGGCTGCGGGCTTCGACCTGAACGAAGGGATGCTCGCCGAGTATGAGGGGCAACGATATTTCGGACCGGATTGCATGCATCTGCTAGCAATGCTCTCCAGCCGCTCAGGCCTTATGAACCGTGCAATGGCCTTCGTCATGTCCAGAAAACTCTTGGCGCGTGGCCTCTATCCGTTTTTGCGCCTGGGCCGTAACGCGACACTCCGGGTCTTGGGACGTGCCCCTATCTCCTGAATTGACCGCTGCTCGAAGCTCCTCTCAAGCCGAACGCCCAGCCTTTCGCGCCGCCACGTCGATAACGCGTCTATGTCCAGAACTGGGAGTCTTTCCGGCATCGTGACACGCCGGGCCCGAAAAGCTGTGCGACCTTCTCAGCGGACTATCGACAGCAGTTCTTCTGACCTTCGCACTGTGCGTTGGGCGATGCCAACATGGCCCGCGCTGAGAAAAGACTTTCCCGTTTTGACCATCGTCACCAGCACACCGACGCTGGCTGCGTGTGTCTGGTCGATGTAACCCGCTTATGTTGAATCCACGCGCCCAAATGCGCGTTCTGCAAACCCATCGCCCGGCTCCAGCGCGAAACGACCATAATATGCCTCGGCCCCGAATTCATCCAGTTCGGTATCGATGTAGCGTGCGACGATATCATCCCACGACTCGAACAGCGTCCGGTTCGCAGGATCCAGACCTCGGACCACACACAGGCCTGTCTTAAAACAGTCGAGGACATGTACTTCGAGATCGGGCCGCACGTCTTTGAGCGCCACAACAACCTTCCACACATCCCCGGTCCAGGGGCGGCGAGCCTCCAGCTCGGTCAATTCACGGCTCGCCATGGCAAAGCTCGTCGGGCATACGTCATGCAATAAAATAAAGCCGTCCGGAGCCATCGCTTTCTCGCAATTGGCGAAATCGCGAAGCGCGTATTCGAAATGATGCATGCCGTCGATGAACGCGACATCCGGCCGGATCGCGTTGCGCTCCAGGAAATCCGTTTCGAAGAAGTCGTCGCTCGTCATCTGGAAGAAGTGCATTTGCCGCGCCGACTTGAACCGCGCGTCCTGAAGCTGGAACTCAGGGTCGATAGCGATAAAATTGCACGGGATCCGCGACAACGACGTACCCGTCCGGCTGCCAATCTCCAAGTACCACTCCGCCGACCGCGCGGCGACCAATGCCTCCAGCGTTTCAAGGTAGGGTTGACCGGAGATTTCCGGAAAACCGGGCTCGCGCGCGTCGGTCTTTCCCCGTCCGGTCAATCTCGACAGGATGCGCTTGGTCTTGGTCACAGCACTGCCTCCAAAAGGCGTTCGAACGTTCGAGCCATCTCTGTGGGGCTGACCCGTGCGGCAAGTGCCCGCATCTTGTCAATCGCAAAGACCCATTCGGCGCCTCCAAACCCGGAAGCAGCGCGGTCAAGAACCGCCAACACGCCCTCGGTGTCGATCTGATCGACAAGGTATGGATAGTCGGCCCCGAGAAGCGCCTCGGCGTCGTGAGCCGTTCGGTTGACCATAATCGGCGCACCGCAGACGGCGGCCGTCGTAGCCTTGGTCAGCGGCTTAAAGACCGTCTGATGGCCCACCTGCTCGGCTGGACGCACCCCGTAATGGAAATTTGCCGTGGCAAAACTTCGCCAGGATGCGTCCATGCCCTCGGTCATTCCGACATCCACCAACGGCACGCGCTCCACCACCGGCCCGGGCAGGAACGCGTTGATCGGATTTCCGAAATAGGCTGGATGCAGCTTGTCAGACGGCAGATCGAGAAAACCAAAGAGACGGGTGTCCGGCTGGTGCAGCAGCAGGCCCGACGTGGCGCCCGCTCCCGCCAGGTGCAACGTAAGCGCCTCGT
>Ga0102938_10002533_pt1 | contig 13826 bp, 13 predicted proteins | sample SalPonR2_B_D2_MG_FD_84516 | JGI IMG/M metagenome (GOLD analysis project Ga0102938, IMG submission 84516) | Salt pond soil microbial communities from South San Francisco under conditions of wetland restoration - Salt Pond MetaG R2_B_D2_MG | ecosystem: Environmental > Aquatic > Marine >... | reverse complement strand
GCGTTGTCCCCCGAGAGCAGGTGAATGGTGTCTGCCACCGCCTGGATTTGCAGCGCGAGCAGTGGCAGGAGTGTGATACACATGGCCAGCGTAATCGCTCCTCCCACCCAGGGGCTGCGGAAGCGAAAGGTGAGCACGTCGGCCAGAGAGGCGAGCTGGTAGACCCGGCAGAGTCGCAGCAGTGGCATCAGGAGCAGCGCGGCCAGGATAAACATCAGTACCGCGCCCAGGTAGTAAAGCAGGAAGGCGTAGCCCTGGGAGCCTGCGAGCGCCATGGCGCCATTGCTGGCCATCGCGCCGCCGAAGACACCTAGCGACAGTACATAAATGGCGGGGTGATGTGTGATGCGTTTGGGGATTATGCCCCGGTCTGCCAGATAGGCGACCGCGAACAGGCCGCTGAGATAGGCGATGCTGAGCAGAAGTATCTGCGTGAGACTAAAGCTCATCCGGGTACCGGGATCGCTCGTTCCAGTAGGCTGCCACAATGACCAGGAGCCAGAGCTGGTATGGACGAAACCAGTCTGCACCGGCGTCATTGCCCCAGTCCCAGAGCGTTGGCCAGAAGATCAGCACCACGCCCATGACGAGCAGCAAGGCACGATTGATGTACATTCTCAGTGTCCCCGTAGCCGCGCTGCGCAGCGCGCAGTCACGGAGATACTACTGAAGCGTCTTGAGGGGGTAAAGCTCACGGCGCCAGTCCCAGAGCCGACGCAGGTATTTCGGGCACGGCGGGAATGCCCCGGGTAGACCAGTGGGTGCAGGCAAACGCCAGTATGGCCTGGATATCCTGAAGCGCGTCCGGTGGTGCTGGCTGTCCGAGGAAGTGAAGCGCTCTCCGCAGATTGTCCGCGGCCTCGGTATTGTCCAGCGGCGGCGCGTTATTCTGCTTGCTGTATTTCTGCCCGTTGTTCGCGGTGATCAATGGCAGGTGACAGTAAGTGGGTGTCGCGTACCCGAGGGCTTGCTGGAGAAAAATCTGCTTCGGAGTTGAATCCAGCAGGTCGGCGCCGCGCACTACGTGCGTCACGCCCTGTGCGTGATCATCCACGACAACGGCGAGCTGGTAGGCGAACAGGCCATCTTTGCGCCGCACTACGAAATCCTGCACGTCGAATCCCGTGGCACTGCGCTGGGGGCCCTGCAGGGTATCGAGGAATTCGACCACGTACTCTACCGGTACCGCCGCGCGCAGCGCACCCACATCCGGCAGGTTGCCCGGCGTGGCCCCGGAGTGTTCCCGACACCGGCCAGTGCACGCGCCGTTGGCGCCAAGCATTGCCCGCGTACAGGTGCAGTGAAACAGTAGTCCGGCTTGCTGTAACGCTGCCAGCGCTTCGCCATACGCGGCCTGCCGCTCGCTCTGGAACATTGCTTGTTCGTCCCAGTGCAGGCCGTGGTGTCGCAGGCTGGTGAGAATGTTGTCCGCCGCTCCCGCTTCTTCCCTCGGCGGATCGAGATCTTCCATGCGCAGCAACCAGGCGCCATCGTGATGGCGCGCGTCGAGGTAGCTGGCCAGGGCAGCGATCAGCGACCCGAGATGCAATGGCCCGGTGGGGGAGGGTGCGAAGCGCCCGCGGTAGGGAACCGGGGAAGGCGTCATCAATGGCTCGCAGTTACCCCAGTTCTTGCTTTTCCTTGATTTCCGCAAGCGTTTTGCAGTCTATGCACTGTGAAGCGGTCGGGCGCGCTTCGAGACGCTGGATACCGATTTCCACGCCGCATGCCTCGCAGTAACCGTAGTCATCCTGATCAATGAGTTCCATGGTTGCATCGATCTTCTTGATCAGCTTGCGCTCGCGGTCACGCGTGCGCAACTCGAGGCTGAATTCCTCTTCCTGCGTGGCGCGATCGGCCGGATCGGGGAAATTGGCGGCCTCGTCCTTCATGTGGGAAACGGTGCGATCCACTTCCTGCATCAACTCCTGTTTCCATGTCCGGAGAATTGCTTTGAAGTGCTCGCGCTGCTTCTCGTTCATGTACCGCTCGCCCCGCCTGGGTTTGTAGGGCGTGAAGTTCTTGAACGGTTCGCCGCTTTTTTTGGCGGTTTTTTTCTTTGCCGGTGCCTTCTTGGGGGTTGCTTTCTTGGCTGCTCGAGGCATGGTCAATGTTCCATCCTGCAATAATAACTGGGCTATACACACAGTGCCTGGAAACCGCCTTTCAAGCAGGCCGAATTCCAAGGGCGGTGAAACTACCAGATAACCCGATTGCGCGCTACTTTTTCCCGAGAGAAATTTGTACGGCCCGAGAGTGGGTTTTTTCGCCGCGTTGTGCCCAGTAGAGCACCCCGTAGCGGGCAATCTCGACATCTTTTCATGTTGCCTGCACACTTGGGCCTGCATCTCAGGTATACCGGCGTAATTCTCATGGTAGAGCGGCCGGGTGAGGTCAGGTCACCGGGAATTTGTACGCTGGAGGAAATAACCCATGTCGTCAAGGGGATTGCCCCGCGGGTTCGCTGCGCGAGTCGCCGAAATCGAACCGTTTCGCGTGGTGGAAGTGCTTCAGCGCGCCACTCAGCTCGCGGATGCGGGCGTAGATATCGTGCACATGGCGGCGGGTGAGCCCGATTTCGCCACGGCCTCTCCCATTGTCGAAGCGGGTCGTGCTGCCCTGGCCCGCGGTGCGACGCACTATTCCCAGGCCGCGGGAATTCCTCAGCTTCGCGAAGCGATCTCGCGACATTACGCCGAGGTTTACGGGCTGGATATTGCGCCAACCCGCATTATGGTGACTCCCGGCGCATCGGGCGCGCTGCTACTGATTGCCGCGCTGTTGATGAATCCCGGCGATGGCATGCTCATGACGGACCCCGGTTATCCCTGTAACAGGCACTTTATGCGCCTGGTGGAGGGCCACGGCCAACTCGTGCCGGTGGATGCATCCACGCAGTATCAGCTCACGGGAAAACTCGTGGAGGACAACTGGCGGGACTCGAGCGCGGGTGTCCTGGTGGCGTCTCCCGCGAACCCCACCGGCACGGCGCTGTCGAAAGAGGCTCTGGCAGACCTGTCGCGCGCGGTGCGCGCCCGTGGTGGACACCTGCTGGTGGATGAAATCTACCACGGCCTGTGTTACGACGGCGCGGCGCCCTCGGTGCTGGAAGTTGATGACGACGCTTTCGTCATCAACAGTTTTTCCAAGTATTTCGGTATGACGGGCTGGCGCCTGGGCTGGCTGGTGGCGCCCGAGGCGGCAGTCGCGGAGATGGAAAAGCTGGCGCAGAACCTGTTTATCTCCATGTCCACGATGGCCCAGCACGCCGCGCTGGCGGGCTTCGAACCAGGCGCGCGCGAGATTCTGGAAGAGCGGCGGGAGATTTTTCGTCAACGCCGGGATTTCCTGCTCCCGGCAGTGCAATCCCTGGGCTTCGACGTGCCGTGCAGCCCACAGGGCGCATTCTACATCTATGCCGACGCCAGCCGTTTTACCCGGGATAGCCAGGCCTTCTGCCTGCAACTCCTTGAGGAGCACGCGGTAGCGCTGACGCCGGGCGTTGATTTCGGCCACTATCGGGCACACGAGCACCTGCGGTTTTCCTACACCACCAGCATGCAACGGCTGGAAGTGGCTGTGGAGAGGCTGGCGAGGGTGCTCGCGTCGTAGCGCGAGTTTGCATGGCCCGGGGACATCAAGGTGAATGACAGGTGATCGCGTTTCCCGCACTCACCGAGGGCCGCCTGCTGCGGCGCTATAAACGTTTTCTGGCCGATGTGGAGCTGGCAGACGGCACAATTCTTACTGCGCACTGTCCCAATACCGGCGCGATGACCGGCTGCGCCGAGCCCGGGTCGCGGGTCTGGCTGTCTCACAGCGACTCCCGCACGCGTAAATACCCCTTCACCTGGGAACTGGTCGAGACCGCCCGGGGTATCGCCTGCATTCACTCGGCACGTGCCAACCGCGTGGTGCAGGAGGCGTTTGAGTGGGGTAAGGTGGCCGGGTTCGAACACTATTCGTCGATTGCCACCGAGGTGAAGTACGGCGAGGGCAGCCGTATCGACCTGTTACTGGAAGGTGCGGGGGGCAGGGCGTTTGTCGAAGTGAAGTGTGTGACGCTGTGTCGCGACGGGGGGACAGGCCTGTTCCCGGATGCGGTGAGTGAGCGGGGACGACGCCATCTGCGCGCCCTGCAGCAGGTTGCTGCACAGCCGCAGACCCGGGCGCTGCTGCTGTTTTGCGTGTTTCACAGCGGCGTCCAGCGGGTGAGTGCTGCCGGGGATATCGACCCGGGCTACCGGGACACGCTGGCACAGGTGATGGCTGAGCGTGTGGAGGTTCAGGCCTGGCGCACCAGCGTGAGCACCGCGGGCCTCGAACTGCTGCAGCCACTACCTTTCACGCTGGACCCGTAACAGCGGTGCCGCGGACAAAGGTCGTGTCGCACACATCCTCCGCCCGCGTTAGGATGATTGCATCGTTGCCCGGTTCTCACAGGAGCCCGGTGGGCTTAAAAGGAATGCCATTGTGAACGCGTGCAGCCCGTGCAATCAGCCCTGACACCCGCGCAACTGACAGGGCTGGACGACAGCCACCTGCAAACGCTGGCCGACGGACACCGGCTGCGCCCCGCTGTGATCGATGCATTTACTGCGCTGCGTCAGGATGCCGCGATGGCCGGCTTTGAACTGGCCATAGCCAGCAGCTACCGTTCCTTCGAGCGCCAACTGGCGATCTGGAATGGCAAGGCGCGAGGCTTGCGGGAGTTGCGTGATGACGCCGGCGCGCTGCTGCGCGTCGACGAGCTGACGGCGGATCAGCGCCTGCTGGCCATCCTGCGTTTCTCCGCTATCCCCGGTACCTCCCGACATCACTGGGGTACCGATATTGATGTATTCGATGCCGCCGCCGTTCACGCGGGCTACCGCGTCCAGCTCACCCCTGCCGAGGTGGCTGACGATGGCCTTTTCGCACCTTTGCACGCCTGGCTGGATAGGCAAATGGCGGCCGGGCATTCACACGGCTTCTTTCGCCCCTATCGGGAAGATCGCGGCGGTATCGCTCCCGAGCGCTGGCACCTGAGCTATGCACCACTGGCTGTCCAGTGTGCGGCCAACTGCTCTGATGCTGTATTCCGCGCCGCGTGGGCCAGTGCGGAAGATCGGGGTGGGCTCGAGCTGCGCGAGGAGATCGAGGCCATGTGGCCGTCGATCCTGTCGCGCTATATTACGGTGCCCGCGGGTTGGGCTGCGTCAGGGCGCGGATAAAAACTGCTGCCCGCCGCGTTACTCCTTGGCTTTTGCCTGGGTATGAAGATGCCCGAAGTGGTGCTGGTAGTCCTGCTCGGCAGCGGCAATGACCTGGAGGGCCTCGTCGCGTCCATAGATAAAATCCACTTTGATGTCGAGTTCCTTTCCCGGAATCATTTTATAGGTGGAAAAGTAGTGCTGCAGGCGTTCGGTTTTGATCCGGGGCAGGTCGGCTATGTCGTTTACGTGGCCCCAGATGTTGTCTCCTTCCAGCACGGCAACAATTTTATCGTCGGCTTCACCGCCGTCGATCATCTGGATACCACCAACCACGCGTGCCTTCAGTACGATATCCGCGCGCGTAATGTGTCGTTCCGATATCACGCAGATATCCAGCGGGTCGCCATCGGCAACCTCGACTCCGGGGCAGCGCTTGGCCACTTCCTCCGCACAATAAGTACGGGGAATAAAACCGTAAAGGGCAGGGGGACTGGAGGTGGTGCGTTGCGGCCGGTCGACCATCAGGAAGCCGGAGGCCTTATCCAGCTCGTACTTAACCACGTCGTCCGGCGTCATTTCGATGTAGACTTTCACTACATCCTGGGCGGCATCGTCTGGACGGGTGTGCAGTCCGTGCCAGGGGTGGCGGCGCCACCGATTGAAATCGCTGTTGCTGTACATGGGTTACCTCAGAAAACGCTGTCGTAAGCTCGCTTTTCGCGAGGCGCGCATTGTACCCAGATCAGATGACAAAAGCTTGTGCAGCAGCAGGCAAATTCTTCAGATTCATACCTTGAATCGCCGTTTCAGTTTTCTCGGCACAAGTTCATTGCGCAGCGTGGTATAGCGCGGCAGTCCGTTGCGGTATTCGGGGTAGGCCTCGCCAGTGATCAGGGGTGCCAGGTACTCACGGGCAAGAGGCGTTATACCGAAGCCGTCGCGGGTGATGTAATTGCGCGGCATTTTCTTTTCCACGTTCGCGACCTTGTCGAGCGGCGCCTCACCAATGGACCAGCGGTAGCGCTTGCCCTTGCCGCGTACGATGCAGGGCATTACGGCATTGTCGCCGCGCAGGGCAAATTCGACCGCCGCTTCGCCCAGGGCGTAGGCCTGGTCGACATCAGTTTGCGATGCGATGTGGCGAGCGGAACGTTGCAGATAATCCGCCACCGCCCAGTGGTACTTGTAGCCGGTTTCCGATTTCACCATGGCGGCAAGCTGTGGCGCGAGCCCGCCCAGCTGGCTGTGCCCGAAAGCATCCTTCAACCCGGATTCCGCCAGGAAGCTGCCGTCGCTGTACTGTGCGCCTTCAGACGCCACGATCACACAATAGCCTTGACGTTTCACGGTGCGCTTGACCCGGGCCAGGAATTTTTCGCGGTTGAAGGCAATTTCGGGGAATAGAATAATGTGCGGCGCATCGCCGTCCTCTTCAGCCGCGAGACCGGCGGCGGCTGCGATCCAGCCAGCGTGGCGACCCATTACTTCGAGAATGAACACTTTGGTGGATGTCTCGCACATCGAGGCCACATCCAGCGCCGCTTCGCGGGTTGAAATAGCCACGTACTTGGCCACCGAGCCAAAACCGGGGCAGTTATCGGTGAGTGGCAGGTCGTTGTCGATGGTCTTGGGAATGTGAATCGCCTGGACGGGGTAGCCCAGCGATTCACTGAGTTGGGATACCTTCAGGCAGGTATCCGCAGAGTCACCGCCGCCATTGTAGAAGAAGTAACCGATATCGTGGGCACGGAATACCTCGATCAGCCGTTCGTACTCGGCGCGGTTCTCTGCGAGGCTCTTCAGCTTGTGTCGGCAGGAGCCGAATGCGCCGGAGGGCGTGCTCAGCAGGCCCCGGATGGCCGTCTTGCTCTCCTTGCTGGTGTCAATCAGCTCCTCGCGTAGCGCGCCGATTATTCCGTTGCGCCCCGCGTAGACCTTGCCAATCTGGCCCCGATGCTTGCGCGCAGTTTCGATGACCCCGCAGGCGGAGGCGTTGATGACGGCGGTGACGCCACCCGATTGTGCATAAAATGCGTTCTTCCTCGACATGCGCTTTGCTTCCTGCTGGACTGTGGCGTTCGACGCGGGGTAGCCCGGGATAATAAGGCTGCAGTGGTCGCAACGCGATGTTCATAATCCGCTGCACCGCAATCGGCGCACGCTGTGAGCTGCAATGATACGTCACGGCATTGCATGTGCCCAGTCCGGGACGCGTAGTCCGGGACGCGCAGTCCGGGGCGCGTAGTCCGGGACGCGCAGTCCACGGCTGCGCAACCTGTGGCGCCCTGAAAGCGCGTGCTACTATGCGCGCTCACTCGAGGGAGCCAGTTTGGCAACACATATCCATATACTCGGCATCTGCGGCACGTTCATGGGTGGTATCGCACTCCTCGCGCGCGAACTGGGCTATCGGGTCACCGGCTCCGACGCCAATGTCTATCCCCCCATGAGCAACCAGCTCGAGGCGGCCGGTATTGAACTGATGCAGGGGTATGATCCCGCGCACCTCGTGCCCGCGCCGGATTGCGTGGTGATCGGCAACGCGCTGAGTCGAGGCAACCCGGCCGTTGAGTATCTGTTGAACACGGGTCTTGTCTACACGTCCGGACCCCAGTGGCTGGCCGAGCACGTGCTGCGCGACAAGTGGGTGCTTGCGGTAGCCGGGACACACGGCAAAACGACCACCAGCAGCATGCTCGCCTGGCTGCTGGAGCACGCGGGCATGGCGCCGGGCTTCCTGATTGGCGGGGTGCCCGGAAACTTCGGCGTGTCTGCGCGCATTGGCGCCAGCGATTTTTTCGTAGTGGAGGCCGACGAGTACGATACGGCGTTTTTCGACAAGCGCTCCAAGTTCCTGCACTACCGCCCGCGCACGCTGACCATCAACAACCTCGAGTTCGATCACGCAGATATTTTTCCGGATCTGGCGGCCATCCAGCGGCAGTTTCACCACCTGGTGCGCTGTGTCCCCGGAGAGGGCCTGATTGTGCACCGCCACGCGGTGCCCGCCATTGAGCAGATGCTGGCGCTGGGCGTGTGGACCCCGACGACGTACTTTGGCGCGGAGTCAGAAGGTGCCGAGTGGAGTGCGCAACTGATCACCGCGGACGGCTCGGCATTCACGGTTCTGAGTCCCGCAGCGGCGCCTGCGGCGGTGCACTGGAACCAATGTGGTGAACACAATGTCGAAAATGCGCTCGCGGCGATGGCGGCCGCGCGCCATGTGGGCGTGCCGGTGGAGGTCTCGGCTGCCGCGCTGGCCGGGTTCGCCGGAGTGAAGCGCCGGCTCGAGCTGTTGGGGACGCCGGGAGGAGTCGCGCTGTATGATGACTTCGCCCATCATCCCACTGCTATCGCCACAACGCTGGCGGGGTTGCGAGCGCGGGCCGGATCAGGGCGCTTGCTGGCCTTGATAGAACCGCGCTCCAACACGATGCGTATGGGCGAGCATCGAACGCAGTTGGCCACGTGCACACAACAGGCCGACGGGGTGTACTGGTTTCAGCCGCCGGGCATGGAATGGTCGCTGGACGAGGTGGTGGCCGCCAGCCAGAACGCCGCGCGCGTGGCAGATAATGTGGATGACCTGGTCGCTGCGGTGCTGGCGGATGTCCAGCCCGGCGACCAGGTCGTTATCATGAGCAATGGCAGTTTTGCGGGAATTCACGCCCTGCTGTTGGCTGCCCTGGAGCAGGGAACTTCGCGTTGAATAGCGGATTGTTGAAAGTCTACGATGCGTTGGTGCTGCGCCACCCCGGCGTGTGCCTGCTGCTGGTGCTGCTGCTGGTGGGCCTGGCCGCGAGCCAACTGGGAAAAATCAGGCTGGACGCCTCCGCCGATGCATTGATGCTGCAGGGAGATCCATCGCTCGAGCTTTATCGCGACGTATCGCGTGAGTACGGCACGGAAGATTTTCTGCTGTTGACCTGGCAGCCCAGGGTTCCACTGCTTGACGCTGCATCCCTTGAACCGCTGGGTGCAATGGCTGATGAGCTGCGGGCGCTACCCGGCGTATCCTCGGTTGTCACCATTCTCGACGTGCCGTTGCTGGAGAGCACCGGTGTGTCGCTTTCAGACATGACATCGAGTGAACCGCTGCCCACCCTGGCCGAGCCGACGCGGGAACTCGACTTTGATAAAGTGATGCGCGAATTCACCACCAGCCCCATCTATGCGGACCTGCTGGTGAGTCGCAGTGGCGAAATTACCGCCGTGCAGATCAACCTGCAGCGCGATGAGACTTACTTCGCGCTGCTGGAAGAGCGCGAGACGCTGCGCACCCGGGAGCAGGTGGACGGCCTCAGCGATGGCGAAGCGGCCCGTCTTGCCGAAGTGGAACTCGCGGTCAAGGCCCGCACTGCCGAAAACCTGGAGCGCGACAGCCAACTGGTTGCCCGTGTGCGTGCCATTGCCACGCGCTATGGGGAGCACGCCAGCATATTCGTGGGCGGCGTGCCAATGATCGCTGCCGATATGGTGAGTTTTGTCGCCAGCGACCTGGTTACCTTCGGCAGCGCGATACTCGGTATCATGCTGGTTGTCCTGGCGCTCATTTTCCGGCGCGTGCGCTGGGTCGTGATTCCGCTGTCCACCTGCAGCGCAACCGTCATTCTCATGCTTGGCTTGCTCGGCGCGCTCGACTGGCGCATGACTGTCATCTCCTCGAATTTTGTCGCGGTACTGCTGATCATCACGCTGGCCATCAGCATCCACCTGATCGTGCGCTACCGGGAGTTGCATGCCGAAGCGCCGGATGGCGACCTGCACGCGCGGGTGCGCGATGCAATGCGCCTGATGGCGGTGCCCTGTTTCTATACGGGTATCACCACTATTGTCGCCTTTATGTCGCTGGTGGTGTCGGGTATTCAACCGGTGATCGATTTCGGCTGGATGATGACCGTGGGTATCGCGGTTGCACTGCTGTTATCGTTTGTGATCGTGCCGGGCCTGATGCTGGTCTGGCCCGAGGGTCGACCCCACCGGCACAGCGGAAGGGACCCGGCGCTTACCGGCTACTTTGCCACCCTCACCGATCGCTTTGGCGGGTCGATTCTTGCGGTGACTCTGGTACTGGTGTCGCTCACGGCCTGGGGCATCAGCCGCCTGCAGGTTGAGAACCGTTTTATCGACTATTTCCACGATTCCACTGAAATCTACCAGGGTATGGAACTGTTGGATTCGCAGCTCGGCGGCACCATCCCGCTGGATATCATCGTATCACCCTCTACCGAGGACGAGGCTCTGCCGGGCCTGGAGGAAATGGAAAGTGCAGCGGATGCGCCACCGGTGGCAGAGGACGACCCGTTCCTGGACGAATTTGGTGGCGGTGATACCGCCAGCGATGCGGGCAGTTGGGACGCGGAATTTGATGAGGAGTTCGATGCCTTCGCAACTGACGACGAAAGCTTCCAGCCCAGCTACTGGTTCAGCCTGGCCGGCATGCGCAAGATCGATAAACTGCACGCGTATGTCGATTCACTGCCGCAAACTGGCAAGGTCCTGTCGCTGTCGACCGTGTTTGCAGTGGTGAAGAACGTGATGGGTGAGGATATCGGCGGCGTGGAGTTGGCGCTGGTGCAAAAAAGCCTGCCCGAAGACATGCAGGAGTTGATGGTCGATCCCTATTTCTCCGGAGAACGCGAGGAGGCCAGGCTCACGGTGCGCGTAAAGGAAACCAGCAAGGACCTGCGGCGCAATGAGTTCCTGCAGGATTTAAAATCCCACATGATTGACGAACTGGGTTACGCGCCGGATGAAATGCAGTTCACCGGTATGCTCGTGCTCTACAATAACGTGCTGCAGAGCCTGTTTCGTTCGCAGATACTGACGCTCGGCGCGGTGTTTGGTGCCATCCTGCTGATGTTCCTGTTGCTGTTTCGCTCCCTGCCGCTGGCGCTGATTGCGCTGGCGCCCAACCTGCTGGCCGCCGGTCTGGTGCTGGGCGTGATGGGGCTGATCGGTATTCCGCTGGATATTATGACTATCACCATTGCGGCGATCGTGGTGGGTATCGGCGTGGATGACTGCATTCATTACGTGCACCGCTACCTGCGGGAGTTCCCGCAGGACCGGGACTATCGCGCCACCATGTATCGCTGTCACAACAGCATTGGCCGCGCAATGTACTACACAACGCTCACGGTGGTGGTCGGTTTCTGTACGCTCACGCTGTCCAATTTCAACCCGAGTATCTATTTCGGCCTGCTCACGGTGTTGGCGATGGTTGCCGCCGTATTGGGCGCGCTGCTACTGATGCCCTGGCTGATTCTGGTGTTCAAACCGTTGGGGCCGGAGGGAGACGCCTGAATTATCAGTGCCGATTCTGGCCGCCAACACCTGCCGTCGTTAAAAATGTTAAGCTGGCGATGTCGAATGCGAGGTGGCTGTGGAATGCAGAGAGCACTGCGGCGCCTGCTGTATAGCGCCTGCCATTGTGCAGCCGTTTTACGGCATGCCGCGAGGAAAACCAGCCGGTGAGCGCTGCGTACACCTGACGCCGGACTTGCGCTGTGGGTTGTTCGCCGACGCGCGTCGTCCCGAAGCCTGCGCGAAATTCATGCCCGAGCCTGAATTCTGTGGCACTTCACGAGAGGAAGCCCTGGACATTCTTGCGCTGATCGAACATTCGACACTGCCGGTGCCCGCTTCAGGAAGTCACAACCCATGACAGAAATGCCGCTGTTTCCCCTATCCTCTGTGCTGGTGCCACACGGACGCATGCCGCTGCGTATCTTTGAACAGCGCTATATTGACCTGGTGCGCGATTCCCTGCGCAGCGACAGCAGTTTCGGCATGGTGTGGATTCGCCACGGCTCGGAGGTCGCCGAGCGTGGCCGCGCTGCCCCGGAACTGGGCAACTATGGCACCAGTGCGCGCATCGTCGATTGGGACCAGTTGCCCGATGGGCTCCTCGGCATAACCATCGAGGGGAGGCAGCGGTTTGAGCTGTTTGCCGCCGAGAGCCGCGCGAACGGGCTGGTGGTGGGCGAAATCACAGAGTATGCAGCACCGCAGAGCGAGCGCATGCGCGACCAGTGGCAGCCGCTGCTGGATGTCTTGCGCAGCCTGGAAACGCACCCGCACGTGGAGCGCATGCACCTGAAGATCGACTACAACGACGCCTGGCAGGTGGGCTACAACCTCGTGCAGCTACTGCCTATCGATGAGGCGCTGAAGTACCAGATGCTCGGCATGGATGCGCTGGAAGACCTCATGGATGCGCTCGATTCGCTGCTTACCGAGGTGGGTGGCGAAGCCTGATTGCTGGCGCCCGTATCAACTGAACTGCGGTACCCAGCCGCCGGACTCCTTCCAGCGGTTCACGATCTCACAGAATAGCTCCGCCGTGCGCTCGGCGTCGTAAGCGGCCGAATGCGCTTCCCCATTGTCGAAGCTGATGCCCGCTTCCGCGCAGGCCTTGGCGAGCACCGTCTGGCCATAGGCGAGCCCGGCAAGCGTGGCCGTATCGAAATAGGTGAAGGGATGGAAGGGGTTGCGCTTGATGCCGCAGCGTTCTATCGCGGCATTGATGAAGCCGGCATCAAAGTGCGCATTGTGTGCGACCACGATGGCCCGCGTACACTGGTGTTCACGGGTTTCCTTGCGGATGACGCGGAACAGCTCCGCCAGCGCATCGGCCTCCGATATTGCCTCGCGGAAAGGGTGGTAGGGGTCAATGCCGGTGAAATCCAGCGCGGACTGTTCGATGTTTGCCCCTGCAAACGGCAGTACGTGGTAGTTGTGGGTACGATGCGTATGCAGCAGCCCGTCTTCGTCCATACGCACCGTGGTCGCGGCAATTTCCAGTATTGCATCCGTGCTGGCGACGAAGCCGCCTGTTTCGAGATCCACCACCACGGGTAAAAAACCGCGGAAGCGCTCGTTCATACGATGTTGGGATGCGTCGCTCAAGGTATCAGCCGCCAGCGGCGGGCACTTGCCAGCCGATGGTTTCACCCGCACGGAGCGGTGTCAGGGTCTTTTCGCCGAGCGGTAGCTGCGGCGGCACCCGCCAGGGCTCGCGACGCAGGGTGACGGTGTCGGTGTTGCGCGGGAGGTGGTAGAAATCCGCGCCGAAATGACTGGCGAAGCCCTCGAGTTTGTCGAGCGCACCCTGTCCATCAAACACCTCTGCGTACAGTTCCAGCGCGGCGTGTGCGCTGTACACGCCCGCGCAGCCGCAGGCTGTCTCTTTGCTGATGCTGCTGTGCGGGGCCGAATCGGTGCCGAGGAAGAACTTCGGACTGCCCGAGATGGCCGCTGCGATCAGGGCCTGCTGGTGTAGGCTGCGTTTGAGTACCGGCAGGCAGTAGTAATGCGGCCGAATGCCACCGGCCAGCATATGGTTGCGATTCAGCAACAGGTGATGGGCGGTGATAGTGGCGGCCACGCGGTCACTGGCGGCGCTGACGAACTCTACGGCGTCCTGCGTGGTGATGTGTTCCAGCACCACACGCAGCCCGGGAAACGCGGACACGATCGGCGCCAGGTGCTGTTCGATAAACACCCGCTCACGGTCGAAGATATCGACCTCGGGGTGCGTCACCTCGCCGTGCACCAGAAGCGGCAGGTCTATCTCCTGCATGGCCTCCAACACAGGGTACAAGGCTTCCAGCTCGGCGACGCCCGCAT
>Ga0102938_10002532_pt1 | contig 13828 bp, 10 predicted proteins | sample SalPonR2_B_D2_MG_FD_84516 | JGI IMG/M metagenome (GOLD analysis project Ga0102938, IMG submission 84516) | Salt pond soil microbial communities from South San Francisco under conditions of wetland restoration - Salt Pond MetaG R2_B_D2_MG | ecosystem: Environmental > Aquatic > Marine >... | reverse complement strand
GATCGCAGTGCCCGAAGCGCAGCGCAAGGTCAGCCTCAGAGATCGCCGGATGCTGCCGCGCATCGCGATTGTCGACCCATCAATCACAGACGGGGTGCCGCGCGCTGTGACCCTTGCCTCCGGGCTGGATGCGGTCACGCAAGTAATCGAGCCTTTCATATCCACCAAGGCCAATCCGATGACAGACGCGCTCTGTCGGCCTGCGATCGTGACGGGCCTTGCGGCGCTTGTCTCCCTGATGGATGGCGATAGTCCGGAGGCCCGCGACCGGATGGCCTGGACCAGCCTTTGCGGCGGTCTGGCCCTCGCCAATGCCGGGCTGGGGGCGGTGCATGGTCTTGCCGGGCCGCTGGGCGGGCTGTCAGGCGCTGCGCATGGTGCGATCTGTGGCGCCTTGCTGCCGCATGTGCTGGAGGCCAACGCGGCCAGAGCATCTGGAGACACCGCCGAGCGTCTCGATATGGTGCGTCAGGATCTGGCGGTGGCGCTGTCCTGCAATCCGCGGGTGGTATTTGCCGCGCTGGGCACCTGGTCGCGGCAGGCTGGTCTGCCGGGCCTTGACGCGCAGGGCATAAGCAGCGAGCAGCGCGCGCAGGCCGCCGAAATGGCGGCCAGTTCCTCCTCGATGAAAGCAAATCCCGTGCCGTTGGATGCCGAGGCGCTGCGCAGGATCATGGAGCACGCCCGGTAGGGACCGGATGTTTGCAGGCAAAGGGTCAGGGCGCCTGTGCGACGCTGACCCGTCTGGGTCGATCCGATCTTGGCAGCAGGAAACCGGCCACATGCGGCAAGGCAAAGAGGCCGCGCTGCGCCTGAGATCGGTGACGGCCCAATGCAGATCCGCCTGACGGCAGCAAGGACGGAGAGATCGGAGGGGCACGGATTTTCCGAGGAGCGCCGGTTTCGCCCTCATCAACCCTCGGCAAAGACCAAGGTCCGGTCGATCTCGTTGCCGCATTGCTGAAGCAGCGCAAGGGACCGAGTCCGGATCTCCGGGTCGCGCAACCGTTCAGTCATGTCCGACATTCCAAGCACGACAGACGCCGAAAACGAAGGGCCGACCGGAACGGAAAGGCCCGAAACGCCGGTTTCGAACTCCTCTCGCACAAAGGCATGCCCCTGTTCCGCGATCTGACGGACCTCGGCATGGATCCGCTCCCGGTCCAGCAATGAATGGCGGGTGTGGCGACGGATTTCGGCCGTTTCGATCAGAAACCTTGCATGGTCCGGATCGGCGCAGGCCAGCAACATGCGGCCAACCGCGGTGTGCAGGCCCGGCAGGCGGCTCCCCACGGTGAAGCCAAAGGACACCGCGGCCCCGCGCAAGCTGGATTGCGCCACGTAAATCGCGGCGTCCCCGTCGGCGGCGGCAACCGAAATCTCTCGACCAAGTTCGGCGGAGAACCGGTTGAGGATGGGCTGAACGACGGCGCCTATGCGATTGCTGCGCAGATAGGCCCCGGCGAGACCCAGAACCTTTGGGGTCAGCGAAAAATGACGGCCCGATTTTCGCAAGTAGCCAAGATGAACGAGGGTCACCACAAGCCGCCGAACGGAGGCGCGATCAAGGTTCGTCGCCGCGGCAAGGTCCGGCATGGTCAATAGCCGCGTCGTCTCGTCGAAGGCGGCCAGCACCTTCAGCCCTTTGGCAAAGGTCGAGGAAATGTCGCGTTCCGAATACGGTTTGGGCGCGTCCGTGGCGGTCATGGCGTGGCTTCCTTGCTTCTGCTGCAGGGCGTAACCGTCTTGACAGAGGGGCGTTATCTGGCAATCGTGTGATATATAGTATTCTTTGTGCGCTATATGACCATATCAAAAGTGGGCGAAGCGCGAATGGAATGACTGGCCGTGAAGGTTTCGCCGTAAATGTCTTACCGGACTGGCTGGCCGGCCAACGAAACACATGCAGATCGGGAGACCGTCAATGATCAGCAAGGAGCAGAATGATCTGATCACCCGCACCGGACCGGGAACCGACGCCGGCGCGGTGATGCGCCGGTACTGGCAGCCCGCGGCCCTGACGGATGAACTGGCTGGAAATCGCCCCGTGGTGCCTGTCCGACTGCTGGGCGAGGATCTTGTCCTGTTTCGCGACAGCGAGGGCAGTTTGGGTCTGATCGAACGTGCCTGCCCGCATCGCGGCGCCGACCTGTGCTACGGCCGGTTGGAGGACAACGGGCTGCGCTGCCCGTTCCACGGCTGGCATTTCAACCGCGCGGGGCAATGCGTGGAACAACCGGGCGAACCCGAAGGATCGCGCATGCACGAGCAGATCCGCGTCGCGTCCTACCCGGTGGTCGAGAAGAACGGGATCGTCTTTGCCTACATGGGGCCGGGCGACCCGCCGCCGTTCCCCAACTTTGATTGTTTCCGGGCGCCGGAAAGCCATGTTTTCGCCTTCAAGGGGCTTTGGGAATGCAACTGGTTGCAGGCGATGGAAGTGGGCATAGATCCCGCCCATGCTTCCTTTCTGCACCGCTTTCTGGAGGATGAGGATCCTGCTGACGGGTATGGCAAACAGTTCCGCGACAAGGCCGCGGATACAGACATCCCGATGACAAAGCTGCTGCGCGACTATCCCCGGCCCGATATCACGGTCGAAGAGACGGATTATGGTATGCGGCTGATCGCGCTGCGCCATCTGGACAACGGCAAGACCCATGTGCGGATCACCAACCAGATCTTTCCGGAGGCCATCAGTATCCCGATGTCGCGCGAAATGATCATCACCCAGTGGCACGTCCCGATAGATGACGAGCACTGCTATTGGTATTCGATGTTCACCAGCTTCGGCGCCCCGGTCGACAAGCAGAAGATGCGCGAACAACGGCTGAAGGAACACCGGTTGCCCGACTATGCGCCGCTGCGCAATGCACGCAACAATTACGGCTATGATCCGGAGGAGCAGGCGCGCGAAACCTATACCGGCATGGGGTTGGACATCAACGTGCACGATCAATGGGCCGTGGAAAGCCCGGGTCCGATCTTTGACCGCACAAGGGAACATCTGGGCAAGACCGATGTCGCGATCATCCGCTATCGCCGGATGTTGCGCGCGGCCATCGCCGCCCTGAAGGAAGGGCGCGACGAGGCGCTTCCGATGCTTAACGGGGTGGATGTGCGTCAGATCCACGGCCCGATCTCGAACGATACCATCGGGGAGCGGGAAAAGTGGCGCGAGGTCTCGGCCGAAAGCGATCGCAGCCGCCGCGCCGCTTGCGAAGATTGGGACGCCACGGTTTGATCGCGGCTGAATGCAAGCGCGCGGCGGAGCCATGTCCCCGGGCCGGTGCGATGATCCTGTGGAGGCAGGCGCGATGACGGATCACAGACCCGGAATTGCGGCCGGGGCGCTTGCGCAGGCCGGGCTGTTGAGTGAGGCCGCCATCGACGCTGGCGCCGCGCTGCTGGCGCAGATCGCATCCAGCGACACGGAGACGGTCCGCGTCCTTTTTGCCGATCAGCACGGCATCCTGCGCGGAAAGACCATCGTCGCGAGTGCCTTGCCGTCCATCTTCACCGCCGGGATGGCCGCGCCCTCGACCCTTTTCCTGAAGGATACGTCGCATCGCACGGTATTTCCCGTCTGGTCCGCCGATCCCGGCATCGAGGGCGGCATGAGCGGCGCAAGCGACATCCTGATGGTGCCGGACCCGGCAACGTTCCGCAAGTTGCCGTGGTCGCCGCATTCCGCCTGGATCTTCTGCGATACGCGCTTCCGCTCCGGCGCGGCGATACCATTTGCTCCGCGCGACGTGCTGAAATCCGCGATTGCACGGCTTGCCGACCGCGGGATGGCGCTGACGGTTGGGCTGGAGGTGGAATTTCAGGTCTTCGAAATTGTCGATCCACGCCACGATCATTCCGCGGCCACCATGCCGGGCCAGCCGATCCAGACCCGCAACCTTGCTCAGGGCTACCAATTCCTGACAGAGACCCGTTACGCCGAACTGGAACCGGTGATGGACGATCTCCGTCGCAGCTGTCAGGCGATGGGCCTGCCGATCCGGTCCATGGAGGTCGAGATGGGCCCAAGCCAGTTCGAATTCACCTTCGATCCGGCCGATCCGTTGAGCCACGCGGACAACATGATGATGTTCCGCACGATGGTGAAGGAGGTCTGCGCACGACAGGGTCTGCATGCGACCTTCATGTGCCGGCCAAACCTTGAAAACGCGGCGGCCAGCGGATGGCATCTTCATCAATCCGTCTGTGATCTGTCCTCCGGCGCCAACCTGATGATCCCCGATGACGCCGGCCAGATCAGCGATACCGCCAGCGCATGGATTGCCGGTCTGCTGGAGCATGCCGCCGAAAGCTGCTTGCTGACCACGCCCACGATCAACGGATACAAGCGGTATCAACCGCATCAGCTGGCCCCGGACCGGATCCAATGGGGCAGGGACAACCGGGGGGCCATGGTGCGTGGCCTGATGAACCCGGGGGATCCGGCCAGCCGGATCGAGAACCGCGTGGCCGAGACCACGGCGAACCCATATTACTATTTCGCCAGTCAGATTCTCTGCGGCCTCCACGGGATAGAACGTGGATTGCGCGCGCCGGACCCGGTGGAAACCCCCTATGACGCGGATGTGCCGCAGCTGCCCGACAGCCTGCTGACGGCGATCGAGCTTTTCGAGGGGTCGGACTTTTACCGCGCGGCTTTGGGCGACGTCTTCGTGGACTATCTGGCCCGGATCCGGCGCGCGGAATGGTTCCGGTATCACAAGGCCGTTTCGGAGTGGGAACAGGCCGAATATTTCGGTCTGTATTGAACGCGCCCATGCGCCAGCCGGTCTTGCATATCTCCGGCACGATGCGGTGCCGGATGTGCCGGTCATGACCCGTCTGGCCATCGATATCGGATCGGCATTTATCGATCTGGTCCTCGTCGGGAATGATGCCTTGCAGGTGCATAAGGCGCCGCTGATCCAGAGTCCTGCGGAGGCCCTTGGCGATGGCCTGCGTCAGCTGGGTTGCACGCCCGCAGACCTTCAGGAGATCCGCATCGCCAGCACCGCTCCGTTGAACGCGCTGCTGTCTCGGACCCCGGCCCGGGTGGGGCTTCTGACCACGGCAGGATTCGGGGATACCCTGCAACTGGCGCGCCAGAACCGCCTTGACCTCTACGATCCGGTTGCCCGGTCCGGCGCCCCCGGTTTTCTGCTGGCCGAAGACGCCTGCCATGAGATCGGGGGGCGCATCGCGGCGGGCGGGCAGGAGGTGGTGCCGCTGGATGATACGGCGGTCCGGAACGCGACCCTCGCCTTGCGGGACAAGGGGATCGAGGCCATCGCGATCTGTTTCCTGTTCTCGCATGTGACGCCCGATCACGAATGCCACGCGGCCAAGGTGATTTCCGAAGTCTGGCCCGGCGTTCCTGTCAGCCTGTCACACCTGGTCGATCCGGCACCCCGGGAATATGAGAGGACGGTCTCTACCCTGTTGGACAGCTGGTTGCGCCGCAGGGCCCTGCCGGAGCTGACGCGGCTCATGGATTGGCTCACCAAAAACGGGTTCTCGGGGCGTTTTCTGTTCGGCGACGGGCGCGCCGGCGTCGTGTCGCATGGCGTGGCCTTCGGGCATCCTGCTGCCATCCTTGGCGCGGGCCCGGCGGCGGCCGGGGCGGCGGCGGCGCGCCTTGCGTCCGACGGCGTGGCGCTGGGCGTCGACATCGGCTCCGTCAGCACAGATCTGACACTGGTGCGGGGCGGCAATGTCGATGTGCTGGACGGGGCCGTCTGGGCCGGTGTGCCGCTGCGCCAGGCGATGGTGGATATCCAGAGCGTTGCGATGGGCGGATGTCGCAGAGTGCGGTTGACCCCGGAGGGTCCCTGCTTTGGCGTTGCCGCGCCGGATGCGCCGACCCTTCAGGATGCGCTGATCGCGCTGGAAAGGATCGGCGGGCCGACGGATGCCGCGGACCGGATCGCGGCCTTTGCCCGCTCCGCGGGCAGCACGCCAGAGACCGCTGCCCTCTCGATCGTGAAGGCGGCAGAGGATGAGGTCGCCGCCCAGATCATGCGCTTTGCGGCGCGCCGCAACGTCGATCCGTCTCGGGCGGATCTGGTGGCCATGGGTGGGTTGGGGCCCGTGCTGGCGTCGGGGATCGCCCGCGCCCTGAACATGCCGCGCATTCGCATCCCGTCTTTCCCGGCGGTGGCCGGGGCGCTTGGACTGGCGCAACTTCCGATGCGCTTCGATGCGACCGTGAGGCCGGACATCGCCCTTCCCGACCTGACGCAAGGCCGCATGGCTGATCTGCGCGCGAAACTGCATGCGGACCTGTCGCGACAGGTCGCGGCGGCCGGGGCTGTGCAGCCCGGTCCTCCGCAGGTTCTGGCTTGGCTGGCCGCGCGTCCGCAGATGCATCCGATACGCGTTTCTCTGGACGCGTTTCCGGTGGACGGCGCAGACCTCGCCGCCCTTTTTGCCGAGGCCTATGATACGCAATACGGTCTTTCGCCTCCGGGCGCCGGTCATCTTTTCCGCCTTTCCCTGATCTTTGAGGCGCGGCCGGGATCCGTCCCTGTGGCGACGGTGCCGGCGGGAGACCAAAGCGCGGCCGGAAGGTTCGGCGCGCGCGTTACCACGGATGCGGGCACCATTTGGACCGGGCCCGGCTGGGGCCTGACAGCGCACCCGCAGGGATGGGACATGCGGCCCGAAGGGAGCGCCTGATGCCGGATCTTCGTCTTCTCCAGATGCGGCTCGACGGATTGGCCCAGACCATGCAGGATCGCATCTTTCGCACAGCCGTTTCGCCTGTGGTGCGAGAGGGGGCGGATGCCTCTTGCGGGCTGTTCACGCCGGAGGGCGAGGTGATTGCGCTGTCCGAGGCGATCCCGCTGCTGCTGGGCGCATTGCCCGGGGTGGTGCGCGCGATCCTCGGGGCCTATCCGGTCGACACGATGGGAGAGGGGGATCTGTTCCTGTGCAACGACCCTTTCAGCGGCGGGACGCATTTGCCGGACATTGCCATCGTCCAGCCGATCCTCGCCGACGGGAAGGTCGTGGCGCTGTCGGCAAGCCTGCTGCACCATCAGGATGTGGGCGGCACACGGCCCGGTTCGGTTCCACCCGACGCGACTGAAATCCACCACGAAGGACTGCGTTTGCCGCCGATGCGGGCAGGACGCGAAGGACGTTTGCTGCCAGAGATCGCCCGCCTGATCCGCTGCGCCTCGCGCACGCCGGATATCGTTCTGGGCGACCTTGCCGCGCAGATTGCCGCGGGCCAGCCGGCGGCTGCGGGGGTGCAGGCGATCTGCGGGGAATTGGGGCAGGCCGGGTTCTCAGCGGCCGTGGCCGCTTGTCTGGATCGGACAGAGGCCGATATCGACGCAAGGTTGCGCGCCCTTCCGCCAGGACCGTTCACCGGCGCCGATGCGCTGGATCCCGTGCCGGGGCTGGGCGCCTGCGAGGTCCGCGTGCAGATCCGGTTGACGGCCGGACGGCTGGACGCGGATTTCACCGGATCCTCGCCGCAGGTGGCGGCCCCGGTCAATTGCGTTCGTTCGGGGCCCTTGTCGGCGGTGTTTTACGCGCTGGTGGCTTTGGCCGGCCCCGGGATCCTTCGCAACGGTGGGCTGTTGCGGCGTATTCGCCTGACACTGCCAGAGGCGAGCATCGTCAATGCCGCGCCACCCGCCGCCGTCAATGCCCGTACGAACATGGTCCGTTGCATCACTTCTGCCGTTTTGCAGGCGGTGGGGCAGGCCGATCCGGACAGGATGCCGGCCCCGAATTCGGGCATGTCCTACGTCATTGCCTTTTCGGGGCGGCACGCGGATGGCAGCCCTTTCCTGTCGACGGAGATCGTGGCGGGCGGTTCGGGCGGAGGGCCCGATGCGGATGGGGCGGCCGCCATTTCGACCGATGTGGGCAATGCGATGAACATGCCTGCCGAAGCGCTGGAGGCGGTCGCGCCGATCCGCTTGCTGGCCGCGCACAGGCGCGCGGGGTCGGGGGGCGACGGTCGGTATCGCGGTGGGGACGGTGTGACGCGTCTTTACGAGGCACTGGCCGACGGCATCGCCGTCTCCATCCGGGGCGAGCGGTTTCAGCTTGTGCCGCAAGGCCTGCATGGCGGTGGCGCGCCACAGCCTGCGGCTGCGATGGTGCAGCGCGCCGATGGCCGTCTCGAACGGCTTGGCGCCCGGTCCGCTGTCACCTTGAACGCCGGTGACCGGCTTGTGATCGAAAGTTGCGGCGGCGCGGGATACGGTCTGTCCCAAGGGGCGGAATAACCCGCGCCATCCGTAATCTTACCCGCTACCGCCCTGACAGGTTTTGCTGTCCCGCAATTTCGGCAAGGCGCGGTGCCCGCGGTTCCCCGACGGACTGTAGCGGGATCTCAGGATCGGGCGGATTTGCCGAATCGCCGCCGCAAGCCCGGTAGGAAAACCGACAGCAGCATGATCAGGCTGAGGCACAGGAAGACCGCGCTGATCGGCCGTTGCAGGAACACGGTCAGATCCCCGTGCGACAGCAGCATGGCGCGGCGGAAATGTTCCTCCAGCAGCGGACCCAGAACAAAACCGAGCAAGACCGGCGTGGCTGGAAATCCGAACCGCCGCATAAGGTAGCCCATGATGCCAAAGCCGAGCACCACGTAGATGTCGAACACGTTGTTGTCCGCCGAATAGACCCCGATGCAGATAAAGATCAGGATGCCCGGATAGAGCAGGTGATAAGGAATCGACAGCAGCCGCACCCAAAGGCCGATCAGGGGGATGTTCAGGAACAGCAGCATGATGTTGCCGACCCAGAAGCTCATGATCAGGCCCCAGAACATTTCCGGTTGATCGTTGATCAGGTTCGGCCCCGGCGTGATCCCGTGCAGGATCATCGCGCCCAGCAGCACCGCCACCACAGCATCGCCCGGAATGCCCAGGCTGAGTGTCGGGATGAACGCGGCCTGCACGCTGGCGTTGTTTGCGGCCTCGGGGGCGGACAGCCCCTCCAGCGCGCCGCGACCAAACCGTTCGGGGGTCTTGGACAGGCGCTTTTCGGCCGCATAGGCCATCAGCGAGGCAATGCCCGGACCGGTGCCCGGCAACGCCCCCACGAAGGAGCCGATCACCGAACCGCGCAGTGTCGGCCGCCAGATCTGCCGCCACTGGCTGCGGTCCGGCAGCATGTCACGAAACCGGATGCGGCCGATCTGCCGCGCGGCGGGCTGTGGTTTGCCGATGTTGGCGATGATCTCGGCCACGCCGAACAGGCCCATGGCCAGCGCCACGAGGCTGATGCCGTCCGCCAGTTCCCAGATCCCGAAGGTATAGCGGAACTGTCCGGTGTTGAGATCCGTTCCCACCTGACCCAGCGCCAGCCCCAGCACCACCATCGCCAGCGCCTTGATCGGTGACCCAAGCGTGAGGGTCGAGGCCGCCACAAGGCCCAGCAGTATCACCGAGAAATAATCGGCAGACCCGAACCGTAAGGCGAATTCCGCGATCAGCGGCGCAAACCCCATCAGCAGGATGATCGCGATCGACGATCCGACAAAGGAATTGACGGCGGTCACGAACAGCGCCAGCAGCGCCTTGCCCTGCTGCGCCAGTGGGTAGCCGTCCAGGCAGGTGACGGCGGCTGTCGCGGTGCCCGGCAGGTTCAGCAGGATCGAGGCGGTGGACCCGCCGTATTGCGCGCCGTAGAAGATCCCCGCGAGCATGATCAGTGCAAGCGTCGGTTCGATATAGTATGTCAGGGGCAGGGCCAGAGAAATCGCTGCCAGCGCCCCCAGCCCCGGCAGCACCCCGACGACCGTGCCCACCGTGACGCCCAGAAGACAGAACAGCAGGGCCTCCCCGCTGAGCGCGGTTTCGAGGCCGAGGCGCAGGTTGCCCAGAAAGTCGAGCATCACGAAGGTCCGATCGCTTCGACGGGCACGCCAAGACCCCACACAAAAAGCGCGGTGCCGAAACCTGCCATGAACATGCAAACAGCCAGCACCGGCCCCCAGCGGCGCTGCGCCTCTCCCAGTGCGGCCAGCAGGATCAGCGCGAAAGTTGCGGGGATCAGGCCGGCGCGTTCCAGCAGTTGCGAAAAGGCAAGGATCCCCGCACAGGTCCAGATCAGGGGGCGCCAGGCAAAGCCGGCCTCGGCACCGCTGTCGTCATCGGCTTCGGTCATGTCCGGATCGCCGCGCCACGTCTCTATCATCAGTGCCAGACCAAGCGCCGCCAGCAAGAGCCCGATCACCAGCGGAAAGAAGCCCGGACCGGGCCGCAGCAATGACCCCAGCGGATAAGTTGCGGCAATTGCCGCGATGGCGCCGCCCAGGAGAACGATGACCCCGGCGGGGACATGGCGCGAAAGAGGCGCGAGGGGCATGGTCTCTCCGACATTGGGTCCATCGGGGCCGGGTGCATCCGGCCCCGATGGCGTCATGCTATTGCTTCAGACCGGCGGCTTCTACCACGCGGGTCCATTTTTCGACTTCGGCGGCGATGAACGCCTTGGACTCGGCGGGCGGCATCCCCTCGACCAGAAATCCGCGTTCCGCGAAGAGCGCCTTGATGTCCTCGCTTTGCAGCGCGTCGGAGATCGCCGCATAGAGGGTGTCCAGCACGTCCGGCGGCGTGCCTGCCGGGGCAAAGACGCCCTGCCAAGAGAAGGCGGCGAAACCGTCAAGCCCGCTGTCGGCGACCGTGGGCACGCCTTCCAACAGGAAATGTTCCTGCGTGCCGGTCACGGCCAGAGGCCGCAGGCGCCCGGCCTTGACGTATTCCGACGTGACGAGGATATCGCCGAACATCGCATCGATCTGCCCGCCGAGGAGGTCCTGAACCGCGGCGGCGCTGCCCGAATAGGGCACATGCAGCAGTTCACTGCCGGATTCGAGGGCGAAAAGCTCGCCGGTCATGTGCATTGAGGTGCCGACACCGGGCGTTCCGTGCGTAAAGCGGCCGGGGTTCTCCTTGGCGTAGGCGACGACATCCGACGCGGTCTGGAAATCGCTGTCGGCATTGACGACCAGAACCAGCGGCGAACTGATCACGATGCTGACCGGGTCGAAATCCTCTGTCGGGCTGTAGGGCAGATCGTCGCGCAGCGCGGCGCTGATCGCGTTGGATCCGGTGACGCCCATCAGCAGGGTATAGCCGTCGGCGTCGGATCGCGCGACGTAATTCGCCCCGACCGTGCCGCCGGCGCCGCCACGGTTTTCCACCACCACTGGCTGGCCGAGCGGCCCGGAAATCGTCTCGCCGATCTTGCGCGCAAGAAGGTCGGTGGAGCCGCCGGGTGGGAACGGCACCACCAGCGTGATCGGTTTGGTCGGGTAGCCATCGGTCTGCGCCAGTGCGGCAGTTCCGGCGAGTCCCAGCGACAGCGCCGCCGCGAACATCCGCCGTGTCAGCAAGTTTTTCATGTTCTTCTCCTTTTTCCCCTGTTGGCCGTGGTTTCCGTCTGTTCGGTCTTGCGGGCTTGTTTCCCACGCGGCATGTGGCATGAGCCTAGGCCGCCGACCTGCGCGAGAAACGATCCGGGCGAAATGGATCAAGGTCGATCTGGGGCGCACGTCCCGAGATCAGGTTGGCGATCTCGCGGCCGGTGGTCGCGCCGCCGCACATGCCGACATGGCCATGGCCAAAGCCGAACCAGACGTTCTCGGCCTTTGGCGCGCGGCCGATCACCGGCATGGAATCCGGCATGCAGGGCCGGTGCCCCATCCAGACGGTGCGCTGTTCGGTCTGCAAGGCCGGAAAAAGCTCCTTGCCGCGCGCCAGAAGCCCCTCTGCCCGCGCATAATTCGGCGGCGCCGCCAGTCCCGCCAATTCGACCGTCCCGGCCAGACGCAGGCCCATCGACATCGGATTAACCATGATGTTCTGCTCCACCGCCATGACGTTGCGGCTCAGGCTGATGCCCGGATCCTGAACGGTGACATGATAGCCGCGCTGCGTTTCCAACGGGACGCGCGTGCCCAGTTGCCGGGCAAGAACGCCCGACCACGCGCCCGCGGCAATCACCACCCCGTCAACATCCAGATCCGGCTGCCCCTCGATCCGCAGGGCGCGCACCTGTCCGTTTTGGCGCCGGAATCCTGTAACGTGGGCTTGGATGTGCTTTGCTCCGTCGCGCAGCGCCTGGGCATGGATCGCCTTGACCAGCGCGGATGGATCCGGGGTAGAGCCGTTCTCCGGCGCGAATTGGCCAAAGCTGAAACTGCCGCGCAGATCCGGTTCCAGGGCGAACAGGTCTTCACCCTCCAGCGGTTGCATTTCGACCCCCAGACTGCGGCGCAACTCTGCCCCCCATGCCCAGCGGTCCGCCGATGCGCGCGAGGAATAGACATACAGGCAGCCGTCCTGTCGGACGAGGCCGGAGGCACCCGCGCGCTGCACCAGAGGCGTGTAAGCATCGAAGACAGGTGCAAGCAGTCCGCGCATGGCGGTGGCGATGCGGGTCACTTCCCGTTCGGAGGAATGGCGCAGAAAACGCATCAGCCAAGGCAGGACAACGGGCAGGTAGTGGGTCCGGATCACCAGCGGTCCGTCCGGGTCCAGCAGCCAGCGCGGCACCCGCTTCCACATGCCGGGCATTCCCACGGGCAAGACGGCGCTGGGCGACAGCGACCCGGCATTTCCGAAGGAACATGCCTCACCGGCCTCCTTGGGGTCGACAAACGTCACGCGATGTCCGTCCCGCTGCAACCACGCCGCGGTTGCGGCGCCGATTATCCCTGTGCCAACAACGGCAATATGCATTCCCGACGCGCTCCTGATGAATGAAACCAAGTGTGGCGCGGGTCATCGCATGATACCAACGAATAAAGCTTCTGAATGCATCAGGGTTTCTTATGGCAATCAGTCTTCGTCAATTGCATGCCTTTTGTGCGGTGGCCGACACTGGCGGTTTCACCGCGGCGGCAGAGCGGCTGTGTCTGACCCAATCTGCGGTCAGCATGCTGGTGCGGCAACTGGAATCGGATCTGGGGCTGCCGCTGTTCGACCGGACGGGGCGTGGTGTCGCGCTGACGCCCTTCGGGCGCGAGATACGGTCCACGGCAGAGCGGATGCTGGTGGATCTCCAAAACCTTTCGGACAGCGCGGCCGACCTGCGGGCCTTGCGCCGCGGGCATCTGCGGCTTGCCGTGCCGCAGATCCTGGCGGCAACCTGGTTGCCGGACATGCTGACACGGTATCGGACAGCCTTTCCGGATATTGCGATCAGCCTTGTGGATACGACCGGCGATGGCGTGATCGAGGCGGTTGCCAGCGGCGAAGCGGAAATCGGGTTGGGCCCGGAACGGCAGCCGCCGTCGGATGTGTCGGCGACCGCGCTTTGGACGGCGGAAATACAGGTTGTTGCGCCGAAGGGCGACGCCCGGCCCGATGCAGAAAGGGCGTTCGACCTTGCAAAGCTGAAGGGCGCGACTTGGATCCACTATTCCGAAGAGTTCCGCATCGCGCTGGACCCCATGATCCAGGCGCAATCGGATCGGCCTGCGGCGACCGCCCTTCGGGTCCGCGGACTGACCACGGCGCTTGCGATGGTCGGGGCGGGTCACGGGCTGACTGCGGCACCCTCTTATGCTGCTGTTCTGTCGGATGTCTTCGGCGTCGTGTTTCGCAGTTTTTCCGGTGCGCCGTTGCAGCGTCGCTATTTCCTGTATTCGCGGCGGGCTCAGTCCTTGTCCCCCGCGGCGACGGCCTTTCGGGAGATCGCGCTAGGGTCCTCCCTCGATATCGGGGATCTCAGCACTTGAACGCTGTCATGGGTAATCGAGGGGTCTGGGTTCGGGCTGCAATCGCCAAACCCCGGCAAAGCAACCCGACGCATCGGTGCCACAGGATCAGAAGGTCCGCCTGATCTTCCT
>Ga0102938_10002529_pt1 | contig 13833 bp, 14 predicted proteins | sample SalPonR2_B_D2_MG_FD_84516 | JGI IMG/M metagenome (GOLD analysis project Ga0102938, IMG submission 84516) | Salt pond soil microbial communities from South San Francisco under conditions of wetland restoration - Salt Pond MetaG R2_B_D2_MG | ecosystem: Environmental > Aquatic > Marine >... | reverse complement strand
CAGACAGTGGGACAAAAAGAAAATCCCTCCAACTTCCTTCTCATGCATGCAATGGGACCAAACGTTGCGGGAGTAATAGGGTCGGCCGTGGCAGCGGGCGTAATGCTTTCACTTTTCGGTTAAATGAACCCCCCCCATAATAGTTTGAAGGGAAGGACGCTAAAAAGGTCCTTCCCTTCATTTTTTGAAAGACTCAAAAAAACCAAAGAAGCCTAAGCCATAATTGGTGAAGAATGCGTTAAACCTATGATATCATGTAGTATAAACTGCTCATTTGGAGGATTGGAAATATGAAAATGCAACTGAAGTACGGGAAAGGCAAACTCTATTTCGAAATTGATGCAAAGAACTATATGGGGACTCTGCTTCCAAACGAAAAAGAGCACGGCCTGACGGGAAAGGACGAAGTTATAAGGGCGCTCGAAAACCCAATCGGCACAAAGAGGCTCAGCCAAATCGTTTCAAAGGGCGAAACGGTAGCAATAGTGACAAGCGACATAACAAGGCCCATGCCCAGCAAAACTGTATTGCCGCTTGTGATAGGGGAGCTTAAATCGGCCGGGATAGAGGAAGAGGACATAAGTGTGGTATTCGCTCTCGGAAGCCACAGGAGGCATTCGGAGGAAGAAAAGAGGATGCTGGCAGGCGACGAAATATTCGAAAGCCGCATTAACCTTTTAGACAGCGACCCAAGTGACTGCGTAAAGCTGGGAGTCTGCAGAAACGGGACACCTGTCGATATATTCAGGCCCGTTGCAGAGGCGGATCGCGTAGTTTGCCTGGGAAATATCGAGTACCACTATTTCGCGGGATACTCGGGCGGGGCCAAGGCCCTGATGCCCGGGGTGTCCAGCCGGAGGGCAATACAGATAAACCATTCCAACATGGTCAAGGAAGAGGCCAGGGCGGGCAACATGGACACAAATCCCGTCAGGCAGGACATAGACGAGACGGGAAGCCACATAAAAATAGACTTCATAGTCAATGTTGTCCTAAACAGCAAAAAGGAGATAGCAAGCGCCGTGGCGGGCGACTATTTAAAGGCCCACAGGAAGGGCTGCAGCTTGCTCGATGCCATGTACGGGGTAAGGATAGAAGAAAAGGCCGATATCGTAGTGGTTTCTCCCGGGGGTTATCCCAAGGACATAAACCTTTACCAGTCCCAGAAGGGCCTCGACAATGCAAAGCATGCCGCGCGTGACGGGGGCATTGTGATTCTTGCGGCATCTTCCAAAGAGGGCTTCGGGGAAAAGACTTTCGAGCAGTGGATGAAGAACATGACTCCCGACCAGATGATAAGAGAGACAAGGGAAAATTTCAAACTCGGAGGCCACAAGGCGGCTGCGATTGCCATGATTCTAAAGAAGGCAAGCATATTCATGGTTTCCGACCTTGACAAGGACACCGTGAACAAGATTGGCTTCAGGCCCTTCGATACGGTGCAGGAGGCTTTGGATGCTGCAATAGATGAGCTTGGAGAAGATTCCAAGGTCCTGCTTCTTCCTCTTGCCGGTTCGACACTTCCGATATTTTCTTCTTGAAGAATGCGAAATTGACAGCTTAATAAAACGACTCTGCCTGCGTGGCATGAATATAGGTTGAATTATGGCTGACTTTAGTTTAGAATATATAATGAAACTATGGATTTGAGGTTTGCCGCGCTAGATGGGGAGATAGCGGTGCCCTGTAACCTGCAACCCGCTACAGCAGGATTGAATTCCTTTCCGAGGCATCAATTTTTTGGGGTCTGCCCTTAGTAAGTAGTGTTGAAGATCGGGTCCTGCGCAATGGAAACCTGTGAACCTGGTCAGGTCCGGAAGGAAGCAGCCATAAGTGGGATCTTTCATGTGCCGCAGGGGCTCCTGGTCGGAGCCAACTGCTGAGGTAACGCCTGGGGGATTATGTCGGAGTCAGGTGCGCGGCATTAATTTGATAAAAATGAGGTTGCCCGTCCACCCGGACGGGTTTCTTTATGGAGATTGCGGCCTAAAGGCGGCATCAAGTGGTAGAGCAGCCGTTTTTATTGTATAATCTTATTAGATTGCAAGGAGGTGCATCACTTGTCTTATACGGCTTTGTACAGAAGGTACCGACCACTGGTTTTTGACGACGTAATAGGACAGACGTCCATAATTGAAACCTTGAAAAACCAAATCAGCCAGGGAACAATAGCCCATGCCTATCTTTTTGCGGGAATAAGGGGAACGGGAAAGACATCTACGGCCAAAATCCTTTCAAGGGCCATAAACTGCCTACAGCCCGACGGTAGCGAGCCCTGCAACAAGTGCGAGATTTGCAAAGGCATACTGAGAGAGTCCATAATGGACGTGGTCGAAATTGACGCCGCATCCAACAACAGCGTGGATGATGTGCGCGAGCTTAGGGAAAATGCGCGTTACGCACCTTCAAAAGCCAAAAACAAGGTTTATATAATAGACGAGGTGCACATGCTTTCGAAGGGAGCCTTCAACGCACTGCTCAAGATACTCGAGGAACCGCCCTCGCATACGGTTTTCATACTGGCGACCACCGAACCCGAAAAAATACCCGAAACAATAAGGTCCAGGTGCCAGAGGTTCGACTTTAGGCGGGTCGGCCAGGAGGCTTTGCTAAAAAGGCTCAAGGACATCCTGACAGACCTGGAAACAGCTTTCGACGAGGATGCCTTAAGCACAATAGTCAGAAACGCCGACGGAGGAGTCAGGGACGCTCTCAGCATACTGGACCAATGCCTGGCCTTTTCACAGGACGCAGTCACCATGGAAGTAGTGCAGAGGGTGCTTGGCGTTTCCGCCGACGGATTCATATTTGAATTTATGGACAGCATAATTGATGGGGACGCCGACAAGACATTCGAAAAGCTTGAAGAGATTTTTTCGGCGGGCAAAGAGACAAACCAGTTTCTCAGGGACCTGACCCAGCATATGAGGGCTCTGATGATTTCGGGCCTTAAGGAATCGGCGGGCAAGATACTCTCTGTCGGGGACGAACATCTCGAAAGGCTCAGGAAACAGCGCGGAGCAGCCAAAACAGCCTTCATACTGAGAAGCCTGGACCTTCTTTCGGATTACGAATACAGGATAAAGTATGCCCCCGAGCCCAGGATACTTCTCGAGATGCTTATCCTCAGGATGCTAAGGCCCGAGTACGACAATTCGCTCGACTCGGTGCTCCAGAGGCTTGAAAAAGCGGAAAGAGACCTGAAGGAGCTAAAGAAAAGCGGTATTCGCCCCGCGGAGCAAACGCCCAAGGCGGAAAAGCTAAAGGCCGAGACTGCCGAAAGGGCAGAAAACAAAAAACCTGCCGCCAAAAGGCCCCTTCCCCAAAAGGAAAAAGTTCAGAAGGCCCAAGAGGCAAAAGAAGAGGCCGCCGCAAGCACTTTGGACCCGAATGAAATGCTGTCCGGGGAGACAATATATTTTTCGGACCTCATGGACAAATGGAAGGACATACTGCTCGGGGTAAAAGAGAAAAGCAAACTCACCCACGCCCTACTCAGGGAGGCTGTCCCCAAGGACATAGTAAACGGTAAGTTGGTCCTGCTTTTCAAGGACGGCTACGATGTTCACATGAACAAATTAAGCGGACAGGCAAACAAGAGCATGATTGAATCCGTGCTTCAGGAAGAAGCGGATTGCTGCTTGAAAATAGAATGCGTAATGCAGGACTCATGGAGCTCTCAAGTATCGCCGGTTGATGAGGAGTCCAGGATAAAGGAAGTTTTTAAAGAGTTTGAAGGCATAATAGAAATAGAAGACTGAAGACATTTACATGGAGGAGAAAAATGGCTAAAAACAGAATGCCCGGAATGCCCGGGGGGAATATGAGCAAGATGCTCAAGCAGGCACAGAAGATGCAGCAGGACATGGCGAAAAAGCAGGCCGAAATAGATGCTGCCGAAATGGAAGTGACGGCCGGCGGCGGAGCTGTAAAGATCCGTATAAACGGCAAAAAGGAAATTCTTGAAATGGCAATAGCTCCGGAGGTTGTAGACCCGGATGATGTGGAGATGCTTGAGGACCTTATTGTTGCGGCAGTTAACGAGGCAGTAAGGACGGCTGATGAATACCAACAGAAGGAACTGGGAAAATTGACCGGGGGAATGAACATACCGGGCTTTTAAGAGGTGTATCAATGGAACAATTCGCCGCTCCAATAGCCCGGCTTATAGACGAACTGTCAAAGCTTCCGGGCATAGGAAGAAAAACTGCACAAAGGTTGGCCTTCCACCTTGTGGAAACCAAAGAGCAGGACGTGTACGGACTGGCCAAAGCCATGGTTGACGCAAAGAAGAAAATAGTCTTTTGCTCTGTCTGCTCAAACATAACCGAGCGCGACCCATGCAACATATGCACCGATGCAAAAAGGGACACAAGCACCATATGCGTCGTCGAATCGCCAAAAGATGTTGCGGCAATGGAAAGGACCCGTGAGTACAAGGGCCTCTACCATGTCCTGCACGGATCCATATCGCCAATGGAAGGCAGGGGTCCCGAGGAAATCCGCATAAGGGAGCTCATAATAAGGCTGCAGGAGAATTCGGATCAAGTAAATGAGGTAATATTGGCGACTAATCCGACAATAGAGGGAGAGGCCACGGCCATGTATATTTCCAGGCTGCTTAAAAGCACAGGCATTAAAATCACTAGAATAGCCCATGGAATTCCCGTAGGAGGAGACCTTGAGTACGCCGACGTGGTCACTCTGGCCAAGGCGGTTGAAGGCCGCAGGGAATTATAAAGATAGAGGGAGAAATGGTATTATTTCTGATATAATGAAAAAAGAACCTAAACGAAAGGAGCAATACAAATGAAAGACATTATTTTAAAAGCGGAAAAAAGGGGAACTGGCTCCACGCCGGCGTTGAAAAAACTCCGAAAAGAAGGCATGGTTCCCGCAGTCGTATACGGAAAGCACGCGGACAATCGTACAATCATGATAGCTGACAACGAAGTCAAGCGTTATGACAACAGCATGGTTCCCGGCTCGAGCATGAACATCCAAATAGGCGAAGAAAAAACATTTGTGATCGTCAAGGAAATTCAAAGAGATGTGGTTATCAGAAACGTAACCCATATCGATTTTCTGGAATTGACGGAGGGCGAAAAAATCAAGGTCAAAATTCCTGTGCACCTGTACAACAGGGACGCTGTTGAAAGTGGAAACATGGTTATTCAACAGCAGATCAATGAAATCGAAATCGAGACATTGCCCAAGGACCTCATTCAGTCTGTCGATGTAGATTGCAAACTTCTCCGCGACACCGATATGATCACGGTGGCGGATCTTCCTGTCTTTGGCAGCGAGGACATAGAAGTGCTTGCAGATGCCGATGAAGTAGTTGTTTCGCTCGTAGCTGCATCAAGAGCCGAAGTTGAGACGGAAGAGGACGAAGAGGGCGCTGAAGAGGAAGCAGAAGTAGAAGAAGAAGAGTAGAAAATCGTAAAACGTCCGGGCCATACGGTCCGGACGTTTTTTTTGCGCAAAAAAGCCCGGACCGTATGGCCCGGACGTTTTTATGCAAGCTACTCTAGTTCAGAAAGAAATTCCTTTAAGCCTTCAAGGCCTGCCGCAAGCTCCTTAGTGTCGCAAGCGTAGGCAATCCTTATGAAACCATCCATTCCGAAAGCCTTGCCTGGAACCACGGCGATTTTCTTTTCGCTTAGCAGCCTTTCGCAAAATGCCACCGAAAAGCTTTCTCCTTCGGGGAAGAAAGGCTTGTAAGCTGAAAGGTCGATGAAAAGATAGAATGCCCCCTCGGGCCTCACAAGGAAAATATCCTGGGCATCCTTTAAAATTTCTACGGCTGCGTCCCTTCTCGCCTTGTAGGTCTCAACCATCTTGTCGGTTTCATCCTGGCAAAAGGCCAATGCCCCGTAGGCCGCCCACTGTGAGGTGGTGGCAGGATGCGAAACCAAATGACCCTGTATAGTCGACATGGCCTTTGCAACCAACTCGGTCGATGCCGTGTAGCCTATTCTTAAACCCGTCATGGCGGCGGATTTGGACATTCCGTTGACGGTTATGGTAATGTCCTTTATCTCGTCAGACAAAGATGCTATTGAAACAAAGGGCCTGTCGAATGTGATTCGCTCGTATATCTCGTCGGCAAGTATGACAACATTGTTCTTTGCGCACCAGTTTCCTATGTCGAGCAGCTCTTCCCTTGTGTATACTGCGCCGCTGGGGTTGGACGGGTTTGTCAAAAAAAGCATCCTGCTCTTTGCAGTCAGCGACTTTTCCAGGTCCTCCGAAGTCACCTTGTAGTTGGAATCCTTTTTAGTGTCGATGAAAACGGGCACTCCTCCCGTGAGCTTGACCATTTCGGGGTAGCTTACCCAGTACGGCTTGGGAATCATAACCTCGTCTCCGGGATTGAGTATTGCAATGAGGGCATTCGTTATGGAATGCTTGGCCCCGCTTGAGACAACGATTTCGCTTTCCACATAGCTAAGGTTGTTCTGGCTCTCGAACTTTTCAATTATAGCCTTCTTAAGTTCGGCTAGCCCCGAAACGGCATCGTACTTGGTCTTGTTTTCGTCCAACGATTTTTTTGCCCAGTCCTTGGCGGTTTCGGGTGTGTAAAAGTCCGGTTCACCAACGCTCAAATTTATGATTTTCTCCCCGGACTCCCTAAGGGCCTTAACCTTGGATGCAATGCCCAGTGTGTAGGACGGTGTAATGAATTTCAATTTGTTAGCCAACATGTCAAAACCTCCAGAATTATTAGATTATAAAATTTACTATAGATCATTTATCGTTGAAATGCAAACGAAAATGCCCCTTAAGGGGCACCTTGGAATCAAAAGTCTTTAAATGAATCAATTCTCTTTTTTCTGTTGGACCGAATGGAATCGTTAATGCCGAAACAGTTCTTAGTCCGCGAAAGCCTCAAAGCTTTCCTCGTCTTGCATTTGTTTTTTAAAAGGGTTTCTCTAACCGTAATTGCCTTCTTCATAAGCTTCAGTCCTTTATAATATACATAACACTGCATAAATATACCGCTTTTTTATAGTTTACGCCAACCGGCTGTTTTTGTAAAGGGCTTTTTGCTTTCAAACCAACAATGTTTGAATTATAATAAGGTATATCGGGGAAGGAGCCTCAAACAATGGATGAAAATACAATCTACGGCAAGCTTGCCAAAATGGCCGCGCGAAACCCTGTATCCTTTCATGTGCCGGGCCATAAGAACGGAAGGGCAAAGGGCATGAGCCCCCTTTTCAGGGAAATGGGACGGCTCGACACTACAGAGCTTTATGGAACGGACAATCTGCATAATCCATCCGGCATAATAAAAAACGCCCAGGAAAGGGCGGCCCGCCTCTACGGAGCCAGGCAAAGCTTCTTTCTGGTAAACGGCACCACGGGAGGCATACTCGCTGCGGTTTCCGCGATGGCAAGGCCCGGGGACAAAATACTCATGCAGAGGGACTGCCACCGTTCGGTATTCCACGCGGCGGCCTTAAACAACCTGGAGCCCGTCTACATGAGGCCTCAATTCTGCCCATCCACAGGCAGAAAGCTTTCGGTCGCGGCAAAACAGGTGGAGCAAGCGCTTGCGCTGGAAAAGGGCATAAAACTCGTAGTTTTGACATATCCCACATACGACGGAGTATGCTCCGACCTTGAGGCCATAGCCAAAGCGGTCCACCTAAATGGAGCGGCTTTGCTGGTCGACAGCGCCCACGGGGCACACCTGGGCTTTTCGGACCTCTTTCCAAAATCGCCCCTTGCATGCGGCGCCGATGTGGTTGTGCAGAGCACCCACAAGACCCTGCCCGCATTCACCCAGGGATCGATTCTGCATATCAATTCCAACCGCGTGGATTCACAAAGAGTGGCAAGCATGCTTGCGGTTTACCAAAGCTCAAGCCCCTCATACCTCTTGATGGCGGGCATAGAGTCGGCAGTGGACACAATGGAAAAGGAAGGGCGCTTCCTGCTCGAGCGGCTTCGCGGAGAAATAGATGCTTTTTCAGAAAAGCTAAAAAGCCAAACAGACATAGGCCTTTCAAGCAGGGAGGCCTTTTTAGCAGATACCGGCTTCGACCTTGACCAAAGCAAGCTACTGCTTGATTTTTCGGGCTTAGGCATATCGGGCCTGAGGGCCATGGAAATTTTGAGGAAGAAATACGAAATATACGCCGAAATGGCGGGGCTTAAAAGCCTTCTGCTGCATTCGGGCGTCGGCAACTCGCAAAACGACTTCGCCAGGGCGCTTGCCGCCCTCGAGGCCATATGGGGGGACAAGTCGATTCCGAGGAAAAGCCTGGGCCAAAGCGAATACAGCTACAGGATACCGGAAATGGCCATGCTGCCGGGCCGGGCCTTCTATAAAAAGGTCAAGAAGGTGCCTCTCATGGATGCCCGGGGCATGATATCGGGGGCCTACCTGATGCCCTATCCTCCGGGGATTCCACTTGTCTGCCCGGGAGAAAGGATCCCCGGGGAAACCATAGACCACCTTGCGGAACTGAAGCGCCAGCAGACGGGCAATACCGGGGCCGGAGTTTCCGAATGGGAAAACATAGACGTAATAGACGAAAAGGAGGCTGGAGACCAATGAAGGGAAAACTCTTTGTCATAGAGGGCACCGACTCGTGCGGAAAGGCGACACAGTCCGAGAAGCTCTACCAAGCCCTGAAAAGAGAGCGCCAAAACGTAACAAAGGTTTCATATCCGAACTACCAAAGCCCATCGTCTGGCCTTGTCAAGATGTACCTGGGAGGGGAGTTCGGAGACAGCCCCGAGGATGTAAACGGATATGCGGCCTCACTCTTCTTCGCCGTCGACAGGTTTGCCTCCTACAACAAGGAATGGAAAACATCCTACCAAAAGGGGGGATGGATAGTGGCGGACAGGTACACCACCGCAAACATGGTCCACCAGGCATCCAAGATTGCGGGAGAACAAGAAAGGAAGGACTTCATGGAATGGCTCTGGGACCTGGAGTTCGTCAAGCTGGGCCTTCCGGTTCCCGACTGCGTCGTTTTCCTCGACATGCCGCCCCAAGTGAGCGGGCGCCTCATGGAAGACCGCAACAACAAGATAACGGGCGAAAAAGAAAAGGACATACACGAAAAGGACAAGGGCTACCTCAAGAAATCATACGAGAACGCAATAGAGGTGGCAAAGGAAAGAGGCTGGGCAGTCATTCCCTGCGCCGAGAACGGAAAAGTGCGGGGCATAGATGAAATCCACAGGGAGATACTGGGGACAGTGAGAAAAATAATCGGGGAGGCAGAATGATGGAATGGGAAAAAAGATTCGATGAAGCGCGTGAAATGTCGGGAAGGCGCCAGTACAGGGATGCCATAGAACTCTACAAGGGCATACTCGAGGATTCCAAAGAAGAGGACCAGGAGGTCTACTACGCGGCCCTCAAGGCTGTGGCCGACCTTCTCGGATACAAGGGCATAAAGGACTACTTGAGTGCAATAGAAGTCTACCAGAGGATAATAAACGAGTACGAGGAAGCATCCGACGAGCTGTTCGACTGGTGCCAGGCCGAAATAGCGGCCACATACCTCTTCTTGGGCATGGAGAACCTGGACAATTTCGACAACATGCGTGAGATAGTAAACCTGGACAACCCCGAAATAGAAAACTATTTGACAAAGCTAATGGAGAAGAGGGAGCACTTCCTTCTCGCAAAGGCTGACGCCATATACAAGAAAAGAATGTAGCAGAGCATTATTTCAACGAAATAGGGACGGAGGTAAATTCCATGGTTTTTCTATAGCGGCCGCACCTCTTCCGCCACAGCACCGCTATTTAAGAGCCAAACAATTCAATTGTCCGCATAGGGGACAGGAAAAAAACGACAAGCAGACAATACCAAAACGTGGCACTAAAAGTCTTATATAGAAGACAAAAAAAGCCAATAAGCACCATAAAGTCTTGTATAAAAGACTTTATGGTGCTATGATGGACGTGAGGTGATGAGCATGTTGATAAAAAGGTCATATTACTTGGACAAGATTCAGCCGGTACTTGGAAAGCAAGTAATCAAGGTTCTGCTGGGCATGCGGCGTGTTGGCAAATCCACTTTGATGCTTCAGATTCAGGATTTGCTAATTGAGCAGGGAGTTTCCAAAGACCAGATAATAAGCATAAATTTTGAATGGATGCAGTTTGAGTTGATAAAGGATCATTTGAAGCTGAATGAATTCATAAGAGGGAAAATGGTCAATGACAAAAAATACTATATATTCCTTGACGAAGTACAGGAAGTGGACGGCTTTGAAAAAGTTGTAAACTCTCTAAATGCGGAGGGTATTGCAGAGGTTTTCATTACGGGGTCGAATTCCAAACTTCTATCAGGAGAGCTTGCAACCTATTTGACAGGCAGATTCTATTCCATCGAAGTCTTGCCATTGTCATTTTCGGAAATGATTCTGACAGACGACAAGTTTTCAAGGGAAGATCTCTTTATCCAATACCTGAATACAGGAGGCATGCCGGGAACCTTGCAGTTTGGAGAATATGAAACAAGCCGGAATTACCTGATGGATATGTACCAATCAATCTTGCTTGGGGATATAGTCAAGCGTCACAATATCAGAGACATTGAACTCCTTCAGAGATTCATGATGTATCTGCTCAATAATGTCAGTCAAATATTTTCGGCTGTCACTATAACAAAGTATCTTAAAAACGAAGGCCGAAAACTCTCAAAAGAGACAATATACAATTACATAGAGGCTGCAAAAGGCGCATTTTTGATACATGGAGTTGCAAGATACAATATAAAGGGAAAAGAAATTTTCAAAACCAACGAAAAATATTTCATAAATGATTTAGGGCTCAGATCCTTATATTTCAACAATGAACGGGACATAGGACAAACGCTTGAAAACATAGTCTATCTTGAATTGAGAAGAAGAGGATATGATATTTATGTCGGCAAGTTTGACAGTCAAGAAATTGATTTCATCGCTGTGAAAGGCTCTTTCAAAATGTATGTCCAGGTTGCATATCTGTTGGCCGAACCTTCTACAATGGAAAGAGAGTTTTCCGCACTCGAGGCAATTTTAGACAACCATCCGAAAGTTGTCCTCTCAATGGATAAAGTGGACCGATCCAGGAATGGAATAAGCCACAAGAACATAATTGACTTTTTGCTGGAGTGAAATCAAAAGAAAATAGGCATGCACTCCGCTCACGTGCATTTTTTATTTTGGGATTTTCAAAGCAGGCCATATTGCCGACACCGGCATAAATGTCTGTTTTTCTATTGAATGTAAACCATTTGTAGCTGTTTTTAATGCTAATAGCGTTAGAATGGTGTTGGTTTGGATATATAGGCAAAAGACCAGCCGAAAAAATGAACATCCCGAAAGGAGACCATTTTGCCTCTACCGGCAGAATGGTCTCCTTTTTCTGTCCAACTAATATTCCGAATTAATCAAGGCAGTATTGCAAAGCACCTTGCGGGGAAGCCAGACCCTTCCCTGAGCTTGGGGAAGGATGCCACTATCAGGGCGCCCGTTGCAGGGACCTTGTCCAGGTTTGACATGAACTCAATCTGGTAGTGGTTTGTGCTGAGCACATAATACTCGCAAGGCAGCTGGTCCTTCGATGAAGAAATACCGCAGTCTGTATCTGGGGTTTCATGACCCGATGCCATTATCTTTCTCGTCTCGTAAAGGTACTGTAAAGACTCCATACTATAACCGGGATAATGGGCAACGCCGGCTTCATCCTTATTATCTATTAGCGCAGGATCCGGCCATCTCTTGTACCAATCGGTACGAAGGGCTACAAAACATCCACTTGGAATTTCTCCATGAATGGATTCCCATTCCTTAATATCCTCAACCGACAGGCAATAATCATTATCCTTTTCCACCTTTTCAGAAATATCAATAACCAAAAGAGGCAAAAACATCTCCTTAACATCAATTTCATCAAGCTTTCTTCGATCCAAAACAAAATGCCTCGGCGAATCAACATGTGTGCCCCATTGACCGACCAGAGTCATTTTTTCAACCCAAAAGCCATCCTTTTCAACAGTGAACAAGTCTTCCTTTACCATGTTTGGCAGAGCAGGAAAGTGGGGGATGTCTGGCCCGAAGGCATGTGTTAAATCTACAAATTCCTTTTCCTTGATAATGTCATAAATTTCAGTAAGATTCATGTAAAACCTCCTTAATATTATGTGATTATACAATATAAGGATATCACAAAAAGAGCAACTGCAATATTAAATATACAGAAAATTCAGTATTATAACAACAACTAAGGGTAGCTTATTTTTTTTAATTGTGTCCGTGTATGTCCGGGTTAAGTGTTATTATTGCGGGAAAGCACAAAAATATGGCACTCTTAACTAATAAGAGATATAATAGTACCAAAGATATTAAAAGTACCAAAAGAAATGGTACTTTTAATATTCAAGGGGTACTACATAGAATTGTTTACTTGTTATCTAGGAGGAAAATATGTCTATTCAGGATAAACTAATAGATTATATTGAAGATTTGATGGGACTTGACATAAAAATTTCAAGTTGGGGAAATACTGACAGATTGCCTGTGTTTATGAAAAAGAAGTATGAAATTCATAATGCAGAATTTCTCAATAAAAAATTCTTGATTATGATTTATCGAGGAAACGATGAAGCGCCGCTGACAAGCGTAAAGAATCATATAAAACTATTATCCAAACATATTGATAATAGCAGCAATGTAGTATATGTTTGTTCAGAAATGAGCAATTATGGACGCCACAGCATGATAAAAGAAAAAATTCCATTTATAGTAGTTGGGTTGCAGTTGTATGTTCCTTTTTTGGGAATTGCCTTTCAGGAGCGTATTGAAGAAAAATATTCTATTGTAGATTCAAAAGGTTCATATAAAGGGGAAAAAGCGCCTGAAAAATTGGTTTCAACAGCTCAAGCCCTGTTTTTCGAACTGATAACGAGAGGTACTGCAGGCAGAACACAAATGGAAATAGCGAGTGAAATAGGGATATCAAAAATTGCCGTATCCCGCGGGTTTTCATTGCTTGAAGATCTTGGGATTATTCATAGCGAAAAAGCAGGTGTCAAAAATATTCATGGCTTTGTCAATACAGGAAAATCAATTTGGGATGGAATTGAAAAATATCTTATAAATCCGATTGTAAAGGAAGTTTATATCCACAAGAAATTTTTGGATAAGTTCAAATCGAAATCAATTTATTATTCGGGAGAAACTGCGCTATCCAGAGTCAGTATGCTTTCATATCCGGACATAGATACTTATTCCGTCTATAGCCGCGATTGGAACAATTTGAAGAACAGGCCACAAATTTTGCCGTTAGCAGCTGATGATTCTGCCAAAATTGAAATATGGTCGCACCCGATTCCTTTGTTTGGCAACGAAATTCATCCGGTCGCTTTGTATTTGGCTCTTAAGGACAGCAAGGACGAACGCATACAATCGTATTTAAATGATTTGATTGATGAATATATGTGGGATTCTATTGTTTCAACAGACGCAGGAATTGAAATACTAAAGTAAAACACGAGGGAGCTTGGTATGGTTAGAGGATTGGATATAAAAAAACATAAAAATGATGTATACAGACTTTCTCAACTACTTGTAGAAGAACCTCTCGAAAATGTGCCGAAGCGAATTTCCGATGATATTAAGCAATTTACTTTAGAAGCAAGAAAAGATAACATTGATTTAAAGCAAATTCCAATAGGAAGTGAAATTACTGAGATTTGCGATTTGCTTTTAATGGTTTATTGTTCATAAAAATTTAAAAAGATATTTTCGCGATGCGTAATTAGAAAAGCAGACCATATGCCTACATCGGCATCGAGGTCTGTTTTTCTATTGT
>Ga0102938_10002528_pt1 | contig 13833 bp, 14 predicted proteins | sample SalPonR2_B_D2_MG_FD_84516 | JGI IMG/M metagenome (GOLD analysis project Ga0102938, IMG submission 84516) | Salt pond soil microbial communities from South San Francisco under conditions of wetland restoration - Salt Pond MetaG R2_B_D2_MG | ecosystem: Environmental > Aquatic > Marine >... | reverse complement strand
GACGGGGTTGTACGGCTGGCGACATGGGTCACCGGACCGGACGGCGTGCTGGCCGAAGGGGAGGCGCGCGTGATCGCGCCCGATGCCGCGCGCACGTTCGATGCCAGCGACGTGCCGGGGCTCACGGTGCAGTCGCATGTGCATTTCGATGCGTTGCTGGCACGCGCCGCGCCGCTGCCGCCGCTGCCCACGGCCGTAGTCTGCCCCGAAAGCGCGGATGCCTTGAACGGGGCAATGCTTGCGCGTGACCATACCTTGATCGCGCCGCTCTTCGTGGGATCGGCCGCGCGCATCGCCGAGGCCGCGGCCGAGGCCGGCGCGGACATCTCGGGGATCGAGATCATCGATGTGCCCGATCAACGCGCGGCCGGCTTGCGCGCGGTCGCGCTGATCCACGAGGGGCGCGCGGCCGCGCTGATGAAGGGACACATGCACACCGATCAGTTGCTGCATGCGATCCTCAAGAAAGACGGCGGGCTCAGGACCAATCGCAGGCTCAGCCATGTCTTCGTGATGGATGTGCCCGGTCTGGATCACCTGTTGTTCGTGACCGATGCCGCGATCAATATCGCGCCCGATCTCGACGCGAAGGTGTCGATCACCCAAAACGCCATCGACCTGGCGCGCGCGCTGGGTGTGGCGCAGCCCAAGGCCGGCATCTTGTCGGCGGTGGAAACGGTCACGCCCTCGATCCCGTCGACGCTGGATGCGGCGATCTTGTCGAAGATGGCCGACCGGGGGCAGATCACCGGCGGGCTGGTGGATGGGCCCCTGGCGATGGACAATGCCGTCGATCTCGACGCGGCGCGCACCAAGGGGCTGACCGGGCTGGTGGCGGGGCATGCCGATATCCTTGTGGTGCCGAACCTCGAGGCGGGCAACATGATCGCAAAGGAGCTGACCTTTCTGGCCCATGCCGAGGCGGCTGGGATCGTCATGGGGGCACAGGTGCCGGTCATTCTCAACAGCCGCGCCGATGACGACAAGGCGCGGCTGGCCTCGTGCGCGGTGGCGGCGCTTTACGCGGACAGCCTGAGATGAGCCTTGTCCTGACCCTGAATGCCGGGTCCAGTTCGATCAAGTTCGGCCTCTACGCGGCCACGCCCGAGCCCCGTCAGGAGGCGCGCGGACAGGTCGACGCCCTTGGGTCCGATGCGACGTTGATCGTGGAGGTCGGCGGCCGATCCACCCGCAAGCCGATCGGCGCGGCCGATCATGGCACCGGGCTTTCGGCGCTGATCCGCGCGCTGGCGCCCCTGACCGGGGGGCAATCGATCGCGGCGGTGGGCCACAGGTTGGTGCATGGTGGCCCGGATCTGGACAGGCCGCAGATACTGGATGACGACCTGCTTCACCGGCTCGATGCGCTCAGCCCGCTGGCGCCGTTGCATCAACCGCACAACCTGATGGGCGTGCGCGCGGCGATGCAGGCTTTTCCGGACGCGCTGCAGGTCGGGTGTTTCGACACCGCCTTTCACCGTGGCCGCCCGTTTGTCCACGACGCCTACGCGCTGCCACGGCGGTACTACGACGAAGGCATCCGCCGCTACGGGTTTCACGGGTTGAGCTACGCCTACATTGCGGGCCTGCTGGCCAAGGATCATCCCGAGATCGCGAAAGGCAGGGTCATCGTGGCCCATCTGGGCAATGGCGCATCGCTTTGCGCGATGCAGGCGGGCCGGTCGGTGGCGTGCAGCATGGGGTTTTCGCCGCTCGATGGCATGCCCATGGGCACACGGTCGGGGCGGCTGGACCCGGGTATACCTCTCTACCTGATGGCGCAGGGCATGACGGCGCCGGACCTGGAGCGGCTGCTGTACCGCGACAGCGGCCTCAGGGGATTGTCCGGCATGTCGCACGACATGCGGGAACTGCTGGCCAGCGACGCCCCCGAAGCGGGCGAGGCCGTGACCTATTACTGCGCAAGGCTGGCCGAGGAAATCGGGGCGCAGGCCGCAACCCTTGGTGGCCTCGACGCGCTGGTCTTTACCGGTGGCGTGGGCCAACACGCGGCCCCGATCCGGGCCATGGCGCTGGAGCGCATGGGGTTTGTGGGCCTTTCGGTCGATGCCAAGGCCAATGCCGCCAACGCCATGACGATCCATTCGGGCCGGGTGCCGATCCTGGTGATCCCCACCGATGAGGAACGCGTCATCGCGCGGGCGACCGTGGACGCCCTGCACGACACCCCTTGACGATAAGCGGCAGACGCCACAAGAAATTCGCATGCGCATTCTTCTTGTCCTCATCGCTGTCAGTGCCGCCGCCATCGTGGGGGCGGCGTTCTATTTCCGGATGGCGCCGATGCCGCCGGATGTCTGGCACGTGGACCCCGATGTGGCCGCACTGCCCACAACGCCCAATTATGAATTGCTGGTGGAAGAGGACGCGCCGCGCCTGCCCGGCACGCCTGAACAGGTCGCTGTCGCGCTGGATATCGTGGCCACGTCCGAGGGGGCCGTCCTGATCGCGGGATCGCCGGCCGAAGGGTTCATGACCTATGTCGCCCGCAGCCGGTTTTTCGGGTTTCCCGATGCCATTTCGATGCGCCTGCATGCCGAGGGCGAGGACACCCGCGTCGACATCTTTTCGCGGTCTCGCTTTGGCCAATCGGACCTGGGCGTGAATGCCGCGCGGGTCGAGCGCTGGATGGGCAAGGCCGGTGCCCAGGCGCAGGCCGGGCAGGGATCGTGAATTCCGGGTCTTGACCCAGACCCGCGCCATCGTCACACCGCGCCCATGTTGCCACAAGACCGCCTGCGCCAGATCACCGACCGTTTCGAGTATCTCGAGGCGCAGCTGAATGCCGGGCCCGCCGGCGACAAGATCGCCGCCATCAGCCGCGAATATGCCGAACTGAAACCGGTGGTCGAACAGATCGCGGCCTACGACCAGTTGTGCGAGGGCCGGGCCGAGGCCGAGGCGATGCTGTCCGATCCGGAAATGGCCGGTCTGGCGGGTGAAGAGCTTGACCGCATCAAGGCCGCATTGCCAGGGGCGGAACATGCGCTGCAGCTGGCCCTGTTGCCCAGGGATGCCGCCGATGCGCGCCCTGCGATGATCGAGATCCGTCCCGGCACCGGTGGTGACGAGGCCGCTTTGTTCGCGGGCGATCTGTTGCGGATGTACACGCGCTATTGCGAAGGGCGGGGCTGGCGACTGGAGATCGTGGATCTGCAGGAATCCGATCTTGGCGGTATCAAGGAGGTGACGGCGCGGATCGAGGGCGAAAACGTCTTTGCCCGGCTGAAATACGAAAGCGGCGTGCACCGCGTGCAACGTGTGCCCGAGACCGAAAGCGGCGGGCGCATCCATACCTCAGCCGCCACCGTCGCCGTCCTGCCCGAGGCCGAAGAGGTCGACATCGACATTCCCGCCACCGATATCCGCATTGACACGATGCGGGCCAGCGGGGCGGGGGGGCAGCATGTGAACACCACCGACAGCGCCGTGCGCATCACCCATATTCCGTCCGGGATCGTGGTGACCAGTTCCGAGAAATCCCAACACCGCAACCGAGAGATCGCGATGCAGGTTCTCAGGGCGCGGCTGTACGACATGGAACGCCAGAAGGCGGCGGATGCCATGGCCGCCGATCGCAAGGCGCAGGTCGGATCGGGGGATCGGTCCGAACGCATTCGCACCTACAATTTCCCGCAAGGGCGCATGACCGATCACCGGATCAACCTGACGCTCTACAAGCTCGATCAGGTCATGGCGGGCGATCTGGACGAGGTCATCGACGCCCTGACCGCCGATGCGCAGGCGCGGATGCTGGCGGAGATGTCGGGGTGAGTGTCCAGCGGTCGCTGACCTGGGGCCGCACGACCCTGCGCGACGCCGGGATCGACAGCGCCGATATCGACGCGCGCTGGATCATGGCGCATGTGCTGGGCGTGATGCCGGACCGGTTGATCCTGTTCGTGCACGATGCGTTGAGCGCCGAGCGTGAGCGGGCATTCGAAGCCGCCATTCAAGACCGATGCGCGTTCAAACCGGTCAGCCATATCATCGGCGGGCGTTGGTTTCATGGGCATTGGTTTCGGGTCACCGGCGCGGTTCTGGATCCGCGGCCCGAGACCGAAGGGTTGGTCGACCTGGCGCTGGGCGCGCCGTTTTCGACGGTTCTGGATCTGGGCACGGGCAGCGGCGCGATCGTGTTGAGCTTGCTGGCGGCCCGACCGGATGCGACGGGCATCGGCACCGATCTGTCCGCGCCCGCCCTTGAGGTGGCAGGGTTGAACGCGCGCGATCTTGGGCTGGCCGCGCGCGCGCAGTTCGTGCAATCGGATTGGTTCGACCGGGTCACGGGCCGGTTCGACCTGATCGTGTCGAACCCGCCCTATATCAGCGAGGCGGAGTTCGCGGCGCTGGCCCCGGATGTCGCCCGATGGGAACCCCGGCGGGCGCTGACACCGGGCGGCGATGGCCTTGACCCATACCGGGTCATCACGGCACGCGCCTGCGATCATCTGAACCCCGGTGGCAGGCTTGTGGTCGAGATCGGGCATCTGCAGGGGCCAGCGGTTTTTGAGATGTTTCGGGCTGCCGGGCTTGACGATGTGGGCGTGCATCCCGACATGAATGGCAAGGATCGCGTCGTATCCGGTGCGATGCCAAACGGCCACTCAGGTTGAAAAACCGCAAAAACAGGCGGTAAATGGCCGTCGACATGCAATTTTGCCTTGTCAGCGCGCCCCGCGCGTGATTACTCAGGGGCAGTGGGCGCGACAGGAGTGATTACTGTCCCCCGCGGCTCCGCCACAATTTCCGTGCCAACTGGCCATGATGGTCGGCGCGGGTGACGAGCGATACCGGGTTTACCCGGGGCGCTGCCCACCAGGACAACTGGATCATAAACAAGCAATGAGATCATCGAAGAACCGTTCGCGGTCCAAAGGGAACCGCAACCGCTCGGTCGGCGGCAATATCGTCAACCGGGTGTTCGACTCGTCCGGCCCCGAGGGCAAGGTCCGCGGCACGCCGCAGCAGATCATCGACAAGTACAATCAGCTGACGCGCGATGCACAACTGAGCAATGACCGTGTCGCAGCCGAGAACTTCCAGCAGCACGCGGAGCATTATCTGCGAATGCTTGCAGATGCGATGCGCGAACAAGAAGCGCGCCGGGATCAGCAGGGCAACAACCAGCAAAACGCCAACCAGCAGCGCGATCGCGGTGATGGCGGGAATGCCGACGGTAATGGCCAGGGCCATGGACAGGGATCGCGGTCGCAGCAGTCCGATACCGCGATGACGGACGAGGGCGACCGGTCTTCGGACAACGGCTTCAATGCCGTGATCGACAATTCCGGTAGCGACGACAGCGGTCTTGTGGAAACGCCCGAAAGCGCGCCCAAGCCCAAACGCCCCCGCACGCGCCGGCCGCGCAAACCCGAAGGCGGTGATGGCGCCCAGACGGGCGGCGGCGATGGCTCCGAAGGGTCCGGCGGGTCGACCCCGCCGCAAGAAGCGGCTGAATAGGGTGGCGGTGCGTTAGCGCGCCACTTCCCGCGCCAGGGCGCAGAATCCTTCGACCGGCACCTGTTCCGCCCGATCCGTGGGCGTCAGACCGGCGGCCTTGATCCTGTCTTCGATATCCGGGCTCAAACCCTTCAACGCGGCGCGCAGCATCTTGCGGCGCTGGTTGAAGGCCTTTGCCACGACCCGTTCCAGAACCTTCTGATCGGCCTCGAACCTCGGTTCGGGCAGGGCGGTGATGTGCACGACGGCCGAGCGCACCTTGGGTGGCGGGGTGAACGCCTCGGGTGGCAGGCCCATCACGATGCGGGCATCCGTGCGCCATTGCGCCAGAACGGCCAGCCGTCCGTAGGCCTTGGAGCCGGGCGCCGCCACGATCCGTTCGGCCACTTCGCGCTGGAACATGAGCGTCAGGCTATCCCAAAGCGGCGGCCATGCGGGCGGCGTCAGCCAGCGCACCAGGAGCTCGGTTCCAACATTGTAGGGCAGGTTGGCCACGACCTTGATCGGCGGGCTCAGATGGGCGGCCCAGTCGATCTGCAACGCGTCCGCGTTCAACACCTCGAGCCGGCCGGGATAGGCGGCGGCGATCTCGGCCAGGGCGGGCAGGCATCGGGCGTCTTTTTCGATGGCGACCACGCGACGCGCGCCTTCGGCCAGGAGACCCCGCGTCAGGCCGCCCGGCCCGGGGCCGATTTCCAGCACGTCACATCCGGTCAGATCGCCCGCCTGTCGCGCGATCTTGGCCGTCAGGTTCAGATCCAGCAAGAAGTTCTGCCCAAGCGCCTTGCGCGCGGAAAGCCCGTGGGTGGCGATGACCTCGCGCAGACTTGGCAGGGTGTCGATGGTGCTCATGGTTCTCCCTTGCCGCGAAAGCGGGGGGCGGGCAAGGGGGGCTCAGGCCAGCACGACACCGATCACGACGCTCATCAGGCCCAGAACCGAGATCAGGAGCGCGCCCATGTTGATCGCCACGATCCTTTGGAGGCGCGCGCGCAGATCCGCATCCTCCAGCCCTGCGCGCTTGGCGGAAATGGCCGCAAAGATGCAGTAGACCAGCACCCCAAGCCCGATCACCGCCAATGCGGTTCCGATATAGACGAGGCTAGCCATGGCGCGGTCCCCTTCGGTGATGGCCCGGCCCAGAGCTAGGCCAATGGGCCCGCACTGGCAAGGCTTGTCGCCCGGCGCGCGGGCGGGTAGACGAAGGGTCTGCCGCGCCACCGATCGCGGCGCGATCCGATCCCAAGTGACCCGATGCGAGGACCGATGGACGACATCACCCCAGACCGCCCCGACAGCTACCGCGTGACCGCAGACGAGCTGCGCCAATTCATCGAACGCTTTGAGCGTCTCGAGGCGGAAAAGAAGGACATTGCCGAACAGCAAAAGGAAGTCATGGCCGAAGCGAAATCGCGCGGCTACGACACCAAGGTGATGCGCAAGGTCATCGCGTTGCGCCGGCGCGAACCCGATGACATCGCCGAAGAGGAAGCGGTTCTGGAGATGTACAAGGAAGCGCTCGGGATGCGCTGAGCCGCAGCGTCATCCGATACGGACAGGGGGCACGGGGCAGCCAGGGCGTTGCCCCTGCCCATGACGCCCTCAGGGGGTCAGAAAGGTCACACCGGGAATGCGCGCCACCTCGGCCATGTCGTCCTCGTAGGCCTGCGACATCTCGGTGATCAGGTCGTCCGTCCAACCGGGCAGATCCAGTTCTTCCTCGATCTCGCCATCGATCGCGTAGCGGTCCAGAAACGCCCCCACGATCCTGCGACGCTGCATTTCCGAGGTGGTGGCGTTTTCCGACAAGTATTGCTGCATCCGCCTGAAGCCGGATTTTTCCATGATCGTCTGCACCAGGTCATCTGCCCCCGTCAGCTCGGACTCGTAGGGAACATCGGCCATCTCGCGCATGATCTGGCCCCACAGCAGGGGCGTATCCTCATTGCACCACACGGTCACGGGCGCGTCGGGCTGTTCGGTCCTCAGACGTCTGAGCATTTCGGACCAGGCAACGGCATGGGGTTGCATGTTTTCGATGAATTCCTCGAAGTCTGAGAACCGCGAGGCGGCGAACAGCGCCGGGATCAACGTGGCCGGATCGCGCATTCCGATGAAGAATTCGACCTGGGCCTCGGGAAAAAGCGCGCGCAGGTTGGTGGTCTGGCGTCCGATCATCGGCCAGATCTGGGCGCCCTGGATAACCAGCCTGTTGATGCAGATGAACCTGGGGTCCGACAAGACCAGGCGGTTGATCTGGGCTTCATCGACGATGGCGTCCAGCAGGGCTTCTTGAACATCGGGATTGGCCGGCCGCCCCTTGAGCGCCCTGGACGTATCCCGAATGACGGGCCGATAACGCCCGGGCGGTGGGATGATGACACCGCCTTCGGCCAGTCCGGCGCGGTTCTTCAGCAGCGACTTGACCAATAAATCACCATCGGTGCACGGCGCGCCGAGATGAAAAACGACCTGCATGTTGAATTGACCTTCCGGTTCTTCTGCCCGCCCGCGAACCTATACCGTGCAAGGCTGACGTGCCAACCCCGCACCTGATCTTGCACCTTGGCAGACCTTGACGTATTCGATGCCTGAGTGCCCCTATAGCTCAGCTGGTAGAGCATCTGATTTGTAATCAGAGGGTCCGCGGTTCGAGTCCGTGTGGGGGCACCAATTTTCAACTGTATCGCCGTGTTTTCAAGCCCTTGCACGCCTGATCGGCCGTGACTCAACGGGTTTTGGCCGCACGATGAACAAGCCCGAGGCGCGCCGGATCCGTGGCGGGGCGCGGTGCCCGGTTGATTCGCGGGGGCAAGGTCCGTCGACGCAGATCGGCCGGCCTGTGGCGGCGATTCCGGGCCGGGAGAAATGGCCTCTGCGGGTGTCGCGCGCTATCCGAAAGGACAGGGTGCTATCCCGATGATCCCCTTCCGGCCCAAGGAAAAGTGTGTATCGTGACAGCGGCGCGCCTTCCGGTACCTAATGATGTTTCTTCGTTCGATTATCCCGCTGGCAATTTCGGATGTGCTTTTTGGCATAAGCCAACCGGTATTCGCGCAAAACCCGGCCGCGTTGCAGGTGTCGGGCGGCGGTGTCGAGATATCGTTCACACTCGAAAATCTCGATGCGTTGCCGCAGGTTGCGTTTTCGACAACCACGGCCTGGACCGACGGGCTGGTTGACTTTGAGGGGCCGTCGCTGGCGTCGGTGCTGCAGGCCTCCGGTCTGGACGCAAGGGAGCTGTTCCTGACGGCGCTGGACAACTACACGGTCACGATGCAGGCCCCATCGGCGGACGCGACCTATCCCATCATTGCGACACGGATGAACGGCGACATCATGTCGGTGCGCGACAAGGGGCCGTTGTGGGTCGTGTACCCTTATGACAGCGACCCGGATTATCGGTCAGAAACCGTTTATTTCCACAGCATCTGGCAGCTTGATCGCATTGCAGCGGTCGAATGAGAATGGTGTGCAAACGACCCTCGGGAGCAAGGAGGGTGCTGGGATGATCGGCGGAATGGCATGGATACGCGTGGCGGGATTCGTCGCCGTCGGGGTCTTGATGTTTCTGTTCGGAACATTGGGCAACAGCGTCTTGCGAGAGTTGCGCAGCCTGTCCACCGCGGAAGTGGACAGCGTGCAGTGGCCCATCGTGCAGACCGAAACCGAGATCGCGAATTTACAGGTGGCGCTGAATGACGCGATGCTCGACCAGGCCGCGTTGGGTGACGGGGCCGATCAGACCGCCGTGCGGCTGCGGGCCGATATCGCGCTCAGCCGGCTTGGCATTGCGGGGCGCGGGCGCGCGGCGGAGCTGTTGGGCAACACCCCGCACATCGCCGACGCCCTCGACAGGTTGTCGGCGTATTCCGACGAAATCGCATCCATCCTTGACGCGGATGACACCCTGTCGGCGGACGAGTTGGCGCGGATGAGCGTGCTGACGGAGACCATTCGCCCGGATGTGCGCCAGATCGTTCTTGCTGCGCTGCATACCGGAATGCGCCAGGACGAGGCCCAGCGCGCGCATTTTTCAATGCTTCTGACGCAGACATGCGCGATCGCGATTGCCCTTATCGCGGGTCTGGGCGCGCTGTTTCTGCTGTCTGACCGTCTTGTGGTGCGCGCGCGACGCGGTGACGCGGCCCTGCTGACGTCCAATGCGCGGCTGGCGTCGACCGTTGCGGCGTCTCTGGATGCCATTGTGACCGCGAACGCTGCGGGCGTGATCGTGGAATTCAATGCCTCTGCCGAACGCATCTTTGGCTGGTCGCGGGACGAGGTGATCGGCAAGAAAATGCAACATACGATCGTTCCGCCCCGCCACCGCGAGGCGCATGTCGCCGGGATGGCCCGCTACAATGCGAACCATGAAAGTCATCTGGTCGACGCAGGACGTTTCGAGATGAGCGCGATGCGCAAATCGGGGGAAGAATTCCCGGTCGAGATGAACATCACAACCGTCCAGAGCAAAGGGGGGGAACTGTTCATCGCCTACCTGCGCGATATCAGCGCCCGAAAGATCGCAGAGCAAGAGCTGATCGACGCGCGCGACCGCGCAGAAAGCATGGATCGCGCGAAATCGCAGTTCATGACCATGATGAGCCACGAGATGCGCACGCCGCTGAACGGAATTCTCGGTGTGCTTGATCTCTTGCGCACGACGGATCTCAACCTGCTCCAGGGGCGCTACGTGGACCTGGCCGCCGCATCGGGCGAGATCTTGCTGGAACAGATCAATGACGCGCTCGACGTCACGCGGATCGAGACGGGGTCCATCAACCTGATGTCGCTGCCCTTCGACCTGCACGCCACGGTTGCGAACGTCACCGATGTCCTTAGGCCGCTGGCACAGGAAAAGGACCTGGATCTCGCGCTGGAATTCGAAGCGGGCATGGATCACCGGTTCGTCGGCGACGGGGGGCGCATCTGGCAGATCCTGACCAACCTGATCGGCAACGCGATCAAGTTCACCAGTACCGGGTCCATCATCGTGCAGGTCTCCGGCATACATGGCGCGGACGACACTTCGGTCACGATCATCGTGCGCGATACCGGGAACGGAATCCCGAAGGAACGGCTGGACGATATTTTCGAGGATTTCGTGGTCTTGTCCAACGCCAAGGGGCGGCAGGCGCGCGGTGATGGTCTGGGGCTGTCGATTTCGCGCAAGATCGCCCGCCTGATGGGCGGTGACCTGACCGCCCACAGCATGATCGGTCATGGAAGCACCTTCGTGCTGAATATCCCCTTGGCCCGGGTCGCCACAGACCGGAGCCAGGACAGCACCGACCCTGAAGCGATGTTGGAGACCGGAGGCGATGGGTCGAAAGATGTCCTCATCGTCGAGGACAACCTGGACAACCGCACCGTTCTGGGTGACATGCTTGAAGGGATCGGGCATCGGGTCACCAAGGCCCGCGATGGCCTCGAAGGCGTCAACATCGCGCAAGAAAAGCCGTTTGACCTTATCATCATGGATATCAGCATGCCGGTTTTGGACGGGATCGACGCGGTTCGTCGCATCCGCAATACGCCGGGGCCAAATCAGAATTGCCAGATCCTGGGGCTGACGGCCCATGGCCGCGAGGAATACGGCGACGTCGCCGAGGAGGCTGGAATGGACAGTCTCTTCACGAAGCCCATCCGGCTTGGTGCATTGATCGAGGTGCTGGAAAAGGTGTCGGAGCAGGCGGAGGTGCCGAGCCAGACACCGGCAGGCCCGCGCAAGGGCAGGGGCGTGCTTGACACGGAGGTTCTGGGCGAACTGTTGGAGGCTTTGGGCCAAGACAAGATGGGCGAGGCCATCGACAGGTTCTTTGTGCACCTCTCCGAGGCCGCGGACCGTCTGGAAAACCCCGACCTGGCCGTGTCAGATATCGCGGCGGAATTGCACAAGTTGCGCGGCGGAGCGGCCCTGCTTGGCCTGACCGGCGTGGTAAATCAGATCGACGCCCTCACGCCGGAAGCCATCGACGCCGACGGGGTAGCCAGCTTGCGCGAGGCCGGCCATGCCACACGCACGGCGTTGGTGTTCCGGCATGTGCGGGCCAGCAGGCCCAGTAAGAACGCCTAAGCAGGCATATCGCCCAGGGTCAGGGCCACGCGGTCGCCTGCAAACCACGTGCGGCCATATTCCACCGGCGCGCCGTCCGGGTCGATATTCACGCTGATCGTGCGCAGGATCGGATCGCCGGCGGCAAGCTGAAGATGCGCTGCCGTCGTGGCGGGCGCGCGTTTTGCCGTCACCTCGGTGAAACTGCGGGTGTAGTCGGTCAGGCCATGGGCGGCGAATGACGCGGTGACCGATTGGCTCGTGCGCAGGTCGTCCAGCATCCGGGGAAAGCGGGCGGCGGGAAAGACCGACCGGAACAACGCCATAGGTGCGCCATCCGACAGGCTGAGGCCTTCGTAGACATGCACCTGCGCGGCGTCCGGCAGATGCAGCGCCCGCGCCTCGCGCGGGTCGGCCTGACGGGTTTCCAGGTGCAAGATCCGTTTTTCCGGCACCCGGCCTGCGGCGAGCAGGTTCTGGTGAAAGCGCACCCGCTGGCCGATGGGATAGGGGGTGGGGCGGTGGCGCACGAAAACGCCCGCGCCGCGCCTTGCGTGCACCGTTCCGCGCTCGGCCAGGGCGGCCAGCGCGCGGCGCACGGTGTGGCGGTTCACCCCGAACCTGTCGGACAGCTGTGCCTCGGTGGGCAGGCGGTCGCCCGGTGCATAATGGCCGTGCGCGATCTCGTCGGCCAGCCGGTCGCGGATCGCGGTCCAGAGAGGGGATCGTCCCATGTGTCACCAAATCTTCATGCTATTGGCCTTGCCCCGACTCGGGGGGTGCCTGTATGAATTTGTATAGTTGTATACATAAATGGACAACTTGCAAAGATGTCGACTGTCGCACCAACCCTCGATCCCGCTGTCGCCGCCCGCAAGGCGCGCTTGTCGCACCTGGCCAAGGCGCCGGCTGATCGGCTGAAATCCCTTTGGGTCGACTATCTCGCCGGGGCGCAGGCGCCCGCCTACGAGGTGCTGCGCGCGCCCGAGATCGGCACCGTCATGGTGCGCGGCCGTGCCGGGGCCAGGGGGGCTGCGTTCAACCTTGGTGAAATGACCGTGACCCGGACCGCGATCCGCCTGCAGGGCGGCCCGGTCGGCCATGGTCACGTGCAGGGCCGCGACAAGGATGCGGCGACGTTGGTGGCGCTGATCGATGCGCTGGCGCAGGCCGGCGCCGCGGCGGCGCTGGATCGCGCCATCATCGCGCCGCTGGCCGAGGCGGCGGCGGCGCGGCGCGCCTCTCGCGCGGCCAAGGCGGCGGCCACCAAGGTCGAATTCTTCACGATGGTTCGGGGGGACAACGGATGAGTAGACTTTACCTTGATGGTGGCTTCGCCGATCCGCCCCGCGAGGCGGCGCGCGCGTTTCGGGCGGCCTTGCAGGCGATGGCGCGGCCGGGCCGGATCGAAACCGTGACCTCGGCTGCCCCGCCCGCGCCGTGTTCGGTGGCTGCGGGAGCGCTGGTGCTGACGCTGTGTGATGCCACCACGCCGCTGTTTCTGGCGCCTTCTCACGATACCGAGGCCTTGCGCGGCTGGATCGCCTTTCACACCGGCGCGCCCATCGCGGCGCGCGAGGACGCGATGTTCGCGCTTGGCACCTGGGAGGCGCTTGGCCCGCTGGGTCACTACCGGATCGGCACCTCGGAATACCCCGACCGCGCTGCGACCCTGATCGTCGAGATGGATGCGCTGAAGGCTGATGGCGCCGCGCTGCGCGGGCCCGGCATCAAGGATGTATCGCGGTTGAACCTGCCCGAGATCGCGGCCTTCCAGGCCAATCGCCGGCAGTTTCCACTTGGTTTCGATTGCTATTTCACCTGTGGCGACCGGATGGCCGGGCTGCCGCGCTCCACCCGTGTGACGGAGGATTGAGGCGATGTATGTGGCGGTCAAGGGTGGTGAACGCGCGATCGACAATGCGCATGCCTGGCTGGCGGAGGAACGCCGGGGCGACAGGGATGTGGCCGAGTTGTCGCTGGCGCAGATCCGCGAGCAACTGGCGCTGGCGGTCAACCGGGTGATGGCGGAGGGGTCGCTTTACGATCCCGACCTGGCCGCGCTGGCGATCAAGCAGGCGCGCGGCGACCTGATCGAGGCGGTGTTCCTGATCCGCGCCTATCGCACGACGCTGCCCCGGTTCGGGGCCAGTGCGCCGGTCGATACCGGGGCGATGGCATGTGACAGGCGGATTTCGGCGACGTTCAAGGATTTGCCGGGCGGGCAGGTCTTGGGGCCGACCTTTGACTACACGCACCGTTTGCTGGATTTCGCGCTGGCCGCCGAGGGG